>Ga0208197_1001581_pt1 | contig 22158 bp, 19 predicted proteins | sample AD_JPNNA4_MetaG_FD_184444 | JGI IMG/M metagenome (GOLD analysis project Ga0208197, IMG submission 184444) | Active sludge microbial communities of municipal wastewater-treating anaerobic digesters from Japan - AD_JPNNA4_MetaG (SPAdes) (version 2) | ecosystem: Engineered > Bioreactor > Anaerobic...
TTGTATCAATGAAAAATCCATCGGGCAAGATTATACCTTTTTAGTATCGTTATGTATTGTATAATACCCACAGGGAAAAATCCCATGAGAAATTTTTGGCAAGACCACTGTTAGTTTTACTCGAGGCACATTTATGAAGCATGATTTAGACCTTTATCTTCTCCATGGCGAACTACTCCCTGGCTTTCACGCTGCAGCCTCAGCGAAGCGCTGTGCCCGAGGGCGGGAAGATGATAGTGTGATGCTCCTGATCACCCAAAAAAGCGGCGCGCCGATAACTCCAGAAACGCTTCAATCTTGGTTAGAACGTGTCACGAGTATTTTTTATAAAACTTCAGGATCGGTCACTGCAGCCATGCGTGCCGCGATCAATGCGCTCAATAGCAGTCTCAATGAAGCCAATCTTAAGCTGCCAGAAGAAGCCGAACCCCATTCTGCAGCGCTTTCGCTTGCTGTGATTCATCATGACACCCTTTTTGTGGCTCAGTCGGGGCTTAGTCAAGTGCTTTTACTGCAAGATGGCAACTCGCGGCTTTTTTTTGACCCGGATCTCGACCTGCGCGGCATAGGGCTTACGCAAATACCACAGCTGCGCTTTTTTCAAGAAGCCATCGGAGAACATGCTCTGATCCTCTTTTCTGCGGAGTTCCCAGCTGCCTGGCAAGAAAGCGCGCTTACCAGCCTTGGCACGAATGTTAGGGCTATCCAGGAGCACATTATGGCTGAAGAAAACCCGCCAGCACCGTTTGCCTTGGTGGAAGCTAAACCTGGAGCGGGCGTGCTGCGCCGTCTGGAATTAACCTCCCGGCTTGAAGAGTCGCTTACCGAAGAACAAGCCAAATCAGCTGAATCAGCGCCGCAGGAATTCACGGAAAGTGATGTGGAAGTCTCTTCGCAAGCAGCATTGGCGGAAGTTCCTGAAGCCGAACCCCAAGCAGAACAACCCGTAGAGCCACCAGAGATTCCAGAAGCTGCAGAGTCAACCCCCTTGCGCGAGGAACCAGAAGTGACAGCAGAGATTCCACTGACTGCGACTGGGGAATATTCGCCAGAAGAGCAGGTTTCCATGCCGCAGGGCTTGACTTACAGCGAGCAGATCCCTGAAAGCCAACCACGTAAGCGTAAGGAAAACAGAGCTGCACGAAAAGTGCGCGAGCAAGCAGCTTACACTAAGTTAGCCGAAGGTGCCGCCAAAATGAACCAAGCAGGCGACAGCCTGGGTAAATTATTTGGTGGGAAAAAGACTCCACGAGAAGGCGTGGAGCCGAAGCGCGAGAGCCTTTCTTCAGGCACTAAGCTGCTCTTAGCAATCGTCATACCACTGCTGGTAGTCGCAATTGTCTCGATCATCTACATTACCCAGGGCAAAGAGAATCAATACCAATATCTGATGGCGCAAGCACAAGCTGCCGCAGAAAACGCAGCCCTGATGAGCGACAGCACCCAGCAGCGGGAAGGTTGGAACCAGGTGATGAATTGGCTGGATCAAGCTGAGGATTACCGCCAAACCAATGAGCTGCGCGCCTTGCGCGTGCAAGCACAGAACGCGCTGGACCGCTTGGATGGGGCTGTGCGCTTGCATTACACAACTGCTTATGCGGCTTCTCAGCTGCCCAGTTTACAAATAAGCCGCCTGGTAAGCGTTGGAAACGAGCTGTACTTGCTCGATCAGGCTTCTGGCGCCGTGCTGCACATGTCGCCATCAGGTTCGGTATATAACTTAGATTTGGAATTTAAATGTGCCCCCGGCGTAGTTGATGGTATTCAAGTTGGCAAATTAGTCGAGGTTATGTCTGTACCGATCAATAATCCCGCCAAGGCACCTTTATTTGCTCTGGATGCAGAAGGCAACGGTCTGTTTTGCCAACCCAAGAAAGACCCCATGGCTATCAGCCTGCTCCCGCCGGATTCTGGCTGGGGAAAGGTGCAGAGCGCGTTTTACGATTCTGGTCGGCTGTTTGTCCTCGACCCAGCTAAAAATGCACTGTGGATTTACCGCGGCACAAGCATGAACTACAACGAACCACCAGATTCTTACTTTGAGGATATGACCGTAGATCTTTCTACCGCAGTGGCAGCTGCGGGAAGCGGCGACGAGCTGTTTCTGCTTTTTAAGGATGGACACACTATGCACTGTTTAGCTTCAAATGTGACGGGTTTGGTCAGTTGTGACGACCCTTACCCTTACATCGATGGGCGCACAAGTGCGGCTTCTCAGCTCGATTTTGGCAGCTTGCACTTTTCTCAGCTGGCTTATTCCCCGCCGCCGGACCCTTCGCTTTACTACCTGGAAGCAGATAAAGCTGAGCTGTATCAATTTAGCCTGCGCCTTAACCTCAATCGCATTTTGCGCGCGGATGTTGAAAGCGGCAGCCTGCCCAAAAAGGTGGCTACAGCGTTTAATGTTTCCACTAACCGCTTAGTCTTTTTAGCATTTGGGAATGAGCTTTACTATGCGTCTTTGCCCTAAATGATCAAAGCGGCGGACGCAAAGATGAAAGGGTTCATTAAAAACCTGCAAGAGCAACAGAATAATGTCCTAATATAGCAAAATAGAAATGTCCTAATCAAGATTCGGAGCAATGAAATCGTCGCTTATTATTCTGAGTTTTTAAAAGGAACGATAAAATCATGACGAACAGCGAAACAGAGCCTTTCCCCTCTTACTCCCCTTCCAAGCGAGCTAATATTTATAAGATTATCTACATTAACTATCGCCTGGACGGGGAGTTGATGTTTGAAAGAGGGCTGCGCCCTCTTTCAAACTATTTTCCCTTCCCCAGCAGCTCGGTTGAGGCACAAAAATCAGCTTGCCGCTGGGGAAGGGTCAGGGTTAGGGTTACCGTGAATCATTATAGATAAGAATAAATAAGATGGTTAGTTATGAGAAAAAACCCATACTGAGGACTTTATCCACTCATTAGGACATTTCTAAATTGCCAGCGTTAGGCCATTTCTATTTAGCCTTGACAGGAGCCATTAAAAACCACCATTTTTTGTTAAAAATGTTACAATGGTCGCATGACTTGCCCATTGACACTCACCTGCAATGCGGCACATTTTTTAATAATCATTAAGGAGATGCATGTCTGAAGACCCTCGATTAGAAAAACTCAAACAAATTCAAGCACAAGCCAAACTCGGTGGCGGGCAAGAGCGCATCGATAGACAGCATTCCAAAGGCTATCTCACTGCCCGCGAGCGCCTGGACTTACTGCTGGATCCTGGCACTTTTAGAGAACTTGAAAGTTTGGTAGTGCAGCAAAATGACCCGCAAGCCGAGCGCACCCTGGGCGATGGCGTCGTAACCGGGTATGGCAAGATAGATGGACGTACGGTTTACGTCTATGCCCAGGATTTTACTGTCCAAGGCGGCGCCTTGGGCGAAATGCACAGCCGTAAAATCTGCCGGGTGATGGATTTAGCTGCCAAGAATGGCTGCCCGATTGTCGGATTGATTGACTCCGGCGGCGCGCGCATTCAGGAGGGCGTCAAGAGCTTAGGCGGATATGCTGAAATCTTTCGACGCAACGCGCAGTATTCTGGTGTGGTGCCGCAAATCAGCCTGATTATGGGACCTTGCGCCGGCGGAGCAGCTTATTCACCAGCGCTTACCGACCTGATCATCATGGTGCAAAAGCAATCCTACATGTTTCTGACTGGTCCGCAAGTGATCAAAACCGTAACCGGAGAAGATGTCGATTTTGAATCCTTAGGAGGTGCGGATGTGCATTTAGGCATCAGCGGCACGGTACATTTGGTCAGCCCGACTGAAAAGGATGCGCTCGCGCTTTGCCGGAAGGTACTCAGTTATCTCCCCTCGAATAATATTGATCAAGCCCCGCAAGTAACGCCTGAGGATGACCCATATCGGCGAGCGGAAGCGCTTAACAGCTTAGTGCCGCTGGACCCCCAGGAAGCATACAGCATGCACACCGCCATCCCGCAAATTGTCGATATTGGATCCTTCCTCGAGCTGCAAGCTGGCTTTGCCCCCAACGCGATTGTGGGTATGGCACGGCTAAATGGAAAGCCTGTCGGAATTATCTCGCAGGAGCCAGAGTCGCTGGCTGGCGTGATGGATATCGACTCCGCCGATAAAATCACCCGTATGGTACGCTTATGCGACGCCTTCAATCTGCCGATTGTTACCTTTGTAGATTCACCTGGCTTTTTGCCTGGCGTTGACCAAGAACATCGCGGGGTGATCCGCCATGGCGCTAAGGTGCTATATGCTTACGCTAACGCTACGGTACCCAAGGTGAGCGTAGTGACGCGCAAAGCCTATGGCGGTGCGTATGTGGTCATGAGCAGCAAATACTTGGGCACGGATATTACCTACGCCTGGCCAAGCGCAGAAATCGCGGTGATGGGCGCGGAGGGGGCGGTCAATATCCTTTACCGTAAAGAAATCAGTGCAGCGCCAGATCCACAAGCCGAGCGCAAGCGCTTGGAAGAAGAATACCGCCAGAAATACCTAAATCCTTATGCCGCAGCGCATGCCGGTTATATCGATGAGGTCATCGAGCCGGCACAGACACGCCAGAAGCTTATCGAAGCCCTGGATGTGTTGGCTAATAAGGTGGAAAGTACCACAGCGCGCAAACACGGCAACATGCCCGTCTAAGGCAGTAAATCATGACGAATAACTTGTTACAAGGTTTAGCAATCGCTGGGATAGGCATGGGCTTGGTGTTTTTGATGATTTTAGCGCTCTGGGGGATAATGGCACTCCTTGTTTTACTCACCACGCGCACCACGCCTTCAGAATCGGAAACAGTGGAACAGCCTTCGGAGCTGCCGGCTGAAGCACATCACAGCGCTGAGGCTGCCGCTGTAGCGGTGGCATTCGCCCTCGCACAAGAGCGGATCCGCAGGCAGCCGGAGCTGAAGGCTGGAACGACTCCGACGAGCCAATGGCTGCTCACGGGTCGCCTGCAGCAAATCAACCAATGGATGAGAGGACGGAGAGGATGAATATCAACGTAACCATTGCTGGGAAAACTTATTTGGTAAAAATTGAGGATTTACACGCCAGACCGGTTAAAGCCGAAGTTGATGGTGAGGTCTTTGAGGTTTGGCCTGAAGAAGATGCACCACAGCCCGTACAAGCACCGTCGGTTCCTGCAACAGTCTCTACGATAAAAGCATCGGCTGCTCCAACCCTAACCGCTGTTAATTTGCAGGAAGTTCGCTCACCCTTACCAGGTGTGATTGTCGCAATCGAAGTGAAACCGGGCGATGTGGTCAAGGCTGGGCAGCCACTTTGCACGTTAGAAGCCATGAAGATGAAGAATGTGATTCGCGCAGGCAGAGATGGCACTATTGCTGAGGTACACATTAAAGTGGGCGATCAAGTTCAGCACAACCAGTTGATGTTCACCTACGAAGGCTAAAGGAATGCCCCCATGGATTTAACCAACTTGATTACCGAACTTACCAAAGGTTTTGCAGCATTCACTTGGGGCAATGCCGTGATGATCCTCGTTGGGCTGATTTTAATTTTTTTAGCCATTGTCAAAGAATATGAACCCGTGCTGTTGTTGCCGATTGGATTTGGCTGCTTGATGGCGAACTTGGGTATGTCTAACCAGGTCGGTTTTATGAAAGTCATTTACGATGCTGGGATTAGCACAGAACTCTTCCCATTGCTGATTTTTATCGGCGTGGGCGCAATGATAGACTTTAGCCCGCTGCTCTCACAGCCCAGCATGGTGCTCTTAGGCGCAGCTGGTCAGTTCGGGATTTATGGCACCTTGCTCTTGGCTTTGGCTTTAGGCTTTCCGCTCAATCAGGCTGCTTCCATTGGGGTGATTGGCGCAATTGACGGCCCAACGGCAATATTCGTGGGCACAAAGTTAGCTCCGGAAATCGTGGCACCTATCGCTGTAGCAGCTTATTCTTATATGAGCCTGATCCCCATCATTCAACCGCCAATTATGAAATTATTGACCACACGCAAAGAACGTCTTATCCGCATGGAGTACAGCCCCAAACCTGTTTCCCGTCTGACATTGATTGTTTTCCCTATCTTAGTTACGCTGCTGGTTGCTCTGGTGGCACCCGATGCGGCGCCGTTGATGGCGGCACTCATGCTCGGCAACCTGCTGCGCGAGGCGCTGGTGGTCGAGCGCCTAAGTAAAATGGTGCAAAATGAGCTGATTAACATTGCCACGCTCTTTTTAGGATTAGCTATCGGCTCCACAATGACTGCTGAAAGCTTCTTAAATTGGACCACATTAGCCATTTTAGGTTTAGGGCTGCTTGCTTTTGTGATTGACACCGTAGCAGGATTGCTTTTCGGCAAGCTAATGGCAGTGATTACCCATGGCAAGGTGAATCCGTTAATTGGTGCTTGCGGGATTAGCGCATTCCCCATGGCTGGCAGGCTTTCGGCAAAGATGGCATTGGAAGAAGACCCTTCCAACTTCATCCTCATGCACGCGATGGGCTCAAATACTGCTGGGCAGTTAGGCAGTGTAATAGCCGGTGGGATTTTGTTGGCTCTGGTTACTGGGATTCCATAAGGAAAAGTGACTTTTTAGAGGCTGCAGTTAAGGCTGGCAGCCTTTTTTTATTGCGAGTAATGAAAATAAAAAACACAATGATGATGTTCGGATCAAAATATAGGAATAAGGGGTGTTATAAATCGAGCTTATAACCGATAGACCGTACCGTAAGGATCAATTTGGGTTTGTGTGGATCGTCCTCGAGTGCGCGCCGCAGCCAGCTGATGTGCACATCTAAAGTGCGCGTATCGCCGATATAGTTGGTTTCCCACACACTCTGAAAAAGGATGTCGCGGGGTACTACCTCACCAGGTTTTTTCATCAATTCAAATAAGAGCTGAGTAAGCCGAGGTGTGAGGGAAGATTCTTTACCATTATAGGTAACTAGATTTGAAGCAGTATTGAGCTGCAATGGCCCAACCGTGCAGATATTTTCTTCACTATTGTGCTGAAAAAGCCGCATGCGGTTGATCAGTTTTTGAACGGTAAAAGGTAGCTGGAGGATTATATTGACATCGGGGTTCTCAGCCAAATCAGCATGATCAGGGACAATCAAAACTATTGGGCATTTTGGCAAGCAATTGCGAAAGCGCTTGATAATGCGGGAGCCATCTGTGCGCAATGAGGCAGCGTTTATGATAACGATCGATGGGGTGAAATTTAGAAGTAAATTTAAGCCAGCAGCACCATTTTTGGCAGATTTCACCCAATAACCTCGCTTTGCGAGTTCATTGGCGAAGGCAAATTTATGATTTCTTTTACCTTCGATGCATAAAACTTTTACTTGATTATTTGCTAACAAAATACCTCATTTGCGAGCTGGTGTGGTAAAGTCGATGACTAAACCAATTGTAAGGTAAACACAATAGTGCGCCATGAGTTGGCGAAACAAGCTATTAAAACCCTGTTAGCAAAACGAAAAACTTTGTTTAAGCTTGCGCTCATATTATAGCCTAAAAAACCTGAAGCCAAGAAAAAAAGGTAAAAAAAACCGCCATCTCACAATTTACTTTTGGTCATTTACAATCGAGCTGAACTTTCCATCATTTTGGATTGCTGTATGTCTGTGTCATAAAATATTAGTGTAAGGTAACTATTTGTTAACCATGCTATTTAGAAAATTGCCTTTTCATTAAGCCTGATGGGTGCTGAAATACAGGGTAAAATAGGATTACAGTATTCAATGCCGTGTTAGAATCAAATTCTAATTTCAGCTGTCATCAAAGTTAAGCGAGTGAATATGGGCAAAATGAAAGAGTGTGTTATCAACAGTGTAAGAGTCAGCCTGATCAATCAAGACCGCATTGTGGTGCTGAAAGATAAAGAGGACGAGCTTTACCTGCCAATATGGATAGGTCTCTTTGAGTTCGAATCCATCACGATTGCCTTGCAGAAGATCGAAACGGCGCGTCCATTGACGCATGACCTGATGAAGAATTTGATCAGCTCATTGGATGCCCGCTTGATTTCGGTAGAAATCACTGCTCTGGAGTCGGATACCTATTACGCCAACTTGATCATCGAGCAGCATGGCGCCCAAAAACGGATTGATTGCCGCCCATCGGATGCGATTGCGCTTGTGGTCCGCACAGGCGTGCCAATATTTGTGGATGAAGAGGTGTTGGAACGTGCCGGCATCCGACCTGAACCTGAAACCTCCGAAGAGCTGGATGAAGGCAGCGAAAGCACAGAGCTGCCTGGTGACCTCTCCGTATTTGAGGATTTTTTAGATCAGTTGGGCAAGCAAAAACCGGAAAAATCTGAGGATGAGGACGAAGACATCAATCCAACGGAGGATCAGGGGGATGGTGAAGATCTTAGCCCCCAGTAGTATCCTAGTACTGTGTTCTCAGTACATGCCAAGTCAGGGTTAGGAGCAGGGATGAGTGATCAAGATCAATATATGAGCAGTGAGGGTGACTTACTCCCCGGGCAGCTTTTCGATCGGGAGATGGAAGAAGCACTGATAGGCGCAATCCTCATTAATCAAGATGTTTATTTGGATGTTTCCCAAATCGTTGAGGCAAGTGATTTCTACTATAAGAGTCATCAATATATTTGGGAAGCGATCCAACATCTGTATGCGACTGAGCATATTATAGATGCGCTCGCGATTCACAATGAACTCATTGCCCAAAATCATGCTAACGATACAGGTGGCATTGATTATCTTGCTGGTTTAGCAAATCGCGTGCCATCCTCTTTACACGCTGAGTATTATGCCAAAAGCATAAACGATTTAGCCATCCGCCGCCGCCTGCTCGCTTCTGCCAATGACATTGCCAAGTTGGCTTACCGTAAAGATTTTGACATCGATACGACCATTGAAATGGCAGAGCAATCGGTGTTCGGCATCAGTGAGAGCCGCTATAAAAGCGGTCTAGTCCCGGTTAGCAATGTGGTCCGGGACTTCATCGAACGGCTATCCGAAAAGAGTATGCACACGGGCGAGTTGAGCGGTTTGGGGACAGGCTTAAAGTCGGTGGATGTTGTGCTTGATGGGCTGCATCGTTCGGATTTTATTATCGTTGCTGGAAGGCCAGGCATGGGAAAAACGGGCTTCTTAACGGGTATTGCCCGATATGTCGGCTTGGAACTTAAGCGTAACGTAGCGATATTCTCGCTTGAAATGTCAGCGGAACAAGTGCTCGAACGCCTTCTAGCCCAGTTGACAGGCATAGACTCACAAAAATTGAGGTCTGCACGCATGAGTAACAGCGAGATGGATTTGGCTATGCATGCCTTGGAGCTGCTCAGCGAAGCGCACATCTACGTGGATGACACCCCTGCCATCACGCCCATGCAATTGCATACCAAGTGTATGCGCCTAAAAGAGCAAGGACTGGATCTCGTTATTGTGGATTATTTACAATTGATGTCTGGCGGGGTACGCACCGAAAACCGCGTGCAGGAGGTTTCGTATATCTCACGTGCCCTTAAAGGATTGGCGCGGGACTTGGATGTCCCCGTCCTGGCAGCGGCACAGCTTTCCCGCGCGATCGAAAGCCGCCAAGATAAAAACCCGGTGCTTTCCGACTTGCGTGAATCAGGCAGCTTGGAGCAGGATGCTGATATTGTCATGTTTATTAACCGGCCTCATATTACCGAACAAGACAACCCTGATCGAAATAAAGCCAAATTATCGGTTGCCAAGCACCGTAATGGGCCAATTCACAGCGGCATTGAATTAGTATTCATTGAACCGCTGGCAATGTTCCACGATTTATACAAGGGTAATATCCCTGCATGATAGAAGGCACATGAGTGTAAGCAAAACACCACTGGGTTTTGAGCTTGATCAAACCAAAAAATTAGCATTGCCAGCTGATTTCTTGCACAGCTTAGCCCAAAGCTCCCTCGACCGTGAGGCTATTTTGATGGTGTTAAACCTGTTTGACTTGCTGGGATCAGCCGATAACCTTGCTGTGGAAAGCTCCGTGATGCTGGAAGCTGGTGAGATGCTCTTTGATGGAGAAAAGGAAACCTGCCAACACGCGCTCGACCAAGCCTTGCAAGCGGGGTTTATCCTCAGTTATAAGGATGAACAGAACCAGAAAGTTTACTTTCTACCCGGCACGCCGCAAGGGCGGAAATGGCTCGAGAGGCTTACCTCCGGGCAGGAAAAATTAAACGGCGGCTCGGTGATTTCCAAGCTGCCCTTGGAAGAACGCCCAAATATTTATAAGCTATACGAAACCCATATCGGCCCGCTCACGCCAATTATGGCAGAGATGCTCAAGGAAGATGAAGCTGAATATCCATATGAGTGGATAGAAGCTGCCGTGGCGGAAGCGGTGGAGCGGAATAAACGCAGCTGGCGCTATGTGCGCGCAATCCTAAACGCCTGGAAGGAACGAGGACGTGAAACCACGAGCAAGCAACAAGAAGGATCAATCGTTGAAGAATATCGCCGCCTCTATCAAGAGCAGCGAAAACGACGCAGTGGAAAATCCAGCTGAAGGAGAACTTTCTCCAAGGCATCGTTACAGCTTGGGCGACCCGAACTGCCCGATTTGCCATGGATTAGGCTTTGTCAGTACAGATGTCCCCTTTGATGACCCTCGTTTTGGGAAGTTAGAAATTTGCTCCTGCCGCATAAAAGAAGTTACAGCTATGCGGCGGGATCAGCTCTTTCAGCTGAGCAACTTAGGCGCGCTTAAAAATCTTACCTTTGAAAACTTCAAGCCGCGGGGGAGGATTGGCTTAGGGGCGCTTCAGGCTGATTCGCTCGAACAGGCTTATAACAGCGCAATGAACTTTGCTGGCACCTTACGAGGCTGGCTGCTGCTCTTGGGTAAATATGGCTGTGGTAAAACGCACCTGGCTGCGGCGATCGCTAATCAAGCAGTCTCGATGGGCGTCTCCACTTTATTTTTAACCGTGCCGGACTTGCTCGATTGGCTGCGCTTTTCCTACTCTGAAGGCAGCGAAGATAGCTTTGAACAGCGCTTCGAAGAAATCCGTAACATCCCTTTGCTAATCATGGATGATTTTGGCACCCAAAACGCCACCAGCTGGGCGCAGGAAAAGCTTTTTCAGATCTTGAACTATCGCTATATCAACCAATTAGCAACGGTGATAACCAGCAATAACCCGCTCTCGAGCTTTGAAGGCCGCATCCGCTCGCGGCTGATGGATCCAGAGCTCGTGACCCGCGTGGAGATTTTAGCGCCGGATTATCGCAACCCGACGGATGATATTGGCCACCCGGAGCTTTCAACGCTTAGTTTGCATAGTAAGCAAACTTTTGGCACCTTTAGCTTGCGCCGAAACGAAGATATTGATCCAAATGATTTAGCCTCATTAAAAGAAGCTTTCGAAGCTGCCCAAGCCTTTGCCCAGAACCCACAAGGCTGGCTGGTTTTTTTAGGCCCTTATGGCTGTGGGAAGACCCACTTAGCCGCAGCGATTGGCAATTACCAAGCCGGGTTGGGCTTTCCGCCCTTAATGGTGGTAGTGCCGGACCTGCTGGACCACTTACGGGCTGCATACGCTCCGAGCAGCCCAGTGAGTATCGACCAGCGCTTTGAGGAAATCCGCCGCTCGCGTTTGCTGATCTTGGATGATTTAGGGACGCAATCTGCTACGCCCTGGGCACGGGAAAAACTCTATCAATTGTTTAATTATCGCTATAATGCAGAGTTACCCACAGTTATCACTACAGCGAGTATGCCCGGAGAAATCGACCCGCGGCTGCGCAGCCGTATGTCCGATACGCGCCTCTGCCGAATGGTTTATATGAGTGCGCCTAGTTTTACGGGCAAAAGCTGACAGGTGCGCTGGTGTGCGCATCTGTAAAGAATGTATGATATGATTTAGGTCGTTTTGCAGGCAACTGCAAGTTTTAATTTAACGTTGCCTGATATGTATATTTATATAAAAAGAGTTGATTTATGGAAAAAATTATCCGAGAGATACCTAACAGTTTTAACTTGCCTTACCGCATCAATAAACTGGCTGACCTCGCCCATAACCTATGGTGGGCATGGAACCCCGAAGCAGCCCGCATGTTTAAGGAGATCGATCCGCTGCTTTGGGAACGGTCGCACCACAACCCCGTGGTCTTTCTACGCTCTGTTGACCCAACGACCTTTGATGGCTTGATCAAGGATCGGTACTTTTTAGGGCGCTACGACCGCATTCTGCGTGAATTTAATACATACATGAAATCTAAGGATACCTGGTTCAGCCGTACTTATCCTAATCTGCTGGATGACGAAATTGCCTACTTTTCGTTTGAATATGGGTTACATGAATCCTTGATGGTATATGCTGGTGGGTTGGGCGTGCTTTCGGGTGATCACCTCAAAGAATCGAGCGATTTAGGTATTCCCCTTGTGGCTGTAGGTTTCCTCTATACCTACGGGTATTTTTCACAAAAAATTACCGAAGATGGCTGGCAAGAAGCACGCAACGTCCAAATTGTTTATGACGACTTACCTCTCATTGCACTCTATGATGCAAACCATGAACCCATCAAGATTTCTGTGGAGCTGCCAGGCAGGACAGTCTACGCTCGCCTGTATGAGCTCAATGTTGGCAGGGTGAAATTGGTGCTTATGCAAACCAACATCCCTGAGAATAACCCCAATGACCGCCAACTGACTGATCGGCTCTACATCAGTGACCCAGAGCTGCGCATTTCCCAGGAGATCTTGCTGGGTATCGGCGGCTTCCGCGCGCTGAAAGCTTTAGGGCACAACCCAAGTATTTATCACATGAACGAGGGACATTCTGCCTTTTTGACGCTGGAACGCACAAGGGAGCTTGTCCAGCAAGGTAAGGCTTTTGACGAAGCGATAGATCTTGTCAAGCGCTCCAGTATTTTTACCACGCACACACCAGTTCCTGCGGGGAACGATGAATTCCCTATCTGGATGGTGGAGAAATACTTTGCCAATTTATGGCCACAATTAGGCTTGAACCGCGAACAATTTATGGATCTTGCCCGTATCAAGCAAGACTGGGGTGGGGAAGCCTTTAGCATGCCGAAGTTAGCACTCAAACTTTCGAACTTCCGCAATGGTGTTTCAAAGATACACGGGCAAGTTTCCAAGCAGATGTGGCACGAACTCTGGCCGGATAAACCCGTGGACGAAGTTCCGATCACCTACATCACCAATGGCGTTCACACGCGTACATGGCTAGCACGCCGGCTCGCCCTACTATACCGGCGGTACCTTGGTCCGGATTGGTATGAGCATATTGATGACGAAGAAATGTGGCAACGCTTGGACTTGATTCCAGATGCGGATTTGTGGCGCGTGCGCCGGCACCTTAAACGAAAATTGGTCGCTTACATGGTCAACCGCGCGCGGGATGCTTGGCAAGCCGGCAGTGTTCACCCCGTACAGACTGTTGCCAGCGGGGTGCTGCTGGATCCGTACGCGCTCACAATTGGTTTTGCCCGCCGCTTTGCTACCTATAAACGGGCTAATTTAGTCTTTACAGATGTGGATCGTTTGTTGCGCATTGTAACTAACCCAAGTAAGCCTGTCCAAATTGTCTTTGCTGGTAAAGCCCATCCATCTGATGAGCCTGCTAAGCTCTTGATTCAAGAAGTCTATCGGCACGTGAAGGATGCGCGCTTTGGAGGCAGATTAGTATTTTTGGACGATTACGATATGGATATGGCGCGTTATTTAGTGCAAGGTGTGGATGTTTGGCTCAATACCCCTCGCCGCCCGCGCGAAGCTTCTGGTACAAGCGGACAAAAAGCTGCGCTGAATGGCACGCTGAACTTCTCAGTGTTGGATGGTTGGTGGGCGGAAGGATATAATGGCGCGAATGGCTGGGCGATTGGCGACTCTGCCGTTTCGGATAACCAAGACGAACAAGACAAAGCTGATGCTGAGAGCCTCTATAATACCCTTGAAAATGAGATTGTGCCCCTTTACTACACCATGCGCTCTGCTGACGGCTTGCCCGGAGATTGGATTGAGCGGATTAAGGAAAGCATCAAGACGCTTACCCCACGCTTTTCCACCACCCGTATGGTCAAACAATATATGAATGAGCTCTATCTACCCGCCATACAAATGACTGAAGAGGAACCAGAACAAGAGAAAGCCTGAGAATAATTAAAAAGTGAGGTATCAATTATGCCTGATTTCCTAACAATTTCCCCTTGGTTAGGCGCTTTGATCATTTTTGTTTTGCGCGTGATCAATATTGCCATGGATACCCTGCGCGTTATGTTGACCATGCGTAATATGAAGGCGATTTCGTGGGTACTTGGTTTTTTCGAGACAATCCTCTTTGTGATTGCCATGGGGGCAGTGCTGGATAATCTCAATAATGTCCTCTATATCGTTGCCTATTCTGCTGGCTTTGCAACGGGAAATGTGGTCGGCATGGAAATCGAGAAGCGCTTAGCCTTAGGCTATTCTCAGATAAGCATCATTAGCCGTGCCCATGGCAAGGAGATTGCACAGGCGTTACGCGAGCATGACTTTGCGGTTACGGAAATCCCGGCACAAGGAAAGGATGGTACGGTCTTGATGTTGCATTGCTCTGTGCAGCGCAAAAAAGCAGACGAAGCCCAAAAAGTCATCTTAGATGTGGATCCTAACGCCTTCGTAACGGTGGAAGATATTATTTTGCAGCGCCACGGCTATTGGGGAAATCGAAATCTTCGTTGTTGAAACACACTCAAGGGAATTACTCGTGAATGGCGCGTTGATTTTTGATTTTGATGGGCTTATCTTAGATACAGAAACGCCCGAGATGCGCATTTGGCAGCGCTTGTTTGCCCAAGCCGGTGCTGAGTTTGACGTTAAAGGCTATCAAGCCATCATTGGGACGTTTGGCTCGGAAATCTACCGACCAGCGGAGGAGCTTGCCCGCTTGCTCGACCATGGAACCACGCCAGATGAGTTATGGGCATTAGTACAAGCTAAGAGCATTGAAGTGATCAACCAGGAGCCGGCTTTGCCCGGCGTTGTGGAGGTCATCACAAAGGCGAAAAAGGTAGGGCTTTCTTTAGGAGTTGGTTCCAGCTCTCCGCGGGATTGGGTGCATAGACACCTGCAGCGCTTAAACCTTTTGAGCCAGTTTGATACTATCGTGACCATTGATGATGTGCATGTGAGCAAGCCAGAACCAGATATCTTCCTGAAAGTATTGGAAAACTTAGCTATACCAGCGAAGCATGCGCTTGTATTAGAAGATTCCTATAACGGCATTGTGGCAGCCCAAAGGGCAGGCATCCGTGCGGTCGCAGTTCCCAACCCAGTTACGCTTGGTCAGGATTTCTCTGCAGCGGAAGAAGTTTTACCATCGTTGAATGCCCTGAAGCTTGAAAAATATTTCTCTCGCTCCTGAATATCGGCACCTAAAACTGGCATAGTAAACCTAAAGTGTTCTCTCATTTAACTGCGTTTGTGTACAGCTCTTGAAGTATACTTATTCAAACGACTTATTCTTAGCAAGGAGCCCCCATGGCAAATAATTCTTCCAAATTCTTTTTTGGCCGCGAATATGACCTAGCTGCCAAGCAAGCCTTAGCCGAAAAACCCATCTTTTATGACCCTGCCGATTTGACGACCCATGCGGTTATCACCGGCATGACTGGTTCTGGCAAAACGGGCATGGGTATTATCCTCCTGGAAGAAGCTGCCCTGCAAGGCATCCCTGCGATCTTGATTGACCCTAAAGGCGACCTCACCAATCATTTGCTGCATTTCCCCGATCTTTTACCCGAGGATTTTGCCCCTTGGATCGAGCAGGATGCGGCGGCACGTGAAGGTAAAACAGTGGAACAGGCTGCTGCCGATACCGCTGCCATTTGGGCTAAAGGCTTGGCAGATTGGGGTATTGATAAAGCCCGCATGCAGAAATTGGCTGAAAATGTCTCCTATGCTATTTATTCACCTGGCTCCAACTCAGCGATTCCGGTCAGTATTCTTTCCTCGCTCAAATGTCCGCAATTGCCATGGGAAGAGAACAAGGAAATGCTGCGCGAAAACATTTCCAGCACCGTAACGGCGCTGCTGGAGCTGGTAGGGTTTAAAAACCTGGACCCTGTACGCTCTCGTGAGCACATCTTACTGGCAAACATATTTGAGGCTGCTTGGAGTAAGGGGCAGGACTTAGACCTGGAGAGCCTCATCTTACAAACGCAAAACCCGCCGTTTGAAAAGTTAGGCGTTTTTCCGCTCTCCAAGTTTTACCCAGAAAATGACCGCTTTGAATTAGCGATGATGCTGAACAACTTTTTAGCAGCCCCAGCTTTTGAAAGCTGGCTGGAAGGCATGCCCTTAGATATTGGCGCCTTCCTTTATTATACACCCGAAGGCAAGCCGCGCCATAGCGTCTTCTACTTAGCCCATTTGGCGGATGAAGAACGCATGTTTTTTGTAACCTTGCTTTATTCTGCCATTGAAACTTGGATGCGCAGCCAGCCTGGCACCTCAAACCTGCGCGCGCTGGTGTATTTTGATGAGATTGTGGGTTATCTGCCACCAGTGGCATCTCCGCCCAGCAAGCCGATTATCCTGCGTTTGCTCAAGCAAGCACGCGCTTTTGGTGTGGGCATGGTATTAGCGACACAAAACCCGATTGATCTGGATTACAAGGCGCTTTCGAATACTGGAACTTGGATCATCGGGAAGCTGCAAACTGACCAGGATAAACAACGTTTGCTTGATGGTCTGGAAAGTTTGGAAGGCGTATTAGATCGGAGTTATTTCGACAAAACCATCTCAGCCTTAGGCAAGCGTGTGTTCTTGCTGCATAATGTGCACGCAAAAGCGCCGGCAGTATTTACCACGCGCTGGGCAATGAACTACCTGGCAGGTCCAATTACACGTAACAAACTGCAGGCATTAAACGCGTTGGTTGGCGCAACACCTGAAGGGCATGCCACTGGTGCCGTAAAGAAAGAGGAGATCCTAGGTTCCAGCAGCGCTGCCTTGCCTGGTAAGACTAAGGAGCCTAAGCTGAGTTCCCAAGTTGAGGTTTATTACCTGCCACTTAAGCGTACGCTCTCTGAGGAACTAAAAACCCAAGGCATCAGCCTTTCAGGCGCAGCTTCTCAAGCCGTTGTTCATTACCAACCAGCGCTTTTAGGGCAGGCTAATGTGTACTTTGCCAACCGCACCTATAACCTGGACACCCAGGTGAAGGTGAGCGTACGCCTGCCAAAGTTGGAGACCCGCGGATTGGTGCGCTGGGAGGATTACCGTGTGGAGCCTATTGACCCCGCTGAGCTGGAAAGCCAACCGCTGCCCGAGGCAACCTTTGGCGATCTGAGCTATCCTTTTGATGATGAAGTAACCATCAGTACGCTGAAAAAAGATTTTATCGAATGGGTTTACCGCACGCAAACGCTTACGCTTTTCAAAAACGATGCTCTCAAGCTCGTCTCCGAACCTGGCGAGAGCCGTGAAGCCTTCGAAGAGCGCTGTAAACAAGCCAGCCAAGGAAGCAGCGCAGAAACCGTTGAGAAGATAAAGCAGAAGTATGCCAAACTAAAGAAGACCGTCGAAGATAAAAAGTTGCGTGAGGAGCTGGAATTGGAGCGGGATAAGGATGTGTTAAAGCAGCGCCGCTCTGAAGAGGCAGTCAAAGGTATAGAGAATGTTGCTAAACTATTTAAAGGTAGAAAGAGCAGCTTGAGCACATCGATGACAAAACGCCGCCTAACTTCGACGGCAAAAGCAGGCGTAAAAGAATCTGAGGAATTGATTAAGAAGTACGAGGCGGAATTAGCTGACTTGGATAAGCAGATGCAAGCTGAAATTGACGCACTCCAGACGCAAAGCACTCAATCGATCGGAACCATCCGAGAGGTGTATGTTCAGCCCCTCAAAAAAGACATCGTCGTGGAGCTGTTCGGTTTAGCTTGGCAGCCCCATTATGCCATTAAGAGCGGTGATGACTGGCTCATGATTAGCGGAGAAAATTAAAGGAGCTCAAGCTTATTGTGCTGGCTCAGCGGAGACCACGCTATTGAACTGGTTAATTTCCAGGTACCAACTACTGCCTGGCTGCGCTTGTAAATACAAACTTTCATCAGTTGTGGAATAGGTAAAGGCGCCGTCGGCTGTGGAGAAAGTGATTTCGTACCGTTCCGTGGGATTTCCCGTCCGCTGATCGTTGGCAAGCTCAAAAGTTGGCCAATAGGGACTCAAGTCCTCTCCAGCTGTGGTTAGAGTCTCCACCGGCAGCCAGTCCATCATTGTGTAGGTACAATAGTTTTGATATACCCGGTAGACGCAATCCTGAACAACTTGACCTAAACCTGTGCCTGTATCAATGGTGTAAGGTTCGCCGCAAACTTCGGTCGCGATTGGTTGGGGAGTGTCGGAATCGTACCGATATTGCAGCTCACAACTCACTAATGTTGCATTGGCGGGAATCGCGTCTTCCCAGCCTTTGCGGTCAACGCGTTGATAGGCTTCAATGACCTGGCTGCGCTGCCAAGAAACCGCGCTTACTACCGCAGTCACCTGGTCTGTTCGGGTGAGATTGATGATCAGGAATACAAACCCAGCCACTAACGCGAGAAGGACAACAATGAGAAAAGGTTGAGGGCGCTTTGGGGATACGAGTGGTTTTTGGTTATTTGCCCGAGTCTCTATTGTCTCTCCGCTTTCCCGAGCCTTAGCGCCGCTGGTGATGTCACTTCCACATTCCACACATGTTTCGGCATCGATACTATTCCGTGTGCCACAATAGGGGCAGTGTTTATCGGCACCCTTTTGTGCCATGCGGATTAAGGCTTCGTCTTTAATAAACTCGAAAGTTTCCGCATCGACTTTTTCAAATTGGATATTAGGAGCTTGCGGCGCGCCACATTGCGTGCAAGATTTGATTGCCCCGGGGTTTTGTGTGCCGCAATAACTACACGTCCAGATAAGTTGGATGTACCCGAGCACTTTCCTTGCCATAATATTCTCCTGATAAAGGTTGACTAAGAAAATGGAATGACTGAGTTAATTTTAACACGGCTTATATTGAAAAGCGGTTCAAGTTTAGGAGTGTTCAATTGGATTACTAGCCTTGGTGTAACTCTGTATGCAGAGGAGCGCGATCAAGCTCATCAGTGCAGGCGAACCGATCATCAAGGGGATGAAAAATCGTACCGAAAGTAACATCAAGCTAAAAGCCAGCAAGCCAGGCAAGAGCACAAGCAGCGGCTTTGAAAACAACACAGCAAAGCCATTTTTCCAAGCCAACTTTAAGCTGCGCTCGTCTTGGAGGAAATAGCAAGCCAAAGAAATAAACTGCCACACAAACCAGCTGAGGGCTAAAACAGAAATCAGAATGACCAGATAAGGCGCCAAACCGAAGCTGCTGTTGGCGTAAAACCACAGGGTAAAGGCGAATATCGCCAATGCAATTAAATTGAGCAAACCCCATAGCAAACTATCTTTGAGGTACCGTTTGACCCCCTCCCACCAGCCGGCGATGCCAGTGCGAATGCCTTGTGTCAGATCTAACGCTTGATGAAAGACGCCGAATAGCGCCGGTGCAAAACCCAGCACCGTCAGGCTGAGCAGAATGAAAGCCAAACTGACCAATTCTTGGTTGCTCCAATCCTGCCACCATAAGCTGAATGCTTTGCCAATGACCTCCAACCCTCTACGGATATCTGTCACAGCCTTGCCTCCAGGGATTGATTATATACCGGTTGTAGATATGATAATTCGGAGACACAATGGTTAGGCGTTATAATAGCGAAGTTTGGATTGATGTGCTTATGCTCGCTGAAAGAATTGATTATGTTAACCATTGAAGATTCCCTTTTGTTCATCATCGATGCCCAAGGACGCTTAGCTCGAGTGGTGGCTGAGAGTGAAACAGCTATTGAATGTATATGCATCCTCGTGAAGGGGGCAAAGCTGCTTGGGGTTCCAACTCTGCTCACGGCGCAAGCCCCAGAAAAAATCGGGCACACCATCCCGGAAATCGCAAGTTTGCTGCCAGAGCAAGCAGATCTGCCGCGTATGAGCTTCAGCATCTGGCGTGACCAAGCAGTCAGGCAGGCTGTGCAAACCCTTAGCCGCAAGCAAATGCTGCTTTGCGGTTTTGAAGCGCATATTTGCCTTTACCAAAGCGCGATGGATTTGCTTGCACAGGGGTTTGATGTTTACTTGGTCACTGATGCTGTATCTTCGCGCCAGCTGAGTGATAAGAACACGGCATTGGCGGAGCTCTTGGCTTGTGGAGTGCATCTGACTACGGTGGAAATGGCACTCTTCACTTTGATGCGTGATGCTCAGCACCCTGCGTTTAAGTCTGTTTCTGCACTCATCAAGTAGCGTAGCGGGTCTGTTAGGGAATAATCTCAGTAGTAAACTGCCGTTGTATAACGCATATTAATAAAAATCCGATAGTTCAATGATAAATTAAGACAACTTACGTATTTTTGGAGAAGATATGGCTGAAGAAGTAAAAACACAAAAACGGAAAAGAAGCGGAAAAACTATTTGGACGATCGTTTTAATTTTGGCCGTTGCCGTAGGGATTTATGCTTTTATTCAGTACCGGCAATATCAGCAAGGACTGCAAACCTTAGCGCAATTGGAGACAGTTCCCTACAGCCGCGAGACTTTTGTTAGCAGCGTGAACGGGACTGGAACGGTGCGCCCTGAACATCAAGCGGTGCTGATTTGGCAGACCAGTGGCACGGTAGATCAGTCTGATTTTACCGTTGGTGATTCCGTGCGCAAAGATCAGGTCATTTTGAAATTGGATGAAAATGACTTGCCCCTGGATATCATTCAAGCGCGTGCCGATAAAATCTCTATTGAAAAAGCTCTGGAGGACTTAGAGAGCAACACAGCCCTGCAGCGCACGCAGCTGCAAGCCAACATCGCCGAGGCACAAACTTCGCTTTCTTCGCTTCAGCATGAACTGGAAATCTTGGAAGAGCGCGAATGCACTGTCTGGAGGCTAAACAACTTGCGCACTAATTATGAAGATGCGTTAGAGACTTATCAAAATAACCCGACAGAGCAAAACTTAGCCAAAGTGCGTTCCACGAAGGCTGAGCTCGATTTTTGTGATCCAGAGGTGATTGACCAGCAAATCGAAGAGCTTAATGCCCAAATTGCTGTACAAAACCAAAGCATTGAGGATGCTCAGGCAAAGCTCGAAAAAATCAAAAACGGTCCAGATCCAGATGAAAAAGAACGTTTAGAGTTGCAATTAGAAGCGATCAACAAACGCTTAGCTTCGGTTGAACTCACAGCACCTTTTGAGGGTACGTTAACCGCCCTCTATACCAAACCAGGGGATGTAGTTTCAGCAGGCACACAGGCAGCCCAACTCGCAGACCTGAGCCAGCTATATGTGGACGTGCCCATCTCGGAAGTAGATATTCCTCATATTCAACTTGATCAAACCGCCGAATTGGTTTTTGACGCATTTTTTGAACAAACTTTCACGGGTAAGGTCGTAGAAATTGATCATGTAGGCGATGCACGCACCGGAGTTGTGAGCTACCAGGTTACTATTGCTCTGGAAAATGGCAAAGATCAAATTAAACCCGGTATGACGGCTGGTGTAACTATCCTTACAGAAGAACGCCAAAACGTCTTTACTGTTCCGAGCCAAGCATTGACGACTTATCAGGGCAAGGATGTGGTCTACGTGCTGCGCGATAATATGCCTGTTCCGGTTGAGGTAAGCGTGGGCAGTTATTCCAACGAAAAATTTGAGATCACCAAAGCGGATATCGAAGAAGGTGAGTTGATTATCCTCAATCCGCCCAGCGGCTTGCTTTCCATGATTCAAAATCCATTCGGGAGATAAGCGATCATGATGGAAACGCATGATGCACAACGACCGGTAATATATATCCGTGATCTGCATAAAAGTTATTACATTGGTGAAATTGAAGTGCCAGCTTTGCGTGGCGTCGACTTAGAGGTTTACCCCGGCGAGGTTATCGCCATCATGGGACCAAGCGGCTCAGGGAAGTCTACCCTGATGAACATGTTAGGCTGCTTAGACTCCCCTACAGCGGGAGAATACCGCTTAGAGGGTCAGTTGGTTTCGGAGTTAGTTGACGACGAGTTAGCTTTGGTCCGCAACGAGAAAATCGGTTTTGTATTCCAGAAGTACAACCTGCTCCCGCGTGCTACGGCGCTGGAAAACGTGGAGCTTCCTTTGCGTTACAGCCGGGATTCATCTCGAATGC
>Ga0208197_1001583_pt1 | contig 22147 bp, 14 predicted proteins | sample AD_JPNNA4_MetaG_FD_184444 | JGI IMG/M metagenome (GOLD analysis project Ga0208197, IMG submission 184444) | Active sludge microbial communities of municipal wastewater-treating anaerobic digesters from Japan - AD_JPNNA4_MetaG (SPAdes) (version 2) | ecosystem: Engineered > Bioreactor > Anaerobic...
GCCCTCTTATCGGATAATCCTGTATGTTGTGGTAATGGCCGAATCCATAGGATATCACTTTTTTCCTGCATTTGTCTTCGCGCACCTGCACTTTCTTTTCGCTTAACCAAATGTCAAAGCGTTCTTCGGTTTTCTCAAAATTCTCGACATCGAAGTTGTCTACTATTACGCTTGGCAATATCTCTCTTAATAGTTGATCTGTTTTCATTCCGCAATGATAATGCTATTCATGAATTTTGGGGAATATTCTTGTCGCTATACCAACCCCACCTATCCGCTGATCCAAAAATGGTTCAATCAGTTCTTTCGCAACTGTAAAAAAAGAGCGATTGAAAATTGCTTTCCAATCGCTTAAGTGAGCCAGTTGGGGCTCGAACCCAAGACCCCATCCTTAAAAGGGATGTGCTCTACCAGCTGAGCTACTAGCTCTCCCTTGTTGCCTTATTTCTCAAAAGCGATGCAAAGGTACTCATTTATTTTTAACTTGCAAATGTTCAAATGCATTTTGTGTAAAAAAACATTGTTAGAAGTCTTTCCGGTTAGGATACACGGAGCTTTTTACCTGCTTTAATTACTGAGGTTGCTTTGAGTTTGTTCAATTTGCATAGTCTGCTTACAGTTGTGCGATGTTTTTTGGCTATATATCCAAGGTTATCGCCTTGTCTAACTCTGTAGTATCTTGTAGGGCTGTTTACGAATTCTTTGAATTCTTTGAATGACTCTGCCTTGGTGATAGTGTAGTTGTCGTATTTGATAACGTAGTTGTCGAAATCGATGAAATTTCTTGGGTTAATAGGATTTCCTAAATATCTTGTCTCGAAATGGAGGTGAGGTCCGGTAGAACGTCCTGTGTTTCCTCCTAAAGCGATGATCTCTCCAGCTTTGACGTCTTGGTCAGGTTGAACCAAGATTTTTGAAAGGTGTCCGTATAAAGTTTCCAATCCGTTTTCGTGTCTGATTACTACGTAATAACCGTAGCCTCTTCTTCTTGAACCTGTGCGGGCAATTCTTACTTTTCCGGAGAATGCGCTGCGGACAGAATCTCCAACTTTAATGCGCATGTCTATGCCTGCATGGAAACGACCCCAGCGTTGTCCATATTCGGAAGTCACAATGTTGTCAATAGGGTGAACGTATTCAGAACAATCGACCAAGAAAGAGTCTGTTATCTCTGTTATCTTAACTTTATATGGATTTAGTGTTTCGTTGTCCCATTCTCCGTAGAGGGAATCTGATGGGATGTCTTCGTATTCTTCGTCTTGAGTGGCTTCAATCAATAAGAGTGAGTCGATGGTTTGTCTTTGCTCCTGCATTCCTGCAACACTTGCTAAAACTTTTTCTTTAGTGGTTTTTTGCTGAGCGTTTGCTGAAAAAGCAAATAATGATAAAAGCAAAATTGCCACAATGTTTTTATTATTGTGTCTCATGTTAACCTCCTTTGTTTGTTTTGCTCCTTGCGATTTGTGCGAAATACGTCAAGAAAATGAGAATTTTTTGTTTTCTGGTTCAATTCGTGTCCCCTCATTGTTAAATCGGGAGTTTGGTCGGTGTGAGGGAATAATTCGTTTTGTCAAAAACCTTTTTAATCTCTATCGCTGCTTAATCCTCCGTTCAGGGATGCGTTGTAAACGTAATGTTCTACTTATACTAAAATTTACTCAACTTTATCATCCGTATTTCATCCTCTAAATCAAGTGTGTCTAACATTCGTCAACCAATCTTTTATAAAACATTTGCCTTTAAAGTAAAAGATCACGTTTCGTTTAAAAAATATTGAACGGATGCAAATCTAAGGTTTTTGGTTTTGCAGACTTGTAAAAAACGACATGCTGTAAAACATGTTTGGAGTTTTTTAACGTTGGTTTGCTGTGAATGAGCATATATTCTGTTCCTTAACATATATACTACCTCTTAAGGATGTTAAAGTTTAAAATATTTAACATAGTTGATTCTGTTCATAACTTATTATTGGATAAGTGATTTGTTTTTATATGGAAAAAGATAGTTTTTCCTGTTTGAGGGTTTCCTTTAAAAACAACAGAGACTAAACAATCCTTCTTTCAAAGGACCGTTTAGTCTCTATATCTATTTGTTATAACAAAGAAACTTTAGTCGGTGATCTCAATCCATTGACCCACGTTTCTTGCTGCAATCTCATTATCATACATGGCTTCGCATGAAGTGGCAGGTAATCTGAATTTACCTTTATAAGCCGCATTCATTCTTAAGTAGAAGGTCTTTGTTCTTCCTCTGTCGAGGTTGAAGTAGGTCATAACCCTATCATCACGAATGTCTTGATATGAGAAATTTGAATTGTCGTTGTTTGTGTTCTCATCATTCAATCGCTCGTTGAAGATCTCCCAACCAGAAGGGAATATCTGGATTAAAGAAAGCTCTTTGTAATCCTCATAAGTGGATGTGTTTGTAACGCTTGCTTGTATGATGAAGTCTGTTCCTTGCTTCATTCTGTTGATGTCGACCGGACGACCATCTTCGTTCAGATATTTGATGCTCATCTTCAAACCGCTCTCTTTTTCAGGAGTCTTGTCTTCGGCAGGAAATCCTGATTCAGTGATGGTTACGAAGATCGTACCGTTGCTTTGATTGGTAACAGATACCTTTCCTTCACCTAGCTTGGCTACGCTCAAATCTTGCTTGATGACAGACTTTGTGCTGTTGATGGCCTCTGCCTTGTTGAACTGTTTGTAAGATGCCTTGATGCTCTTGCTTGCTCCGGCTCTCTCTGTCATTTTACTGATGGCAATAAGCGCGTAAGCAGTCTCTTGGGTGCTCATCCATTTGTCTTTCATCATCTCTTTTGAAATCTCTTGAGCCATTTCCATGCATTCGCGGTCTTTCTGTAATAGACATAGAGTCTCAAGAATCATCGCCTTGTCTCGGAAAGAAGATCCGAAGTTCTGACCATAAAGTTTCTCCTCTGCTGTCTCCTCTTGGGCAACGATGGATGAAAGTATAGACTCAGCTGTACTCTTGTCTCCGCACAAAGCGTAGGCTCCCGCCAATCTCCATTTTGCATTGATGGAGAGTCTGCTGTCTTCCTTCAGTCTGTTCATGGCTCCTTTCTCTGGTTTGCCGTAAAGAGCCAAGGTGTATAGTCTGTACGCTTGAGTGAAGTCATTCGCTTCATCGTAGTCGTAGTGGTTTAAGTTACGATAGCTCCAGTTATTCGCCTTATTTTTCTGGTATTCAGCCCAGTCTGATAGAAGTGAAGCTGAAACTGAGAATCCGTGGTTCTTAGCTTCAATCAAGAAGTTACCTGCGTATGAAGTTACCCATTGGTAGCTGTAGTTTCCTCCCATCCAGTAGGCAATAGAACCGTCGTTCAACTGCATCTGAGTAAGTTTGTTGATGGCATTATCAACATTCTTGCTGCACTCCTCTTTCTCGCTTTCTGTTAAGTCGCAGAGCAGAGGCATGAATAGTTGAGGGAATCCCTTAGATGAAGTCTGTTCGGCACATCCGTGAGGATAACCGATAAGGTACTTCAATCTGTAATCCAAATTGATTGGCGGTATGGTTGCAAATTCCAAAGAGAGCGTATTCGAACCTTCTGTTCCGAATAGGTTGTAAGGCAGATTTTTGGTTTCACCAGCGTTGAATTGGTACATCGTACTGATGGTGTTGCGAGGGTTTGGATTTCTAACCTCTAACCAAATCTCGCTGTTGACTTTGTTTTTACCGTCGGTAGCGGTAATGCTGATCTTCTGTTTGCCTAGCTTGTTGCCCGCCTTCAACGAGAAGGTGACGATCTTATCTTCCGATTTTGAGAAAGCTACCGATCTCGTCTTGTTACCTTCCACTCCGATAATGTCTCCTGCGTTGACTGTTACGGTTACGTTCTTGCTCTTTCCGTCCATAGAGAAGATGTTGACTGGCAAAGTGATATCCTCTTTAGGTCCCGCTACACGAGGTAGGGTAGCCAAAATCATCAGCGGTTTCTGAACCTTGACGCTCTTTTCTGCGTTTCCGTATGCTTTGTCGTTGCAAGCAACTACCATGACTCTTACTGAACCGAAGTAAGGAGGCAACTCGATAACGTGTTTGTCTGTCTTCTTAGCTCCGAGTTTACAAGGACCGATGAACTTGACAACTGGCTTGAATCGGCTGTTTGTCTTATCTTGGTCTTCTTTCTTCAAATCCTGGTCACCACCGATGCTGAAGAGTTCTTCGATCTTACCTCCGAAGGCACCGATAACCATGTTGTACATATCCCAAGTGTTAACACCCAAGGCCTCTCTTCTGAAGAAGTCGTCGTGTGCATTTGGTGTTTTGAAGTTGGTCAAGTCCAAAAGACCTTCGTCAACGATAGCAAGAGTATATTCCATCTCTTTGCCATCCTTTTCAGAAACGTTCACTTCGAACTTCTTTTCTGATTCAATGGCATCTGCCATTTTGATGACAGGTGTAAGAACCGTGTTCGGATTCTCCACATTGACGTTCTGAACTCCGTAAAGACGGATAGGAAGGTCGTTGACTGTGTTTTTATGAGGCTGAACCAATGTGATGTTGACATAGACGTTTGGTACCATGTCTGGAGTAGCTTCAATTTCAAGGGTTGTAGTATTTGACATGCCGTTTGACTCAACCCATTGAGAAGAGATCACTTTGCTTCTGTTCTCTAAAGAGACAAGAGCCCTTCCTCCGTTTGGAGTTGGAATCTGAATCTTGATCTTATCGCCAACATTGTATTTGTCCTTATCTGTAGAGAAGGTAAGCATAGTTGCGCCTTGAGGATCGTCCTTTTTGGCTCTTCCCACGCAGCTCTCCCAATCGAAGTGTGAAATACATCCGGTAACATGACCTTCAGGGTTGCTTACGAGAATGAGGTAACGTCCCCAGTTGTCGTCGTTGATATTGAGAGAGAAATTACCCTTTCCGTTCGTTGTGTAAATATCACCTTCTTGAAACTCGTCGGCATATTCATCGTTGATGTAATAAGCCAAGTTTTCTGTGTTGTTGGAATCCCACCACCATCTCCATGACAATTTGTATACACGGTAGTGTAGGTGGCTGTTGTCTTCTGCCAATCCTCCATTTTCGGAAACTCTTACAACTTCGAAAGTGTTGTCTTTGCCGGTGTAGTAAATGCCATTTCTGTTAGGTGATTTTGGTGCACGGATTCCGACATACTCGGAGAATGGTGAATAGTTAGCTTTTTGGTAATTGATACTGAAATCGCCTTCGCCTTCGAATACGCGGGTAGAGAAGGAAACCTCCATCATACCTGGAAGGTTGTCAATCTCAGGCATCTCTTTCTTGAAAGTGCAATTTCCGTTTGCATCGGTTGTTCCTGTGCACAACTCCCTCTCTTTGTCGGTGAAGTTCATTGCAGCAGGACTTTCAAATGTGTAATCTTTGAATTTAGGGAATGCGGTGGTTGCTTTTCTCATCTTAACGGATACCTTGGCCTCTTTGTTGGCAGCAGCTCCGCCGTGAAGCCATGCGGCATTCAATGAAAACTGAGCTAAAGATCCTGATTTGATCAGGTTCTTATCCACATTCAACGTGATTTTCAGACGGTTTGGTTTTACCGTTTCTATCTTAATTGATTTCTTGAATGTGCTTCCACCTATGCAGAATGTGGCATTCCAGTTTCCTGTTGGAACGCTCTCTTCTGTGCTTATCTTGAAAGAGTAGATGAACTTGCCTGTCTCATATTTCTGCATGAGTTTAGTGTATCTCTGACCCTTCGGGTTGGTCAATTCCAAAGTGATTGGATGCCCGCCAGGGAGCATGTTGTCTTGGTCTTGCAAAAGAAGGCTCAGATAGATGTCGTCTCCTGGTCTCCAAACGCCACGCTCACCATAGATATAACCCTTCATGCCTTTGTCATAAACCACACCGCCAACGTCGAAGGCAGAGAGTGACAATGCTGAGTTATCCTGAATTTTCAAATAACCTTTCTGGTCGTTCTTAGATACCTCGATGAAGAATGGGCGGATCTTGTATTCTATCTCAGCTATACCTTCACTGTTTGTATTTGCTTTGCAGATAGGTACTTGCTGGTAGTTGTAGAATGTAATCTCTGCATCACTCTCAGGTTCTGTTGTTTTGAGGTTGGATACATAAACGTACATTTTGTTGTTTGAACCAGCCTTGGCAATGACACCTAAATCAGAAACCAAGATGTTCGTCTCAGCTCTACGTTCGCTTTGTCTGTAATATTCTTTATAGCAAGGGTTGTTTCTCTTGCTATAGTCATATTCTTCTTCATTCCAGTAGTCGTAATAATAGTCGCTGTTGTAGTATCCCATTTCGCCTTGCTCCCAGTCTTTGTCGATACCGTCATAGTATTCGTCCTCGTCTTCTTGTTCAATCTCTTCGCTTCCGCAAGGGTACAAAGAGTAGCTTTTTCTGAAAGATAGGATGACGTTATAAATGGCACCTGGATCTTTGTTGATGATCTCAGACAAGTCCAATGAGAATGTCTGCCATTGAGTAAGGTCAGATGCAGACTCGTTCAGTATGACTTTCTTTCTTAAAACAGGAGATGCAACTCGTTTCATTTCGCTTTTTCCGTTCAAATCATTGACCTGTAAGAACTGAAGTGTGTTGTTGGTTTCGATCTTCAATACAGTGACGTCGATGGCACTCAAGTTAACAGCTTGGAATGGAAGTGTTATTCCGTCAGTAGTTGGAAGAATTACTCCGTTGTTCAACAACTTAACGGCTGGTTGGATGCTTTCGAATTTTACATATAGAGTAACGTCATTTTTCAGTGTCTGACCTGTAGTGCTCTTTAACATTCCGCTGATTATCATGCTCTTTTCGGAGTCGAACATTTTCTTTGGGTATATCTTCAGTAAACTGTTTTCCTGAATAAATGAACAAGGAGTGTTTTCTGAAGAGATGATGCAGAAATTCTCGAAATCCTGCTTTGCCGGAACTTGGTTGAAATAGACTTCAATATGAGCATCTTCACCATTGATTACTTTATTTCCAATATATTGAAAAGTATTTGTAGATGCTATCTCTTCTTTGAACGAATCGGAATTCTCGGAGTTAATAGGTTCTCCATCCCATTCAAACTCGATTTCCTGCACTTTCTCTAGATCAGAACGGATGCCCTGAACGCTGAAAGTGTATTGATATCCAGACTTTAGTTCGGAAAGTTTATCCCAAGTGATATCGACTTTTTTACCATTCAATTCGGCTGTCAATACCTTCTTGATGTTCTCGTCTTCATCTTTGTCGGTTAAGAAGAGACGGCCTTTCACTTCGACAGATCCATCTTCTTTGTATATAGGATAACCGCACTCGAAAGAGACGCGTTGTTTGATTGTTCTGAATTTGAATTTGAAATTTTCTTGTTCCTCTTTTTTTACTTTCAAAACCTTTGAAAGATGAAACTCACCAATGAATGACTCTCCGTTTTTAAGAGGGGCAGTGGGTTTGAACTCGATAGTGCTCTTGTCTACCCAATGGGCAGTACCTTCTATCTTCGGAGAGAACTCAAAGATTTCTTTGATCACCTCATCTTTGTCTTGCTGGTCAAAGACGGGAGAGGCGGTTGCCAAGGAGACTCTAATACTAGAGTATTTGGACAAAGGGCCTGATGTGTAGCCGCTTATGTACTCTAAAAAGTCAGCTTCGTTCGAAACTTCCTCCGAACTTTTGCAAGAGAATAGGAAAATGGCTGCGAAAGCCAAAAAATACAAAAATAATTTCTTGTTCATTTTTTTAAAAAAACTGGATTCTAGATAAATTTGTTCAATAAAAATAGTCGCTATAATCAAAAACAGATTGTTTGTTACAACAGTTTAAGAATGACCTTGGCAAAAGTATGTAAAAAAACGAAACAAAAATGTCTATCAGGTAAAAAAAAGAATCAAGTGAAAAAATAGGTGGATCACACGCTATAAACGATGATTTCGCTACAAATAAAACCTTTTAAGAAACCTCAGATTATGCAGGTGGCGGACGTTCTGTTCACTTGGTGACCACCAGAGATGCATTTCGTTTTTGATCAAGAAATGCTGATTGTTTTATTCTGCCCACTTTTCTGAATGGATCAGATTTTCAGGAATTTTGGATAGTAAGTGATGGGGATAACAAAAAAAGGCGGTCACCCATGGTAATCGCCTTTTGCATAAAAGAGCCACTAGCCGGACTCGAACCGGCGACCTACGCATTACGAATGCGTTGCTCTACCAACTGAGCCATAGTGGCGTTTGCGGCTGCAAATTTATATTTAAAAACTCTATTTCAGAAATCTTTTCAGAAGTTTTTTGTGCATTGTGTTAGCAATGCAGCCAATCTGAACGATTGAACTGATTGGTTGAGGCTATTCTTCTGTCTCAATCTCCTCAATTTTAAATACTCCGCTAGGTTGACATACAGCCGCTTTTTCGAGCTTTGTCTTCAACTTGTCGTAGTCGCGTTGACGGATACTGAGCTTGAGCATGCATTCCATGTCGAACTGTTGCTCCAGAATGGTAGGTTCCTCTTCTTTGACTATACGCATGATCTCGTTCATGAACGCATATTCAAAATGGACAGACATGACTTTGTCAATGGTCTTCTCTATGATCTCATTGTTGCGGATGGCATCGTCTGAGGCCTCTTTGTATGCGTTGATAAGCCCGCTGGTTCCTAATTTGGTGCCGCCGAAATAGCGGACGACTGCAATCAGCGTGTAGGTCAGTTTGTTTGACATCAGTACGCCTAGGATAGGGCGCCCTGCAGTACCAGAGGGCTCGCCATCGTCGTAAGAGCGTGTCTCTTTGCCTTCAGGCCCGATGATGTAGGCGAAACAGACATGACGTGCATCATGATACTCCTTCCTCATTTCGTCTAAGATGACTTTGGTCTCTTCTATATTACGTACAGGCATGGCAAAGGCGAGAAACTTACTTCCTTTCTCTTTGTATAATCCTTCGGATGTTTGTTTGAGTGTAAGATAGGTGTCTGACATCTTATTTTAGGTTGGATGATTTTATGCCTAGACCGTAATTGGTTTCATTAATAGGACCGGCGGAAAGAGTTCCGTCGGTCCTGATTTATTTAGAAGAAGACTTCTGCAGATTATTTATGTCTGCTGAAACTGTCTCTGCTGTATTTTTTTGAGGATTTTTTGCTGAATGCATTTTCTTCTTTTGTGTGTCTCCACTCAGAACTGCTGTCAGAACGTCTGTCGCGGTCATGGCTTCTGTCACGATCTCTGAAGCTTGAACGATCTCTGTCGCCTCTGTCGCGATCACTGCGGCTGCGACGACGGTCTCCACCTCTGTCGAAACCACCACGGTCTCCGCCTCTGTCTGAACCACTACGGTCTCCACCTCTGTCGAAGCTGCGGCTACGGCTCTCTTTAGCTTCTGCAAGAACAACGCCATCGTTATCGTTTGCTGCGAAAGCATCAATCATTCTTTTTACGTCGCTGCTGTCAACGTCGAAGAATGAATATCTTGGAGTGATCTCAATGTCTCTAATCTCAATACCTTTGTCACCCGTTGTGTCGTTGATAATTCCAAGGATACGTTTTGGGGTGAATCCGTCTTTTTGTCCTAAGTTGATCTTGAGTCGGATGAGGTCGCCATTTCTTCTCTTTTTTGAACGCTCGCTGTTGTCTCTGCCCTCAACGTTGATGTCTTGAGCATCCTTGTAGTAGTTTAAGAAACGGTTGAATTCCAAAGAGACGAACTTCTTGATGATGGTCTCCTTGTCCATGTCATTCAACTGTTCAATCACAATTGGCAAGTATTGTTCAATCTGCTCATCAACCTGAGCCTCTTTCATCTTATTGATAAGGGAGAAAAGTTGGCTTTGGCATACGTCCAAACCTGTAGGAACAACCCCTTTCTCGAATTTCTTGTTGATGATCTTTTCTATCATTCTGATTCTTCCTGACTCCTTAGAGTGAACAATAGAGATGGAGATACCTGATTTGTTAGCACGGCCTGTACGTCCGCTTCGGTGGGTATAGCTCTCAATATCGTCAGGAAGGTTGAAGTTGATGACGTGAGTCAAATCGCTTACGTCCAAACCTCTGGCAGCAACGTCTGTTGCAACCAAAAGTTGGAGAGTCTTGACTCTGAACTTTTGCATAACAGAGTCTCTCTGAATCTGAGATAGATCTCCGTGAAGAGCGTCTGCATTGTATCCGTCGGCCATCAAATGATCTGCCACGTCTTTTGTTTCTTGTCGTGTGCGGCAGAATACAATTGCATAGATGTCTGGGTTGACATCCACAATTCTCTTTAATGCTTCGTATCTGAATTTAGCAGGAACCATGTAGTAGATGTGTCTTACATTCTCAGCACCGGCGTTCTTTCTTCCGATAGAGATTTCTACACTGTCCTTCATATATTTTTTTGCAATGTGAGCTATTGCGCTTGGCATGGTAGCTGAGAACAAAAGCGTACGTCTATTCTCTGGAGTCTCTTGAAGAATGCGCTCGATGTCATCTTGGAATCCCATGTTCAACATCTCGTCAGCCTCGTCGAGTACCAAATACTTGATGCCAGAAAGGTTGACTTTACCTCTCTCTATAAGGTCGATTAGACGACCTGGAGTAGCAACCAAGACTTGTGGTTGAACGTCCAACTGCTTGTATTGATGGATGATGCTCTCACCTCCGTATACAGGAACTACTTTGAATCCCTTGATGTATTTGGAATAATTTTTTAAATCGTTTGAGATCTGAATACAAAGCTCTCTTGTAGGAGAGAGTACTAATGCTTGGATGCGGTTGACTGAAGCGTCGATTAAATGAAGTAAAGGAAGGCCGAAACCTGCTGTTTTTCCTGTTCCTGTTTGTGCTAGTGCGACGAGATCTGAATTGTCTTCGCTTAATAAAAATGGAGTTACTTTCTCCTGAATTGGCATTGGCTCTGTAAAACCTAAATCTTCAATACCCTTAAGGATCTCCTCCTTTAAACCTAATTCTTTAAATGTCATAATGTTTTTTTGTTCGGTTTCGGTGACTTTGCCTCGCCAGACCGTCTACTGAAACTGTTTTTTAAATGATTCTCGAGTACCATTCACATGTTTATCCTCGTTGTTACTTACCTTTAAAAAACATATATAACACATTGACAAACCCCATGTCCAAAAATAATGGATTTCGCTGCAATTGGCACTCAGCGTTTTTTTGGAGTTGCAAAGGTACGTATTTTTATTTAAAATTCAACAACTTTTGGTTTTTTCTTTTTTTGAGAAAAGAAAATGCAACACAAAGAAACAGTTATATGACGTGTTATCATAAGCTTTTTTGTTCATCTGTCGTGTTTTGTAGCCACTTAAGAATAGAAACAATCGTTTTCGAAATAATCTATTCAAAAAATATATTTTCCGCATGAATAACGAGTAGGTCGTTCAATTTGTTCGATAGAGAGTGTCTCTTATTGAAAAAAACTTAAAAAAGAGAATTTTTTCCTTGTGATTCGTATCTTTGCTAAAATGAAAAGCAATGATTTGATTTTGCGTTTTTTTTTTTGATCATAGTGAAATCATAGCATGGTAAAGTACAAGTAACAGATTATTCATACAATATGAACAACTCCATTGTAAAACGATATTTATGGCTGTTTATGCCTCTTTTTTTAATTTCAATGACCTCTTGTAGTGAAGAGGAGGAGACGAAAGAATATAGCATAAATGCAGAATTAGATCCTTATTTGCAGAAGTTTTTGTACGAGGCTTCCTTGAGGGGGAAATCTTATGATCTGAAGGGCGATGGCCTTATCATGGAATTTGCCAATTTGGAAAGACCGACAGTCGGATTGTGTATTTATGAGGATCCGATCAGGATACAGATAGACCGAACTTATTGGATGGAGACATTAGAGTCTGCTAATGCGGAAAATTTGCGAGAGGATGTGGTCTTTCATGAATTGAGCCATGGCTTGTTGAAACGTCAGCATGACAACCGCACGTTGCCCAATACGGAGTGGAAATCGATTATGTGTGGAGGTTCGGAGGTGGATGGCCGCAATTGGTCAGTCAATTTCAATGGGGCAAGAAAAAAGTACTATTTGGACGAGCTTTTTGCGATCAATGTGCCGGCTCCCGATTATGCCCAGAGAACAAATTTTGATAAGGAGGTGGGAACTTCACAATATGACAAAGCATATAACTTTCCAAAAGAGGATACTAATACTTTGCTAAAGATGGATAGCATTCCTTCTGTTGATTTTCAAATTGAAGCTGTCATGAAGGTTACGATGTCTACTTCTCAGGGTATAACAGGGTTGTTTGTCAGTTCGAAAGATGCTGCAAGCGGAGCAAATTATTTTGCATTAGGAATGGATGAAAGGGTAAACGTTCTGAATACAGAATGTATATCTCCTTTTGCTGAGGTCTTGGTAAGTGAGTTATACAATGCTGAGGATTATAATAAGTTTACTTTGCGTAAAGAAAAGGATAATCTGTTCTTTTATATAAACGATGTTTTAGTTTATTGGAATGATTATGCTTTGAAATCTTATGATTTTATAGGTGTGATTTTACCCAATGATGGTACTGTAATTTTGAAGAGCTTTAAATATTACAATAATTCAAATCTAAAAAGCGCTTCTAGGTCTTTTGTGCCAACGGCATTGCCATTGATACAAAAGAAAACAAGCTCTTATGATTTGTCAAAGTAAGTTTATTTATCACTGTTTAGATTGATATGTCAAATTCTAAAAATAGAGCAGCTGTTGTAATAATACGTATCATATCCTTTTTTTATTTGAAATTATCAAAATGTTTTGTCTGCAAAAATGAAACAGAATGGTTTTGCTGCGAACAGACAACCGTTTTATTGAAAAAAAAAGAGGATGTTTTTCTTGTGAAACTATTATGTTTGTCGTTAAATTTGTTTCTTTGAGGTGATTATTATCGTTTGATGCAGAATTTTTTTTTAATATTACCAAAAAAGAACAATCTTTGTAGTTACTATAAAGAACTAATTTAATTCAATATGAATATATGAAGACAAGTGTACTAAAAAGACTTGCTTTGGCGGCCATGTTGGTTTCTTCACTTAGTGTGTCGGCACAGTCTGTTGTTAAAGTAAAGCTCTATTCAGAAATGAATGAGAAAAGTTATGTAGTAGATGACAAAGGTAAACTTCATTTTATAGATGATAACCTTTATATAGAACAAACTGGTTCAGAACAAGAAGCTGTTGTCCCTTTGAACGATATTCAAAATATAACTTTTAAGCCATATACACCATCATCTTTAGAGACGGTAGGTTCTAATTCGTTTTTTGTATATCCAAATCCGGCAACTGATAAGGTTTTTATATCAGGATTACAAAACGGTTATAACGTTAACGTATATTCTATTGATGGTGTACAGCTATTAAAAGAATCTTATGATTCTGAGAAAGGAATTGGCATTGATAATTTGAGCAATGGCTTGTATTTTGTGAATGCTGGAGGTTTAACTTTTAAAATTGAGAAAAAATGAGAAAGTTTACATCCATATTTGTTGCGCTGATGATGGCTGCAGCTGTTTATGCAGAACAAGTAATGACCGTTCACGGAAAAGCAAATGATATGTCTGTCAGTGTTTTTAATACAAATTCTATTGAGCTTAGTCAAGGTAAAGCCTCTTTTGATCTAGAATTGGAAAAGAATCAAAAAGATACTGTGATTCCTTTTGCTGAGATAGACAGTATTACGTTTAACGATCCTGTAGACCCTTCTTATGTGCAGATTATCTATTCAGGAATGGCAGCTAAGGTGATCAATCCTTATGAAGATAAAGGATTGAATGTTGTGGTGAATAAAGGAGATGTTAGCGTTACTTCAACTATGGAGGAGAAGAATGTAACATTCTATATGACAGGTCTGGCAACTGACGGTTCTTTTACAATTACTCCGAATAAGAAATTCAACATGCTTTTGAATAACTTGACGTTGACTAATCAAGATGGACCAGCAATTAAGATATTGGACGACAAAGAGGCTCGCATCACTCTTGCAGACGGATCTTCAAATACTTTGTATGGAGCAGGACTGGTTGATACAAATGCAGCGTTGTGGAGTAAGGCTCAGGTGTTGTTCACTCCTCAGTTGGATTCTCTAGATAAACTAATTGATGGGGGTAATGAAGGAAATGGTTCTTTGTTGATCTCCTCTGAAAATGGTCATGGAATTTACAGTTCGGATTATGTTCGTATAGATGCTGGTTCATTGACTTTTTCTAATATCGAAGGTGATGGAATCAATACAAAAGACTACTTTGAGATGAACGATGGTTCTGTTTCGATGGATACTATTCAAGGTGATGCGGTTGATTGCAATGATCATATTTTCGTCAATGGTGGTTTGTTGTCAATTAAATCTTATTCTGATGGAGCAAAGGCGTTGAAGTGCGACAGCATGATAAACATCTTAGGTGGTACGGTTGATATTACTATGACAGGAAAGGCTGCCAAGGCTATAAAAAATGATTCGGCAGATGTACGTATTGAAAACGCTGATGTAAATATCAAGATGACAGGTGATCTTTTGATTGAGATTATTGAAAATGTAGAGGATAGATCTTATGCCGCTGGAATCAAATCAGAAAATTCTGTGTTCATTAAAAATAGTCAAGTTACAGTTAACTTAGGTGCGAATACGACAGGAGGTAAGGGTATCAATGCCACAATGGGAATCAGCATAACAGAGGGTTCTGTTGTGAATGTAACTGCTGATGGCGTGAAAGATGAAGATGCTCTTTCTGGTGGTAAAGTTGTTGCAATGAAGACAGATGGAACACTTCTAGTTTCTGATTCTGATGTGACAGTTTCTTGCGCGAATAAGGACGCAACAAAGACAGTCGATGCTCTATATGTAGATGGTGAAATTACTGGTTATACTGCTCCGTAATAATAAAATCAATTAAAATATTATAGAAAGAGGTTGTTCCATTTGGTGCAGCCTCTTTTTGTATATCATATACTATGTATGATTCGACATTTTAATCTGGTTGTTTTGGATCAAGTGAAAATGTCTGTGGACAGTTTTTTACCACGAATCATTCTATTTTAGATCCGCTAAAATCAGGAAACAACAACATATGAGCACGTCCACTTGTTTTTGAGATTGATTCGAGATTTAACATACCCACAGGCTTTTGCACTTAGTTCGTTTACCTACACGTCTTAAAATAATAAAGCCTAATTGATCCGAAAATCAATTAGGCTTTGCGGTGCGGACGGGATGTGAACTCAATCGTTCAATCATCTGTCCATCAATATCTTAACTCGCTCCGCATTACGATAGGTAATGATTTAGTAACAAGCCTATGCTTTTGAATTACTCCTCTCTGAATCAACTGATTAAAACGAAGTAGATTCAGAATAGGTAACGGATAAGTAACGAGATAACTTCTATGCTTTGCTCCGCTTGAGCAGATTGATTAGCTTGTGACAAAGATAAAAGAATATTTCTGTTCATTTGTAAATTCCTGTCAAAATACTACGTGACCTTGTATTTTCTCGACTGACAAATAATTAATCAACTATTGCTGATGTGACAAACAAAGAGGGTATGTTCAGATATTTTAATACCCTCTTTGTAAATACTATTATCTCAATCCTTTAAACATTTGGTCAATACACTTCTTTTTTTGTTCCATATTAGGATGAACGTATAAATTCAGCGTTGTACTGATATTCGAGTGTCCTAGAATTACACTGACAGTTTTATAATCGCAATTACTCTCTATGCATCTTGTTGCAAAGCTATGACGCAATCCATGAAATTTCAGTTCTGGCATATCCAACTCTTTCATCAATCGTTTGTAGTAATTTCTGTAAGTACGTGGTTCGGTAGGTTTCATGTCATTGGTTAAAACGTAAAAGGAGTTGTTCACTATTCTCTTTATCGGTTTTAGCATTTTCAAAAGGTCTCTGCTCATTGGAATATCTCGAATAGAATTCTTGGTTTTAGGGCTATCGAGGATAAGTTCTGTATGCCTGTCTGAATCTTCGATAATATAGATCCTCTGTATTGTTTTTCGAATGTGGATAACCCCTGTATCCGTATCAATTTCGTCCCATGTCAAAGCACAAATTTCGCCAATACGTATTCCAGCACTCAAACAAATATAAATTCCTAAGTTTTTGAATGTAAAATGCTCTTGCACATAATTCATAATTTTTCTTTGGTTGCTTTTGCTAAGCACCTCAATTCCATTATTTTCTCTTTCTGTTGGAAACTGGATATCAAATTGCTGATACTCGAAGACTTTATTCTTCATGCCAAACTTTAGGATCATTTTCAGTACAATCAAGATATCCTTAATCGTTTTTTGACTTAATCCCTCATCTAACTTAGCAAAGACAAACTCCTGAACATCTGCTTCATACACTTCATGCTTATGTCCAAAAGTTGGCAACAAATGATTCTCAATTAGAAGCATATAAGCCGAATAACTGGATTTTTTCACATACTGCTTTTTGTCTTCTTTCCATAAGTTGATAACTGTACTAATTTTTGTTTTTTCTGCCATATTAATCTGATTTTATATTATTAATCACAAGAATATACACAAAAGGATTTGAGTATAAAATAGGCTTAATCTTCCAAATTTGAGATTCCCGGAATTTGAGGGTAAATGGGAGGAAAAAGACTTTGAGCAGATATGTACTATTACGACAGGGAACAAAAATACTCAAGACAAAGAAGATGATGGTTGTTATCCTTTTTATGTCCGTTCAGAAACTATAGAAAAGATAAATTCATACTCTTTTGATGGAGAGGCAATATTAACAGCAGGTGATGGCGTTGGCGTTGGCAAAATATTCCATTATATAAATGGTAAAGTCGGTGTTCATCAGAGAGTGTACATACTAAGTAATTTTAAGTGTTTTGGAAAGTATGCTTACTATTATTTTGCAAGCAGGTTCTATGATAGAGTTAAAAGAATGAGTGCGAAAAATTCAGTCGATTCAGTTCGTCGGGATATGATTGCTCAAATGCCTATTTCATTACCAGGTTTTGATGAACAGAATATAATTGCAAGATTTTTGACTCTCCTTGATGAGCGTATTACAACCCAAAACAAAATAATAGAGGATTTGAAATTGTTAAAGAGTACGATAAGCGAGAAGCTATTTAACAGACACTTACGATTTGAAAAACTGGATGGAGGCACATCTTCTGATTGGAGAATTCAGAAATTAGGTGATTTTATGACCATTCCAGACAAAATTCCGACACCCAAAATTGATAAGAACAAATTGCTCACAGTCAAATTACATTTGAAAGGGGTAATAAAAAATGATAGTACAGAGTCATTATCTACCCAAGGGACTGTTTATTATGTTCGCCAGAAAGGACAATTTATTTATGGTAAGCAAAATCTATTTAATGGGGCATTGGGGATAATCCCAAACGAATACGACGGCTTCCTTTCATCAAATGATGTCCCAACACTCAATATAAACAGCGATAAGATAAACCCTTTTTATTTGCTATATTATATTGGACGCAAGAACTATTATGTACCTTTGGAAAGTTTGGCAATTGGTTCTGGAAGCAAGCGCATACATGAATCTACAGTCCTGAATTTAGAAATAGCTGTTCCAACATTAAAAGAACAGTCAATTATCGTATCGGCAATTTGTTCTATAGATAAGAAGATAGAGATCGAAACATTTGTATTGAAAGGGCTTAATTTTCAAAAACAATATCTACTCTCCAATGTCTTTGTATAGTTTTAGATGAAAAGCTGAGACAATAGATATTGCTTTTGTGCAGTCAACAAATCGTAATGATGAGATTCTAAGACAATCTTCTCATCCAATACAGAGAATAGAATTGAAAATATATTCTGCATCTCAATTTCAGGAACATATATTAGCATAGACTCTACTTCTGAAATGTAATGACGTTTATGGTCTCTTGATGTAAGATCAAGAAAGGAGAGATATTCAAAAACATATTTGAGATTAATGCTAGGCTTCGATGTCAATATTTTTATCGCTGACGACTTAACCTTAAACGGAAAATCAACATATTTCAAATCCATCGTGAAGTCATCAAATATTATGCAATTTCCTTTGTTATAAATTCCATAGTTTTCAGAGGTATAGCCTAATATAAAGGCTTTATTGGCTGTTAGTACAGGGATTAAGGATACATTGCTTTGGTAATCTGTGTTTTCCACTATATACATAGTCGGTTGTTCATAGTCAAGAATATCTTTTATTCGTTTTCTTTCAGTATTAGACTTTTCTATTTGCATAAATAGTATATATCTTATCGTACTCAAGAGTGAAATATAATCTCTAATTAAAGGAATTTATACCTATCTCTTAGGAGAGTCTGATAAATACAGAAAATTAGGGGAACTTTGTCAAATTAAAAAAGGAGAGCAGATAAACAGAACTGAATTATTGGATGACGATAAATATTATGTAATGAATGGTGGAATTACTCCTTCGGGCTTTTATCATTCATATAATACTAAGGCGAATACAATATCTATCAGCGAAGGAGGTAATTCTTGTGGATATGTACAGTATAATGATGTCCCTTTTTGGAGCGGAGGGCATTGTTACACATTAGAAGATATTGACAAAGGTATAGATGATAGGTATCTTTTTCACTATTTGAAAGCTAATGAGCCTCAGATAATGACATTGCGCATAGGTAGCGGGCTTCCTAATATACAAAAGAAAGAATTATCTCATTTCTGCATTCCTATGCCATCATTGTTGAATCAAAAAGAAATTTCAGATACACTCGACAAGATAATATTAAAGATAGAATTAGAGAAATCCGCAATCTTAGTGTATCAGAAACAAAAAATCTATCTATTACAGAACCTCTTTATATAGACATCTTTTTTAGCAAATACTGTTTCTGCAAGGAATAGGCATCTAACAAAATTTGCTCTAAATCAATCTTTTTGTCCACCTGCGAGAGCATTCGGGCTATTTTATTTTGCTCCTTGATAGATGGACAGTAGATCAATTCGTTACCATAGTCTTTGAAATAGATGTGAGGTATGCCGGAACCTACTTTGTATTTATCAAAATTAAAATAGCGTAAAAGATAGTAAATATATTTGAGCGAAAAACCACTCTTTGCGGTCAAATAATTGAGAGTGCCTATTGCAGAATATTTTCCCGTAACATATTGCACTCTGCCGACGCTGGCTCCATCTTTAATAACCAAAATAGAATTTTTATCCACTGCGTATTGAGACGAATATGCTATAATACCTGTTGCTCCATATACTGGATGCAGCCCATCGATCCCCTCAAATTCACTTTCTGTTAGTGCAGACGAATTGCAAGCAACACAATCCTTTAATCTGATATTAGCCTGTTTCCCGTTTAATGCAAAGTGAGTTAGTCCTTTAATTAGAGATTTATATTGCTCAATTATTTTGTTTTGGATTGAAATTCGCTGGTCAATGAGAAAAAGAAGTGAGGATATCTTGTTCTGTTCTTCAATAGATGGTAGATGAAATATAGTTTGCCTTATGGATTTAAGAGAAAGGTTTTTAATTGTGCTGCCAGTTAACTCTGAAACAAAGTATTTATACACTCTTTTAGATCCTAACTGATAAAAAATGAAGAGTCTATCATTTCTTTTTTGAGGATTAATATAGCAAGCACTTTTCCCCAACATTACAGGCTCGTTATTATACAAAGCTAGATTTCCAATTGTGCCGTTTATCGAAATTAATATTGTATTACCTGTCAGATGCTTAATATTATGTTGTTTAGCCTCCTTTTTTGTGACTCTTTTGGTTGTCTCTGAAATTTGGATTGTCCCTTCTACAAAATTATTCCCATTAATAAAAAAGTAATCCCCATTTTCGTCATATTGAGGGGTTGAGTGGATACCATCTCCAATTTTATCACAAATATCTTCTAAATATACAGTTTCCCACTCCCCAGTAAACTCAGGGAATCTCAAATTTGGAAGATTGCTCTTTTTTTTATTTTCTTCTTTCATTGTTGACATTTATTTTCTTAATCTGTAGCATTAAGGATTTCAGAAAAGCAAAAAAATTAAGGAACTAATCCCAATTCTTTGAGATAAACTTCGATTTCTTTATCAAGTTCTGCACGTTTAGCTTCAAGGTCTTTGATCTCAGCCATTACAGCATGAATGTCAACTGGTTCTTCTTCCACAAAGGTACTTACATACCGAGATATATTCAGATTATATCCATTCTCCTCGATTTCATCTAATGAAACTCTTCGAGAGTAGCGATCTTCCTCTTTCCTGAATTGATAGGTTTCAATTATTTTCTGAATATCATTAGGTTTTCCATCTTCGCCTTCTCGTAAACGATTCTGTCTTTTCTCTTTCTCAAAATGCTCACTGGCGTTAATGAAAAGGACATCATCAAACTTTTTGCACTTTTTCAATACCAAAATACAAACAGGAATGCCTGTTGAAAAAAACAAATTAGAAGGTAAACCGATAACAGTATCTATGTTATTATCATTCAGTAATTTTGTGCGAATACGTTCTTCAGCTCCACTGCGGAATAAAACTCCATGTGGCAATATTATCGCCATTGTACCCTCTCCTGAGAGAAAATGAAAACCGTGTAATAAAAATGCAAAGTCAGCTGCAGATTTTGGTGCAATGCCATAACTTTTAAATCGAAAATCTTCTGCCAATGTATCATTAGGCTCCCATTTTAAGCTAAATGGAGGATTAGCTACAATTGCATCAAATTCCATTTTCTTAGCAGGGTTCATCTCATTCAGAATATCCCAGTCATTTAACAACGTGTCTCCATGATGAATTTCAAACTCAGTATCCTTAAGTCCATGTAGGAGCATATTCATTCGGGCAAGATTATATGTCGTGATATTTTTCTCTTGTCCATATATTTTGCCTATGCTTCCATTACTGTCGCCCATCTGTCTGCGAACGTTCAGTAATAAAGAACCTGATCCACAGGCAAAGTCTAACACCTTATCTAATTTATTCTTTTCGCCTAATGCCGGATTTTGGCTATCCAAAATAACAATTTTAGATAAAATAGTAGATAACTGTTGAGGCGTATAAAATTCTCCTGCTTTTTTTCCTGAACCAGCAGCAAATTGTCCAATAAGATATTCATATGCGTCACCTAAAATATCTGTATCGGTAGAAAACTTAGCTATTCCTTCAGCTATTTTCTGGATAATGACACAAAGCTTTTTATTTCTTTCAGAAGGTATTTTGCCTAGCTTTTCTGAGTTCAAATTGATTTCTGAGAATAAACCTTGAAAAGCACTTTCAAATGATTCATTTTCAATATATCTAAAACCATTTTCAAGCGTCTCTAACAACTCTCCATTTTGAGTCCGAGCCATTTCCGCAATATTACTCCATAAAAATTCTGGTTTTATAACATAATGGACTTTCCGACGCATCTGTTTTTCAAAATCCAGTATGTCTGCGTCATTATTTTTATACCATATTCCTAAAGCAGTGTGTTTATCCTCTTCATTTACTTGTGGATAATCTCTACCCAATTCTTTCTTGGCTGCTTCTTCGTAGTTGTCAGACAAGTATCGGAGAAATAGGAATGACAACATATAATCACGGAAATCATCCGCATTCATAGCTCCCCGCAGTTGATCTGCTATATCCCAAAGGGTTTTACCCAATTGCTTTTGATCTTGTAATGTCATAATAGACTAGATTGTTTTGTTTCTTCAACAAGTATTTCAGGAAGATAAAATTCATATTTTTCGAGAAATGCTTGTAGTATGTTTTTAAAAAGTTCTTTGTTGTCTGTACCCATTTCTATTGGTTCGTAAATGGAATATTTTCCATGACTTAACAAGTTTAATGAACGTGCATACAGAGTTTCATCATCTACTCCATGAATACATTTCGAAAAGTCATCATAACCAAAGAATGTAGATGTTTTTTCCATAATACTGCGTAACATATTGAAATGATAAGTATTGATCTTATCTGAATCAACCGCATCTTTCAACTCGCTTAACAGTGCAACATGGTGGAAGAATGGAGCATCATCCGTTGCTCGCAAGGTATGTCCATCAGCTCCATTTTTATGCAGAAAATAACGTTTACATCTATTTTTCTTTAAGGGGCGTTCTATAGATTAATCTACTGACAATTAGTCATTTAAATTGTATTTGGAATGATATTTGTTATAGTTTGAGTATAAACCATCGTAAATATGCAGAAAACGACTATATACCGCAAGCCTATGA
>Ga0208197_1001595_pt1 | contig 22005 bp, 16 predicted proteins | sample AD_JPNNA4_MetaG_FD_184444 | JGI IMG/M metagenome (GOLD analysis project Ga0208197, IMG submission 184444) | Active sludge microbial communities of municipal wastewater-treating anaerobic digesters from Japan - AD_JPNNA4_MetaG (SPAdes) (version 2) | ecosystem: Engineered > Bioreactor > Anaerobic...
GGGCAGTTCCCCGACCTGCAGGCCGCATACGAACTGTATCTCGATCTTATAGACATATTCAACAAGAGATCAGAACCGAACGTGGCGAGGTTGCACCTGGCAAGATGGTACAAAGAGGTGGAAGAATTTGGCAATGCGGAATTCAACAAAGTCATCGAAACCTTCGAAAATCACAACGCGACAATAATCAACTACTTTGAAGAAAGGCTCACGAATGCTTCTGCGGAGTCCTTCAACGCAAAAATAAAGGCTTTCCGAACACAGTTCAGGGGCGTGGCAGACGTGAAGTTTTTCATGTACAGGCTTGCCAAACTTTATTCTTGAATCTGGGGATTCTTGTCCTTGTACCAACCCCACCTATCCGCTGATCCATTATTTGACTTTTCGGGTTTTGACTTGCCTACTCTCTTTCCCGACGATTTCCCTTCATTCTTTCCGGATTTAAATCGGAATGGATTATTTGGATTACCCGTTGTCTTTGTTCTTCTTACCATACAATATTTTTACTGCAAATATATACAATGGATCAAGTGAAAAATCATATGGGCATATTAAATTTATGCACAAACTTTTGGAGGTCAAAAAGTCATCCATCAAAACAATAAGTTGATATAATGATGTGATCTGCATTTCTTGGGCGGTCTCACCAGTGGACAGAACGTCCACCATCATTGTAATCAGTATAATCTACTGTTTTTTCAAAAAAACAATTCGAACTCTAAAACGCTACCTAGTGGTTTTTCTCTTGAGACGTAAATAGAATCGTAAAATCATATCTATCACTTCATTTCTCGTATTCAAAAGTCAAAAAATCAGTATTTTTGAGTAATTTTGCTGATAATCTTTCACGAACCAAAGGAAAAGAAAATGAAATACGATTTGAAGGAAGAGCTGAAGCATCGTACCCTCATCTTAGATGGTGGAATGGGAACTATGGTTCAGAAATTCAACCTCACTGAAAGTGATTACCGAGGAACAGAATTTGCCGATTCTAAACTAATACAAAAGGGCAACAACGACCTGCTCTGTCTGACCAAGCCAGAAGTAATTCGAGAAATCCACGAGAAATATCTCCAAGCAGGAGCTGACATCATTGAGAGTTGTACTTTCAATTCACAACATATTTCCATGAGCGACTACGGCATGGAAAATCAGATTCGTCGCATCAACCTTGCCGCTGCAAAACTCGCAAGAGAGGTTGCCGATGAGTACACAAAGAAAGATCCAAGCAAGCCAAGATTCGTTGCAGGTTCTGTTGGCCCTACCAACAAGACGGCTTCCATCTCACCAGATGTGAATGATCCATCCTTGAGAGGCGTCAATTTTGACGAATTGGTTTCTGCCTACACAGAACAAATGACTGCGTTGATAGAAGGCGGCGTTGACGCATTGCTCATCGAAACCATTTTCGATACTTTAAACGCAAAGGCTGCCATTTTCGCTGCTGAGAATGCAATGGAGACTACCGGAAAGAAAGTTTATATCATGTTCTCTGCTACCGTAGCAGACATAAGCGGAAGAACACTTTCAGGACAGACCATCCAAGCATTCCTTAATTCAATCGCACACGCTCCTCTCCTCTCCGTAGGTCTAAACTGCTCTTTCGGAGCAAAAGACTTGAAGCCTTATTTGGAAGAGGTAAGCAAAAATTCCCCTTGGTTTGTCAGTGCATATCCTAACGCAGGTTTGCCAAACCAATTTGGTGCTTACGACGAGACCCCAGAATCGATGGCTTCACAAGTAAAGGAATACATCGACGAAAAGTTGGTCAACATCATCGGAGGTTGTTGCGGAACAACGCCAGAACATATAGCAAAATATCAGGATTTAATTAAAGGTAAAGAGATCCGAATTCCTGCCAAACGCGACCACGACATGAAGTTGTCTGGTTTGGAGGAGCTCAGATTCACCTCAATAAACAAGAGTACAGGTGAAGGAGAAGACAGACGTTCACTTTTCTTGAACATCGGAGAGCGCTGCAACGTGGCAGGTTCAAAGAAATTCTTACGTCTTATCAACGAAAAGAAATACGAAGAGGCACTCAGCATTGCCAGACAGCAGGTTGAAGACGGAGCACAGGTCATCGACGTCAACATGGACGACGCCATGCTCGATGCTCAACAGGAGATGACATCCTTCCTCAACCTCATCGCATCCGAGCCTGAGATTGCCAAACTTCCTATCATGATTGACTCTTCCAAATGGAACGTCATCGAGGCTGGTCTGAAATGCGTTCAAGGAAAGAGCATTGTCAACTCCATTTCACTTAAAGAGGGTGAAGATCCTTTCTTGGAGAAAGCCAAAAAGATTAAAAGATATGGTGCAGCCACCGTTGTAATGGCATTCGACGAGAAAGGTCAGGCCGATACATTCAAAAGAAAGATAGAAATCTGTAGCCGTGCCTACCGTCTGTTGACAGAGAAGGTCAACTTTAACCCAGAAGATATCATTTTCGACCCTAACGTTTTGGCCCTTGCCACTGGCATTGAGGAACACAATAAATACGGCGTCGACTTTATAAAAGCGGCAGAATGGATCAGAAAAAACCTGCCATACGCTAAGATCAGTGGAGGTGTCAGCAACCTCTCCTTCTCTTTCCGTGGAAACAACACCATACGAGAGACTATGCACTCTGTATTCTTATACCACGCCTACAAGGCTGGAATGGACATGGGTATTGTCAACGCAGGAATGCTTCAAGTTTACGAAGACATCCCAGCAGATTTGTTGGAAAGAGTTGAAGATGTGGTTCTCAACCGCAAAAGTGATGCTACAGAGAGACTGATTGAAAGCGCAGAGAAGATTAAACTCGAGCAGAGCGGAAATACGGCACAAGCGCACACTGAAGAGTGGCGCACCAAGTCTTTGGACGAACGCATTGAATATTGCTTATTAAAAGGTATCGTTGACCATTTGGAAGAAGACTTGACAGAAGCCCGCGAGAAATATCCGAACGTTATCGAGATCATAGAGAAGCCTTTGATGAACGGAATGAACAAAGTTGGAGAACTCTTCGGTGCCGGAAAAATGTTTTTACCTCAAGTTGTTAAGACAGCCCGTACCATGAAGAAGGCCGTTTCTATTCTCCAACCGTTTATCGAAGCTCAGAATAAAGGAAACAGCCAAAAAGCCGGTAAGATTCTTATCGCAACTGTCAAAGGTGATGTTCACGATATCGGCAAAAACATCGTTTCCGTGATCTTGGCCTGCAACAACTTTGATGTAATTGATTTGGGTGTGATGGTTCCATCCGAGAAGATTATCCAAACTGCCATCGAAGAACAGGTGGACATGGTCTGCTTAAGCGGACTAATCACTCCATCGCTAGAAGAAATGTGTCACGTTGCTTCTGAGATGGAACAGAAGGGTCTTGATATTCCACTGATGATTGGTGGAGCAACGACCTCCCCTATCCACACGGCTGTTAAGATTGCACCGATGTATCATGCACCCGTTCTACACATGAAGGATGCGTCTCAAAACACATACGCAGCAGCGCAACTGCTCAATCAGCGCACAAGAGTCGCTTTCGTAGAAAAGATTCAAACAGAGCAGGAAAAATTGAGAGCTGCGCAAAAAGCAAAAGAGGAAAACATTCTTTCTTTAAAGGATGCTCAAAGCAAAAAGCCAAACTTTTTCGAATAATGCATCTGTTTAACATTACATAACAGAGTGAGGCTTTTGTTTTCCGTATATTTGTAAATATCTATTCTTGAAAAGTATTTTTTATGATAATAAGAAGTAAAGCACCTTTAAGATTGGGATTAGCAGGAGGAGGAAGTGATGTTTCTCCTTACAGCGACATCTATGGAGGTTTGATTCTCAACGCCACCATAAACATGTACGCCTACTGCACAATTGAAGAGACAACCAATTCTCAGATTGAGATTGTTGCGACAGACTTGGATCAGAATGTTACGTATGCTGCATCCAAAGAACTTCCCATCAATGGCATGTTAGACCTTCACAAAGGCGTTTACAACCGTATTTTAAAAGACTTTGAAATACCAAAGCCGCTCTCTTTCAGAATCACGACTTACTCAGATGCTCCTGCCGGTAGCGGTTTAGGATCTTCGTCGACCATGGTTGTCTGCATTCTAAAAGCATTCGTAGAATGGCTAAATCTTCCTATGGGCGATTACGAGATTGCGCATTTAGCTTACGAAATTGAACGTATTGATTTAGGCCTTAGCGGAGGAAAACAAGACCAATACGCAGCCGCTTTCGGAGGCTTTAACTTTATGGAGTTTTTAAAAGACAATCACGTAATTGTCAATCCATTGAGAATAAAGAGATGGATTATAGACGAGTTGGAATCCTCCATGGTACTTTATTATACAGGAGCTTCTCGTTCTTCTGCACAAATCATTGATGAACAGAAAAAGAATACAACCAACAATAATGAATTGGCTATACAAGCCATGCACAAGATAAAGCAAAGTGCCATCGACACAAAAACTGCACTTCTTAAAGGAGATATCAATGCATTTGCTTCCATTCTTGGAGAGGCTTGGGAAAATAAAAAGAAGATGGCCAAATGCATCAGCAACGATATGATCCAAGAGGCTTTTGACGTCGCCATGGCGTCTGGCGCCATTGCAGGAAAGGTGAGCGGTGCTGGCGGCGGCGGTTTCATCATGTTCGTGGTTGAACCTACTAAGAAACGTATGGTAGAAAATGCTTTGCGCAAACTAGGAGGAAACGTAATGGGCTTCCAATTCAGCGAAGGCGGAACCCACGGTTGGAAAATTTATTAATATCAGGACTATGGACATAAACAATCCGATTAAGGAACAAATAGAAAAATCCATCCAAACGAAACAAGCCATTTTGGCAAACAAAGAGTTGATGGACCAAATAGCTCGTGCGGCTGAAGTGACAACCAACGCTTACCGCAACGGCAAAAAAACACTTTTAGCCGGAAACGGCGGTTCGGCAGCCGATGCTCAACACATCGCAGGTGAATTTGTCAGCAAATTCTACTTCGACCGTCCTGGTATTCCTTCTGTTGCCATCACAACAGACACTTCTATCTTGACAGCCATCGGAAACGATTACGGATTTGAACGTCTCTTCGCAAGACAAGTAGAAGCCCAAGGCAATACTGGCGACGTGTTCATCGGCATCTCAACATCCGGCAACTCTGCCAATATTTTAAGAGCATTGGAAGTTTGCCGCGAAAAAGGAATCTTTACCATTTGTCTTACTGGCGAAAGCGGAGGTAAGATGAAGGACGCTTGTGATATCTGCATCAAGGTTCCTTCTTCCGAGACTCCAAGAATTCAAGAATCACATATTATGATAGGCCACATCATCTGCTGCATTGTGGAGGAGAACATGTTCGGTAATCTTAAAAAATAAAGAAATGGATGCAATCGTATTAGCCGGCGGATTAGGAACAAGACTCAGAAGTGTTGTGAGCGAGGTACCCAAGTGCATGGCTCCCGTTTGTGGGAAACCTTTCCTTTATTACTTACTTTCATACCTTAATAAATACAAGGAGATAAATAAGGTGATTCTCTCCGTAGGTTTTCTACGAGAACATATATTTAACTGGATTGACGAAAATCGTTCTCAATTCAACTTTGAAATTGATTACGCCATTGAGGAGAATCCTCTCGGTACAGGAGGAGGCATCAAATTGGCTCTTTCAAAAACTCAGGCTGAAAATGTCCTTATCTTAAATGGTGATACTTTCTTTGATGTGGACTTAACTGATTTTCTTCAGAAAAACCTTCAACATGCAAAAGAGGCATCGTTAAGCGTAGCCTTGAAAAAAATGGAGAAATTCGACCGTTACGGTTCTGTCACAATGGACGGAAATATCATCCAATCTTTCAATGAAAAGAACTATTGCGAATCAGGACTCATCAACGGAGGTGTATATATCATCAATCAAAAAAATTTAGACTTGAGCGATTATCCGGAAAAGTTTTCTTTCGAGAAAGAGGTTCTGGAAAAACTTTCTCAAGAAAAAAAGATAGCAGGTTTTGAGCAGAACAGATATTTCATCGACATCGGCATTCCTGATGATTACGCAAAGGCAAACAATGATTTCAGAGCCCTCTTTCAAACGATTGACTACTCAAAAATAAAGACAGACGGTTTTGACACCCTTTTCCTCGATAGAGATGGCGTCATCAACGTACTTCGTCCAAATGACTACGTAAAATGTTGGGACGAGTTTGTGTTCATGCCTGGCATCTTAGAAGCGTTGGCAAAATGGAACAAACAGTTCAGCCACATATTTATTGTGACCAACCAACGAGGTGTGGGCAAAGTCGTTATGACGGAAGAAGATCTTCATTCTGTTCATAAAAAGATGATTGAGGAGATTGAGAAACATGGCGGACGAATTGATAAGATTTATTACTGCACAGCTGTAAAAGAGTCCGATCCAAACAGGAAACCAAATCCAGGTATGGCAAAACAAGCCATGAACGATTTTCCAGACATCACCCCTGCCCGTTCTCTTATGATCGGAGACAGCAAAAGTGATTTAGACTTTGCCAGGAATGCTGGCTTTGTAGGCATAAATGTGAATCATATATGAAATTGTAAACTTATAGATTTACATTAAAAAAAATACACATTTTGCGTTCTTGAATTAAATTTGCATAAAAGAAATAAAAACCAATATGATACAGATTAAAATTGTAGAAACAGCCAAAGAACTGAAAGATTTCATCAGATTTCCACACACACTTTATGCAAATAGCGATCTTTGGGTTCCTCCTTTAGACAGGGACGAAATGGCAATTTTATGCAAAGACACTAACCCTGCCTTTGAACATTGTATCTCCGAATATTGGTTAGCATATAAAGATGGCCAACTAGTAGGCCGTATCGCCGGAATCATCAACCACTCTGCTAATGCTAAATGGGGCAATAAAGTAAGATTTGGATGGATTGACTTTATCGAAGATATTAACGTAGCCCGAGCTCTTATCCAGACTGTCCAAAACTGGGGTAAAGAACATGGCATGAACAACATCCAAGGTCCACTCGGTTTCAACGACATGGACAACGAGGGCATGTTGGTTGAAGGTTTCGACAAACTCCCAACCATCGCCAACATTTACAACTATCCTTACTATCCTCAATTCATGGAAAAGTTAGGATACACAAGAGACGAAGACTGGCTTCAATTCAAATTCAACGCTTCTCAAGCTGTTCCAGAAAAGATTGAACGCATCAACCAGTTAATAGCTGAGAAATATAACTTGAGAGTACTTACTTTCACAAAAAGAAAGGACATTCTCAAATACGCTAACTCACTGTTCAAAACGCTCAACCTCGCATTCTCCAATCTTTACGGATATTCAACCCTTACAGACAACGAGATTAAATGCTTGATTAAAAACTACTTCTCTTTCATAAATCCGAAATTAGTCTGTTTTGTTGTAGATGAGCACGATGAGGTGGTTGCATTCGGAATCTCAATTCCATCATTATCTAGAGCATTCCAAAAAGCAAAAGGAAAATTATTCCCATTCGGATTTATTCATATTCTACGTGCTCTCAAAAAAACGGATGCCATTGATTTGATGCTCAACGGTGTGCACCCTGACTGGCAAAAAAGAGGCATCCATTCTCTCTATTATGCGGAGATGAACAAAGCCTATATTGCAAACAAGGTAAAGATAGCCATTTCCAACCAACAATTGGAAAGCAATATCAACGCTGTAAGAGTATGGGACAACTACGAGAAAGAACCATACATCAGAAGAAGATGCTACTCAAAAGTTCTTTTGCCAACAAATGTTGAACCAGATAAAGAGTAAAAGCTCTATCACATAAAAAAGAGATCATACATGATAGATTCAGAAAAAGAAAAAATATTTGATTTACTAGGCAAAGACGAATTCGCTAAATTATGCAACATGAAACTCGTCAATGTTGACCATGGTACTGCTATCGCTGAAATGGAAATAATAGATAGCCTCAAAAATGGTTTTGGAACCATACAAGGCGGAGCTCTTTTCACTTTAGCAGATTTTGCCTGTGCTGCAGCTTCAAACTCTCAAGGTAAAAGGGCCGTTTCTTTGGATGCATCTATCACCTTCATAAAAGCCGTGAAGTCTGGCAAGGTCACAGCTACTGCTTCAGAGATTTTCTTGCGCCGCACCGTAGCTGCATATAAAGTTGAAATCAGAGACGAAGAAAACGATCTCGTTGCCGTTTTTCAATCAACTGCTTACCGCAAAGAGCCTAAACAATAACGATTAGTCATGAGATGGAGAGTTGTTATTTTCTTGATGGCATTTGTCTGCAGCTGTAACAGAAGTGGACAAATTGAGCGTGCCGATATGGAGACCGTAGAGATCTCCAAATCAGACTCTATTGCCAACTACGACGAAAACGACACAAAAAATCCACCCAAGACCATCGCTTGCGAATATTTTGAAAGCATTCCCGCAACAAAAAAACTTCAGGACAAAAACACAGAACACCTCCTTTTTGCGCAAAATATCGGTCTGAAATATGGATATATGACAGACAAAGCCTTCTTTAAAGATAGGGACTCTCTTTTAGGTTCTGGAAGCCTCGTGCAAATCTCAGACAACAAGTATTATAAAATAAAAGAGATGGAACATTCGTTTCCCTATCTCACCCGAGAAGCTGCTGGTTTGCTAGAAGAAATAGGCATGCGTTTCCAATATAACTTGGAAAAGAAACATCAAAAAGAATATGCGGTCTATGTCACCTCTGCTCTCCGGACTTACGAAAGTCAGAGAAAACTTTTCAGAAGGAACAAAAATGCAACTCAATCTACCACCTCTCACCTTTTCGGTACTACATTCGACATCTCCTACATGGAGTTTTACGGTAACACCGACGACAAGATTATCCGTTACAGAAACATTCAGGATATACTGACAAAGACACTTCAAGAGATGAGATTGGAGAAATGCTGTCTGGTACTCAAAGAGTCGAAGCAGCAATGTTTCCACATCACCATCATCCAATAAACTTTCCCTTTTTTCGCTGGTATGCTGACAAAAACAAAAGCCATCGTATTGAGCAACATGAAGTTCAAAGAGAACACCTTGTTGCTGCGACTCTACACAGAAGAGTATGGACGATGCGACTACCTTTTGTTTGGCGCACAGAGCAAAAAAGGAGGAAAGAAGACAGCTTTTATCCAGCCCTTTTCCCTTGTGCAGATTGATGCCGAGCATCGACCCAACAAAGACCTGCAGGTAATCAAGGAAATCAAACTCGACACACCCAACAATGACCTGCTTTTCAACCCTTACAAAAACACGTTGGCCCTTTTCCTTTCGGAGATTCTGATTCATATTTTACGGACCAACGAGAAAGACGAACCGCTCTTCGAATTTCTCTCCCAATCCATTAAATATCTAGATTTAGCAGAAAAAGGCATTGCCAATTTTCACATCGCCTTTCTTTGTCGATTAACCATCTTCCTAGGATTTCAGCCCAACATGGACAAATCAGCAGGTAACCGTTACTTCGATTTCAAACAGGCCACATTCGTAGACATTCCTCCTTTTCACAAACAATACCTGAACACTACAACAGCTCAGTTTCTCGATGTGCTGATGCGCATGAACTACCAGAACATGCACCTCTACCGTTTCTCAAGAGACCAACGCGCTGAGATTCTTGACCATATTTTGGAATACTACAGACTTCACACCCAAGGCATGGGCGACTTAAAGTCTCTTTCTGTTTTGAAAGAGGTTTTCGATTGATTCTTTAATTATTACATTATACAAATTTATTCTCATTGTGTATTTTTGGATACTAAAATTCAAAAAAGCACGAAAATGATATCCCTACCCAAGAATTTTAATCTAATAACATATAAAATTGCAATCTTTAGATTACAAAATTGAAGTTTTTTATTAAATTTGCGGAACTAAATTGCGCAAAAATACATTACGATATGGAATTAATGGACAATATCATTGCGCGTGCGAAGGCAAATCCGCAACGCATCGTTCTCCCAGAGGGAAACGAAGAGAGAACACTTCAAGCTGCCGACAAGGTCATTGCTGACGGCATAGCTAAAATCATTCTTTTGGGTAACAAAGATGAGATCAACAAGTTGGCTGATTCTTTCGGTCTGAAAAACATCAGCAAAGCTACTATCATTGATCCTGAAACTGACCCTAATGCTGGCAAATATGCAGATTTGCTATTCCAATTGAGGAAGAACAAGGGTATGACTCCTGAGAAAGCTGCTGAGACAGTTAAAGATCCTCTTTACTGGGCTTGTTTGATGATTAAGAGTGGAGATGCCGACGGTGAGATTGCAGGAGCTAGAAACTACACAGGAAACGTATTGCGCCCTGCATTCCAGATCGTAAAAACAAAACCAGGAATCAACGTTGTATCTGGAGCATTCTTGATTATACTTAAAGAAAAGACTTACGGTCACAACGGTTTGATGCTTTTCGCTGATTGTGCAGCAACTCCAAACCCAACAGCCGAAGAGCTTGGACAGATTGCTGTTTGCAGTGGTAACACAGCAAAGAACATCTACGGATTTACAGAACCTAAGGTCGCAATCTTGAGTTTCTCTACTAAGGGAAGCGCAAAACACGAAATGGTCGACAAGGTCATTCAGGCTACCAAAATAGCAAAGGCTTTAGATCCAAACATGAAAATCGATGGTGAACTTCAGGCTGATGCCGCTATCGATCCTTTTGTTGCTAAACAAAAAGCTCCAGACAGCGAATTGAAAGGTATGGCAAACGTACTTGTATTCCCTGAGTTGGAAGCTGGTAATATCGCTTACAAGTTGGTTCAGAGATTGGCAAACGCACAGGCCATTGGCCCATTGTTGCAAGGTTTGGCTGCTCCTATCAACGATCTTTCTCGTGGTTGTAATGTGGACGACATTTATAAGATGGTCGCCATCACTGTAAACCAAGTGATCGAAGCAAAGCAAAATTAATATAACCATAGTTAACGCATCCAATCCGTTCTAAGTTTGGATGCGTTTTTTATGTGTTTCTGTACCCCTCATCAGAAATTAAAAAAGCAAAATATGAAAATATTAGTATTAAACTGTGGTAGCTCGTCAATCAAGTACAAACTTATTGATATGGCAAACAACCAAGTTCTTGAGCAAGGTGGTTTAGAGAAAGTAGGCATGAAAGACTCTTTCCTTAAACACACTAAGATCAACGGAGAGAAAGAGGTATTGAATAAAGAGATTCCTGAACATACTGTCGGAATCGAATTCATCCTTGAAACTCTTACTGCTCCAAATGGCGGTGCCATCAAATCTTTGAAAGAGATTGATGCCGTAGGTCATAGAATCGTTCACGGAGGTGAGAAATTCAACTCAAGTGTTTTGGTTACAGATGAAGTTATCAAGAGTATCGAAGACTGCATCAAATTGGCTCCTCTTCATAACGCTCCAAACTTAAAGGGTATATTTGCTGCTACTAAGCTTATGCCAAGTGTACCTCAGGTTGCTGTATTCGACACTGCATTCCACCAGACAATGCCTCCTGTAGGATTCATGTATGCAATACCATACGAACTTTACAAAGAAGATGGCGTTCGTCGCTACGGATTCCATGGAACAAGTCACAGATATGTTTCTCAACGTGCATTCGAGATCCTTGGTATGAAGCCAGAAGGTTCTAAGATGATTACTTGCCACATCGGTAACGGAGGCTCTATCACTGCCATCAAAGACGGAAAATGTGTAGATACTTCTATGGGTCTAACTCCGCTTGAAGGTTTAATAATGGGAACTCGCGCAGGCGATATTGATGCAGGAGCCATCACTTATATGATGGATCGCAGAAACTACGACACAAAAACCATCTCTGATATTTTGAACAAGAAGAGCGGTTTGCTTGGTGTCTCAGGTGTTTCTTCTGATATGCGTGACGTAAGAGCAGCTATTGCAGCCGGAAACGAGCGTGCTAAATTATCTTTGGATATGTTTGTCATGCGTGTTAAAAAATACATTGGTTCTTACATAGCCGTTCTTGGTGGTGTTGATGTTATCGTATTTACAGGTGGTATCGGTGAAAACGTTGAGGTTGTTCGTGAAAAAATCTGTAATGATATGGAATGCTTCGGCATTAAGATCGACAAAGAGATTAACAACGGTGTTCACGGAGATGAAAAGATTATCAGCACGAAAGACTCCAAGGCAACGGTTGTCGTTATCCCTACAGACGAAGAGTACATGATTGCATCAGACGCTTTGTCTATCGTTAGCAAATTAGGAAAATAAGCATACGTCTTATCATAACAAAAAGGTCGACTAATCAATTAGCCGACCTTTTTTATATCTATAACATCTAAACATAGAACGAATTACCAATGTTGTGGATTTAAAACGAGATGAATTTCTCGGACGCTCCATACCCAACACCGAAGGTGGTCAATTATTTGTAGCAAAAGATTGTCCAGATGATTCGTATAATATTTCATATAACATTGCGTCAAACAATGTGAAGCCTTTTATATACAAAAATCTATACCTTCATCAGTTCAGACATGATTCCGTCTGAGACAAAAATTCCTTTTTCGGTTAGCCTCAACGTATCTGCTTCTATTTCCAAAAGACCGTTTGAAAGAAATGACTTGGCATTCTCCATACAATAGCTATAAAGAGTCTCTCCAAAGGCAGACTTAAGATGCGCAAGATCCATACCCTTACGCGTACGCAAAGTGGTCATCACATAATCATTATATCTAGTATCTAAATCCAAGTGTTCTACCTCAAAGAAATCATTTGCTCCTGACAATACCTTTTCAATATAGACTCTCGTATTGGAGATGTTCCACTGACGAGAATCTCTTTTGAAGGAATGGGCAGAAGCTCCCAACCCAATATATAACGTCTCATTCCAATAGGAGGAGTTATGCTTTGATTCCATACCTGGCTTTGCAAAGTTGGATATCTCATACTGCACATAACCTGCTGCAGACAATTGTTCACGCAAAAGCGAGAACATATCCGCACAAGTATCCTCATCTACAGGTTTCAGTTCGCCGCCCGAAACCAAACGCGTTAAGCGCGTTCCCTCTTCGTAGGTAAGACTGTATGCAGAAACATGCGGAACCTCCATTTGAATGGTTTGTTGCAAATTGTCTCTCCACAAATCCAATGTCTGACCCGGCAGTCCATACATAAGATCGATACTCACATTGGTAATGCCATTTCGCTTAATGCAGGCAACAGCCTCAATTGCTTGGGCCGCCGAATGTCTGCGGTTAATCGTCTTCAATTCATCGTCATGGAAACTCTGGATGCCGATGCTGACACGGTTCACAGAGAGCGAGCGCAAGCCTTGAACATACTCATCTGTTACGTCATCAGGATTCACTTCAACCGTCAACTCCTCCACAGAAGAACAATCGAAAACAGAACGGGCATGATTCAAAATGGCCTCCAGCTCACCTATCGTCAATTGAGAAGGTGTACCTCCACCCAGATAGATCGTACGAACAGACTCTCCTTTCAGATATTCCTTACGAAGATCCATCTCACGACAAAGAGCCTCTATGTAATCCTTTCGGTTACCCTCAAACGTAGACGAATAGAAGGCACAATAGCCACATCTACTCGCACAATAGGGTATATGTATGTATAAAGCTGACAAAATCTGATTTATATTCAAAAGATAAAACCTAAAAAACTTATAACACTAATTAAACACTAAATTCTTCTTTATTACGCAACTGCATTTCGTTTTTATCATCTTCATATCGCCTCATATTACATACGAATTTCTTAGCGGAATAAATTCCGCTGAGTGATTACCGATGGATAATAGATTTGTCATAAAACGAAATGCATCTCGGACGGTCACCCAGTGGACGGAACGTCCGCTAAGAAATTCGTGCAAAATACATGTTCTCACCAAAGCTTAAATAACAGAAGTTATCTTCTTAATTTAGATGCAATAAAATAAAAAAATTCGTGATAATTCGTGTTCAAATATTTTCTTCTGCTTTTGGTTGATGCATTAGATATGCATCACCTTTTTAACGGGAACATCCCAGTTGTCATGAGGAAGTTGTTCTTCGTACTGACATGGGAAACAAATGCCCACCGTAGTACATTTCAACTTTGGTAACAACCTATCATAATAACCCTTTCCTCTACCCAAGCGGTAACCCTCAGAATCGAAAGAGAGTCCAGGAATCAAAGCTAAATCCAATGCATCGTAATCGACAAATGGCGGTCCAATAGGTTCCATGATATGAAATGCACCCATCCGGACATCAGCCTCAAAACAATAACGACGCAGCTCGATTTGATCACCCACAACGGCAGGGAAAATCAGGTTTTTATCCTTCCAACGCTCCACCAACTGATGAGATATCGGCTCGTCTGGCAACGACCAATACAATAAAACATATTTGGCTTTCTGAAATTCTGGCATCTGCTCTACCGCTGCAAACAGCTTTTCAGAAAGTGAAACCCGTTCCGCTTCCGTTAGCAAAGCGATGCGCTGCTTCATCTCTTTTCTCCACTCTTTCTTCAGCATCCTCTTATTCTTTTGCAACCTTCAAAACCTCTGTATGGTCAGAATATACAATTCGAACTATGTATATACCCAACTTTTTAGGAAGTGTAAAATGATCGCCATTCGAGCTGCCTTGATAGATCAATCTTCCAGAATAATCATAAAGAAACACATCTTTATTACCTGTATTTTGATTGAATGACAATGACAAATTGCCATTTTCATCCACATAAGCTGTCGCATTCTGTAGATTCTCATCTTTTACCTCATCCACTGACGATGGTTGCAAATTCTGCAAAACCGCATCCACATATAGTGAAGAAGGTTTATTCAATAGAGGATTCTGAGTAAACGGTTTCCATGCTCCATTATCCAAAAAATATGCAGTATTCTCCTCAACAGATGATCTTGAATTCACACAAATCAACGCAAAAGGATCGGTATCATCAACTGGCAATTCAAATACAACAAATAGATTTTTATGGATAGTAACAGGAGCATCCAATCTGATATAGTTTTCCTTTTCACTCCAATTATTCAAAAAAGAACTGGAAAACTTATCTGAATCCTTTACATAATAAGAGTTTAAAATTCTCAAGGCCTGTTCGTGCAGAAGAGTTTCAGGAACATCTTCTCCCTCATATATCTTTAGACTAACCGGATAAGTCTGAGAATACTTGCCTACATAAGGAATAAAATAGACGCCATAAAGCATGGAATTTCCATTCAGGCTAAATTTCTCAGCAAAAGAGCGATAACCGTAACTATTGCTTCCTGCAGCAAAATTGTCTGATGGAGCAGTAGAAGGAGACTCTCCTTCCTTAATGTTAGAAAGACGAACGCATGGATATTCGTAAGGGTTCAAACCATTCATAACCAACTTCTCTGTACCTTGAGGATCTAACCAAGGCTTAAGATTCATTTTTTCTACAACATTTCCGGTCCATGCCTGATTTATCTTATAGAAATAATCAGGACCTGTTTCAGAACAGACTGAATTACCACCAGACAAAGCTCCAATCAATCTACCATCGGCATCAAAAAGTCCAGAACCAGAAGAACCTCCCTCTGTTATACCTTCTTCCCAATTATCTATTCTCCAATGCGAATTCATTTTAAACACTTGCAAATAGAAAGAATAGGTATAGGGCATGTCATATTCATAGGATATCTTTTTCATATCACCTGCAGGATGATGCATTGCATAAACTGGAGTTGGTATTTCAGTTGTAAGATTCCAACCTGAATAATAGGGCATAAAATCGATTGGAGGCATCTCGCTCAACTTCAAAAGAAGCATGTCACGCTGCTCATTACAACCCGTTACAGTGGCTCCTGCAACACTTTGCTCCAAGGTACCTTGAACTTGAACATCCGAATAACAATAAGGATTTTCATAATTGAAGAAGAACACACTTGATTCTGCCATACTTTCATCTGCTGGTGGATTAGCATGATCAGCAAACAAGCAATGCGAAGCTGTCAGCACATAAGGTGTTCCATCTTCAGAAGTGTTGTTGATAAGAGTTCCTGAGCAATAAGCATCGCCATCAACAATTATCAGACAAACACTACGTCTTTGTTCTTGATGAGAATTGGCACAAACCACATCCTTCTCGCATTCGTATGAGACTTTAAATGCAGGCATCACTATCCTCAACCCTAAGTAATCATGGTTCACCTCACTAATTTTCAACTTTCCATGGAAATCCGAGTTGGCAGGTTCTATGTACTCAATGACAATAGAATCTCCATCAATGGGAGCTACCGGCAAAACACCACTTTTCTGTCTGTTTTGGGAAGTAAACGAACCTAAAATTGTCGATCTGTCAGGAGAGTAAATAAACACTTTAGCCTGATCAGGAATATCAAACTCAGAGAATAACACATTCAATGAGTAGGCACCCTTAGAGGCAATTCCCACACGCCAAACAGATGTTCCGTCTGGTAAATGTCTGGTTATACCAGAATTATTCTTATCTATAGAGACAAAGAATTTGTTTGCAAAACGACGGGCCGATTTCATATTTCCCTCCAAAGAATCTTCCCTAAGAAGAGAATCACGATTAAACGGAGGCATCTCAATAAACGGCACAGCTGAAGAAACAGAAGACGACTTCAACATCTTACTATTTTCAGGCAAAAGGTCAGGATAAGGCATGCCGCCATGAGACACCTGTGCTTTAACAGACACACCTGCTCCCAAACATAAAATAGCTATTATTAATAATCTATATGAATCATGTATAAGCTCTTTCATCGCAATATTTTCATTTATAAATACAAAAATAAGCTTTATCCCAGAATATTGCAGAAAAATTCAACATATAAACATATATTCCACCATTTATTGAGATAAAACGACACAAACGTCATCAACAAGCAATCCTTAAAATCTTACAAATCATCCGTATGCTTATAACCGAATCAAATATTAGAGCAACGCATCAGAACTACTCGACCAACTTTTTACATCGTCGTTTCTATATTCCTTCAGGTATTGCATTGCATTTCCTTTCTCGATAAGTTCTAGATTAACGTATTTTTAAAACTTTAACCATCTAAAAACAAAGCAATTGACGTAGTAAAAGCACACCGATCTAAGTATTTGAAAATTAAAGTTTTCCTTTTACAAGCCGGAGACTTGATTTTAAAGCGACCCTTAGCCGAACGAATCTATTGGCCGTGTCTTGCTAATCGTGCATACTCCAATATATCGTGTCTAGCATTTTCTCTTTACTTAAGAGAACTCATTTTTTGTGCATTCTTGTTTATCGTGTCAAGCCATACTCTTCGGATAATAGCACTTCCTGGATAAATGATTTTCCAATAAAAGCTGAACGTACGATTATCTTTAGGAGTAATCCCATTATTTCGAGTTTCAGTACTAAGAATTGTTTCATGATCGGTAATTCTGATAAATCGGAAGTTAACAGCGACCTTCACAGATCCTGGTTCATGAAAGGATTTAAACTGTTCAAGTGTTGTAATTTCAAGAGAAGTAGATTTATTCTCATTTTGGCATGGAGATGTTAAGTTAATCATCATTACTGTAATCCATTCATCTGGAGCCACAACAAAAAACTTAAAATCAGGTGTTGAAACTGTATCTGAACCAGCACTCTCATTTGATTCCATTTCCTTCAAATCCACCTCTTCATCGGCAATACCTCTTATTTTCAACAGCAATCTAGCTGCAGGAATATCCTTTACGCCTGTAACCTTTAAAACCTGTTTAATTGTTTCTATAGAAGCAGGTATTCTCACTTCATGATATTCGTTAGATGAAAAAACAGGCATTAGGCTATCGATAACCTGATTATCTGTCGGCGAATGTCTTATCTTAACGGGACATAAAAGAGAAACCGCAGAAATGAATATCCCTGCAATTAAAACCCCAATCGCAATAATTCTATTTAAAATAAACAAAAAGGATAAAGGACAGAAAAGAGAAATAACACCTGTAATGATAAGTATGACTCCAATCCAAAAGAAATAAGACGGTGCATAGAACTTTGCATAGTGCATCAGGCGAAACATTATTGCTATCGCAATAAATATACAAATTAAACCAGGAATAAATTGTTGAAAATCCATTTTATATATTATTATAGTTATCAAACGATCAGGCAATTAATCAATTACACTGGATTTAGATGATACAGGAAGCATTAAAACAAAGGAATAACCTTAGTTTAACTCTACTCCTTCATTTTCATAATTTCAAACATATAAATATCGGATGCAATATTACAACCTTTTCGTGTGAAATAAAAATCCCTGACAAAAAAGAGGCCACATCTTTAAGATGCAGCCTCTCTATTATAATCAAATTTGAATAGTCTATATTACTTGTATTCCTGCCAAGACTTAATTTGAATTTCATTGATCTTCTTATCACAGAATGCCTGGATGAAGGCTCCAGCCAAACGTGCATTAGTAAGCAATGGAATATTATGGTCGATAGAAGAACGACGAATCTTGTATCCGTTAGTCAACTCCCTACGAGTATGATTCTTTGGTATGTTAATAACCAAGTCGATCTGGTGGTTCAGCATCAAATCACTAATACTATTCTCACCTTCCTCATCTGGCCAAGATACAGTAGTAGCCTCAACGCCGTTCTCGTTTAAGAACTTCTTAGTGCCCTCTGTAGCGTAGATCTTGTAACCCTTAGCAAACAACATCTTGCATGGATCCAACAAATCAACCTTACCCTTGATATCGCCAGAAGAAACCAAGATACCCTTCTGAGGAATGTCATATCCAACAGAGATCATGGAAGAAAGAAGAGCCTCTTCGAAATCGTCGCCGATACAACCAACCTCTCCTGTAGATGCCATATCAACACCATGAACAGGATCAGCCTTGTGCAAACGAGCGAATGAGAACTGAGAAGCCTTAACTCCTACGTAATCGATATCGAATGTAGAAGAATCCGGTTTTGCAACATCCATACCCAACATGATCTTAGTGGCTGTCTCAATGAAGTTACGTTTCAATACCTTTGAAACGAATGGGAAGCTTCTTGATGCACGAAGGTTACACTCGATTACCTTAATGTCGTTGTTCTTAGCCAAATATTGGATATTGAATGGACCGCTGATGTTCAACTCCTTCGCTATTTTCTTACTGATCTTCTTTATGCGGCGAGCTGTCTCCAAATACAATCTCTGAGCTGGATAAACCAACGTAGCATCACCTGAGTGAACTCCGGCATACTCAACGTGCTCTGAAATAGCATATTCAACAACTTCACCATCTTTAGCTACTGCATCAAACTCAACCTCTCTTGCCTCCTGCATAAAGACAGAAACTACAACCGGATACTCCTTAGAAACATTAGCAGCAGCCTTCAAGAACGTCTGCATCTGATCTTTTGTGTAGCAAACATTCATTGCAGCACCAGAAAGAACGTATGATGGACGAATCAAAACAGGGAATCCAACTTCGTCAACAAACTTGTCGATCTCGTCGAAGCTGGTCAACTCCTGCCAACGAGGCTGGTCGATACCCAACTGATCCAACATCTCAGAGAACTTGTTTCTGTTTTCTGCTCTATCGATAGAGATAGGTGATGTACCTAAGATAGGAACGTTCTGTGAATGCAATTTCATTGCCAAGTTGTTCGGAATCTGACCACCCACAGAAACGATAACGCCTGTTGGGTTCTCCATATCCAAAACATCCAATACACGCTCAAAACTCAACTCATCGAAGTACAGACGGTCGCACATGTCATAGTCTGTAGATACTGTCTCTGGGTTATAGTTGATCATGATTGACTTGTAACCATACTTTCTTGCAGTTTGAACAGCGTTTACAGAACACCAGTCGAACTCAACAGAAGAACCGATACGGTAAGCTCCAGAACCCAACACAACGATTGATTTCTCTTTGTTACCGTCGTATTTGGTATTGATGCCCTCTGCACCGTAAGTGATGTATAAGTAATTAGTCAAATCAGGGTGCTCAGAAGCAACCGTGTTGATTCTTCTTACTGCAGGAAGAACGTTTTGTTTTTTACGTAATGCACGTACTCGAAGACTTTCAGGAATCATATTACCGTCTGGATCTTCAGTATAACGAGCAATTTGGAAGTCTGAGAATCCTAGACGTTTTGCCTCACGCATTACATCTGCAGGGATATCTTCGATCTTCTTGTATTTAGAGATTACCTTAGTGTAATCAACAATATTCTTCAATTTACCAAGGAACCAAACATCGATCTTTGTAAGTTCTTCGATACGCTCTACGGTATAACCCTCTTCGAAAGCCTTAGCAATAGCGAAGATACGTAAGTCTGTAGGGCGTGACAACTCCTTGTCCAAATCACCAAACTCAAGCTCTTTGTTTCCTACGAATCCGTGCATACCTTGACCAATCATACGAAGACCTTTTTGGATAATCTCCTCGAAAGACTTACCGATTGACATGATCTCGCCGACAGACTTCATGGAAGAACCGATTTCACGGTCAACACCTGCAAACTTAGACAAATCCCAACGAGGGATCTTAACGATCATATAATCTACTGAAGGAGCAACATATGCTGAGTTTGGAGTTTCCATCTCACCAATCTGATCCAAAGAGTAACCCAAAGCCAACTTACTAGCAACGAAAGCCAAAGGATAACCAGAAGCCTTAGAAGCCAAAGCCGAAGAACGGCTCAAACGAGCATTGATCTCGATGATACGATAGTCGTTTGTATTAGCGTTGAATGCATATTGGATGTTACACTCACCTACGATACCGATGTGACGGACAACCTGCTGAGCAATTTCCTGCAACATCTTGATCTGGTCATCAGACAATGAGATGATAGGAGCAACAACGATACTCTCACCCGTGTGGATACCTAGTGGGTCGAAGTTTTCCATTGGAACCACGGTGAAGCAGTGGTCGTTCTTATCACGGATCACCTCGAACTCGATCTCTTTCCATCCCTTCAAAGACTCTTCTACCAAGATTTGTTTAGAGTGGGCCAATGCGCTTTCGCAAAGTTCACGGAACTCAGCCTCATTATCGCAAATACCAGAACCCAAACCACCCAAAGCGTATGCTGAACGAACCATAACAGGGAAACCAATCTCCTTGGCAACCTTGAGGGCGTCTGCCATATTTTCTACCGCATGGGAATGTGGAGTTTTTGCCTTTATCTCATCCAACTTCTTAACGAAGAGGTCACGATCTTCTGTAATCATGATAGCGTCAACAGAAGTACCAAGCACTTTCACGCCATACTTCTCGAACACGCCAGAAAGATAAAGTTCAGTTCCGCAGTTCAAAGCTGTTTGACCACCGAAAGCCAAAAGTATACCGTCTGGTTTCTCTTTCTTAATCACTTCCTCCACGAAATATGGAGTGATAGGTAAGAAATAAACCTTATCTGCCACACCCTCAGAAGTCTGAATGGTTGCAATGTTAGGATTTATTAAAACTGTACTGATACCTTCCTCTCGCATTGCTTTCAAAGCCTGCGAACCGGAGTAATCAAATTCACCTGCTTGTCCGATTTTCAAAGCACCGGATCCAAGCAAAATCACTTTTTTAATTCCCTGCATCATAAATTATAGCGTTATTTCGTTTCTTGTTTCTTGTTGTCCATTTACTTCCAATCAGGCAAAAAAAATGCGTCGGGAAGAATCGCCAACGCAAGAAAGAAAAAACAAGGGGAAGGATAACGAATCCGCCATCCAAGCCTTATTCCCGTCTCTATTAAATATATGTGTAATCACCCTGATATGGTCATATTAATTTAATCGTGCAAAATTACATAGATTAACTCATTCAACCAAATTTTTCTTTACCTGATGGCAATAAGTTTATAAACTTTACAAAAAAACAAGCTTTAAAGGATATAAGAGCAATGCTTTATAACTAGAATTAACATATACTTATATTACCCGTTGGCGGAATTAAATTAGTGCATATTTAACCCGCCCAATAGGTTTGTTATTTTTGTAGTTGATATATTGTAGGATTGTAAATGCACTAATTTTCCCGATAATTCGGGTAAACAACCCAATTG
>Ga0208197_1001597_pt1 | contig 21994 bp, 13 predicted proteins | sample AD_JPNNA4_MetaG_FD_184444 | JGI IMG/M metagenome (GOLD analysis project Ga0208197, IMG submission 184444) | Active sludge microbial communities of municipal wastewater-treating anaerobic digesters from Japan - AD_JPNNA4_MetaG (SPAdes) (version 2) | ecosystem: Engineered > Bioreactor > Anaerobic...
TCTGGGTATAGCTTATGCCTGCTATCTCTCGGATGTTGAGCACGGCCCGGTTCAGGTCGGAGATGCTCTCCACATCGGCTATGGCTATAAAGTCATGCTCTCCATAGACCGGAACTACCTCCCTGATGCCCTTAATGGCAGTCAAGCCGTCGTGGACTGCTTTTTCCGTACCCGGCTCAACATTGATCATTATAAAGCCCTTCAAGGTCTGATCCCACCATAATACTATCTGGAGTTGACAGCAACCACGGATTATTTATGCACTCCATTTATCTCTTGGATATTATCACTCTTTCCCCTGAGGCTCCTCTCTCTCGGGGACGGGAATGCCCCTCTGCTCCATCAATCCTTTTACCGCTGCTATCTCACTCTCCAGTCTCCCCAGAGATATCTGATCCCGGGCCAGGTAGAGGCAATTTAAAGCCTCCTCCAGTCTTCCCAGGCCGGTTAGAACCACAGCTGCCGATTCCAGATCGTAGGCGTCGCCTCCCTTCTGGAGAACTGTATCATAGGCCGCCAGAGCCTCCTCCAGTCGGCGCAGGCCTCGCAGGACGAAGGCCTTGTTCCGGAGAGCATCCAGGTTCTCGCCCTCCAGGGCCAGGCTGCGATCATAGCTGTCCAGAGCCTCATCCATCCGCCCCAGGCTGAATAAGGCAACACCGCGGTTGTTCCAGGCCTCCGGTATATCCTGATTGGTTGCAACGAGCCGATCGAAGATCTCCAGAGCTTGCTGAAACTCTTTCTGTCTGACCTTGTCCATGCCCTTGTGGAGAAGAGCCCTCTCTTTGCTGTTCATCATCTCCTCACATATAGCCCTGAATGGCCGTGGGCTCGCTGGCTTTCCCGCCTGTGGCTGCTGGGGAGCCGGCCGGTCCCGGCCTCTTTATCTCCCCAAAGAGCTTCTCGTAGTCCACAACGTGCTCTCCCAGCCACTTGGCCAGCTCCTTGGCCGCCAGGGGGGAAAGGATGATCTCGGTATCTATCCTCCTCTCCATCACGGTCATGCTCTTGCCGTCCTCCACCACGCCCTTGGGAGAGTCGTTGTAGAAGGCGATGCGAAAGTCGTAGGGGCTGTGGCCTCCGATTGCGCCTATGGCATAGATCTGCTTGAAATCGGGGCTCTTGACTGTCTGGACTTTAACTTCCATGCTTCTGTCCATAAGCCTCTATATTAAAAAAGATGGTGATGCTTCTGTTCAATATCCATGCTGCAGCTCTCGCTCCCAGTTCATAATCTTTCATCGCAATGTATTTAGGTGACTTAGCTGCTTGTCATGCCGATACTATGATCGGGGTCTTAGGGCTAGAAGACGGAACAAGGGTGGAAGGTACCGGTTTTGGGGCGAGTGGTGTGGCCCTGGGAGAGCTGGTCTTCACCACAGTCATGTCCGGATATGAGGAAGCGCTGACCGATCCGTCATATCACGGGCAGATGCTCATGTTCACCTATCCTCTGCAGGGAAACTACGGCATAAGCGGCGATGATTTTCAGTCGGAACGGATGTGGCCCCAGGCCATGGTCAGCCGGGAGTACTGGGACCGACCCACTCACTACCAGCACAAAAAAACCCTGAGTCAGTTCCTGAAAGACGAGGGCAGGCCGGGGCTGTGCGGAGTGGACACCCGCATGCTGACACTCAAGGTGCGAGAGCAGGGAGTGATGAGGGCGGCCATTGCCGTGGGGGAGAGGAGCGAGGTAGAGGACCTGGATGTGGTGGCCATGGCCAGATCTCAGCCTGATATCTCCAGCCGGGATCTGCTGGGCGATGTCACCTGCCGGGAACCCTATCATATAGAGGGTACTGGGCCCCGACTGGCAGTAATAGACCTGGGCATCAAGAAAAACATATTAAGAAGCCTGGCCTGCCGGGATTTCCATATGACTGTTTTTCCCTCCCACAGCAGCATCTCGGAGATAGAGGCGGCAAAGCCTGATGCCCTCTTCCTCTCCAATGGGCCGGGAGACCCGGAGAGGGCAGAAAAAGCCATAGAGGCGGTCAGGCACTTTTCAGGGGCGATGCCCATCTTTGGGATTTGCCTCGGCCATCAGGTCATATCCCTGGCTCTCGGAGCCCAGACCTTCAAGCTCAAGTTCGGGCATCACGGTGGAAACCAGCCGGTCAAGGACCTGGAGAAGAAGATCGTCTACATCACCTCCCAGAATCATAACTTCGCCGTCCGGCCCGAGTCGGTGCAGGATACAGACCTCGTGGTCACCCAATTAAATGCCAACGACGGCACAGTGGAAGGAGTCAAGAGCGATAAACTGAAGGTTTTGGCAGTTCAATACCACCCCGAGGCCAATCCTGGACCGCTATGTACCGAAGATCCCTTCTTTGGATCAGTGCTGAGGATGATGAAAAGCGCCGCAAGAAAAGCCGGGAGGCCTTAGAGATGCCCAAGAGAGCCGACATCCATAAGGTCCTGCTCATAGGCTCCGGCCCCATTCAGATCGGCCAGGCGGCGGAGTTCGACTTCTCAGGCTCCCAGGCCTGCAAGTCCCTGCGGGAGGAGGGCATCGAGGTGGTGCTGGTCAACTCCAATCCAGCCACCATCATGACCGATCCGGATACGGCGGACAAGGTCTACATCGAGCCCCTGACTCCGGAGATTGTAGCCAAGATCATAGAGAAGGAGAGGCCGGACGGGATCATAGCCGGAATCGGAGGCCAGACCGGGCTGAACATCACCTCGGAGCTGGCGGAGATGGGGGTTTTAGAAAAGTTCCATGTGGAGGTGCTGGGAACATCGGTCCGGTCCATTCAGGAGGCGGAGGACAGGGATCTCTTCAAGAAGGCCATGCAGAGGGTGGGCGAGCCCGTCCCCAAGAGCCGGGCGGTGAGCACCCTGGGTGAGGCCCTGGAGGTTATGGAGGAGCTGGGGCTGCCGTTGGTGGTACGGCCCGCCTATACTTTGGGCGGCTCGGGGGGAGGCATAGCCAAAACCAAAGACGAGCTGCTGGCCATATGCGACCTGGGTCTAAAAAGGTCAAGGATCAGCCAGGTCCTCCTGGAGGAGAGCGTGGGAGGATGGATTGAGCTGGAGTACGAGGTGATGCGGGACAGCAACAATACCTGCATCACCATCTGCAATATGGAAAACATGGATCCCATGGGCATTCATACCGGCGAGTCCATTGTGGTCACCCCCATCCAGACCCTTTCGGACAAGGAGATCCAGATGCTGCGGAGCGCCTCCATCAACATCATTCGGGCTTTAGGCATCGAGGGAGGCTGCAATGTTCAGTTTGCGGTCAAGGACGGGGAGTACCGGGTGATAGAGGTCAACCCCCGTGTATCCCGCTCCTCCGCTCTGGCCTCCAAAGCCACGGGCTATCCCATAGCCCGGGTGACAGCCAAGATCGCCATTGGCATGACTCTGGATGAGATCAGGAATGATGTGACCAAGGAAACTCCAGCCTCCTTCGAGCCGACTGTCGATTATGTGGTGACCAAGATACCCCGCTGGCCCTTTGACAAATTTGTCAAGGCCAACAAGAGCCTGACCACAGCCATGAAGTCCACGGGGGAGGTAATGGCCATAGGCAGAAGCCTGGAGGAGTCCATGCAAAAGGCCATCCGCTCTTTGGACATAGACAAGGAGCTGGGATACTCCGGCAAGTACTCCCAGTGGACTGATGAGGAGCTGCACGCCCTTTTGTCCGAGCCCACGGATGAGAGGATATTCGCCATTTACATAGCCCTGAAGAGGGGCTGGAAGGCGGAGGAGATCTCTCAGATCACAGGCATAGAGCCCTACTTCCTCTACCGCATGGAAAACATCCTGGCCATGGAAAATGAGATCAAGGCGGCCCTCAATCCCGAGGTTTTGAGGAAGGCCAAGCGCACGGGCTTTACAGACGAGCAGATCGCCCGCCTGACGGGAAAAGGCCGGGAGGAGATCACGGACATGCGCATCTCTTCCGGCATCATTCCCACCTACAAGATGGTGGACACCTGCGCCGCCGAGTTTGCGGCCAAGACGCCCTACTACTATTCCACATATGACATGCAGTGCGAGCTGGTCCCCTCCGACCGCAAAAAGGTTCTTATTCTGGGCTCCGGGCCCATTCGCATCGGCCAGGGAATAGAGTTCGACTACTGCACAGTTCATGCGGTGATGGCCTTGCGAGAGCAGGGGATAGAAGCCCATATCGTCAACAACAATCCGGAGACGGTATCCACCGACTACGACACCTCGGACAAGCTCTTCTTCGAGCCCGTTACTTTAGAAGATGTGATGAACATCATCGAGAAGGAGCAGCCCTATGGAGTGCTGGTTCAGTTCGGGGGCCAGACGGCGATTAACCTGGCCATACCCCTGGAGAAGGAGATCGCCCGGCGGAGCTTGCAGACTCGGATCCTGGGCACCAGCCCGGACAGCATCGATCTGGCTGAGGACAGGGAGAGGTTCAATGCCCTGATGAATGAGCTGAACATCCCCCAGCCCCAGGCGGGAATAGCCTACTCCCCCGATGAAGCAAAGGCGGTGGCGGCAAAGATCGGCTATCCGGTCCTGGTGCGGCCCTCCTATGTCCTGGGAGGGCGGGCCATGGAGATCGTCTACGACGAGGCTGGGCTGGAGGTCTACATGCGGGAGGCGGTGCGGGTCTCCCGGGAGCATCCGGTGCTCATAGACGACTTCCTCCAGGATGCAGTGGAGATTGATGTTGATGCGGTGTGCGACGGCGAGGATGTTTTGATCGGGGCGATCATGGAGCACATAGAGGAAGCGGGCATCCATTCGGGCGACAGCGCCTGCATGATCCCGCCCCAGACCCTGCCCGGCGTTGTTTTGGAGGTGGTCCGGGACTATGTGCGAAAGATCGCTTTGGGCCTTAATGTGGTGGGGATAGTCAACCTCCAGATGGCCTACAAGGACGGGACGGTCTATGTGCTGGAGGCCAATCCCCGCTCCAGCCGGACCATACCCTTTGTCTCCAAGGCGGTGGGCCTGCCCCTGGCCAAGATTGCGGCCAATGTCATGATCGGCAAATCCTTGGCCGAGCAGGGCTATACCCGGGAGCCCAAGGTGCCCTATGTCTCGGTCAAGGAGGTGCTCCTGCCCTTCGACAAGCTGCCCGGCGCGGATGTGCTGCTGGGCCCGGAGATGAGGTCCACCGGTGAGGTCATGGGCATAGACTACAATCTGGGCCTGGCCTTTTTCAAGGCGGAGCTGTCGGCGGACAACTCCCTGCCTGTCGAGGGCATGGTCTTCATCTCAGTCAAGGATGAGGACAAGGCGGCGGCGACGGTGGCGGCCAGGAAGCTATATGATGCCGGGCTGTCCATAATCGCCACGGACAGCACAGCGGAGTATCTGCGCCGGTCTGGATTGCCAGTGGTGCGGGTGAACAAGATCTTTAACGGCAGCCCTAATGTGCTGGATTATATCAAGATCGGGGAGGTCCGGCTGATCATCAACACGCCGACGACCAAGCAGTCGGTCAAGGACGGCTACCAGATCCGCCGCAGCGCCGTGGACTATCATGTGCCCTACATCACCACCATCCAGGCGGCCCAGGCGGCGGCAGATGCCATACTCAAGGCCAAGAAGGACCAGATAACCATCAAGGCCCTGGATGAGTATCATAAAGAGGTCTACTACAGCTGAAAGCATAGCGATGCCCGGAAGGCGGGCTTCTTAATGGCGGGCGGCGGGGCAGTAGCCTCCCGCTCGGAGGCTTTCGGCTGCCCATCTGCCACTGCGGCCAAGCCGAAGGTTTTATATTGCAGGATGGGATAGGAAAGGTGCTTGCGGGCCCGTGGTCTAGCTGGTTATGACGTCGCCTTGACATGGCGGAGGTCATGCGTTCGAATCGCGTCGGGCCCACTTGAGCCCAAGTAGCTCAGTTGGGAGAGCGTCAGACTGAAGATCTGAATGTCCCCGGTTCGAGTCCGGGTTTGGGCATATATTTTTTGAACTTGTGTTTATAGGGCAGGCAATATCTTGCTGCCTAGGTAGCGTGTCAGAATTGCTGGAAATTCCATTGGCCCTGTATCCGATTCAATTCATTCCACCAAGGATAAATACTTTCTACCAATCATCCAATTTTCATTGATGTCCATCATGATGCAAACAGCCATTCTCAAGAGGGATTGATCATTTGAGAAAGCTCCTGGAACTCGACTTCTACGTTTTGGCTCCTTGTTGATCCTTTCCAGCCACTCTATTTACATTAAAACTGGCACACTACCCAATCACAAAAAAGGTAATCCAACCTTCCTCGCACTGTCGATGAGGATAGATATTTTTTGTGGGATGCAATCTATTGGCGGAAAAGGGAAAAATCGAACTTTGAGATCTTATCACGTATCAGGGACGCAGATCAAGCATAAGCATCATTCAAAGCAAGATCCTTTCTCAGCTATTGGGCGCAGAAGTCCTTGTTAGACCCAAAATTGCCATCAAGAACCAAGAAAGTTCCCTATTCCATATTCCCATAAGTCAATAGAACGTAGAGTCTCGACATTTTCATTCTTTAAATTTTTGTATTATCATTTATCGCGGAGCTAGATGATATTGCCATTTGTATCTACCCTTATTAGCCAGGTGTTTTTTCGGATTCCATAGGATTCTGTTCTAGATTCAGTTTCAGCTGCAAAGAGATAACCGTCATCATACGTTGGCTGGATCGAATTAGATGCATCATCTTTCACTCCCCCAAGGATTCTTCCCCAACTCCAAAAAGGCCCACGTACCTTATGCACCGCCGAATCGTTATTCACTCCACCGAATGTTTTATTCCAAAGCTCGTTGCCCTCTGAATCGACTTTAATCAGCCATGCATCACTGCCACCCTTACTGAAGGACTCAGTTTCACCTGCTAAGAGATAGTATCCGTCGGATGTAGGATTAATGGAATTGACTGAATCATTGTTCCCTCCGCCGAAGGTTTTATTCCAGAGTTCGTTGCCCTCTGAATCGACTTTAATCAGCCATGCATCACTACCACCCTTACTAAAGGACTCAGTTTCACCTGCTAAGAGATAGTATCCGTCGGATGTAGGTTGGATTAGGATTGCAGAATCGTTGTCTTCTCCACCAAATCTATTACTCCAGAGCGTATTGCCTTCTGAATCAATCTTTACCAGCCAGGCATCATTTTTGCCATTGCTGTTGAATTCCTTAAGGCCTGTAAAGATATAACCACCGTCTGATGTTAGTTGGACTGAACCGGATAAGCGATCACAGTGATCGCAATAACCCCAGGGAGCCTCTTCGCCTAACGTCCTATTCCAAAGTTCGTTGCCCTCTGAATCGACCTTAACAAGCCAGAATGAATTTTGGCCTTCTGATCCAAATGAACGGCTGATGCCTGTTAGAATATAGCCGCCATCAGAAGTAGCATTGACAGAATTCACAAAATCATTTCTCTCTCCTCCTAAAGTTCTATTCCAGAGTTCGTTGCCCTCTGAATCGACCTTAATCAGCCATGCACCATCGTTCCCCATAGTTGCATCGAAGCTATCTGTTATACCCGCCAGGATATAGCCACCATCAAATGTTGGCTCTATCGAAAAGACAATATCATCTAGCCGTCCACCGTATGTTCTATTCCATATTTCATTTCCGTTAGCATCGATTTTTATAAGCCTGGCATCGTAAAAATCAAGAACTTGATTGCATAAAAGGATATAGTTGCCATCAAACGTTTGCTGCAATGACACGAAGTTGTAGCCAGCCTCGATGAATACCTTCTTCCATTGTTCATACCCTTCGGCGTTGATTTTGATAAGCGTTGCCTCCCCACCAAAGCGATTAGACAATGGTTCATACTCAGAGGATACTAAGAGATAGCCGTTATCAGGCGTGGGCAGAATTAGACTTGCTAAATAATCCAATTCAATATCATGCTGTGACATGTTTAATAATTGACTGACCAAAAGCGACTCAAATCCAAAGTCGATCTCTGATTCATGGATATCTCTCAGTTCCACCACTTGGACTCCTTCTGCCGGGATGATCGCCGTCCAGTCCTTAGAGCATACAGCCTCCAATATGTATCTACCAGGAAGAAGACCCATGAATATGTAGTAGCCATTTCTATCGGTTTTCGCTGTAATAATGTTGCCAGCAGTTTCCTCCAGCTGAACATCCCACCCTTCCAGTCCGATCTCGTTAGTATCCTTTACACCATTGCCATTGGTATCATTAAAGACTCGCCCAGAGATGGAAAGCATGCCTTGTTCTGTTAATGCACCTGGTCCGCAAGAGGCGCATTCTACCCGCCCAGTCATCACAGCACTCCTTTCTCCAATGCGCCCATAGACGGTCAGATCAACAGAGCCGCATACATTCGGCACTTCGATCCGATACGCCCTTGCAGCCATATCATAGCTCAGATTGTATCTTGATATGCTGCCCGCTTGATCGAGATACATCCATACCTCTGTCTGGCCTGCCACGTAGGGTATCGTCTCTTTGCCCACGAGCTGCACTTTGGCATTTAGCTCCTCATTTTCACAAGTGGACTCCAGCATTACATTAAAGCTGCAATCGAGAGACTGCGTGATTTCCTCCAGAAGTGGCCTTAGACTCAAACCCGACTGTATTTCGTAGAACTGACCACCGGTATCCTTTGAGATCTTTTTCACAGACGCATCATCCGGGCCGATGACATAGACGCGCGTGCCAAGGGCCGTTAATCCAAAAATTGTACCCTCCAGGGTATCTCCTTCCGCATTACAGCAGCTGCCATCAGGATGCGGTACGGCATCGGTTAGTAATATTATCACCTTTTCAGCATCAGTTCGCCAGGTCAGATCACTACCAGCGTGACGCAAAGCTGCCAATAGAGCTTCTGGACCAGGTGAGCCGCCTCCGCCAGCACTCAACTCTCTAAGCCAGGAGCTAAAGGTAGAGATATCTGGTGTTAGAGTTCCATTACCTTTGACCTGGTATGCAAAGTCTCCTGGACTGCCGCAGGAATTACCATCGCAGGTTTTGGGGAAGTCTCGAAATTCGACTAGCCCTAGCTGGTAGTCGATATGGGAATCCTCTAAGCCAGTCGCAAACTCTTTGGCGATGGCTCGAAGCTCATTGATCTCTCCGCCCATGCTGTTGCTGGTGTCGAATACGAAGGCGATGTCCACCTTTTTATCAGCCAAGCAATCAAGATACTTATCCAAGTCTGCTGCGTCCTCACAGGAGGCTAGTAGGGGCAAAACAAGAACCGCAAGGACTGTCATCGTCATGAGCTTTCGAGACTTCACAGGAATCAACCTTCCCAAATGACTCGAGATCTAACATGCATTAATCATATAAATATCGATCAGTCGTTGCTCAATCTCATACTCTCTTTTCTTGGTGGTGTTCTTTGCTTGGTTTGGATATTCAGATCCTGCCGTTAGCGCATACTGCCAGACGTTCAAGCCATAGTTACTGTTAGGGCGTGATTTATGAATGTTGAGATGGCGTTGGGCGGAAACATTTTATTCTCAATCGCCTTACCGAAAGATTATGCAGAGAAAAATTGCGATAATAGTATCCATTATAATGCTCCAATTAGCGATCATAGCCTCAGGGGATTTTTCAACTAAACATGGCGATTATCCTGAGCTCGATGAACAAGTGAGAGCGGCCCAGTTATCCGGAGGAATTAATGAAAGTCCTTACGTTTATTTTACGGATGGGAGTGGAGGTGGGCAAGGTGTCTATGACCAAGACCTAGTCGGAGTCCCATATCTATCCACATCAGGATTAGAGGATATGGATTTCGACGACAAGATAGAGCGGTACAATCCAATCGTGCACGATAATGCCCTCATGATTGCCTCAGAATATCCCGGAAGTTATTCAATTAGCCAAATTTGCGCAATCTATGAATATCTGCATGAAAATTGGCAGTATATCAATGATCCAACTGGCGGGAATTACTTAAACTATGCCAATGAATCAATTGTCCTTGGCGAGAAAACGGGCTCTTCTGGTGTGGGTGATTGTGATGACTTTGCAGTTCTTATGGCATCCTTAATCGAGACTATTGGAGGATCAACAAGGATCATTCATACAGAGGATTGGGAGGGAAGCCATGCCTACGCTGAGGTCTATGTCGGAGATCGCAATTCAGCAGTGAGTATATTATGGCAATTGCTCAAAAAGTATGATCCTGAACCTGCTGACTTATTTAAGATGTTCTGTCATATCAATTGGAATAGTAATGATTGCTGGATGAATTTGGACTGGTCAGCAAACCATCCTGGTGGCAAATATCCTACAGGTGAAAAAAGCTGGGTTCTCTGGACAAGCAATCATAGTCTGAATAGTCCGGCTATTGATTGAGATATCGTTCTTCACATCGCTCGGACCGTTGAGGATCTGCCCCCCCCGTTATGAGCGGCTATCGCCACCTCAGCATTTTTGATGGAATTGCTGTTACAAAACTTGCAGTTATAAATTAAGATTAAGATCTAACGTAGGTTAAAATAAGTATTCTGCCCTTTGTCCGCCTGTTTTCCATCTCCTTCGCACCCGGAAAGACCGCCTTCCGGTAGCCCGGCCCGCCCTCGGGGCCTGCCCGGCGGGGCAAAGCCCGCCAGGAGACGCCAGCCCATGCCCGGATAGGGGAAAGCCGCATACAGCCCAGGACGGGCGCGCCTGGCTTTGGAGAAGCTTTCGCCATCCTTAAGCCTGAAAGCGAGGACTGGATATCAAGGTCAGCCCTTCAGATGAGGCCGCCCTCTCTGATGCTTCAATAGAGGATATAGTATTTGATGCCGAAGAGACAAAGGAGCTGGACAAGCTGGCCGAGAGAACTCGCAAATGCGGCATATCCTGGGAAGATCTCAAGGCAGAATTGGGCTTATGAAGCGATTTCCTACTCGCCAAGAACATCCGCACTCCTCTGCGGCCTCCGGGCTCTGGCCCCTCTGCCCACCAGACTTCCAGCTGCCACGCCCCGCGAGAGCTGCCGCCTTCCGGGGAGCCCGGCCCGCCCTCGGGGCCTGCCCGGCGAGGCAGAGCCCGCCAGGCTGCCGCCAGCCTATGCCCGGATGAGGGAAAACCGCGTCGCAGCCCAGGACGGGCGCGCCTGGCTTTGCAGGAGCTTTCGCAATCCTTAAGCCTGAAAGCACGGAACTGGACATCATGGTCTACTCTTCTGATAAAGCAGCCCTCCGGGATGCTTCAATCGAGGAGATGGAATTTGATGCTGCAGAGACAAAGGAGCTGGACAAGCTGGCCGAGAGAACTCGCAAGTGCGGCATATCTGGGAAGATCTCAAGTCAGAATTGGGCTTGTGAGTGATTTCCTACTCCCTCAGGCCATCATTTATGATCTTATCGATATCCGCTTTCCTCTGCGGATTCAATGAAACATGCAGGCCATAGCCAGTCTGCTTTGGAATCAGCAAGCCCTCGGAAATCAATTCTTCTGCCACCTTCCTGGCCTGGCCGCGAAGATGCTTGGGAAGGCTCTTGGGCAGTTCGTCAAAGGCGGTATGACAGCCGCCCCAGATGTCGCGCCGGCGAAGCTTCTTCAAGATTTGGGCTTTCAATACCAGCGCTATATCCTGCTTCAAGTTCCACCCTCCCATAAATGCAGATTCAATCAATTATATTTGAGTGCAGGTTTTAAAACAGTATTGGCAAAGTATATAAACATTGTTTTGACATGTCAAGAGTAGGATAAATAAAATTGGTGATAGGATCAATGGATGATTCCCTCTTCATCAGAGAGCTTGGCATAAAGAGCCCCATGCTCAAAGTCCTGGACTTCTTGATGGATAACGAGTCCTTCGACTACTCCAAGACAGACATAGCCGAAGGCAGCGGGCTCTCCCGGACTACACTGTTCAAGGTCTGGCATAGGCTGGAGGAATTGGAGCTGATCTCAGCCACCAGGACCGTGGGCCAGGCCAAGATGTACCGGCTGAACAAACAGAATCCAATTGTCGGGAAGCTCATGGAGCTGGATGATGCCATCTCAGAGTACTTTGCCCAGAAGCACTGCGCCTCTGCGGCGGGATCTTTGCAGGAGAATGTATCGGAAGCTGCATCAAGCCGGGAATTGATCAAGGCTGCGGTAGATTAGAAAAGGTTCTGCTGCCAGCTTTCTTCTGCTCCAGATTTTATTGGCAGATCGCCCATCATGGTCGCCTGCCCTCAGGGCTCCGGCCCCCCTCTGCCCACTTGCCTTTCTTCTCCTCCACCTCCGCAAAAGCAGCCACTTTCCGGAAGCCCGGCACGCCACCGGGGCCTGCCCGGCGGGGCAGAGTCCGCCGGGCTGCGCCAGCCTGCAGCCGGGAGAGCCGCATCGCAGCCCACAGCCGGGTGCGAGGCTTTGGAGGAACTTTCGCAATCCTTATGGCTTTCGGTTATTCCGGTTGGCTATCCTTCCTCATGGCTCTATTCCGGTTCGTTTCTTACCCACCAGGATCCATTGGCCCAATCGATGCGATTTCCATCGCTTGATAGCACTCCTTGCAGTCCATTCTCCCAATCGGTTGCTTCAATTGTGCTGGAATCAATAAATTGGCCGCTGGATTGCTGTCCGTTCTCGTTGATGAATGTAAGACCATCTCCATCCTGAATTATCTGACACGGCATACCCTCATTGTAGGGGCCTCCCATATACCAGGTGCCACCAATATTAGACCTATCGCCGGAGAGACCGCCTGTTCCAGGACAGGGATAGCCGCCCACGGTGCAGGTGCCGGAGCCTATGAATATGGACTCTCCGAAGTCAATCCTATCCCCAGGTCTGATTACTGCATTGCTCGTGGGCTTTGACCAGGCATTGGTGCATGGGCTGTAATCCGAGTCTCCCGGATTTACCTCAGAGACAAATGTGAACTCTGTCAGAGCATATGTCCCAGCCGGAATCCAATACTCCGTCACAACAGGGCAGCTCGCTGTGTTCCATCCGGATGGGTAGCCGCAGTCAAATGCAAGGATTATATTGTCTGTGGGAGGTGTCCATTTGCTGCCCACATCCGGATCTGCAAATGCCACTACATTAATGCATACCCCGTGCTCCACATGGAGAGGATAGCCGATGCAGCCCTCCTGACCAGGGCAGGGCTGAAAGGGACCATTTGTATTATACTGGTGGTTGTTTTTAACTACAATCCAACCACCATTTGCCTCTTGCCATTCGCGGTCGGTTTGCGCAGTCACTGCTAAAATCAAAAATAAACTAAATATTATACTGATTGATAAATATTTAATTTGCATGGGATTGTTTATATCTTTATCATATATATACGTTAGCAATACCGATAATGGCTGTCAAAGAATCTCTCCGGGCCTCTTCCCGATCGATATCTTAATGCGTGCATACTTCATTTGCTTCCGGACTGCAGCCCCCTCCGCTCGTCTGCTTTCCATCTGCTGCGCCCCCCCCGGAAAGGCCGCTTTCCGGGAGCCCGGCCCGCCCTCGGGGCCTGCCCGGCTGGGCGATCCCTGGCGCGAGCATCGAAGTCCGATGGTGAAGTCCAGACCAAAAGCCTGCTGAAAAATCCCGGCTATTGGAATCGATATCCACTTTCTTTTGCGAATTGACGAAGACCCTGTGATTCCGCCTCCTCAATTTCACTTTCTCTTATTCCTGCCGTCCCTTCTCCGCTCCTTTTCCATCCCCCATCCCCCAGCCGGTCGATCCGGTACAAGGCACCTTTTCCCGGAGCCGATGAGATCCTCCCTCCCCGCCATCTTCAGCCCCTCTCTGACCAGATCGTAGTTCCTGGGCTCCCGATAATGCAGCATAGCCCTCTGGATCTTCTTTTCCCTGCCCTTGGGCACATGCACCGGCTTTAAGGTAAACGGGTTCAGGCCGGTGTAATACATGGCTGTGGAGACGGTCATGGGGGTGGGGGTGAAGTCCTGCACCTGCTCGGTATAGAGTCGCGTCTCCTGCAGATACTCCGCCAGCTCAATCATATCCCCGATCGTGCATCCAGGGTGCCCGGACATGAGGTAGGGCAGGATGTACTGCTCTCTTCCCGACGCCTTGCTCACAGCAGCGAAACGCTCCCGGAAGGCATCCAAAACCTGCCGGGGGGGCTTATTCATGCATTCTGTCACCGACAGGGAGATATGCTCCGGCGCTATCTTGAGATGCCCCGAGACATGATGACGGCATATCTCCTCTAAATAGGGCGATCCGTCCGCCAGTATCAGATCGTGCCGGATCCCGGAGGAGATGAAGACCTTCCTGACCCCGGGAACCTCTCTTATGCGGCGCAGCAGCTCCACCTGGCGGGAGTGATCCCTGTCCAGGCTGGGGCAGTCCGCCGAGCAGAGCCTGTCCGGGCATGCTCCATTTTTCCATCGGGGGCAGGACAGGGAGTACATATTGGCCGTCGGCCCGCCCACATCGGATATGACTCCGGCGAAGCCTTCCATCTCAACCAGAATCTCGACCTCTCTCAGTATGGACTCAATGCTTCTGCTCTGCACAATCCTGCCCTGGTGGTGGGTCAGAGCGCAGAAGGAGCAGGAGCCAAAGCACCCCCGGTGGCTGGTGATGGAGAAGCGCACCGGCTCGAGAGCTGGTATTTTCTCCCAGTAAGAGGGATGGGCCGCCCTCTGGAAAGGCAGCTCATATATCCGGTCCAGCTCTTCGCTGCGGAGCGGCCGGGCGGGTGGATTCTGGATGATGACCGTCTTGGGGTGGGGCTGGATCACCCTGCGGCCGTGAAACGGATCCTGCTCCTGATAGTGCAAGGCAAAGGCCCGGGCGTACTCCCGCCTGTCCGCTGCAACCTGGGCATAGCCCGGTATCTCCAGCTCCTCACTGCCCGCCCTCCGGGCCTTCCAGCGGGCTACCTCCTCCTTGACTGCAGTGCCTGCCACATCCCCAATCTCAGAGATCCTCTCTCCCTTATCCAGCCGCCCTGCCACCTCCCTCAGAGTTCTCTCTCCCATGCCGTAGATGATCATGTCCGCTGGCGCATCAGCCAGGATCGACTGGCGCACCGAGTCCGACCAATAATCATAGTGGGCAAAGCGACGCAGGCTGGCCTCGATCCCTCCTAAGATGACAGGGACATCGGGAAAGAGGGCATGGACCAGGTTTGAGTAAACAATAGCTGCCCGGTCAGGCCGGAGCGGGCGACCGCCGGGTGAGTAGACATCATGGCTGCGACGCTTCAGGTTGGCTGTGAAGTGGTTGACCATGGAGTCCACATTGCCGGAGGATATGCCCAAAAAGAGCCGGGGCTGGCCCAGGCGCAGGAAGTCCTCCCGCCGCTTTATATCGGGCTGGGCGATGATCCCCACGCTGTAGCCGGCATCCCAAAGCACCCGGCCCACAAGGGCGGCAGCAAAGGAGGGATGGTCGACGTAGGCGTCTCCGCTGATGAGAATGACATCAAGCTGATCTATGCCCAGATCCTCTGCCTCCTGTCTAAGCATGGGCAGGAAAGCCGGCTGCTCTCTCATGACTTATGATTAGGGGCTAGGGCGGTCATAAAGCCTTCCCAGAGTTTGGAACCCGTCCCGGTGAAAGATGGTTCAAAAGGATTTTAGCAGGCCGAGCCGGGACAAGTGATCGAGCCTGGATAAGTTTTAAGGATCAGTAGTGAGTAGAATATGGTGGGAAGGGCAATGAATCTGGGATTGAGATTTTCGGCCATGCTGGCTTTGGCTATCCTCTTATCGCTTTCAGTGGCTCTGGCAGCATCAATTGAGGTCCAGCCGGGAGAGAGCATACAGGCAGCGATAGATGGAGCGGCAGCAGGAGATGAGATAATGGTTCAGAGCGGAGCGTACAAAGAGAGCCTGAATATAACCAAGCCTCTCTCTATGATCGGCATCGGATATCCCCAGATCGATGGAGGCTCAGCCGCCAGCACCATCCTCCTTTCAGCCGATGGAGCTGTCATCTCGGGATTTGATATCAAATCCACAAGACGGGCGGGCATCTACATCCTCTCGAATGGAAATGTCATCCAAAACAATACCATCAGCGGCTGTTTGGACGGCATCTTTCTGGATGGCTCAAACTCTAACCATATCGCCTCCAATGATATCAACAACAATACGGCCGGCATCTTCCTCTACACCTCAAATGGAAATGTCATTTCCAACAACAGCATTCGTGACAACCACATCTATGAGGATAGCGATTGCGGTATTGCCCTGGTCTGCTCGAGCGGCAATACCATCCTCTGCAACCATCTGTACAACAACGGCGATTCTTCTCTAACCCTGCGCTCATCGGTCAACAATACCATCCTTGCCAACCACCTCAACTCAAATGACTGGTACGGGATATCCCTTACCGAATCCAGCAACCACAACCGGATTGAGAAAAACAATGCCTCAGAGAACAAAGACGCCGGCATATACCTGGACAGCTCTCAGGAGAACATCATTAAAGACAATTCCGCCTGGAACAATTCCAAGGGCATATTGCTCTCCTATGACAGCAACGACAACCTCCTGCAGGGCAATCGTCTCACCTCCAACGCAAAGGGGGTGAATCTGGCCAGCCACAGCAGCAACAATACCATCGAAAATAACACGGCGATAAAGAACGGATACGGCATCTATCTATCCTTCTCCTGCGGCTGGAATTCCGTATTCGCCAACCATCTCATCGACAACGACTACAACGCCTATGACCTGGGAAAGAACAATCGCTGGGACAACGGCACAACCGGAAATAGCTATAGCGGCCTGGGAGAGACATATTACATTCCTGGGGGAACGGCTGTGGACAGGCACCCCCTGGCCGAGGCTGAGATCTGACCGATTGTTCTGTTTGTCCCTATCAATCTCTGAAAAAAAGAAGCATAAGAAACCAACTACAAAAAAAACCGCCGGGGCAAGAGCCTGTCTTGCAGGCCCGTCTATGCCCCCGATCTCTTTAAAATGATCTGATCCGCCTCAGATGAACTTTGGCCTTTCTGAGAGCATCATGGCCAGGGGCAGTCTGCGCCAGGGCTTGCCCGCCGTCTCGGCAGATACTCTGGCCTTTAGATCCGCCGGGCTCATCTTGACCTTGGCCGGGGACTTTGGCGTCGACTCTGCCCTCACAGTCACAGTCATATCGCCCGAGGCCAGCTCCTCGTCGCCTATGACCGCCACATAGGGTATCCACTCCCGCCCCGCATCGCGGATCTTCTTGCCCACCGTCTCGTCGCGATCGTCGATATCCGTGCGCAGCCCCAGTTCGGAGGCGATTTCAAGAGCCCTGGCCTGATGCCTCTCCGCCACAGGTATGATTCTCACCTGGGTGGGGGAGAGCCAGGTCTCTAGCATGGGCAGCTTTCCCTCTTCGGAAAGGCGGGCCGCCTTCTCCAGCAGGGCGTACATCACCCGCTCGATGGCTCCCGACGGCGAGCAGTGCAGAAGGATGGGCCTCTGCCTCTCTCCCGCCTCATCCACATAGGTCATGTCGTAGCGTTCTGAATTCTCCACATCTATCTGCACCGTGGACAGAGCACTGGCTTTGTCCAGGGTGTCCACGAAATTGAACTCGAACTTGAGCACGAAGTAGAAGAACCTCTCATCCCACATCTCGATAAGGACCGGCTTTTCTACTATACCCACCAGGCCCTCAATGAACTCCCGGTTCTGGTCATAGAATTCCCTGGTGAAGCGGATGGCCACCTCATAGTCGGCCACATCCAGGCCCACCTCTTTTAAGAGCGCAATGCTGGCCTGATACTGCTTTCTGAATTCCTCCATGGCCGATTTCATGTCCCGGGTCAGGGTGTGCATGTCGGGCATGGTGAAGGCCCTCAGCCGGCGGATGCCCACCAGTTCACCTCTCTGCTCCCGGCGGAAGGAGTATCTGGTGATCTCCACCATCTTCAAGGGCAGGGACCTGTAGGATACGGTCATGTCATGGCCCATGAGAAACTGGCCGAAGCAAGCGGCAAACCGCAGAAAGAGCTTCTTCTTGTCTGCCTCGATCTGGTATTGCCTGGCCGGAAAGCGGTCCAGATACTTCTTGAGGGTGGGGTGCTCCATATCGTACATTATGGGCGTCTCCACCTCCATCGCTCCCATGTCCGCCGCCTTCTCCAGGACAAAGCTCTCCAGCAGGCTCTTGATCATGCGGCCTTTGGGATAGTATCGCATGTTGCCCGGATCGGAGCCCGGCTCATAGTCCACCAGCTCCAGCCGCCTCATCAGCTCTACATGAGGCGGCACCCGGTCCACCGCCCGGGCCTTGGAGATCTCATAGTTGGCGAACTTCTTAAGATTCTCCCGGCCGGTGAAGTCGAACTTGTCTGCGTCGATGAGATTGCCTTCCTGGTCCAGCACCTTCCAGTAAGATACCGCCTTGGCCTCGGACTTGAGGGCCTGGGAGACCACCTCCCCCTCGCCCAGCCGGATGGAGCGGGATAATTCAGATAACGGATGGCCCTTGCAGCTTATGATGAAGGCTTTGTACCAACCGAAGGGGGCGCGCATGACCTCATAGTCGGAGGATAGCGTCTCAGCCAGCCCTTTTAGGATCTTGACTGCTGTGGCGGGGGTGGAGAGCTGGGCGCTCAGGTGGGCATAGGGATAGATCATGATCCGGCCGGCGTGCACCTGACCGGCCACATCGGCGATCTGCTTGGCGCCCTCGGAAATGACGGCATCGGGGTCATCCTCGTCGAACTTCTCCACAGCGATGAAGGCGCAGAGGGCCTCCTCCAGTCTACCCTTTTTTTCCTGGTCAGCTATCTCTTCCGCCATCTTGGTGGGCCGCTTGGCCTCGAACTCGATGAAATCAGAGTGGATTAAGAGCAATTGCAATAGTGGTCACCTTAACGGGGGAGAGGAGGGCGTGGGGGTAGGTAAAGGTTTCGACATATGGGAAAGACTGAGCTTTTCTGATACTATTTCTAGGATGAAAATCATAGAACCATGCCTTAAAGGGGCAGATATGCTGCTATGCAAAGCCTATTAACCGTATAATCGACACTAATGTCATAATGGACTTTGCGGACATCTATCCCTTCATAGTGGCCCTGCTCATAGGCGCGCTCATAGGCACAGAGAGGCAGAGGCGGATGATCGAGGACAGGGTCCGGGGGGTGGCCGGCCTGCGCACCTTCATCCTCATAGCTCTGCTGGGCAGCCTCTGCTCTGCCTTGGCCCAGCATTACGGCCCTGGCTTTGCCATAGCCGGCATGGTAGGATTCACAATCCTGGCGGCGGTGGGATATGCCACCTCGGTCAGCCTTCTGGGCAGGGTGGACTTCACCGCCGCAGTGGCCACTGTGGTCACATTTGCCCTGGGAATGCTGGCCGGCTTTTCCGAGAGCACCATCCTGGCGGTGGCTCTAGCCATCATCACCACCTGGGTCTTGGCTACAAGGAGCATCACCCATCGCTATGTAGAGGCATTGAGCGAGACAGATCTGCTTGACACTCTCAAGATGGGCATAATCGCTCTGGTCATCTACCCCTTCCTGCCGGAAGAGGCAATCGATCCCTGGGGCGTTTTAAATCCCCGCCAGGTCTGGCTTTTCGTGGTCATGGTCAGCCTCATCGGCTATGTGGGCTATATCCTCATCCGCATCCTGGGGACAGAACGGGGCCTCAGCCTCACCGGCATTCTGGGCGGCCTGGTCTCCAGCACTGCCGTGGCCTCATCCATGGCCGCGGAGGTCCGGGAGAGCCCTCAGATCCTCTCTTCAGCCGTCTTCGCCACTGCCATTGCCAGCTGCACCATGTTCCCCCGGATACTATTGATAGTGCTGGTCGTCAATCGCAATCTTTTCTTCGCCCTTCTGCCTCCGCTGCTGCTCATGACCCTGGTGGGCTTTGCTCTGGCCTATCTATTTGCAAGACAGAGTCCCTCTCCGGGAAGGGATGTCAAGGTCAAGGATCCCTTCCGCATCATACCCGCCCTCAAGTTCGGAGCCTTCTTTGCCTTTATTCTGGTCCTCTCCAAGCTAGCCAATGTTTACTTCGGAGATGCCGGGCTTTATGCCGCCGGCATAATATCGGGGCTGGCTGATGTGGATGCCATAGCATTGACCATGGCCTCTCTGGCCGGCACCTCTCTCCCCCATAATGTGGCTGTAACTGCCATCATACTGGCAGCTATAACCAATACTCTGGTCAAGCTGACCATCACCTTTGTGCTGGGAACAAGGCAGTTCGGCCTGCGCATGGCCCGGATATTTCTGCCCATAAGTCTTGTGGGCCTGGCTGCATTGCTATTCCTGAGGTAAAAAGGATAGCAGAATACTTCCAGGCATTCTCGCTCGCCTCTCTTGGGTCCATGGGCAGGATTGAGGTGCTGCAGGACCCCAATAACAAATTGCCCGCATCATTCTATCTTTTAGCTTCCGATCTTCTCTGGTCATCCTCAATCTTGAGGGACAAAGTATACTGAGCCTGCCGCACGATGATTTCTTCCATCATAACAGGAACCTGTGGTGGACCCAGTGACACGATGCAGCGCCTCACATTTGTTGCACCAGCGCCATTGGCTCTGCGTCTGCGTGCTGCGGAGGATCTTCAAATGGTATATCGAACTTCCCTCACGACTATGCATTCCTCCCTCGCTGCATTTCCCGTGATCGAAGACTACGATTGGTGGCTTTCCAGCTTTTTCTTCCATATTCTTTGGGAAATAAAACAGGCTTTAGCACTTTTTGCACCAGCGCCAGTGTGGCTGGTGAGAGGGGATCTTTTGTGCTTGATCTGAGTAAGGTTCATAAATCAAGCTGTAATTCTCCCCGCTTGCTTCTGTGTGGGTCTTATTATCATTCGGGCACTTCCCATTATTAGATCCAAAGAACAGTCCCTGGCACTTGGTACATCGCTTCCATCCCTGCTGGAACTTGACTACCGGTATCTTTGCAGAATAGGGAACATAGTTTGGCCAATTGCTGCCGATCATGCTGGGAACAACCGTCAGGGTAATCTCTTTGATATCCTCCGGCAGTTTATCAAGGCTAAATGTCGCTTTGCCCTGGCTATCTGTGGTTTTGCTCTGGAGAATTCGCGGATCATTCTGAGATGTGGTCCATCCTCCCATGATCGTCACGCTTTGAAGAGATAAAGCTCGATCTTTGCAGGAGACTGTGATTTCGAGATTCTGGCTGTCTTTGGATATGTCCAGATAATCCGGATGAACGACCTGGTATGTTTCAGGAACCTTCGTCCAGACAAGCATTTCCGGATCTCCATATAAAATCTGGACGTAGATCGAATACATGCATGAAAACTCAAAGTCTTGGTTTCCTGCGGCAGGTCCAACTCGTCCATACTTCTTCAGATTCTTCCAAAATTGCTTTATCTGATAATGTCCCCCCCCAACCCCCATACGAACACATCCAATGTACGCCACAGCGCCGCCCTCAGGGTGCAGGACAATCTCTTCGCCCAGCGATCTGGTACCGAAGTCTGGTTGCGCTGTTGAACATGAGTCGGCAGCAGCGATAAAGTAATTCCCCTTATTATTAAAATCATCACGTGCTCCAGGGCTTTCACCCCTCCACCAGACCATGCAGCAGCCGTCCGGATGACCGTGTCCTTTCAGGCTTACAAAGTGAGATCCTCTGTTTAAGGCAGCTCGGATGTTATCAACAGTCAGCGGCTCTGCGAGCGGAGAGGCTTGAACACCTATGTAATCGCCGTAATATCGTTCAATTCTGTTGAAGCCTTCGAATTCGCTATTTATAACGCTGAGAATCTCTTCTGACTCAGGAGTTGCCTTGCGACCTACAAGGGTATATTTGCCATCCACAAGGGCTAATACATCAAACCATATTATCCTCTGAGGTGAGGCAGGAAAATTGCCGGTTATCTTCACAAATTCAGTCGGATCTTTTGAATAAACAAACTGATTATCTTTTCCCTTTTTAACAAAATCCCAGCATGGACCGATGACATCTCCTCCCCTGATTACCTGAACGTCCTTCCCATATGCTCGTTCCTTATTGTTGAGTCTCACTACTACATAAGGTCCTTTTGTCGGATTTGTCTTTAAGTAATCAACCAGTCTTGATTGCAGGTGGACCAGAATGCCAGAACCACCAGGCAGTGTGACAAATTCTCCATTCTGAGGCGAAAACGGTGACAATGATGTGATC
>Ga0208197_1001599_pt1 | contig 21985 bp, 17 predicted proteins | sample AD_JPNNA4_MetaG_FD_184444 | JGI IMG/M metagenome (GOLD analysis project Ga0208197, IMG submission 184444) | Active sludge microbial communities of municipal wastewater-treating anaerobic digesters from Japan - AD_JPNNA4_MetaG (SPAdes) (version 2) | ecosystem: Engineered > Bioreactor > Anaerobic...
TGACGCCGGCGGAGCGTTTTGAGGATGATGTGCCTGAGGACGTCAAGGCGGCGCGGCTGGATGCGTTGATGACCGCGCAGCAGGCGATCTCGTTGGAGCGGAACCGTGCGCAGATCGGGCGGGTGTTGCCGGTGCTACTGGAGGGGTCAGAGGCGCAGCTCACCGTCGGACGCAGCTACCGTGACGCGCCTGAGATTGATGGATTGGTGCTGATTCAACAGTCCGTCGCGCAAGTTGACCGCATGGCGGAAGTGCGGATCACCGAGGCTCTGGAATATGACCTGATCGGTGAGTTTGTGGCGGGCGCGGAGGGCGATCTCAGCGCAGCATGACGTTGTTGGGGTCGAGGGTCTCGCTGACTTTGCCCAGGGCTTGGGTCACGAGTTGGGCGGGTGGTTCCTCGATGTGCCAGTGTTGTTTGATGGCCAGGGCGACGGCCTGGATGTCCTCGATTTGTTTTGGGGATGCGTCGGAGGCGTTCTCCGGTCGAAATCCCAACAACAACGTCCGCAGCATCACGTATTCCGGCGCGGCCCACGCAGTCGTGAGCACTTGTCCGGGCCGGCCCCCGGTCGTGAGCAGAATACTCCGCAGCGCCTCTTCCCAATCGCGCAGAAACGGCGTCGCGTCGTGCCAGGGGACAATGGCAGTCAGCATGTGAGCCAGGACATGCTGTTCCCACAATTTCTGGAGCGCCGGCCAGTAGGGCGCATAATCCGGCTGACAGGGCTGCGTCTCGCGTCCGTTGTCCATGTTTTTGAGGTCTTTGTCGTGCAAGACCTCTTCGCTCTGGCGTCGCAGAGCGCCGACTTCCTCATGGGTTCCTTCCAAATCCAAGATCAGTTGAAACTCAGCCGCGGCGCTCCCCAGCAGCTGGCGGAACCAGCGGCGGATGCTGGAAGTTGCGGTGTCGGCGAAGAGCGACATCTCGCGCGTGCTGACGATGCGCGCTGCCGCCACGCCTTTTCCTGCCTGCCGGAGCAATTCCAGCTTTGCGAGTGCTTCTCCCCACGTGTTGTAGCCCGCCATGAGCACCACCCGCTCTGCGGGAATCGGGTGCAGGCGCAGCGAGACCTCGGTGACGATGCCCCACGCGCCAAAACTCCCCAGCATGAGGCCGCGCTCATCGGCGGCGCCAGGACGGGCCGGACGCAACCTGATGGGGCCTGCCGGACACAAGGCCCGAATTGCCAGCACGTTTTGGTGCAGATCGCCGTAGCGCAGGGCTTTGACACTGACGCTTTGCGTCGCGACCGCGCCGCCCACCGTCGCCGGGTCCCAGGGGAAGCATTGCCCGGAAGTCAGCTTGTGCTGCGCCAGATACGCCTCGAGGGCGGTCCACGTCACTCCGCTTTGGACGCGCACCTCTTGCTGTTGGGGGGCGAGATCCAGAACGCGATTCAGATATCGCAAGTCTACAACGATGTAGGGCGCTGTTCTTAGCTGTTTGTGCAGGTAGGGAGCGGCGCCTCCGCCCCAGGGAAGCAAGCGCAAATCTCGTTCCTCGGCCCACATGAGCAGCTGCGCAATCTCCTGCTCGCTGTTGGGGAAAACCACTGCGGCGGGGAACCGGGGACCCGTGTCTTCTGGCTCACAGCTGCGGTGCGCTGTCGCAGTGCCGTACCGTCGCAACGTTTCGCCCGTACAGCTGACGCGAGCCGGCTCGATGATCCGCTGCAGCGACAGCTCCAATGCCTCTTCGAGCGGGGTGATGGCGGCAGCGTCGTCTTGGGACGTCGCCGGGGTGAGGGGGAGGGGCAGCAGCTGGCGCAGCGCTTCCCAGAAGTCGCCAAATTCGCGCACTGCTGTTGGGGGTGAGGGTGGCGGCGTGATCATGCAGGCAGTTGCTCCAGATCGCAAATCAGGGCGAGCAGTTCACTCAAAATCATGGCGGTAGCCCCCCAAATGCAGTTCTCGCCGAGCTGGTAGCAGGGGACGATCAGGGGCTGTTGGCCATTTTGCCGTGTTTCCCAGTGCAGCGTTCCGGCGCGCATGAAGTGCATCAAGGGCGTGCGCAAAATCTCGGCCACTTCCGTGGGATTGGGTTTCAAGGCCGGCGGCGATTTCAACCAGCCGACGACTGGCTGGACCAGGTTGTGGCTCGGCGCGATGTACAACGGTGTGAGGAGTCCCAGGACCTCTACGTCGCCCGGCTGGATGTCCAGCTCTTCATGAGCCTCGCGCAAGGCCGTTTGTATCACGTCTTTGTCCGCTGGCTCGACCGCTCCGCCAGGAAAACTGATTTCTCCCGCGTGATGCTGGTGATTTTCCTGACGTTTCATCAGGGTGATGTAAATGGCGTCCCTTTCTGGGTGCAGCGGCAACAGGACGGCGGAATGACGTGGGGAGCTGCCGGGCTCAGGCTCGTAGCGGCGGGGAGCCGGCGCCATCAATTGCTGTGCCTGTCGCCCCGGTAATGGCAATTGCATTCCAATCTTGAGATATATTGGAAAATCTGCAATATTATTTAGCACGGAAAGACATATCACCATGTCACTATTGTAGAGGCAGTAACGAGCAACCGCAATGGGAAAAAGGTAATAGCGTCATTGGCTTTCCGGGTTGATTCGGTATAATTCAAGAGCGGCAATTTGAAAGAGACGCCATGTGCTGGCGTACATTATCCAAAAATGAAAATGTGCGGTGACTGTTTGGCCTGGCGCCAGGTAGCTAGACGGCGATGGATGAACCTTTGTGACCTGTAACTTTTGCCCCACCCCCTGCCTCCTCCCCAACGGCGCAGACGCCGTTGGGGAGGAGGAGAAAAAATTAGGATGTTGCAGGCGGGCTACGCCCGCCTGCAACATCCTACAAAAAAAAGTCCCTTTCCCCAGCGCACGCGGGGGGAAGGGACCAGGGGATAGGGGGCAAAAGTTGATACTCAATCTTCGAGGGTCGCCAGGAAATCTTGCGTTTTTAGTCAGTGGCTGAACAGTTACCCTGTGAACCATAGCCCATGAGCAGGGGCTGCAACAGCTCACCGGTTCGATACGAGCCCAATGCGCTGAAGCACGTGGTTTGAGGACGTAGCAGCCCCGGGGGCCAGGAATTTCTAATCTTATTCGTGAAATTTGTGTTCATTCGGGGCCATTTTCGAAGGAAGCGGGCCGAGGGTGAGAATTTTTCCCCAAAAGGTTCGGAGAAACGATTCCGGCTTCTCCGTGGAAAAGTTTTGGCATGGTTTAGGGTGCAGTAACGTGCTCTCGAAAATTCAGGACAGGGGACGAGTGGGGCTGCGAATGGCGCGGCTGGTGGGAAGCGCCATACGACGTTGCCCTCGCGCTTTATGGTGGGGGGCTGCCCAGGTGGTGGCCGTGGCGTTGGCGACGCTGCTTCTCGTCCGCCCGCCGGGGGTGCTGGTGGTCCTCGGCGAACCGCAGCAGGTGCAGACGACCAACCCTAAGGTTGGCGTTCACACCCGCCTGATGGATGAAGTTGAGGCGTGGAAGGTGCAACGCACGCTGACGCTGGTGCGCGAGATGGGAGCCAGCTGGATTGTCGAATACTTCCCCTGGGCGTACATCGAAAACACGCCGGGGGAGTACGATTGGGAGCACAGCGACATGATCATGGCTCACGCTGCCAATCAGGGATTGACGGTCATTGCGCGGTTGGGGATGACGCCGGCGTGGGCGCGCCCCGACCCGGCGGTGCAGGAGACGACGTTCACCTACCTGGATGAGACGGCCTATGCTGATTTCGCGGCTTTTGCCGCCGCCTTTGCCGCACGCTATGGCGACACCGTTCCTTATCTGATCATCTGGAATGAACCCAATCTCAGCTTCGAATGGGGCTTCCGCCCGGTGGATCCCGAAGGATATGTGAAACTGCTGTCGGTGGTATATCCCGCCGTCCATGCGGCACACCCTCACGTGCAGATGTTAGCGGGGGCGCTCGCGCCGACGTTGGAGCCGGAGGGCAGCCCGGCCGGACTCAACGACCTGCTCTATCTGGAGCGCATGTATCAGGCCGGCGGGGCGGCGTATTTCGACGCGCTGGCCGCGCACGCTTATGGCCTGGTCTTCCCCCCTGAGACAGAGCCCGCGCCGGAGCTGCTCAACTTCCGCCGGGTGGAATTGCTGCGCGAGATCATGGTGCGTTATGGGGACGCCGACAAGCCCATCTTTGTGACCGAAAGCGGCTGGAATGATCACCCGCGGTGGACCTGGGCTGTCAAGCCGGCGCAGCGCGTCAGCTACACCCTCGCGGCCTACGCCTGGGCGCAGACGGAATGGCCCTGGTGTCCTGCCGTCGTGATGTGGGTTTTCCGCACGCCCGTCCCTTTGCGGAACTACCAGGATTATTTCGCTTTCGTCACCTCGGATTTCCGCGAGCGGCCTGTTTACACCTTTGCGCGACAGGAGTTCACCGGTCATTGATGGGGAGGGCGATGCCATGAAAATTCGGCTGATGCTTGTAGTGACAGTGCTGTGGGGGCTCACGGCGTGTGCGAACGTGCCTTCTTCGCCGATCATGCCGCCGGCGACCTCGCCCACTCCCTCGCCGACGCCGCCGGCGTTGCCCCGACCCACGCCGTTGCCTGGCAGCGATTTGACGACGTTGACGTTGTGGGTGCCGGATGTGCTGAGCGGCGAGACCGCCGGGGAAGCGCACCCGCTGTTGCTGGCGCAGATCGAGGCATTCTCACGGCAACACACGAACATCCAGGTGCAGGTGTTGGTGAAAAAAGCGCAGGGAGCGGGTGGACTCTACGATCTTCTGAGCACTGCCTTCAGCGCCGCGCCGGTGGTGCTGCCCGACCTGGTGATTTTGGAGCACGATGACCTGCGCGCCGCGGCGAAAAACGGTTTTGTGGTGGCGTTGCCGCCGGATGAACTCACCGACAGCATCTTCCCCTTTGCCAGTGACGCCGTGACTTTTGATGAGCGTGTGTACGGCCTGCCCTTTTTGAGCGAAGTGTCGCAAGCGGTGTACACCCCGCGCCTTGACGTGGCCGCGCCGCTCTCGTGGACCAAAGTGCTGACCGGCGGGTATGCCTTGCTGTTCCCTACTGCTCCCGCTGCCGACCTCGCCGATGATTTCTTGCTGGAAATTTACCAGGGGTCGGGGGGGCAGGTAGCCGATGCGGAGGGACGTCCGCTGCTGGATCGCCCACACCTGGAGGAGCTCTATCGCTTCATGGCGGTGATGGTCGAAGCGGGCCTGCTGGATTCCACGCGGCTGGCGACGCTGCCCGATGCGCGCGCCTGTTGGGAGACGTTCCAGACGGAGGCGGTCCAATCCAACCGCCCGCTGTTGAGTGCCGTCCCTGCCGGCGTTTACTGGAGCAGCGTCGCGCGGGTAGGGGCCGCGAGTTGGGCGCCAACCCGCGACGGTCAGCCTTTCGCCCTGGCGGAAGTGTGGTCGCTGGCGTTGGTCAGCACCGACTCTGCGCATGAGGACGCTGCCCTGCAACTGGCCCACTGGCTGAATGAGGGGGGACAGGCGGCCGATCTCTCACTGGCGGTGGCGATGTTGCCTCCGAGTCAGGAGGCGCTGGCGTTGTGGCCCCTTTCCACTGAAGGGGTGGCCTTCCTGGAGCAGCTCCTCCCCGCTACGGTCCTGTCTCCCTCTCCGACGGTGGATCAGCCTGTACGGCGGGCGTTGCAGGCCGGCTTGAATTTTCTGCTGACGACTGAGGACGCGACGCCGGAGCAGGCCGCAACCTATGCGTTGACCGTCTTGCGTAAATGAAACCAATTTTGGATTTCTGGCGCGGGCCTCTGACTTCTGCCCTCTGCCCTCTGCTTTCTGATCTCTGACTTCTGATCTCTGCTGTTAAGGGTCTGCCATGCACCTGCACGAGGATCTGACATTCATCCGCGAGGCGGCACTGCGCGCGGTGGACCCGGCGCGGCTGGTGCGCGAGCAGCTTCGCGTGGCCGAGGGGCGGTTATGGATTGGGGAGAACGAATGGGACCTGGCGGAGCTGCACGACATTCGGGTCATCGCTGCCGGCAAAGCGGCTGTCCCCATGGCGCAGGCCGCCGGGGAGTGCCTGGGAGCCTCGCTTACGGCGGGCGTGCTGGTGACGAAAACCCATCATGCTGCCGGTCATGTCCTGCCCGATGGATTTCAGGTCTTCGAGGCGGGGCATCCCACGCCGGATATGAACGGCGTGCGGGCCGCCCATGCGGCGCTGCGGCTGCTGGAGGACCTTACGACGCGGGACCTGGTGCTGGTCTTGCTCTCCGGCGGTGCCTCGGCGTTGTTGCCGGCGCCCGTCGAGCCGCTGGTGCTGGCGGATTTGCAGGCCGTGACCTCCCTGCTGTTGCGCTCTGGCGCGCCGATTGGGGATCTCAACGCCGTGCGCAAACACCTTTCGCGCCTTGCCGGCGGGCAGCTGGCCCGGCTGGCGGCGCCGGCTGCCGTGGTGACGCTGATCCTCTCCGACGTGATCGGCGACCCGCTGGACGTCATCGCTTCGGGGCCGACCGCGCCGGATCCGACGACGTATGCTGAGGCGTGGCGCGTGCTGGAGCGCTATGACCTGCTCCCTCGCGTCCCTTCGGCGGTGCGCGAGTATCTCGCAGCAGGCAGGGCCGGCGCCGTGCCGGAAACGCCCAAACCTGCCGATCCCTGTTTTGCGCGTGTGACCAACCTCGTGATCGGCTCCAACCGCGTCGCGGCGCGGGCAGCGGCGCAGGCCGCGCAGGAGGCGGGCTATCGTCCCTTGCTGCTGAGCACCTTCGTCGAAGGGGAAGCCCGCGAGGTGGCCAAAGTCGCCGCGGCGTTGATGCGGAGCGTGCGGACCTATGGGGAGCCGTTGCCGCCGCCCGCCTGTCTGCTGTGGGGCGGAGAGACGACCGTTACCGTGCGCGGCAACGGGAAAGGCGGGCGCAATCAGGAATTGGCGCTCGCCGCCGCGCTGGCGCTGGAGGGGTTGCCCGACATGGCGCTGCTCGCGCTGGCTACCGACGGGACCGATGGCCCGACGGATGCGGCCGGCGCCATCGTGGATGGTGCAACGGTCGGGCGCGCCCGGGCGCTGGGGCTCGATCTTTACGCCGCTTTGCGCGATAACGATGCCTATCCGGCGCTGGAGGCGTTGGAGGCGTTGTTGCGCCTTGGCCCGACGGGCACCAACGTCAACGATCTCCTGGTGATGCTCATCGCCTGAATCCCCTGCCTGGCCTCGCAGCCCGCGTCGGGAGGAGGCGCGCGGCGGCGAGGTCCACGATTTTTGCCTCTCATCGCGCCGCCGCTATCTTGCGTTTTCACTTGTGTGGAGTATTATCCCTTCCAGAATGCGTTTAACTGCCCTGTTAGAGGGGCGCGAGGAGTGGGGAATGTCTGCATCAAAGCTGAGTGCTTTTTGTGACCGTTTCCTCGAAGCCGGCTGGCTGTTGGGCGTGACCATCACGCCGGTGTTTTTCAATGTCTACTCACAGCGTGTCTTTGAGCCGGATAAGCTCACTACCCTGCGCGCCCTGGCGACGATCATGGCGGTCTTCTGGCTGATCCGTTTTATCGAGGCCTGGAGGCATAAGAAGACGCTGCTTCCCTTCACCTGGCGCACGCCGCTGGTGTTGGTGGCGCTGGTGACGATGGGCGTTTACGTGTTGAGCTCGCTGTTCTCGCTGGTGTCCTACACGAGCTTCGTCGGGTCGTATCAGCGACTTCAGGGCACGTACACGCTCTTCGCCTATCTGGTGATCTTCTTCGCGCTGTTGACCGGCCTGCACACCCGCGAGCAGTTGAATCGCCTGATCACAGTGTTGATTTTGAACAGCCTGCCGGTGGCGCTCTACGGCATCATTCAGCGCAATGGACTGGATCCTCTGCCCTGGGCGGGAGACGTCCAACATCGTGTGGCCGCCAACATGGGCAACGCCATTTTCGTGGCGGCGTATCTGATCATGATCGCCCCTTTGACGGCTGCGAAGATCGTGGAAAGCTTCCAGGACATTCTCCGCCGTGAACCATCACGGGTGACCGACATTCTGCGCGCGGCCGGGTACATTTTCATCTTTGTCGTGCAGGTATTGACCATCATTTACTCGCAGAGCCGCGGCCCCTTCCTGGGCATCGGCCTGGCCTTGTTGTTGTTCCCCTACCTGCTGTTCCTGTTGCTCCAGCGCCAGGCGGTGATGGCGGACCCGGAAAAGCGGCCCTGGCACCGCGATCTGTTGAGCGGGCTGGGCCTGGCCGCCGGTTCGCTGGTGGTGATCGGGGCTTTGGCCGGGCTGGGGATGGTGTTGCCCATCAATGGCGGCGCCTACATCGGCGGTGGTTTGGGAGTGCTCATCAGCGGTGGCTTCTGGCTGCGGCTGATCGTGGAGCGCAAGGGCTGGCGCTGGCTGTGGATTGGTTGGGCCTTTGTCGGTCTGCTGGTGGCGCTGGCGCTGCTGGCGATTAACCTGCCTGGCTCCCTGCAAGATCGCGTGCGGGAAAATCCCACCTTTGGACGCATGACGCGCCTCTTGCAATGGGAGAGCGGCTCAGGGCGGGTGCGCACCCTCATCTGGGAGGGCGTGCAGGAATTGATCATGCCGCATGAGCCTCTGCAATACCCCGATGGACGGCAGGACCCCTGGAATAGGCTGCGCCCCCTGATCGGCTACGGTCCCGAGTCCATGTACGTGGCGTACAACAGCTTCTACAAAGTCGAATTGGGGCACATCGAATCGCGCAATGCCTCGCCCGACCGTTCCCACAATGAGACATTGGATACGTTGGTGAACAGCGGGGTGTTGGGGCTGGGGATCTACGTGTGGCTCTTCGGCGCGATCGTGTATTGGGGTTTGCACTGGTTGGGGCTGATGGACGACCGCCGACAGTTCTGGCTCTGGGTCGGCTTGATGGCTGGGATCACACTGGCGTTGTGGGGCTTCTTCATCTATTTGGGGCGCGCTTATCTCTTCGCGGTGGCGCTTCCCCTCGGCATGGTCGCGGGCACGGGGGTGTACCTCACCTGGGCCGCGCTCCGCGTGATGGTGCGGGGCAAGGCTGCTGTAGATCCGAACTTTTCTCCGCATCCTCACGGCCTCTTGCTGGCAGCGTTGGTGAGTGCGATCCTGGGCCATTTTGTGGAAATCAACTTCGGGATTGCCATCGCCGCGACCCGCACCACCTTCTGGACCTTCGCGGCGTTGCTGGTCGTGTTGGGGCTGCAATGGGTGCCTCCGCTAGTGGAGGCTGCTCCCGTCCCTGAGCCAGCAGCGACGAAGGGGCCGAGCGGCGCGCACGCTCACGCAAAGCGTCGCCCTCAGCCGCGAAACGCGCCCGGCGGGGCTTCGTGGGTGATCCCCGTCGTAGTGTTGAGCCTCACGGCGCTGTTCCTGCTGGGTACGCTGGCATATGACTTCATCAACAATCCTGCCCAATCTTCCAACGCCGCCGAGATTTTCTGGAACTCCTTGACGTTGATCTATGTCAAACAGCAACGCGCTTTTGGCGGCTTGATGATCGTCGTCTTCACGGCGTTGTTGTTCGGCGTGATTGGATTGGGAGAGCTCGAGCGCGAGGGGTTGCTGGCGACCCGCCCAAAAACGCCGTGGTCGAAGATTGTGCTCATTTATGCCGGCATCGTGGGGCTCGGGTTTTTGCTCTTTGGGGGGATCCTCGCTGCCACGCAGGCACAGTTGACTCAGACGACGGTTCAGACCATCGAGGACATTGTCGCCCTCGGCATGCAGCTGGCCAACACGCTGGGGAATTATTACGCGCTGATCTTCGTCATCGCGCTGGCGATTGCCTGGCTCCTGTCTCGCGGGACGTCGGCGTCGCCGCACAATGAGGGCGGCTGGAACTGGGGGGGTCTTGTCGTCGGCGTGCTGCTGGCGAGCTTTCTCCTCGTCGGCCCCTACTGCTATGATCTCGTGCGCGCCGACATCCTTTACAAGCAAGGACTGAGTTTTGCGAACAGCACCGATCCGACGAAAGTGCAGGTCGGCATCGCGCATTACGAGAAGGCGCTCGAGCTCGCGCCCCAAGAGGATTATTACATGCTCTTCCTGGGCAAGGCCTTGCTCGCCTATGCTCAATCCTCGTCTGCGCAGCTGGACGATGCCGCGCGCCTGGAGATTTTCCAGCGGACGGAAGAGGTGCTGCTCAAGGCGCAGCAGATCGCGCCGTTGAACACGGATCACTCGGCTAACCTGGCGCGGTTTTACCGCAGCTGGTCCTCTCGAGTGACGGGCGAGGAAAAGACCACTTTGCTGCGGAAGGCGGAGACCTATTATCAGCAGGCGTTGGCCCTGAGTCCGAATAACCCCGTCCTGTGGAATGAGTTGGCGATCCTGTATGCCTTTGACCTTCAGGACCAAGCGGCCTACACCCGCACCATTGAGCATTCCCTGGCGTTGGATCCTGAATTTGAGGAGACCTGGAGCCTCTCGGCGGATGTGAAAGCCAACATTCAGAAGGATTTGCCGGGCGCCATCGCCGATTACAAGCGGGTGCTCGAATTGTCCCCGAAACAATGCACCGTGCGTCGCGTCCTGGCCAATCTGCAACTGCAGGAGCAGCTGTGGACGGATGCGGAGTCGCTGCTGGAAGAAACGACGACCGTCTGCCCTACCATGACGGACTTGTGGGACATCTACCGCATGTGGGCCATTGCGGTTTATTATGAGGGCGATACCCCGCAGGCCGTGGCGTTGGCGCAGCAGGCGTTGGCGCTGGCGCCAGAGGCTCAGCGCGAGACCGTGCAGCAGCTGGTGGATTTCTTGCTGCAACCGGCGAATCCGTAATGGCGACCTATCTTGTCGTTTTTGTCGGCGCGCTGTTGCTGGCGATCGTGGGGACTCCCCTCGCGCGAAAGGTGGGGTTGCGCCTCAATGCCGTGGACCAACCCGACGCGCGCCGCAAGGTGCACACCGTCCCTACGCCGCGCCTGGGGGGGCTGGCAATCTACGGGAGCACGCTGCTGGCGGCCTTGCTGTTGGGCAATCGCTACAATATCACCCAGCTGGTGAGTATCCTCGTCGGCGCGACGATGGTGTCGTTTCTGGGCTTTTGGGACGACCGTTTCACCCTCTCGCCGTGGATCAAACTGGCGGGGCAGCTGGTCGCCGCGGTGTTGTTGGTGGTGACCGAAGTCTCTATCACCATGCTGCGCGTGCCGTGGCTCAACTCCGCCGTGACAGTGCTGTGGATTGTGGGCATCACCAACGCGATGAACTTGCTCGACAACATGGATGGCCTTTCCGGGGGCATTGCGGCCATCGCGGCCGCTTACTTCGCCCTGATGTGCAGCTTCTCCGGCCAATACCTGGTAGGGGCGTTGGCGGTGGCGGTGATGGCTGCCTGCATCGGCTTCCTCGTCTACAATTGGACGCCCGCCACCATCTTCATGGGGGATTCCGGCAGCCTGTTCCTGGGGTTTTTGCTGGCGGCCATCGGCATCAAATTGCGCTTCCCCGACAACGTGCCCTTCGTCACCTGGATGATTCCCCTGTTGGTGCTGGGAGTGCCCCTGTTCGATACGACGCTGGTCACTCTCTCCCGCCTGCGGCGTGGACTGAATCCCCTGACGACGCCGGGCACCGATCACACTTCCCATCGGCTCACCTATGCCGGGCTGACGCGGCGCGAGGCCGTCCTGGTGTTGTACATCGTCGGCTTTCTGTTGGGGGTGATGGCCCTGTTCGTGACCCGCGCCTCGGCGCTGGAGGGCTATCTGATGGGCGGCCTGGTCTTCATCGGCGCCTGCTACGGCCTGTGGCGCCTGGAACGTCCTCCCTTTTGGCCCCCGGCGGCGCGGCCTGCAGTCCAGCCGTCAGCGCCTGCCGAACCATCCCCGCCGCCTCCCTCTGCGGATGCTGCCTGAGGGCATTACCGTAATTTTGGTGGTATAATTTTCTTAAATTCGTCAGGAAAGGGTTAGCTTCCTGACGGGTTCAGTTCACTGAGTTCATATATGTAAGGAGTAAGTCATGGTTAAAAAGCTTGTGACGGTTGTCAGCGGCATATTGTTGGTGACTTTGCTGCTCAGCGCTTGTGGAAATACTGCCACCCCGGAAACGACGCCGGCCCCCACCTCGACATCACAACCGACGCCGAAGCCCACCACTGCCGCCGCCGGGACGCCTGATGCATCCCCCACTGCCGTTGAGCCGGCGACGTGCGAGGTGTATTCACTCACTATACCTGTTCGCCCTCTCGATGATACGGATCATGTGAAGGGCGTCAATCCAGAGGCGGCCACTTTCACCATCATCGAGTATGCCGATTTTCAATGCCCGGCGTGTTCTGCCATGGCGCCGGTGATGTCCGAATTTCTCAAAAGTCACCCTGAGGTGCGGTTGGTCTATCGGCATTTCCCATTGAGTTTTCACGTCAATGCGCAGCTGGCAGCGGAAGCCGCGGAAACGGCTGCCGCGCAGGGAAAATTCTGGGAAATGCACGACCTGTTATATGCGCGCGTTTCGGAGTGGGGGGAGCTGGCGGCTGATGCGGCGCAGGCCAAAATGACCGATTTTGCCAGGGAATTGGGTCTCGATGCAGAACTCTTCGAGCGTGACCTGAAGGCGGGCACCTATCGCGACAAGGTTGACCGGGAGTCGGCGGAGGCGCAACAGCTGGGATTGCCGGGCACGCCGACCTACATTTTCGAGGGGATGGTCTATCCGGCGGATCAGATGGGCATTTCCGCCGAGGGGTTAGAGGCGTTCCTCCCCATGGTGCAGCAGCTGCTCGCCTTGCAGCCCCGCCAGTATACGGAGCTGCCCCCCGTCGTGCTGGATACCACCAAACGCTATGAGGTGACCGTCCAGACCAGCAAGGGCGACATCGTTTTCGATCTCGACACGACCGGTGCTCCGACCCAGGTGAACAACTTCCTTTTCCTCGCGCAGGAGGGATGGTACGACGGGACTACCTTCTTCTTTGTCATGGACAATTTCGCGGCGGTCACCGGCGACCCTTCCAACACTGGCAGCGGCAGCCCCGGCTATTACTGCATCGGCGAAAGTGTGGGGTCGTTCAGTGAGGCCGGACTGGTCGGCCTGGTCCCCAATGGGCAGTTCTTCTTCTCACTGGGTGCCGATGCCGCACGGCTTGACGGAGCCTATCCCGTGATCGGGCGGATCACCCAGGGCCTGGAAGTGTTAGACCAGCTCCAGCGCTCCGACACCGTGACGTCTACTGCGGAACTCGATGTGGTAGAAAAGGTGTTGGTGACGGAGAAGTAGTTCTGTCGCGCTCCAGGTTCGTGCTCATGCCAATGCAGCGGGGGCGTGTGTGAGGGATTTCCCACGCCCCCGCTGTGTTAGAAATTCTGAGGCGGTATTTTCAGCGGAGGAGATTTCATCATGCAAAACCGTAGATCCGTCCTGTGGATCATCATGACGCTGGTGGCGCTGCTCTTGCTGGCGGTGAGTTTAGGCTGTCTGGGCCTGGCGTTTTTAGCTCCCACGATGCGTACGATAGAGGCTGAACAGCGGAACCTCTCGGCGCTGCTTTTGGCCAGTATGGGCGTGCTCGGGTTGAGTGTGACTGCAGTCCTGTTGTGGAGTTGCCTCGAAGGCTCGGCGGAGCGCCCGGCGCCGCTGTTTTATCCGCGACGAGCCTGGATCACGCTGGCGGCGGGATGGTTGCTCAGCCTTGCTGGCGCCGCCCTGTTGCTATCGGCAGGCACCCTGAATTTCCTGGCTGCGCCGCTGCATGTGGCGCTGGTCATCTTGCCGGCGCTGCTGCTCTATGCGGTGGCGGCGCTGGTCGGCGGACGAGGGGCGGGTGTCACACGCCGGCAGGCGACGTTGCTGTCGCTGAGCGGCGCGTTCTCCACGCTGCCGGCGCTCCTGGCTGAAGGCGTGGGAATCCTGGCCAGCGGCTTGCTGGTGGGAGTCGGCGCTTCTTTGATCCCAGGTGGGGCGCAGGAGTTGGAACGCCTGATGGAGCAGTTGAATCAGTGGTCGCAACTGCCGCCGCAGACGATCACGCCGGAGTCGCTGACGACGCTGTTTTCCTCCCCCGTCGTGCTGGCGATAGTATTCCTTACCCTGGCGGTGATTACTCCCTTTGTGGAAGAGCTCCTCAAAACGTTAGGGGTGGTCGTGGTGGGATTCCGTCGCCGTCCGCAACCGCTCCAGGCTTTCCTGTGGGGCGCCGCGGCGGGACTTGGCTTTGCCATCATCGAGGGGGTTCTCAACAGCAGCATGAGCCTCACGGATGGGGCGAGTTGGGTCGCCGGCGTCGGTGCGCGTCTGCCGGCGTCCGCGATGCACATTTTCGCCAGCGGCCTGGTCGGGCTGGGCTGGGGCTATTTCTGGGAGGGACATCAGCGCTGGAGGGTCGTGGGGTGCTATCTGATAGCGATGGTGTTCCACGGCTTATGGAACTTCAGCGTCATTGTGGTGGCCGGCATTCAATCGGCGGCGTCTTTACCTGCAGCGTTCACCAATGCGGCGACCATCGGCGGAGCGCTCGTCGTGGGGGCGTTGACGCTCATCGCCGTGGTGGGAATCGTGGGGATTCCCCTCCGGCTCCGCAAGCGGGCAGGGGCGTAGGCCTTCTGCAGTCCCCAGACCTGGCGTGAAAACGTGGCGTCAGGTAAAGTGAGGAGCTCTTATCGGTCTGATTAATTGAGTCCTATGGCCTTAAACGAAGCCGACACCCGCGCCCGTTTGATTGACCCGCGTCTGGACGCGGCGGGTTGGGGTCACGAACAACTGACCCGCGAGCATTATTACCGCCGCGACGTGCAGTATACGCCGGGGCGGATTGTCTTGCGCGGCGACCGCACCCACCGCAAGGAAGGGCGCAAAGTAGATTATTTGCTGCGCTACGCGGGTTTCCCCATCGGCGTGGTGGAAGCCAAAGCCGAAGGGGAAGTGGCCGAGAGCGGTTTTGAACAGGTCAAAGGGTACGCCCGTGATTTGGGCGTACCCTTTGCGTATGCCACCAACGGCCATACCGTGTTGGAGTACGATTACTTCACCCGCCAGAGCCGCGAATTGGCGGCCTTCCCCAGCCCTGAGGACCTCTGGCAACGCTGGCTGACCAATACGGGCCTGGCCGAGGTCTCCAACGCGGCCCTGGTCGCCGATGTGCGGGCGATGTATGACCCGGCAGCGGCAGAAGCCCGGCGGCGCAATCCGTTGTTATACCCTTACTGTCCTGCCAGTATTACCGGTAAGGAAATGCGCTATTTCCAGGAAGTGGCGGTGACGCGCGTGTTGGAACGGGTCCTGCGCGGCCAACGGCGTATCCTGTTGACCTTAGCGACCGGCACTGGCAAGACCTTTATCGCGTTTCAACTCGTCTGGAAACTGCTCAAATCCCGTTGGTTCTACCAGCGGCATCCTGACCATCCGGCGCGGGTGCTGTTCCTGGCGGACCGGGTGGTGCTGCGCGATCAGGCCTACAACGTCTTTGCCCCGTTTGCCAGCGACGCCAGTGATCCCCGTTACCGGATTGAAGGCGCGCCTGTTCCCACGCATTTTGACCTCTATTTTGGCATTTATCAGAGCTTGTGGAGCGAGGATGACGCGGGCCAACGGCTGTATGCTACCTTTCCACCCGATTTCTTTGATCTGGTCATCATTGACGAGGCCCACCGTTCTGGTTTCGGCACCTGGCAGGAGATTTTGCAGCACTTCGGTGGCGCGACTCACCTGGGGATGACCGCCACGCCCAAACGCACTGATAACGTGGACACCTATGCTTATTTCTGCAAAGAGGAGCCGGAAGTCTGGGTAGATGAGGAGCATCCTGAGCAGGGCAAGCGGCAAGCGGCGGCCTTTGAGTACAGCCTGGGACAAGGCATTGAGGATGGCTTCTTAGCCACCTACAAAGTGCATCGAGTGCGCACCACGGTAGACAAAGAGGGGTTGCAATTGCGCGACGCGCTGGAGACCGGGGCCGAGGTAGAGATTCCGCCGGGGGCGGAGGCGCGCGATTTTTACGCCACCCCGCAATTTGAGCGGGAAATCACGCTGCCCGACCGAACGCGGGCGTTGGTGGACCATCTGGCCGGGCTGTTGCGCCGCTTTGGGCCAATGGAAAAGACCATGGTCTTTTGCGTGGACACCGACCATGCGCGGCTGGTGGCCCGGCTGCTGGGTGATGCGTTCCGCACGCTGGGGTACGATGATTACGCCGTGCCGATTGTGGCCGAAGAAGGCGAAGACGCCCGCCGCTGGCTGCGGCGTTTCCAGGATAGCGACCAAAAGACGCCCGTGGTAGCGGTGACTGCTGAGTTACTCTCCACCGGCGTGGATGTTCCGGCCTGCCGCAACGTGGTCTTTATGAAAACGATGGCGTCGGCGGTGCTGTTCAAGCAAATCCTGGGGCGGGGCAGCCGCATTGACCCGGCCACGGACAAATACTGGTTCCGTATCCTGGATTACACCGGTGCGACCCGGCTCTTTGACGAGTGGGATTAGCCACCATTGCCGCCGGAAGAAGGTGTCACCGGACCGGAGACGGCGACGTTGACCGGACAGGTGGTCCAGGCGGAGACCGGCGAACGATTGGTGGGGGCCAGTGTGACTGTGCTATTGGGGCCCAATACGCAGCGCGGCCCTTATTACACCGATGACGCGGGCAGTTTCTGTCTGGAGCAGCTCCCCGCCAACGTGGTGACGGTGCTGGCGGGCGGACCGGGGTTCCGGCAACGGCAACTGCGCGTGGAATTGTTGCCGGATGAGACGACGACGATAGAGATCGCGTTGAAGCCGCTGGGTGAGCCACCCGGCAAAATCAAAGTGCGCGGCCTGGAAGTGACCATTGCCGATGAGTCGGTCTTTTTGATTGAGGCGACCGGGCAGAGCCTCTCGCTGCAAGAGTACGAGGATTACACCCGCCGCAAAGTGGTGGTTCTGGCCGGGCTGCAAGGGCTGGCCGGGCTCCAAGACCTGTGGGCCGACCCCGACCAGCGGCGACGGTTCCTGGAAGAACTGGCCGGGGCCAGCATTCACCCGGAGGTGTTGGCCGAAGTGTTGGGCCGGAGCGATGCCGACGCCTTTGATTTGCTGGCGCACCTGGCCTTTGACGCGCCATTGCGCAGCCGCGACGAACGCGCCGCGGCCTTCTGCAACCGGGAACAGCGGTTCTTGCAGCGGTACAGCCCCGAAGCGCGCGAAGTCCTCCTGGCGCTGCTGGAAAAATATCGCGTGGGCGGCGTGGAAGAGCTGGCCGACGCCCGCATCTTCCGTCTGCCGCCATTTGATGAGATGGGCAAAGCTCCCGGCGTTGCGCAGCGCTTCGGCGGCGTGGAGGAGCTCCGCACGACGTTAGCCGAGGTCCAACGGCGAATCTACTTGTAGCTCTATCTCAGAGCGTCCCTTTCAGTATTGACGAATATATCCTTTGGATATAATAAGGATATATGGAAGTGTGCAATGGCAACAAAAGTGTTGGTCTCGTTCCCCGATGAATTTTTAGCCCTGGTGGATGAAGTGGCCCGGGTAGAGCAGCGCACACGCAGTGAACTGGTGCGCGAGGCGTTACGCCAGTATATCGCTGCCCGTCAGGGAGCGCTGCGTCCCGGCGACCGCCCCCAGGTACAGGCTGCAGTGGAAGCGCAAAATGCCCTGGCGCAGATTTCCCCCGGCGCCGGTGAGGACAGCACCGAAGAGGTGCTTACTGGCGGGAAACAAATAGCCAGCGATAGAGGCGCCTATGATTACCTATCTTGAGATCAGTCTTTTTGATTCTCCTGCGCAAACCCTGGTCAATACTGTCAATACCGTCGGCGTGATGGGCAAGGGGATCGCGTTGGTCTTCAAACAGTTGTACCCTGAAATGTACCAGGAGTACCGGCGTTTGTGTGAAGCCCATCAATTCGATATTGGACAACTTTATATTTATCGTACTCCTAATAAGATTATCGTGAATTTTCCTACTAAACAACATTGGCGCGATCCCTCTCGCCTGGAATATGTGGAAGCCGGTTTGAAAAAATTTGTTGAGCGGTATCAGGATTTTGGTATTTCGAGTGTTTCATTTCCACAATTAGGATGTGGAAATGGCGAGTTGAACTGGCAAAACCAGGTTCGGCCGTTGATGGAGCGGCACTTGAAAGATTTGCCCATTCCTGTGTACATTCATCTGCATTTACCGGGCCCTGATTTTGTTCCCGAACGTTTTGATGAAGTTTACATCCGCCAGGTCCGTATGGAACGGCAGCGAGTGTCAACTAATCAGCTGTGGCAAGATCTCCAACAAGCTGTAGCTGGCGCAGCGGGAAAATCGTACCAAACTTCTTTGTTTGGCCCCGTGATTGAAATTAATGAAGAAACTATTGTTTTTAATTCTGGTTCTGCTGACGCTAAAATGATTTATCGTGAAGACGTCGAGGACCTGTGGAATGTGCTACGAGTCCGCGGCACTGTCAGTGAAGCAGATGTCCCCGAGCCAATTAAGGCGCAAGGCGCGATAGAAGGGGTATTCGAATTATTGGGACGGTTAGCTTACATCCGTCAGATTAGAATTCGCAAGCAAGGTCGCTTGGAAAACGGACGTGGGTTGCAATATGTCCCGCAACCTGAAGTAGAACCCTTACCGACCGTTGATGTTTTAGTATGAAACCCTGGCGGGCCGAAATTCAGCAGCATATTCAAAACTGGTCGCAACGGCTGGGTAACCTGGAATGGTGGCCTAAGTACGTCTATCATTTTACCGATGTCCAAAACGCTGCTCGCATTTTGAGTGATGGAGTTCTTTTCAGCCGGGCCGAAGTAGAAATACGGGAGCGAATGGCGGTAGATAATGCCAGCCCGGAAGTAATCAGGCAAACTCGACCAGAACATACGCAGTTCGTGCGTCTGTATTTCCGACCGCGTACTCCAACCCAATATCGCAATGAAGGCATTCGCCCCGCTCAGCAACGCGAATTGGGCGGCGCTCATTGTCCCGTTCCGATTTATTTTTGTTTTGATGCGTTGGAAATCTTATCACAAGAAACTACGGAGTATTCCAATGGGAACATGGGAAGCCCGCGAGCTTCCCATAGCAGCCAGAGAGACTTCTTCTTTTCCATCCCCTTTCAGTATGTTTTCCACAATGGCGCCTTTCCACCCGAGGCACGCGACGAAATTGTATTTCATCGCAACGCTGAAGTTCTGATCCCACAACGCCTGTCATTAGAACCATTTTTGAAGTTCATCGCATGTCGAAGCGCGGCAGAGCGTCAGACCCTGCTACATTTGTTGCCGAACGATGTGGGCAGAAAGTGGGAAAGTAAAATTCGCCTGGGAGAGCAAGGTTTCTTTGAGAGAAAATGGACTTATGTTGAAGAAGTCGTTGTGATTGACCGAGAAGTCATTAAGTTTAGATTCAATCCAAGTAGGGAGCTCTCAAGCCCATTTCACGTTAGGGTTGAATATCGTGAGCAAAATCATCCTTTGCCGATGCTATGGGAAACTCAGGTCGCGCAGATAGCTGATGTCCCGCCACTTAGATTTCGTGATGCCACCCGGGGTGAAATCCGGCTTTACCTGGACGATGCATTGGCCTTTAGTGACTTGGTCTTCTTTGATGATATCCCCTTCTGACACACGAGAAAGAACTTCTATGGCTTTGAACACCTCCCAAACCCGCGAATCTCTTGCCAACAACATCTGGCGCGCCTGCGATATTCTCCGCCGTGACAACAACTGCGGCGGCGTGATGGAGTACATTGAACACCTGGCCTGGCTGCTCTTTCTGCGCTTCCTGGACGCGCAAGAAGAAGTCTGGGAGACTGAGGCCGCGCTGGATGGCCGGACCTACACCCGCATCCTGGCCGACGACCTGCGCTGGTCGGCCTGGGCGCGCAAGGACTGGGACGCCGAGGACCTGCTGCGCTTCGTGCATGGGAGGCTCATCCCCACGCTGCAGACTTTGAGCGGCGACGCGCTCCGGGAGACGATCCGCGGCGTCTTCACCGACCGCAATGTGATCGTGGCCGCCTCCGGGTACAACCTCAAAGAGGTGCTGCGCATCGTGGACGGCATCAACTTCCACAGCCAGGACGACATTTTCACCGTGGGCCATGTCTACGAAGAATTGCTGCGGCGGCTGGGCAACGAGAACAAACTGGCGGGCGAGTTCTTCACGCCGCGCGCGGTGGTGCGCTTTGTGGTTGCGTTGACCCAACCCCGTCTGGGTGAAACGGTGTATGACCCTGCCGCCGGAACGTGCGGTTTCCTCGCCGGGGCCTATGAGGCGCTCAAGCCGCAGGCGCAGCGCGTGGAGGACGAACGTATCCTGCAAGAGGAGACTTTCTACGGGCAGGAGAAAAAGGCCGTCCCCGCGCTGTTGGGGACGCTGAACCTGGTGCTGCATGGGATCACCGCGCCGCACATTCAGCGGCGCAACACGTTGGAAGAGAGCGTCCTGGGCGGCGTGGCCGAGCGGTACGACATCATTGTCACCAATCCGCCCTTTGGCGGCACCGAAGGGCGGCACATCCAGGCCAATTTCCCCATCCCCTCCAACGCCACCGAGTTGTTGTTCCTGGAATACATCATGAAAAAGTTGAAGCCTCGCGCCGGCGCGCGTTGCGGCATGGTCGTGCCGGAAGGGACGTTGTTCCGGGGCGGGGCCTTTGCCGAGGTGAAGAAACAGCTGCTGGAGCAGTTCGCGCTGCACACCGTGATCAGTCTGCCGCCGGGGACCTTTGCCCCTTACTCCGATGTGAAAACGGCGCTCCTGTTCTTTGAGCGGCCCGGCCCGACCACCGAGGTCTGGTACTACGAGTTGCCGATACCGGAAGGGTTGAAGAAGTTCAGCAAGGGCGCGCCGATTGCCGATGAGCATTTTGCCGAGGCGCGGACGCTCTGGACGGCGTGGGAATCCTATCGGCGCGGCGACGGCCCCCGCCTGGAGCCGACCGCCAACGCCTGGGTTGTGACCGCCGCCGATCTGCGCGAACGCGGATACGACTTGAGCGCGCGCAATCCCAGCTGCGCCGAAGCCGCTGCCACCCGCCGCCCGGCGGAGATCACGGCGAGCCTGTTGGAACGGCTGCGCGAGATGACCGGGATTGTCGAAGAACTGCACGAGCTGGTGGGGGATGGGGATGAGTGATCTGGAAGGTCTACCAGCGGGATGGCGTGTTGTTAGAATAGGCGAGTTGGTGGACATGAAAAGCGGTTTTGCTTGTGCCAAAACCAACCTGGTTAGCACTGGCGTAACCCATTTGCGCCCCTTCAATATTGGACGCACTGGTGAACTTGATTTGACGGAAGTGTACCAGGTTCCGGCTGATTTTCTGACGGATTTTGCGGATTATGCTTTGAGTATCGGTGATGTGCTATTCAACAATACCAACAGCGTGGAATTGGTGGGCAAAACCGCGATTGTGCGGGAGCCGTTGGCCTGTGGTTTTTCCAATCACCTCACCCGGTTACGCATCAAAGACAATACAGTTCTTGATCCACTGTGGTTGTTGTTGACTTTACGGCAATTATGGACTGCTGGAGAATTTGCCGCCCGTTGTAACCGCTGGATTGGGCAAGCCGGTATCAATTCAACCATGCTGGCTGAAATAGAAATCCCCGTTCCACCCATCACAGAGCAACGCCGGATCGTTGCGCGCATCGAGGCCGCTTTCGCGCGGCTCACCGAGGCCCGGCGGTTGCATGAGAGCATCGTCGCGGAACTCACGCAGCTGGAAGAGTCCATCCTGGTGCGGGCGTTTCGGGGGGAACTATGAGCGATAGCATAAACCAATCGGAACTCATCTCGCGCGTCGCGCTGCGGTTGGGAATCTCACCGGAGGCCGTCGGACCTATCCTGGAAGCGACGCTGGACGAGATTTACGAGGCTCTCAAGCATGGGGAATGTGTTTCACTGCGTAATTTCGGGACGTTTTACATCCGCGACGGCGGGGAAACGCGCGTCTTCAAGTTCAATCCGTCGCAGAAGTGGCGTAAGAGCTTCGGATGGTCCTCCACTTACAAAGGGGACCTGTAGCTGAGCGCCAGGGTCTTCGATAAAGCCCCCGCTTTGAGGCGTTGCCCTGAGCTTTGACCTTGACGGGGCGCCTTACACGTCCAGGTTCTTCACTTCCTTCGCGTGGCTCTGGATGAAGCGCCGGCGCGGCGCGACCTCG
>Ga0208197_1001600_pt1 | contig 21983 bp, 24 predicted proteins | sample AD_JPNNA4_MetaG_FD_184444 | JGI IMG/M metagenome (GOLD analysis project Ga0208197, IMG submission 184444) | Active sludge microbial communities of municipal wastewater-treating anaerobic digesters from Japan - AD_JPNNA4_MetaG (SPAdes) (version 2) | ecosystem: Engineered > Bioreactor > Anaerobic...
AAGACCTTCCGCGCTCTCTTCCGCCCGGCACCCCGCTAATTGACCCTCAAAACCTTGAGCATGGATACAACCGGCACTCCGGCTATCTCTTCTGTGCCCTTCTTGTCGATCAGCACGGCGATGGCATTGATCTGGGCCCCATGCTCATCCAGATACTCCACTGCCTCCTCCAGGGTCTTTCCCGAGGTCACCACATCATCGACGATGATGCACTCTTTGTCCATAACGCTGGAGAAGTTGGCGCTCAGATTGCCCCTTGCCCTGCCGCTATCCTGGGTCAGCATCTGCTTGCTGGGGGTATAGACGGCGAGGTCAGCTGCCAGGCTGTTGGCCACCATGCTGGCCAGAGGCAGGCCGGACAGAGCTATGCCCACTACCACATCCACGCCGCAGTCCTTCTCGTCCAGAGTATCATAAATGATATCCGAGAGGGCTTCAGAGACGTGGCTGAGCCGGAAGGCGCTCTTTCCGATCATGGACCAGTCCACGGAGATATCCTTGGGGCCGGGGGATGTGCTGGCCTTCTCGGCATGGGTCAGGAGCCAGGTAACTGTCTCCTCGGAGATGTTCAGCTCTTCCGAGATCTGGCCTTCCACCAGGCCTTCCGCTTTCAGTTCTGCTGCCTTCTTCATCAAAGTCTCAATGTTCTTCATTCTATATGCACCTCTTCTTCTTGGGGGCAGGAGTTCCGCAATCAGGACAGGCTTCACCCTCAAACCTGCTGCCGCAGCCACGGCACCTCTGGATATGCTTTCTTATTCTCTTTATCCTGGGCTGGCCTATGGGCTCGACCTTCAGGCCGAGGTGAAGGGCTACATTTTGCAGAGCATAATCGTCTGTAGCCAGAATGCTGCGATACTCCAGGGCCTTGGCCAGAACATCCAGATCGGCTTTCGAGAGAGCCCTCAGATCTCCCGTCTCCCGGGCCCCTTTCTCCGCTGCCTTTCGGAAACTGGTCAGGGGGCTCTCCACCCGGACATCGTAGATGGCAAGCAAGGACCTGGTCCTGATATCCTTGAGCTCCGCCTCCACCGCCGGGACGGTTATAAGATTCCCCTCCGGCCTCTTGCCCCAGATGAACACCGAAGCATCGGCTACGACATACACATACACAGGCTCTTAAAAGTTATAGTACTTGGACTTTTCCCGGACCAAAACGCTATTATCATATAATGAAATCCAGGGGAGGGATGGCCAAGAAAGATAAGAGAGCCGGCAACAAGGATGATCGGCGGATGGCTCCGGCAGGGCTGGAAAAGCCGATTGACAAAGCCGCCAAGCTGCCGCCCAAGGCTAAGCCAGCCAGTGCTGCCGAGCGCAGAAAGAACCGAATTGACGGCATAGTCAAGACCGTATATCCTTCCATCCTGGGTACAGCAGCGGGCTTTGCCTGCTACCATGCTGGCCAGGCATTGGCCCCATATCCCTGGCATTTTGTGATGCTGTCTATTATACTGATCACATTTCTCATTCAAAAGCATACCTATAATTTCCTCAATATAGATGCAAACAGCTTCAAGACCAAGGACTGGTTTTATGTGGAGTTCATGGTAGTCGACCTCTGGCTGGTCAGCTGGACCCTTCTTCTCAATTGAGGTTGTATTATGAGGATTGCCATCATCAACCGCGACCGCTGCCAGCCCCGCAAGTGCTCCAAAGAGTGCGAATACTTCTGCCCCCCCGTGCGCACCGGGGACGAGACCATAGTCTTTGTGGACGGCAAGCCGCTGATCACCGAGAACCTCTGCGTGGGCTGCGGAATATGTGTGCGCAAATGCCCTTTTAAGGCCATCAACATCACCAACCTGCCGGAGGAGATGGAGGATCCGGTACACAGATATGGCCCGAACGGCTTTGCCCTCTATGGCCTTCCCGTGCCTGTAAACGGGCGAGTCACCGGCCTATTGGGCCCCAACGGCATAGGCAAGAGCACCGCCGTATCCATACTCTCAGGAGCAATGCGGCCCAACCTGGGACGGAATGCCTCCTGGGAGGATGTCTTCCAGAGGTTCTCCGGAAGCGCCCTAGGCGACTATCTGAAGAGGGTGGCAGATAAAGGGATTCGAACCTCTTACAAGCCCCAGTATGTAGATCGCATTCCTAAGAGCTATTCCGGCCTGGTCAGGGGACTATTGGAAAAGACTGATGAGCGTGGCGCTCTCTCCGATCTGGTGGCAAGGCTCTCTCTGGACGGTCTCCTGGACCGGGAGATATCCAGCCTCTCCGGAGGGGAGCTACAAAGGGTGGCCATAGCCGCGGCTGCAGCACGCGATGCCAGCTTCTACTTCTTTGATGAGGTCAGCCCCTACCTCGACATCTACCAGCGGATCAATGTGGCCCGCATCCTGCAAGAACTGGCTCACGATCGGGCGGTGATGGTGGTGGAGCACGACCTGGCTCTGCTCGACCTGCTGGCGGAGAACGTCCATCTCATATACGGCATGCCCGGGGCCTACGGCGTCATAACCCGGCCCAAGGGAGTGAGGGTGGGCATCAACCAGTATCTGCGCGGCAACCTGCCCGAGGAGAATGTGCGCTTCCGGGATACCGCCATCAACTTTGAGGTTCATGCTCCCAGGCTGGAGAAGGAGATCCCCACCCTGATAGCCTATGATGCATTCGCCGTGCAGTACTCCTCCTTTTCTCTCCGGGCCGAGCCAGGCATAATACGCCGGGGCGAGGTGGTGGGCATAGTAGGGCCGAACGGCATAGGCAAGAGCACATACATAAAGGTGCTGGCCGGAGTGGAAACGCCCACAGCAGGCAGCTTCGAGAGCCAGCTGAAGGTGTCCTACAAGCCCCAGTACCTCAAGGCCGACTCCGATGTCACAGTGCAGGGCCTGCTCCGGGGGGTAGCTCACGACTTCGACAGCAGCTACTACCAGACCGAGATCCTGCGGCCCATGGGCCTGGATATGCTCATGGACCAGGCTTTGACCGAGCTGTCCGGGGGGGAGCTACAGAGGGTGGCTATAACCGCCTGTCTCAGCCGTCCGGCGGATATCTATCTCCTGGACGAGCCCTCAGCTCACCTGGATGTAGAGCAGAGGATGATGGCGGCCAAGGTCATGAGGCGCTTTGCCGAGTCCTCGGAGAAGACGGTGCTGGTGGTGGATCACGACATTTATCTCATCGACCTTTTGGCGGAACGGCTGATGGTCTTCGAGGGCCAGCCGGGACAGATCGGCACAGCCCATACCCCCCTGGAGATGCGGGAAGGCATGAACTCTTTCTTGAAGGCGATCAACATCACCTTCCGTCGCGATGAGGAGACCCACAGGCCTAGAGTAAATAAGCCGGACTCGCGCCTGGACCGGAGCCAAAAAGAGCATGGTGAGTACTACTATCCCATAGAGGAGAGCTGAAGCGGCTGATCACAGCAAGCAGCCTGGACGATGGTTTCCCTCCCGCTCCCATGGCCTGGAACTGGCCTGGGGGGGGCATGCTTAAGGGAGGACTTGGATGAGGGTCATCTTCGCGGGCAATTTAAGCGAGTAGCTCTTCTGGATTGCTGATCGCACCCTATTGATATCCTGAATTTTCTGGCCGGGCATCACTTTATTTTCCAGCAAGTGCAATATCTTCCCGATGCTCGGCTTTAGTGCGCCAGGACAAAACGGGGGGAAGGATGGTGAGAGGACTTTTCGGGAGACGGTTCAGTTCTATATGATCGACTTTAAAACCCCCCTGGGAAAGGCCATCGACATCATCATCATCTTTCTGAACCTGATTGCAGTCTCCATCTTTGTCCTCCATACCTATGATCTATCCTTGAGTCAACAAGAAAAGCTCTGGAGGCTTGAGATCGCTGTGGTGGCGGTATTCATCCTCGAATATATTCTCCGGCTTTATGGAGCGCCTCACCGCGGCAGGCACATAAAGGATGCCTACAGCGTAATCGATCTGGCCGCCATAATGCCGACCCTGATCCTCATGGTTCTGCCAGCCTCCTCCTTTGTTTATGATATCCGGTTCATCCAGATTCTTCGGATCTTGACCGTATTCAGGATATTCCGGTTCCTTCGCTTTGTCTCAAAGGGCCATATGCTCTTTGGAATTATAAGCCAGGGTCGGATAAATATAGCCCGGCTGGTCTTCAGCATCTTCATATTCTTTTTTGTCTATTCCGGCATATTCTACTTCGTGGAGAGTCCCTTAAATCCCAAGGTGAACAACTTCGGAGATGCCTTTTATTTCATAGTGGTGGCCGTCTCAACTGTGGGCTTCGGAGATATCGTGCCGGTCACAGGGATCGGAAGGCTGACAACTGTGGTCATGATCATCTCCGGCATCATCCTCATACCCTTCCAGGCAGCCAGGATCTTCCGGAACTGGATCTCATCAGCCAGGGAAAAGAGGGTTTTTATCTGCCCCGGCTGCGGCCTGGACCGGCATGATGCAGATGCCAGATACTGCAAAGCCTGCGGGGAGACTCTGGACGGAGCAGGAGGAGATGGGTCAGACAAAAAGAACTGAGTGATCAGGAAGCTCCTCCCTTGATCCTCGATCCTCCCGGCGGCAGGAACTGCACTATCTGATCCACCGAGGCCACTGACTTTAGAAATGCCCTATCCTCCACCTTCTCCGAAAACAGCCGGTAAATCCTCTTGGCCAGGTCGTCGGCATTGAACTCCCCCGGCTCTATCTCCACCAGGGGATCGGCCCTGGGCTTGACCGCCGTGACCGGTCCACCTATCAGAATGCCCCCCGATATTCCCAGAGCCAGCCCCAGGGTGGTGTTCTTGAAGTAGGTCCTCTCCCCCCGAATAACAAAGGCGCCCTTCTTTAAAAACTGGCCCGGCTCTGCGGTCTGGCTGACCTGATCTCCTCTTATCAAATAGCAGTCCGCCGAGGCAAGACCCGCCTTCCAGGAAGAAGAATAGCTCACGGCAAAGGCTGCCGCCTCCTGCAGGCTGCTCTCAGGCACGGCCTTGCCCTCGGTCTTGATGACGGTCAGCGGCGCTCCAGGAGCATCGGTATGCATAGCCAGGTCCCGCCGCTCCAGGTACCTGGCATAAATCTCCTCGTTGCTTTCTGCGTCTCTTCCGCCCAGAACCAGAAATCCGTCCGAGGTGATAAACCAGCGGAACCTTTCATACCACTTGGGCTTTCTCCGCCGCACCGCCGCGGCAGGCCGGGCTTTCCTGGGGGCGGAGGCTCCCGCCCTGAGCTGCTCGGTTATGGCCATGGCCTCTCTCGCCCCCGCCGCCTTCCGGGATAGCTCCTTGGCCCGCTCGTAATATTTCTGGGCATTCTGGGCCACGGTGAGGCCGGCATCGATCTCCAACTCCGTCTCCTCCAATGAGACCCGCATCTTTCCCTGGCCGTTCAGGCTGAGTATGGTCTTGGCCTGGGGCAGGCCGCTGCTGCTGATCCTCTCCCAGATCTGATTATAGGAGAAGCCCTTCTCCCTGGCCCCGGCCACCACCTGCAAGATGGCCTCAACGCTGCCGTAGATCTGATAGATGCGCTCTCCCTTGGCCATCAGCTGGCTCTCCTGAGCCTCGAAGTCCGCCACCGCCGCCCTCTGCAGTTCAATTCTCTTCTCCAGTGGATCCTTCTTCGCCTCTTTGGGCTCCGCTTCGACAAAAAAGGTATCCATCGCCTCGCTCAATGTAGGATAGCGTCGAGCTTCCAGGCCCTGGTAGATCTTGAGCGGCCGGGGGAGGACATCCACCGGCACGCCTGCATCCAGGACTATGTGAGGATCCAGGCTCTGATCCGAGAAGACCTCTTGCAAGGCTTGGTGCACCCTCTGTGTCTCCCCATCATCCAGATCGATGGCTGGCTTGTTCTTGTCCACCCCTGCCACCAGGCAGACCTCCTCGGCATAGGTCCCGCTCATATTCAGCCCCCGCACCAGTGATCGGACCAGATCCTGGCCGGCGGCAGAGAGCCAGGCGGAAAGATCGGGAATGGATATTCGGCGGGGATCGAGCTGGCCGGGATGGTAGAGGTACTTCTCCCCGGCGGCCATCTTGCTGCCCCGGTAGACCGTCTTCTTGAGCAGGGAGAGGATGGTGCGGCTGGAATCCAGCAGCAGCATGCTGCCTTTAGGAAATAGCTCCACCACCAGAATGTGGCGAGTGCCGCTTCTCTCCACTTCTATCTCCAGAACGCGGTCGAAGTCATGCTGCCGGATCTCCACTATCCTGCCTCCGGTCAGCCGGCTTCTGAGCATTGTCGGAAACTGAGGGGGCGTCTTGGAGGCGGGACGGTCTGCCCTGGTGATATTTACCCTCCTTCCGGCGGCGAGCAGCAGATCCAGGCGGCCCTCAGCCGGAGAGGCCACCGAGAGCCAGATCCTATCCGATGACTGCTGATAGGCTTTGCCCACAAAGCCCCCCAATATCCGATCGGATAGCTCCGAGACCATTGCTGCCACATCCACATTGCTCATCGCCTTCTTCATGAACAATGCCTCCAATATCAATCGATAAATAGTTGCGGATGCCTGGGGGAATGGGTATTGAATTGAGCATTGCAGAAGCTTCCGGGCGATCCAAGCAGCGCTTTATCGTGGATCTCATGCTCATGCGCCTGGGAAGATGGCTGAGGCTCATGGGACAGGACGTGGCCAATCCCGATGGCGGAAGGGACCAGGAGATCAGGGATAAGGCTAAGAAAGAGCTGAGGACGGTGATCACCAGGGACAGAAGCCTCTGGCAATCCTGCCTTAAAGCGAATCAGCCCTGTATCCTCATCATCTCCTCTCGGATACAGGAACAACTCCTGGAGATGGCAGGAGCCGGTCTGCCTCTGCGATTGGACCCTGACAGATGCACCTTATGCAACAGCACTCTGGAGAAGCTGGCTGGGGGCGAGAGAGAGCAGTGGCAGTGCCGGATATGCGGCAAGCTCTACTGGCGGGGGAGCCACTGGAAGATGATGGAGCGGATGCTTGGTGAGGTAAGCAGCAGAGGCCGAGAATGTCCATACAATAAATGAGTCTATACCACATAATAATAATATTATATAAAAATTATTATAATATTATTGGGATAGATTTATGGGAGTTCTCAATGGTTTAGTTTAAATAACAATGCACTGCTATACGTTATCATGGTATCGGAGGACGAGAAGAAATATGAGCAAGCTGAAGTAGATCTCAAGATGTTTGCCCGTTCTTCGGTCAGATCGAGGATTCTGCTTATTTTGCTGCATGGAGGCAAGACGGTGAGTGAGCTGGCAGATATCACCGAGAGCCGCTCCACCACATTGCTTCATTCTATCAAAGAACTGATGGAAATAGATCTGGTTGAAAAGAATCGCAAGGTTTACAGCCTGACCAATATCGGAAAGATCCAGGCGACTATCCTGGAAGACCTGATAGATACGGTAATAACCCTGAATCAGCATCATAAATTCTGGCGCAATCATGACCTTAGCGGAATCCCCCTGGAGCTGCAAAAGAGAATAGGAATGCTGGGAAAGGGCGAAATTGTAAAAGACAGCCCTGAGACCCCTTTGAAATCTCTGGATTACTTTTTGGCCTCGCTTTATGACTCAAAAGAGATCAAGGGCATCTCACCTATTCTGATTACAGGCTACTCCAGGGCAATTGCCCAACTGGTTGAGAACGGCGCAGATGTGGAGATAATAGTCACAAGACCAGTTTTAAACGCCATCTTCTCAGAGGAAATTGACCGCATCAATCACCTCCTGGAAAAAAAGAACTTCAGGCTACTTTTGATAGATAAAGAGATCAAGATCGCTTTTATGGTAACCGAATCCTTTCTCAATCTGGGACTGGCCAGGATAGATGGCAGCTACGACCTGGGCACAGATCTGGTGTATGCTGGCGATGCTGCCGTTCTATGGGGCAGGATGCTGTATGATTATTATAGATCTCAATCAACCCAAGTGGAAAAACTAAAGTAATAATTAATATATAATTCATTTTGCAGCAACATCTTTAATGCTCTTTTTTTGCTTTCAATCGGGTGGGACAGAATAGCTGTCCTTTATCCGCCGCGGTTATTTAAAGACCGATTTTAAAAATAATTTCCTAAGTAGAATTATTTCACAGAAAATTGATATAGAAAAGTATTTAATATTATAGGGAGATGTAACAGATATGTAAATGTATATATTGGACTTAATTTAATTGTTTTTGTAAATTTTCACTGATAGGCAGTTGTAGGTGAGGACATTGATTCAGATAGATATAGATAAGAACCCATATCAGATAATAGAGATAATTAGGCGCAGAGCACTTTATTCTCTTTCTAGAGACTGTTTACAGAAGGTAATTAGTTTGATCACCTCAAGTTCTTTGCTCATAGCCTGCACCGGATTCTTCCAAACATATGGCGGATATATACTTTTGGGAGCTGCACCTAATTATTATATCTGTTTCTCTGTATTTCTAATGACATTTAGCGTTTACAGTTTGAATAAATTAACAGATATTAAGGAAGACAGCATCAACCGTCCGGATAGGATAGCCTTTCTCAGAGGCAGGGAGAAGCATATCCTCATTATATCCATTATAGCCCTTTTTCTCTCTGCCCTTCTGGCCTTCAGCATAGAAGTCCATGCCTTGCTGCCATTGACGATACCATTTATCGCCAACTGCATCTACAGCTCGCAGATTTATCCTGGATTGCCCCGCCTCAAAGACATACCATTCGTCAAGAATATCGTAGTCGGCATCTCCTGGGCCCTGGTCTGCACCTTAATGCCTGCCATCACCCTGGATGTCTTTCCACTCTTGACCGTGGTATCTGTAGCCTATTTAATGCTGATCAAAGATTTTATAAATTCTACGCTATGCGACTTAAAGGATGTAAGAGGAGACATGGAAAGCGGGGTTCGGACCATACCGGTGATCCTTGGGCCCAGGAAGACCCGGAGAATGCTATTGGCTCTGAACGGCACCCTCCTGCCATTGCTATTCCTGGTCAAGGCCAAGATCCTGATGATGATGACCCTGATGATCTCGATCGAATATCTCTTTATAATCACATTAAGCGAGAGCAGTCATCCTACAATACTGGAGTTCTTCGTGGATGGTGAGTGGCTTATCATCTGCCTGCTGCTGATTGGATTGGGGGCGATCTGAGATTGAGTCCATGCTCAGGCATTAGCGCGGAAGAAGTTCTGCTCTATGCCTCCGCTGCCTCATAATCGGTATCGATAGTGTCCTGGAGGCCGTCTTCGGTATGTGCCGTCACCATGCGCTCTGAGACATCCTGATCGGATAGTATCTCCAGAAAACGCTTGGTATAGCCATCCCTCTCTGAGGCCTTCTGGCTCTCGAATATATTTCTATATTCAGAGATGGTGGATGGAGCAACTCGCAGGCTCTCAGCCATCTCTTTGACCGATTTACTGGACTCAGCCAGATGCAGAAACTCATCCTTATCAAAAGGAGGTTTTAGATCGCTTTCTCGAAACAAATGCAGCTTGATTCTGGCTCGACTGACGGTCTTATTCAGAGCCCGATCCCCCAATTGCTCTGCGATTTCAGTATCGCTCAGTCCCTTATAAAAAAGCCTCACCACAACGGATAGCTGCTCAGCTGTCAGCTTGGTTTGGATGCCGTAATGCTTTATCATCTCTCTGACCACGCTCAGCAAGGCCTGCTCTATCTCTCCGCTCCCCCGGAGACTGCCATGACGGGTGGCCTGCTTCTCCACGACCTTGGTTGTAGCGCCAATCTTTAAAACGAGGTCCCGAAGCTGATCAGTCCTGCCACTCAAATATTCACCCCTTGGAAACTCCCCTGTTTATAGTATAAAGAGATTTCCATTGTATTCCAAACCTTTTTATACCCGTGCCTCGTCTAAGAGGGCGGAATGTCCGAGACCAGCATATACGTTGTGAAGACCACTGCAAATCAAGAGAGATCAGTGGCTAACATGATCGCCCAGATAGCGCGCAAAGAAAAGTATGACATAAGGGCGCTGCTGGTACCAGATGTGCTGAAAGGATATGTTCTTGTGGAGTCTCCTGCTCCTGAAATTGTAGATCAGGCGATTCAAGGAGTACCCCATGCACGTTCTGTGATAAAAGGTGCCTCCAGCATTGGAGAGGTGGAACACTTTCTATCCCCCAAGCCTGCCGTAATCGGCATAAATGAAGGGGCAATAATCGAACTTATATCCGGGCCTTTCAAGGGAGAGAAAGCAAGGGTCAAGCGAGTGGATGTCTCCAAGGAAGAGATAACTGTGGAGCTCTTTGAAGCCATGGTTCCCATACCCATCACAGTGCGAGGAGATCATGTGCGCGTGCTCAGCAAGGATGAAGCCGCATAATTTAGAGGTGACAAGTATTGGCTAATATGGTAGAAGCATTGGTCCCCGGCGGAAAGGCAAGTGCCGGGCCGCCGCTCGGTCCGGCCTTAGGACCTCTGGGAGTTAACGTTGCCCAAGTGGTTGCCAAGATCAATGAGCAGACCAAAGATCTCAATGGAATGCAGGTTCCGGTTAAGGTAATAGTCAAGTCCAGAACGGAATTTGAAATCGAGGTTGGAACTCCCCCCACATCCGCCCTGATCATCAAAGAGATGGGGCTGGAGAAAGGCAGCGGTGATAAGACCGTTGTAGGGGACCTGTCTATGGAGCAGGTTCTCAAGATTGCCAAGATCAAGAGGAAAGGACTTTTATCCAAGACCATGAAGCATGCCGCCAGCGAGGTCATAGGCACTGCCGGAAGCCTGGGAGCGACCATTGAGGGCATGTCCAGCAAAGAAGCCCAGCTGGCTGTATCCAGCGGCAAATACGATGAGATACTGGAAGCGAAGGCTTAAATAGAGAGTTGCTATCTGAATTCTGATTCTCTTTTTTGAGAAGCCGTAGAAGACCATGGTGTCGCAGACTACGGAGGATTGAAATGGATATAGAAGAAGCCGTTAAACAGGCTATCACCGAGGCGCCTGCCAGGAAGTTCAGCGAGAGCGTGGATCTGGCTATCAACCTCCATAACATCGACCTTTCCATACCCGGAAACAGAGTAGATGCTGAGGTTATGCTCCCCCACGGGCTTGGCAAACCGACCAAGATCGCTGTATTCGCCGCCGGAGAGACGGCCTTGCGGGCCAAGAGCGCCGGAGCGGATCGGGTCATATCCGGGGACGAGATCAAAGAGTTCGCCGGAGACAAGAGAGCTGCGCGCAAACTGGCTGACGAGTACAAGTTCTTCATAGCAGAAACTCAGTTCATGCCCGTGATAGGTAAGAGCCTGGGTTCCATCTTAGGCAAGAGGGGCAAGATGCCAACGCCACTGCCACCCACTCAGGATGTAACCCCACAAGTGCAGAGGCTCAAGAACATGATCAGGATCAGGTCCAGGGATAGACCGACCTTCCACCTGACTGTTGGGAACAGAAATATGAATACCAAAGAGCTGGCTGATAACATAGAAGCTGTCCTGACCAAGCTCGAGCAGACCCTTAAGGATGGCCGGCATAACCTGAAGTCGGTTTATGTCAAGACCACCATGGGTCCTTCCATCAAGGTGATCTAGATGGCAGCAGAGACTCGTCATACTGCCCATATACCGCAGTGGAAGATCGATGAGGTATCCGAGCTTGTGGAGAAGATAGGCAATAGCCGGGTGGTGGGAATCGTCGGTGTGAGGGAGATCCCTGCCGATAGCATTCAGCAGATGCGAGGCGATCTGCGGGGCAATGTGGAGATCAGGATGGTCCGCAATACCATAGCCCAGCGCGCTCTGCAGGAATCAGCTCCTGAGATCAGACAGCTTTCGGACTACATCGAAGATCAGACTGCCTTGATCTTTTCCGATGAGAATCCCTTCAAGCTCTACCGCCTTCTGGAGAAGGGCAAGAAGCCCATGCCCATCAAGGCCGGGGCACGCGCTCCCAGGGACATTGTGATTGAAGCCGGAGAGACCTCATTCTCGCCGGGACCAATGGTGGGCAAGCTCCAGGCAGCCGGGATACCAGCCGCCATCAAGGGCGGAAAGGTGGTCATCAACCAGAAGGTCACCCTGGCCAAAGAGGGAGAGGTAGTCCCCGCCAAGACGGCGGATATTCTCAAGACCATGGAGATCTTCCCCAGGAATGTAGGCCTGGAACTGAGGGCTGCATACGAGGGAGGATTGATCTTCAAGGTTTCCGACCTTACCATTGATGTGGAGGCGCAGCTTTCGGAGCTGTCTGCTGCATCGGCCAAAGCCTTCGGGCTGGCGGTTGAGATCGGCTACGCTACCCCGAGCACAGTCGGACCCATGCTGGCCAGAGCCCAGAGGCGTGCTCATGCCCTGGTGCTGGAGACGGGAATGCCCGTGCCTGGCATGATGGAGATGCTCCTGGCCAAGGCCGCCGCCAATGCCAGGGCCCTGTCCGCTCTGGCCAGCGGAGAGGCAGCTCCCGCTGCCCCGGTCGCTGCCGCTCCAGAGGCCCCCGCTGCCGCTGCAGAAGAGAAAGAGGAGAAAAAGGATGAAGAGGAGACTGCCGCAGGACTGGGCGCTCTCTTCGGATGAAGACTTAATTAAATTTCGAGGTTGATCTAAATGGAATATGTATATGCTGCTCTGCTGCTTCACAGCGCAGGCAAAGATGTTAACGAGGATGGAATAAAGAAGGTCGTCGAGGCATCCGGTGTGGCTGCCGACGAGGTCAGGATCAAAGCCCTGGTTGCCGCTCTGGAGGGCGTGGACATCGCCACAGTTCTCTCCCAGGCAGCAGCCGTGCCCGTGGCCGCCGCAGCCGCAGCTCCGGCAGCTGCCGCCGCTCCCGCCGCCAAGGCCGCAGCCAAGGAAGAGGAGAAGGAGGAGGACAAGGAGGCAGCTGAGGAGAGCGGCGTTGAGGGCCTGGGGGCTCTCTTCGGATAGGCTCTTCTTCACCCTTTTTTCTTTTTTCTCTTTTGCGTCTCCGATTTTCCATTTCATCTTCCGGTTCTCCAGAAAGCCACTTAAGAAATGCTTTTTAACCATGGGCTCGTCTCTGCTACTCATTATGGCATGGGTCATGTGGCTGACAGGCCTTCCGGGCTGCGGGAAGACTACTATCGCGAAGAAAGTTAGGTCGCGGCTCCAGGAGAAGGGCATCGCAGTCAAGATTCTGCAACTGGATGAGATCAGAAGAGCGATCACCCCAGTGCCCCGCTACACCGAGGAGGAGAGGGATATCGTCTATGCCAGCCTGGCCTATATGGGCTATCTCCTGGCGGATGCGGGGGTCAATGTGATCATCGATGCCACCGCCAACCGCAGGCGCTACCGGGATCTGGCCCGCCGGCTGGTCCCCCACTTTGCCGAGGTCCATATCCGGGCTCCACTGCCGGTCTGCATGGAAAGGGAGGCGGCAAGAAACGCAGAGTTCTCTCCCAAGGCCATCTACAAAAAAGCCGGGACAGAAAAAGCCCCTGTGCCGGGGGTCAATGTGGCCTACGAGGAGCCGCTCGCTCCGGAGATAGAGGTGGATACGACCAGCATGAGTCCGGAAGAGTCAGCCAGCTACATTGCAGAGATGGCTCTTGATCTATTCAGGGCTCCTGCCGCAAATAGCTGAATTCCCAGAAGCGAGGCCGTCCCCACCCAATCCCTCCAATCCGGCCAGGATGGGAGCAAAATTGGCTTCTGCATTCTTTTTCTTCATCGCCGCCAGCTTGAGGATATCCTCCAGGCGGACCTCCTGCCTTTCAAATGCCAGCCCCTCCAGCAGCCTCTCGCCTCTTAGGGATCTGACCACCACAGTGGAGAAGCCCTCCGGGCTGCCGACAGAGCCTATGGAGACGTCCGCCAGCCGGCTCACCAGATCACCGCAATAGTCGCAGCCCTCCCGGACCAGCTCACCCAGCTCGCTGACCCGGCAGGAGTACTTCCGCCCTTCTGCCTGGACGAAAAACTTGCCTCTGGCAATCTGAACCTTGCCTGCTTTAGCCAGATCCAGGCCGAAAAGCCGATCGATGTGACTTTTCAGCCGGACATAGTCAAAGCTCTCAAAGCAGAACAGGCCGATTAAATAGATCTCCGCATCCGGAAACCGGCGAGCGAAATAGCCTGCCTTCTGCAGGCACCTCACTACCCGGATCTGGCAGGGAGTGCCGACCACAGCTATCTTTTTCCTGCCCTTGTGCAAGGCCTCCAGAAGGGGGGAGACGACGGAAATGCGCACATATTTGGTCCCCCTGGCCTCTATTATGGAATCGGCATCCTCGGCCAGGATTGCCGTCGCACCATATATCTCGTCACGGGACGCCACTACCGCCGCATCCAGCAGGCCCACTTCCATCCCCCGAAGTAGAATTGCCGTTACCATCCCCCCATCCTGCCCCTCAATGGCGCTCCTGCCGGCAAACATCCGCCTGAAAACGCCTAGATCGCCATCAATCGTGCCATCGAGGAACTCGGATTCAAGCTCACTGATATCGGAGGCAAGGAGAGGATAGATATTCTCCCTCCTCCTGGCCGAGCTGGTGGGACAGACCAGAGCACAGGCCCCGCAGGCGATGCAGTCCTCAGAAAGCTGGCCATAGGGAGTGTCCACATCTCTCAAGACGCCGCGATTTTGGGCATTGATGGCTGAGACGCTCACCAGATCGCTGCATACCCTATGGCACAGCCCGCAGAGTATGCAGCTCTCATCCTCTAGAAGAAAACGGGGCCTGGTCACCCCATACTCGAGGGCAAGATCCTGAATGCGCCTCTCGCCGGGGCAGCGGGCCGCCAGGAGTTCCAGGATCATCCTCCTGATGGCCAACACCCCCTCTGAGCCGGTTTCCACGACAAGGCCCTCCTCCAGAGGATAGTTGCAGGCGGTGACAAACCTCTTTCTGCCCTTCTTCTCCACTTCTACGGTGCACAGCCGACAGGAGCCATAGGGCTCAAGAGCGGGATGATGGCAGAGCGTGGGGATAGAGATGCCGGATTGGTTTGCCGCATCCAGGATGGTGGGAACGCTCCCTTCCCTGGCAGCTATCTCCAGCTCCCGGCCGTTGATCCTGATCTTGAAGACGGTCATCTCGTTCCATCCCCCCGTGAGGCCTTCTTGACTGCCCTGGCCTTGGGAGGACAGATATCAAAGCAAATGCCGCACCTGCTGCATAGTTCCTGATCGATGACGCAAACATCTCCCTGCTCCGATATGGCTCTGCTGGGACAGTTTTTCAGGCACTGGCCGCATCCAATGCATTGCTCCGGCTGGATGCTATAGGATACAAGGGCCTTGCAGGATAGAGATGGACAGCGCTTCTGGCGGATATGGGCGGCATACTCCTCCGGAAAATAGGTCATGGTGCTCAATACCGGATTTACTGCTGTCCGGCCCAGAGCGCAGAGCGAGGCATCTTTCATCAGAGCAGCCGTCTCTCGTAGGACCTCTAGATCGCCCGCCTCGCCTTTTCCGGAGACTATGCGATTTAATATCTCCCGCATCCTTTTCAGCCCCTCCCGGCAGGGCAGGCACTTGCCGCAGGACTCATCGCAGAGAAAGTCCACAAAGTAGCGGGCCAGGTCCACAGCACAGGTGTCCTCGTCTATGACGATGATGCTGCCCGAGCCCATCATGGAGCCGAGACGGGTCAGCTCCTCGAAGTCGACCGGGGTGTCCAAGAGCCGCTCCGGAATTATCCCTCCTGAAGGCCCGCCGGTCTGCACTCCCTTCAGTCTCTTGCCCTCCGGAATGCCGCCCCCTATTTTATAGATGATATCCGCCAGGCTCATGCCCATGGGCACTTCTACCAGTCCGGTCTGATTGACCTTGCCCACCAAAGAGAAGATCTTGGTGCCTTTGCTCCTCTCTGTACCAAGAGATGAAAACCAGGCGCTTCCCCGGTTGATGATCAGAGGGACATTAGCCCAGGTCTCCACATTGTTGAGCAGGCTGGGCCGGTTCCAGACACCGCATTCTGAGGTATGGAGGTACTTGGGCCTGGGCTCGCCCACCTTTCCCTCCAGGGCGTTCATCAGGGCGGTGGACTCTCCAGATACAAAGGCTCCTGCGCCCCTATGAACTGACACATCGAAATCAAATCCGCTGCCCAGGATGTTCTCTCCCAGGAGCCCCAGCTCTTTTGCCTGGCTCAGGGCGTGCCTGGCATTTTCCACCGCCAGAGGATACTCCATGCGCACATAGATGAAGCCCTTACTAGCGCCTACGGCATAGGCCCCTATGATCAAGCCCTCTAAAACGCTGTGAGGATTGCCCTCCATCAGCGCCCGGTCCATAAAGGCCCCCGGATCGCCTTCATCGCAATTGACTATGACATACTTGATCGGACCGGGGGCATCTCTGGTAGACTGCCATTTCTGGCCGGTGGGAAATCCGCCTCCACCCCGCCCCCGCAGCCCCGATCTCTTGATCTCATCTATCACCTGCTGGGGGGTCATGCCGGAGAGTACCCTAGCCAGGGCCTCATAGCCCCCCAGCTTGATATAGTCAGATATATTTTTTGGATCTATTTTTATATTATTTTTAATTAAAAGCCTGCTCTGGTGGCGATAAAATGGGATCTCATCCTCAAGTATCGCCTTCTGGCCGGTCAGTGGATCGGTGTAAAGAAGCCTGTCCACCAGCCTGCCGGAAAGAAGAGTCTCCTCTATGATCTCCACCACATCGGATGGCTGCACTCCCAGGTAATAGACGCCGGGAGGAGTGACAACAGCTATGGTTCCCCTCTGGCAGAATCCGGGACATCCCGTCTCCTTGACCCGGATATCCCCTTGCAGACCTCTATTTAGAATCTCGGTCTGGAAGGCCTTGTAGACCTTGGCTGCACCCAGTCCCAGGCAGCCGGTGCCGGTGCAGATGGCCACCTCTTTTGCTTTGTTGTCCTTTTTGGCCTTTATTTCATCTCTGAGGACTGCCAGATCCCGCATCGATGTGAGTTTTGCCATCCTACACTCCAATCCGCCTCATCCGCTCTGCCCTCCGATCAGTTCCGTTACGCGGATAGAGCTGACCATACTTAATGATATTGATCAATCGGCAGCAATCTGCTTTAGTATTTTCTCTGCGGCGGAGGCGTCCGCCCGGCCATGATAGGTGTCATCGGCCACCATCACCGGGCCTATGGCGCAGCATCCCAGGCAGTTGACCCGGTTCAAAGTGAAATTGAGATCCTTGGTGGTCTGTCCTGCCTTGATGCCCAGCCGGGACTCGGTGGCATCCAGCAGCCTCTGAGCGCCGCGCACCTGGCAGGCGGTTCCCATGCAGACGGAGACCTTGTGCCGGCCGACAGGTGTTAGGCTCATGGCTTTATAGAAGCTGGCCACCCTGAATATGCGGCTCACCGGAATTCCCGTCCTCAAAGACAGTTCTTTTATGACCTCTTTGGATATCCAGTGCAGTTCATTTTGCAGATCCAGGAGAAGCTGGATCAAAAATCCCTCCTCTCCTTGATACCTTTTTATTATCTCATCCAGCTTCTCTTTATCGGCGGTCTCCATAATTCACCTCAGAATTTGCTTGCAAGCCCTAAGAAATAGGTCTTCAGATCCAGGATGGCTTTTTGAGCCACGCTGTACACTACTGCGTCGCACCAAAAAAACGGGCATGCTCTGCTGAGAGATCACTGCCATGATCCCGAGTTCATCTTCGTCATCGGCGCCCGGCAGGAATGGCAATTCAGCTTTTTTTCCACCTCTTCCGCCACCCAATCGGGAGCATTGGACCTTCGGATCTCGGCCAGGAGGATGTGCTTCATCATGGTGCATTCCCTTCGATCCATTGCGCCGCATGATGCTGTAAATTCGATTCTTCCAGAATTGGCTTTAGGGATGCCAAATTCGTTTGCATGCATCTGGGTCAATATCATCACCACCAATCTCAGCGAGGGCCTTTTCCTGCTATGCTTTCTCTCCATTGATCAGGGAGGGGAGGGCTCTAATCAGGGCAGCATATCGAATTGCGCCAGCGCGGTTCCCGATCATGATTAAGCATGAAAAACTATATAACACTTGCCTTTGAATCCAGGACAGAATATTTTTCTTTTGATAGTCTCTACGGCATCAGAGGAGTTCATCCTGCCCCGACAGGGATTTTGGCTATGCAGAGCCTTTAATTGCAGGAGTGGAATATCCATTCATATGAGCGAGGAGCTGAGACGGGCCCTGGAGAAGAGATGCAGAAGGATGGAGATACCCCTCGTGGGCGTGGCCGATGTGAGGCGCTGGAGAGAGCCGCCCTTTCAGCCCTGGATGCCGGAGGACTTCTATCCCCAAAATATATTCCCAGCTGCCCGCTCGGTGATAGTCATCGGCCTGCCGGTCAGCCTTCCCGTGCTGGAGAGCTCTCCCTCCATCTGGTATCGGGAGATGTACAATACCGCCAACGCCCTCCTGGACCAGTACACCTACCGCCTCTCCAATTTTCTGAATGAAAAAGGCTACCCCTCGGTCTTCGTTCCCCGGGATGGGTACATGGGCATCAAGGCGCTGCTAAAAAATCCGGTGGCCTTCTTCTCCCACCGCCATGCCGCCTATCTGGCGGGGCTGGGAAATTTCGGGACCAACAACATGCTTCTGACGCCGGAGTACGGCCCGCGGGTGCGCTTCGGCTCAGTCTTCACTGCGGCGGAGCTTCCCGCCGATCCGCTCATGACCGGCGAGCTATGCACCCGCTGCATGCGCTGCGTTAAGATGTGCCCGGCAGCGGCGCTGGACCGGGAGGACTACCCCCATGGCTTGACAAATAAGAAGAGCTGCTCCGCCCACAGCGCAGAGCTCGCCCAGAAGGGCATCTCCCCCTGCGGCATATGCATCAAGGTGTGCCCGGTAGGAGAGGACAGAAAGCTATTCGGGAAGGAGGACGGCTCCATCTACACTCGAGAGGACATGTTCCCGGCAGAGCACCGGGCCTGGGAGCATGTCCGGAGATATGGCGGGCTGTGAGCCAGAGATAGAGGCTATTCTTTCTGCTGGCCTGACAATCCGGCGATCCTCCTCCAGGCCATCCGGCAGAGGGAGAGGATCGGATCCTTCTCCGGCAGAGGCGCACTGCCGGTTTCGGCTCTCAGCAGGCTGCTCTTTGCTCTCTCATAGCTTTTCTCCGCCACGCTGGTGCTTCCCGGAAGATCGATCCTCTCCAGGCCGAACTCCCGGGCAAAGCCATCCACCTTCACCTGGAATCCCTTCTCAAAGGTGAGGGCCGTGTCTATTTTGGCCACCCTTTTAAGGCCGGATCCCTTGAGCATCGCCCTCAGATCCCTGCCTCTGCCGGAGGACGCAATCTCCTCTCTCATGGCCTTCCAGCTGGAGGCCCACATGGGAGTCAGGAAGACGGCCACGTCCTTATGCTCGGAGAGGGCGCGATCATATTCCTCATTTCCGCCCAGAGCTGTGGCTATGCAGTCATCTATTCTCCGTCCTTGATCGTCTGCCAAAAAGTAGAGCGGGCAGGTGAGGTCGGCTATGTCCTCCTCTATATGGGCAAGAGAGTCTCCGCATCGGCCGTAGAAGATCAGCATCCCATCCGAGAACGCCGACAGCTGTCTGATCTCATCATAAACCGCAGTCCTGAGAAGATCAAGATCGGAATGAAGGCCGAGCCGCAGCAGGCTGACCACCACCGTCAAGCCCTCGGCTGGAGAGGAGCGAATGCCAAGGAGGGAGAGAAGTCTGCCCGGATTGCCTTGCTTTTCCTGGAGATGGCTGCCGATGCTCTCCCATGACAGCAGGATGTGGGGACGATTTTGCGACTTCAGCTTCCGGGATAGGCTCTGAGTCTCTTTTCCATCCAGGAGGAGAAGCTCTTCCACCTCTCTATCAGAAGAGAGCAGGTGTACTATCTCGTCTTCCAGCATCCGGCAGGAGATGATGCTCAGGGTGGGCATGGCTGGTTTGGTCTTGGGCGAGCAGGTTATATCAAGATATCCAGCTGCCAAAGCTTGAGTTGGGCCACGTCCTTTCAGACATGGAAATGTTCCAATGAGAGGATGATAAAATGAATAGATATTTGTTGCGTTTCAATTGGGCCACGTCTTTTCAGACATGGAAATGCGGCACTAATGGTTTTGTTTGGGCTATGCTTAATAGTGCTGTTTCAATTGGGCCACGTCCTTTCAGACATGGAAATTTGAGCAAGGCGTTCTGTCCTCAGATCCATTTCTACGAGTTTCAATTGGGCCACGTCTTTTCAGACATGGAAATGGATGAAGTGGATCACAAACATGGACAAGAATGAATGGTTTCAATTGGGCCACGTCTTTTCAGACATGGAAATAGCGGCATATTTTAGCCGCTTACTGCTCTTGACAGAGTGTTGATTTCGGCGAACCCTGTCAACTTGACGAGAACTGACAGAGAGATAGACCCTCATTTTAGACATAATCGCTATCAGGTGCCTCCCGGCGAACCTCGTAAACTATACAGATATATTACGAAAGTACGTATGTCGTCTCGGAAGTTTTCGTAATATTGGGCTTACTGATCGCCCTTAAACCTCCCGTACCCACTTGCATCTTAATGCAGCTTCATTCTATAATAACCTTTTCTTCTCGCCCGTTTTCTTCCGGATGCACCCCCAGAAATTCAATCCACTCCTCCACCCTGCCATCCACAGCACCCATGTCGATGATCATGATGCGGTCCTCCTCATCTATCAGATCTATGAGCACCGAGGACATCTCCACCCGGCCCAGGCAAGTGAGGTCGCAGCGGAAGACGGAGTGGTGCACAGGCTGGCCATATCTGGGCTGATGATAGAATCCCAGGTATGATCAAAGCCCACCGCAAGCGCTATGGAGAATAACTCCTTGACCAGGATTCTGTAGAGGCGAGAGAGAGTCTCTTTCACCGGATCCTTTGGCGGCCTCTTATTCCTGTTCCGGAAAAGAAAGTCCTGGTCGCCTTTCAGTGAGGTGCCCAGGCTCTGTAAGTAGAACTCCGCTGCCCCTACTTACAGAATGCGCTCCCGGATTTCATGCTCCCGCCGCTATCTGACTGCGCTCTCCTCCTCCAGCCGCCTCCACTTCTTGACCCCGATCAGCTCATTGAACTCGGACCAGTTTATGCCCAGCTCGCCCACCTGCTTCAGATCGCCCTCTCTCAGAGCCCGCAGGGCCTCCTGCATGGACTTGACCGCAGGATAGATGCAGACCATGGGGATGGAGATGTACTTGACACCCAGATCCTCCAGCTCGGCGAGGGCAAAGTCGGGCGTCTTGCCTCCGGGGATGAGGTTGAAGGCCAGGGGCACACTGACGCTCTTGACCAGCCAGGCTACCTCCTCTAAAGATTGAGGGCACTCCACATAGACATAGTCCGCTCCGGCCTGGGCATAGAGCACCGCCCGCTCCACCGTTCCCTCGAAGCCCTCTATGGCCCTGGCATCGGTCCTGGCTCCGATCACCAGATCCGAGCCCTCCTCCTCCCGAGCCCGGATGGCCGCCCTGATCTTGCCTGCCATCTCCTCCTTGGAGATGATGCTCTTGCCGCTCATGTGCCCGCAGCGCTTGGGCCAGGTCTGATCCTCGATTCTGATGCCCCCGGCACCGATCCAAATGTAGTTCTTGGCCGTCCAGTAGGCATTGAGGGCATTTCCGTATCCGGTATCGGCATCCACGTCCACGGGAATGGAGACGCAGTTGACTATATTCCTGGCCCTCTCCAATAGCTCGCCGAAGCTGATCAATCCCAGGTCCGGCTGGCCTATGGCCGATGCAGAAATGGCATAGCCGGATGTCCCCATCAGCCTGAATCCCGCTTTTTCAATCAGCAGCGCAGAAAGGGCATCATAGCCGCAAGGCCGCAGGAGCAGCCCCGGCCGCTCCAGCAATTCTCTGAACACCTTGGATCTGGACTTATTCATGATAACACCTCCCCATTTTATCACGTCCTTTATGCTGGCAGTCATCTTTCAAAAGCTCAACATCCATCTATTATTGAGAGGCTATGGGCAAATAGTTTTCCCGGAGGGCTTTCTCTAAACCAAAACCTTTATCAGATCAGAGAGAAGGCATAGCTTTGGTGTAGGAAATGGATGCAATCACAATCGTCGAGTATCTTCAGTCTCTGTTGATATTGGCTATATTCCTGGCCATCCTGGCCGCGAGCTTTAAGGTCTGGCGCTGGAA
>Ga0208197_1001601_pt1 | contig 21975 bp, 25 predicted proteins | sample AD_JPNNA4_MetaG_FD_184444 | JGI IMG/M metagenome (GOLD analysis project Ga0208197, IMG submission 184444) | Active sludge microbial communities of municipal wastewater-treating anaerobic digesters from Japan - AD_JPNNA4_MetaG (SPAdes) (version 2) | ecosystem: Engineered > Bioreactor > Anaerobic...
CCTTGTTGACAGTGCATTGTATAATACCGCTCCTGTCCCTTAACTGTATGAATATAAGTCCTCCAAGGTCTCTTCTCCTCTGAACCCAGCCTGCCAGAGTCACTTTTTCCCCCAAATTATCCAGGTTTAACTCTCCGCACATATGTGTTCTGTTGATTCTTGCCATAATTTCATCTCCTATATGTTTTTTATATAGCCCGCAAGCGCATCAAGGTCTATTTCTTCTTCACTGCCCTTATTCATATCCTTAACCTTGATTTTTCTGCTTTTTATCTCTTCTTCCCCTAATACCGCCACATATCTTGCATTAATCTTATTTGCATATTTCATCTGGGCTTTCAGGCTTCTCCCCATATAGTCCTTCTCAGCCTTTATACCTTCTTTTCTCAAGAGGTTGACTTGCCTGAGCGCTTCTTCCGCCCCTTCTTTTCCTATGTTTGCGATAAAAACATCCATGTAAACAGGCTCCGGTATTTTTATTCCTTGATTTTCAACTACAAGAAGCAGCCTTTCCAATCCAAGTCCAAAACCTATCCCCGGAGTGCTGGGGCCGCCGCATTCCTCTATCAGCCCGTCATACCTGCCGCCTCCGCAAACGGTGCCCTGCGACCCTATATCTCTGGACACAATTTCAAAGGCAGTCTTGGTATAATAGTCAAGGCCTCTTACTATTTGAGGGTCAATGACATATTCCAGTCCAAGAAGTTCCAGGGATCTTTTAAGACCTTCAAAATGCTCGCCGCATTCGCTGCAGACATTATCCAGCATGTAAGGAACATCAGCAAGCAGCTTCTTGCAGCTTTCCTCCTTGCAGTCAATCACTCTCATTGGGTTCTTATGGAATCTGTCCCTGCATGTTTCACATAGCTTATCAATTCTGCCCGATAAATACTCCTTCAGCTTCTTATTGTATTCCGCCCTGCATTTGGGACATCCTACACTGTTTATCCTTATTTCCAGGTTTTTAACTCCAAGTCTTTCGTACAGAATCATGGCAATATTGATTATCTCGGCATCTACAGATGGGTCGGAACTGCCGAGAACCTCAATATCAAACTGATGGAACTCCCTAAGCCTTCCCGATTGAGGTTTTTCATATCTGAAACAAGGTGTTGTACAATAGACTTTAACCGGCTGAATATCATTAAACATGCTGTGCTCGATAAATGCCCTTACAAATGGTGCTGTCGCTTCCGGCTTAAGGGTAATGCTTCTTCCCCCTTTATCCTTCATTGTATACATCTCTTTTTGCACAACATCAGTAGTATCCCCTATCCCTCTTTCAAAAAGCTCGGTATGCTCGAAAATGGGTGTTCTCATCTCCTTATATCCATGCAAGGCGCAGATTTCTCTGATCAGGCCTTCTACATACTGCCATTTGTATGATTCAGACGGCAATACATCCTTTGTACCCTTAGGTGCTTGCGTTAACATATAAATCACTCCTCCGACAATATTTGTTCTAAAACATCAAGCTTCTTCCTTATCATTGCTTCGATATTCTCAATATAAAGCTTTATATCCTTTATATTGTGCTGCCTTTCTATCCTGTTTTCACTGTTTATGACAACCTTGGTCACAGCATCCGCTCCAAAGGCAACAATGGTTTGTCTTTCTTCAATAATCTGCATATTATATATACATTCAAAGCCTTTTTTTGAAAAGCCAATGTTCTCAAGGTTTTGCACCATATGCTTCTGCCTGTATAGATAATAAGGATGCATATCCATATCCCTAAGAAAACCTTTTGTATATTCCATCATCCTGGATACATTCTCATCATCGGGTAAAGCACTTTTCATATACTTTTCGTTCAAAACTGAAGCCCTTTTCAATGCCATGGTATGTACCGTAACGCTCTCAGGATCAAGCTTTCTTATTTCTTCCAGAGTGTGTGCCAGTTCCGCCATTGTTTCCCCCGGAAGGCCCAATATTATATCCATATTTATATTGTTAAAACCTATTTCCCTGGCAAGCTTGAAGCTCTCTACAACCTGTCCCGCATTATGGGCCCTCCCTATACGTATAAGGGTATCATCATTCATGGTCTGCGGATTTATGCTTATCCTGCCTATATTATTCCCATATAATACCTGAAGCTTTTCTTTTGTAATGGAATCAGGCCGGCCGGCTTCACAGGTGAATTCACATTCCTGCCTTCCAAAGCTCCGGCCGATGCATTCAATAAGCCTTTCAAGCTGTTGTGCGTTCAGGGCGGTGGGAGTGCCTCCTCCTATGTATATGGTCTGCACCTTAAAGCCATTGATGTTTATAAATTCCGAAATCCTTCTGATTTCTTCCGTGAGTTTTTCCATGTAGGGTTCTATGTATCCGCGATATACATTTACCGAATTAGAAGTAAATGAGCAATAGTCACATCTGCTGGGGCAAAAGGGTATTCCTATGTATATGCTTATCTCCCTATTATTATAAGGGTATACAAAGGGTCTTTCAATATCTGCGATTTTGACTGCCAGTTCAGCTCTATCCCTGCTGATGAGATATTCTTCCGCCAGCCTTTCCGGTATTTCGGCAGAAGGGACCATATTATTCATAAGCTCATGAACAATTTTTACCGGCCTTATTCCGGTAAGTATCCCCCATGGATATTCCCGTTTGAATACTGCTGCCAGAAGCTTGTACATGGATTTTTTGACCAGACGCTTCGCTTCATTGACATCCTCAGCCTTTATACCGCATTTTTCAACAGCTTCTTCATGCTTTTGCCCTTCCTGGTATGTAGATGTGCATACAGCAGTTTCACCGGTTATATCCAGCCTGCTCGTTATGAAAATATCTGTATCCTGCAAAAAGCTTTGGCTGTCAGCCAAAGCTCTCTCAGACCTTACTGTTTCGCACTTTCCGAAATACATTCTTACTATATCGGCAGCCTCATTATAATAATTATGGTTAATCAGTCTGATTTCAATCATAGCTCCCTCTAAATATCATCATTGTATATTTGATTCTTAACCTCCGAAACAATAGCTGAAGCTATTCCCAATTCCGTGGCTATTTCATAATCTTCCATTCCGGATTCTATCATATCAATAAGCTCATTATACTCCTGATACATCCTATTCTTATGCTTATTGGCCAGGATTTTCTTAGAAGACTTATTCATATAAAAAACCTCCCATGAAACAGGTATTTATTATCATAGTCTTTCCTTTTGCCCCAAGCATATTCATTTAATAATCAATCAAACAAAGCTGTTTTCCTGCTTTTCATGCAATATTGTTGTTGAAGGCCCGTGGCCGGGATAAACCATTGTGTCGTCAGGCAGTGAAAAAAGCTTTTCTCTTATTGATTTTACCAGCTCAGTCATGGATCCTCCGTACAAATCTGTCCTCCCGACTGAGTTTTGAAACAACGTATCCCCTGAAAACAATACCCTGTCACAATAAATACTTATACCTCCCAGGGAGTGTCCCGGCGTATGTATTATATTGAGCTTTGTATCGCCAAGCTCAAGTACTTCCCCGTCTTCAAGGTACTTATCCGCTGTCATTTCAATCGCCGTCCCGCCCAGCATGCCCGAAAAATTCTTGCTTTTGCTTTTCAGCATATCACTGTCTTCTCTATGTATGCAGACTAAAGCGCGGGAGTATTCCTTCAGCTCCTTCAGGGCACCAATATGGTCTCCGTGGGCATGAGTGATTATTATATATTTCATATTTAATCCGTTGTCTTCAATATAGCTTTTTATTCCTGGAAAATCTCCTCCTGGATCAATTACAGCCGTTTCCTTTGTTTTCTCGTCATATATAATATAACAGTTGGTTTGATATATTCCTAAAGGCATTCTTTTAAATTTCATCATATCCCAACTCATCTCCTTCTTTCTATATAATCTTCTCACTGTCGACAATTACTGTGACAGGTCCGTCATTTTCAATGTTAACCTTCATATATGCCTGAAAGGTTCCTGTTTCAGTTTTTACACCCAGTTCCCTGCACTTCCTGACAAACTCATTGTAAAGCTCTTCTGCCTTTTCGGGCCTTGCTGCGCTCATAAAATTCGGCCTTCTCCCCTTCCTGCAGTCCCCATATAATGTAAATTGTGAAACCACAAGCAATTCACCCTTGATATCCAGCAGAGACAGATTCATCTTTTCATTATCATCCTCAAATATCCTCATATTAACTGTCTTGTCAACCATATACAGCACATCCGCCTCGGTATCCTTCTCGCTTACACCCAGTAAAACGACAAAGCCCTTGTTTATGCTTCCCACTATTTTGTCATCAACAGCAACACTTCCGCTGTTAACCCTTTGTATAACCGCCCGCATTATTTACCCTCCTGTTAATTCTGCATCATTGCTTTGCCCTGAAGACATCAATTACCCCTTCGATTCTTCTGAACTTTCTTATAAGCTTATTAAGCTGCTCAATATCAGTAATCTCCAAAATGAAATTTATTATTGCCATCTTATCCTTTGTTGTTCTTGAATGGAAGGCACTGATATTTATCTTGCTTTCATCAATGATTGAAGTTATCTCGGCAAGTAAGCCCTTTCTGTCATTTGCCCTTATTTCCACATCGGCATTGTATGATTCCTTTGTCTGGCTGCTCCATTCCACCTCTATAAATCTTTCTTCCTCGTTCAAAAGGTCGGCTACATTGGGACAATCCTTCTGATGCACCGACACCCCCCTGCCCTTGGTAATATATCCGACAATTTCATCGCCCGGCACAGGATTGCAGCACCTTGAAAACCTTATCAATATGTTCTCCACGCCCTTTACCTTGACTCCTGTGCTGTTATACCTTTTCTTCCTTTCCAAGGCCTTCTCTACCTGGCGCTCAATACTATCCTCAGTATCCTCTTCTAACTTCTGGGTTTTTCTGAATTCCTCCTTCAGCTTTGTTATTACCTGATTGGGTGTCAAGCCTCCGAAACCAAGGGAGGCATACATATCCTCCAAGCTGTGGAGGCTGAATTTCTTATATATGGCCTCCACCCATTCGGGCCTCATCAGCTGAACGGTGGTATATCCGTTTCTCTTTATCTCCTTTTCCAGCAGTTCTTTTCCTTTTTGAATATTTTCTTCTCTTTTTTCCTTTTTGAACCACTGTCTGATTTTGTTTTTTGCCTGTGAGCTCCTGACTATTTTCAGCCAGTCCCTGCCCGGTCCGTTGGCAACAGCAGAAGTAATGACTTCAACAATATCCCCGTTCTGAAGCTTATAATCCAATGGAACTATTCTTCCGTTTATTTTTGCTCCTATGCACCTATTGCCTATCTGGCTGTGTATCTTATATGCAAAATCTATCGGGGTCGATTCCACAGGCAGATCTACAACATCACCCTTCGGTGTGAATACATATACTTCATCGGTAAACAAGTCTACCTTCAGAGTCTCCATGAACTCTCTCGTGTCCTTGATCTCGTTCTGCCATTCAAGCATCTGTCTCAGCCATTTCAGCTTCTCGTCAAACTCTGACTGGGAAGCCTTGCCTTCTTTATATTTCCAATGAGCCGCAATGCCTATTTCAGATGTCCTGTGCATCTCCCATGTCCTAATTTGTACTTCAAAGGGCTGCCCTCCGGAACCCAGTAAAGTCGTATGAAGGGACTGGTACATGTTTGGCTTGGGCATTGCAATATAATCCTTGAACCTTCCCGGTATGGGCTTCCATAAAGTGTGTACGATACCCAGTACTCCATAGCAATCTTTTACCGTGTCTACGATTATTCTTACTGCTGTAAGGTCGAATATCTGCTCAAAGCTCTTGTTCTGATAGTACATTTTCCTGTATATGCTGTAAAAGCTTTTCGGTCTTCCCTCAATATGAGCTTCTATTCCTACTTCCTCCAGCTTTCCCCTTAGGACCTCCATAACTTGATTGATTTCATCCTCGCGTTCCTTCCTCTTCTTGGCAACCTTGTCCACCAATTCGTAATACCCTTTTGGTTCAAGGTATCTTAACGCCAGGTCTTCCATCTCCCACTTCACCTTTGATATTCCGAGCCTATGAGCAATAGGAGCATATATCTCCATTGTCTCCCTGGCCTTTTCCTTCTGCTTTTCGGGAGGCAGGAATCTGAGAGTACGCATGTTGTGCAGCCTGTCTGCAAGCTTTATCATTATCACTCTTATATCCTTAGCCATAGCTATGAACATCTTTCTGAGGCTTTCCGCCTGCTGTTCCTCTTTTGTCTTGTATTCAAGCCTTCCTAATTTGGTGACCCCATCTACAAGCATTGCAATCTCTTCGCCGAAAAGATTCTTGCAATCCTCATAGGTGCATTTCGTGTCCTCAATAACATCATGAAGAAGGCTTGCAGCAATTGTGGTGTTGTCCATGTTAAGCTCGGCCAGTATTTTTGCGACTTCCAGGGGATGAAAAATATAGTCCTCCCCGGATACCCTCTTCTGCCCGTCATGGGCACGGGCAGCATAATTATAAGCCCTTTCGACAATCTCTGTGTCACCGGTCGGATTATACTTTTTAATTATCTTCAATAAGTCTTCTAACATAACAACACCAACTTTTGAACGTTAATGGGCTGCGTATTTAAGTACTACTAAAAAAGCTGGTTGCGCCAGCTTTCACATATTTACATTTATTTTAGTATATATTCCTTCAATTATCAAATATAAATAAAAACTTAATATTAATATTTGATAATTGAACTTACATCATACCCTTTTAAATTCTCTCTTCCCTTCAAGAATTCCAATTCTATAAGAAATGCAATGTGCACTACTTCTCCGCCAAGCTGCTCCACTAATTTAACCGCAGACATCACAGTACCTCCGGTTGCAAGCAGGTCATCCACCACAGCCACTCTTGTGCCCTTTTTTATTGCATCCCTGTGAATCTCCAGGGCATCCATTCCATATTCCAGCTCATACTTATAACTGGCAGTCTCGGCAGGAAGCTTGCCCGGTTTCCTTATGGGAACAAAACCTACCCCAAGCTCATATGCTGCAGGTGCTCCGAAAATGAACCCCCTGGCTTCCGGTCCTACGATAATATCAAAATCATAATTCCTTAAGTTATCTGTAATGGATTTCACAGCATATTTGAAAGCATCTCCCTCTTTCAACAGGGTTGTCACATCCTTGAAGCTTATACCTTCCTTCGGGAAATCCTCAATAGTCCTTATATACTTTGCTAAATCCATAATACTACCCCCATTTATTAATTTATCAGCTTTATATCCTTTATGTTCAGCTGGACACTTTCTGTTCCGTTCCATATGTTATTCTCAATACTACATATTATATCAATTTTTCCGCCGATTTGTAATATTTTTTGCATATTTCCCAAATTGTAACCTATGCAGCTGATTTCTTTTTCGCCGTCAAAAACCTTCAGGGAGAGGTGCTTGCTATCATTCCCGACCCCTTTGAATGATCTTATTAAAAGCTCCCTGAACACAAAAAGAGGGACTGTATTGCCTGTGCCAAAGGGTTCCATCAGCTTTAACAGTTTTGCTGTGTCAAGTGTAACATCTTTAGGCCCAAGCTTATAATCAACGAATATTTCCGGTATAAGCTTATCTTTGCCTAAGGCATTTTCAACTTCAAAATTCATCCTCTCCTTGAGCTCATCTACTCTTTCAGTTCTTATAGCAAAGCCTGCAGCCATTTCATGCCCGCCATACCTTTCAAAAAGATGTCCGTGTCTGGACATTGCCTCAAAAATATTGAAACCGGGTATGCTTCTTGCTGACCCTTTGCAGAACTCCCCGTCACGAACCATAATAAACGCAGGGAGATAAAATTTATCTGCCAGCCTCGATGCCACAATCCCAATAACGCCTATATGCCAATCCTCGCTGCACAGTACCAGCACCTTATCCCTATCGAAATCCACGCTTTCACCTATCATAGCTTCTGCACGGTTCAGTATTCCATTTTCTATCGATTGACGCATCTTATTGTCAGAATCCAACTTGGCAGCTGTTTCCATTGCCTTTTCCGCATCATCGGTCAGCAGCAGCTCAACACATTCGCCGGCGTCGTCGATTCTGCCCGCTGCATTTAATCTTGGCGCAAGCATAAAGGCCACATTATATGAACTCAGCTCTTTGCCCTTTAATCCGCATACCGCAAGCAGTGCTTTTATGCCGTGATTGTCAGTATTTTGGATACTTGCAAGGCCGTTCTTCACAATTGTACGATTTTCTCCCAACAACGGAACTACGTCTGCTATTGTTCCGATTGCAGCAATATCCAGAAGCCCTTCCGCAAAACCGGGACTGCCTGCTTTGTAAAGCAGTGCGCTGACAAGCTTGAATGTGACCCCTACTCCGGCCAGGTCTTTGAATGGATACCCGCAGCCGGGCTGATGCGGATTGATGATGCTTAGAGCATCCGGCAGTATTTCCCCGCACTCATGGTGATCAGTTATAATGACATCTATTCCCAGTTCCTTTGCATAATCAACTTCCTCATTGGATTTTATACCACAGTCTACAGTTACAATAAGGCTTACCCCCATCCCCTTGATTCTGTTCATGGAGTTGAGGTTCATTCCGTAGCCCTCTTCTAATCTGTTAGGTATGTAGTATACTCCATTGGCCCCAAGCTTCCTCAATGTCTTTATCATTACCGCGGTTGAAGTTATTCCGTCTACATCATAGTCACCATAAACGCATATTTTCTCATTGCTTCGGATTGCCTTAAATATCCTGTCTACCGCTCGCTCCATCCCCTTCAAAAGATACGGATCATGAAGTGAACTAAGGCCAGTGTTAATAAAGTCCCTTGCCTTTTGAACAGTATCAATACCTCTGTTAATCATTGCTCTGATAATTATTTCCGGTAATTGAAGCTCCTTAATCATCAGATTAAGGCTATCCATGCTTTTACTGTAAGCTGTCCATCTTTTGTTCAATACTCATCACTTGCCTTACTAAATTACTGGTTCAATATACTAGGTATTCATTTTATCAATATCTTCGATCGTCTGAGGCTTTTCCTGCACAACCGGTTCCTTTGCCGGAAGCTTTTCCGGCTCTAACCTTTTAAGCTCTTCCTTAAGCTTTTTATTTTCCCCTGTCAGCTCCCTAAGCTTGAATTTATACTTTATTCTTCTTATTACATCAAATGGAAGCATAATCAATACTCCGATCAATGCAGAACAAAGGATTACCACAGCTTGTGACAGACTTACCTTATACCAGAGAAAATTTATGACAACTACTCCTGCGTTTTGTACTGCAAAAAATGCAATAAAAACAGCAAAAACCAATGAAATTACAATTGTAATTTGCATTTGAAACCCTCCCGCCATTTTTGATTAAATATATGTAAGTCACCAAGCTTCCATGCATAAAGTATACCTTCACTGCTGCAAAAACTTGATACTTTAAATCTAATATATAGCTTTTCAGCCGATACTTCAACTGTTTTCTAATATGAAAAGGGATATCGCTGTCTACTTATTCAGTAGTCCTGCGACATCCCCCTAATAACTTATCTCATCAGTCTCAGCTTACTTTGAATCTCTTTCTCAGTACCACCCATAACGGGCTTGCAATGAATATGGTGGAATAGCATCCGCTTACTACACCGATAATCATCGGAAATGCGAAATCCCTTATAGCAGGCACCCCAAGGAAGTATAAAGCAAATATTGTAATCAAAGTAGTCAATGAAGTATTGATTGAACGGGCAAGAGTCTGAGTGACCGATACATTCACCAGATTATCATAGTCGATTTTCTTGCTATGTTCGATTTTTAAATTTTCTCTGATTTTATCAAAAATTACTATTGTGTCATTTATTGAGTAGCCTATTATTGTCAACAACGCAGCTATAAATGTACCGTTGACCGGTATCTGGAAAACGGCATATGCCGCAACCATCATCGCGGTATCATGAAACAGTGCTGACAATGCAGCCAAGCCGAATCTCCATTCAAATCTGACGGATATGTAAATCATTATGCCTGCGAATGCAAGCAGCACTGCAATAAGTGACTGCATAGCCAACTCTTTTCCTACTGTAGGGCCTATTGTTTCAAAGGAAATATTCTTTGATTCTATTGAATACTTGTCTGAGAAGGCTTTTATTATCTCTGCTCTTTTTTCATTGTCAAAGCTTATCTTGGTTCTTACTATGACCTGATCCTTGTTTTGTCCTGCATGAGTTATTGTTGCTTCCGGATCGTATTTGTCCATTATTTCTCTTATTTCAGATACCTCAAAGGTTTTACCTATGGTTGCATGAATAGAGCTTCCCCCTACAAAATCCATACCCAGATTCAAACCGCCGTTAATTATCAAAAATATCAATCCTACAGCCAGCAGGGCAAGTGATATTCCAAACCATATTTTTCTTGGTCCCATAAAGTTAATGGTCTTCATATTACTTCACTCCCCTTTCACCAAAATATCTCATGCTTTTTAATATGCCACCTTGAGTCAGCAGCTTCAACATGATTTTCGTAATAGTTATTGCAGTGAACATGCTGATGATTACACCGACAATAAGAGTTACTGCAAAGCCTCTTATGGGTCCGGACCCAAAGTAGAACAGTATAACACAGGCAATTATTGTTGTCAGGTTGGAGTCAAATATTGTAAGGAATGCTCTCCTGAAACCGCTTTCTATGGCTGCCCTCAAAGTTTTTCCCAGGTGCAACTCATCCTTTATTCTTTCATATATTACCACATTTGCATCAACCGCCATACCCACCGAAAGAACCAAACCTGCTATACCCGGCAAAGTAAGTGTCGCTTTCATTGCCGCCAGTGCAAACAATGTAAGAGTCAAATAGAGAACTAAAGTTATATCTGCAACAAGGCCGGGTATCCTATAATAGAATATCATAAAAATGAAAACCAGTAATATTCCTATCTGTCCTGCACTAACACTCTGTTCAAAAGAATTCGCCCCCAGCTGAGGCCCCACTGCTGTTACTGACAGTGTCTCCATTGGCACAGGAAGTGCGCCTGCCCTGATAAGCGTTGCAAGGTCTCCTGCCTCTTCCATGGTGGCTGAACCTGTAATTATGCCTTTTCCGTCAGGTATTACACTTTCTACTTTTGGAAGTGATATCGGATTCTTATCGAGATATATCCCAATTATTTTATTAATGTTTCTTTCAGTAGCTTCCTTAAACTTCTTTGCCCCTTCCGGTGACAGTTCAAAAGCCACTACCGGAGCCTGACCTAATCCGTCTTTACTTGGTGCGAACTCTGCCTGTGCTTTCTTCACATCATTGCCGGTCAGTATTACCTTTCCTGTTTCTTCTTCGATAAATTCCAACTGAGCAGTCTGTCCTATCAAATCCAAAGCTCTCTGAGGATCCTGTATTTCAGGAAGCTGTACCTCTATCCTGTCTGCTCCTACTTTTGTAATAATAGGTTCTGTTACTCCGAGAGTATCTATACGTTCTCTTATAGTTGCAACTGCTCTTGCCATCTTCTCATCATTTATCGGATCATCAGGTTTATCCTTTGCCTCCAGCAGAACAGTCACACCGCCTCTTAAATCAAGACCCAATTTGATAAGGTCCTTAGCCGGTACAATTTCATATTTTCCTATATTAAGCCCGAAAAACGCTATATATGCAAAAAATGAAATTATCAAAACTATTGCAAGAAACAAAATTAGGCTCTTTGACTTCATTTGCTTATTCCCCCTTATTTGATTTCACAATGGTTATTATATTACTTTTACAATTTTTAGTCAATGAAGATAAATATTGCACTGCTTCACTTTCCATTACTTCACCATTGCAAATTTTAGGCTTCATATGTATTATTCGCTTCTTTTCTTTTTTTATCCAATCAACAGCTCACTGCTTCAAGCTTTACTTATTCTATTGACAGCTTTGAATACTCTTTTGAAAGAATTGAATATTCTTCCGCAGAACGGCTTATCTCTTCAATTTCCGCAGGAACCAGTTCCCTTACAACCTTTGCGGGACACCCCATAACAAGAACCCCTGATGGAATTTTCTTGCCTGAAGTAATCAATGAATTAGCCCCTACTATTACATTGTCTCCGATAACTGCACCATCAAGTATAGTGGATCCCATTCCAATAAGACAATTGTTTCCTATCGTGCATCCATGAATGATTGCATTGTGTCCTATAGTGACATTTTCACCGATAATGGTCCTATAATCATTTGCACAGTGAACAATGCACCCATCCTGAATATTAGTCCCTCTTCCAACGATTATTTCATTGACATCCGCCCTAACCACTGTATTATACCAAATGCTGCAGTTTTCGTTTATAAAGCATCTGCCTATAATTGTGCTGTTTTCTGTTATAAATGTGTTGTTTCCTATACTTGGCTTATAATGCTTGTACGATATTATCATATGCCCTCCATAATACAAGTTTTAAGCAGTAACATAAGGGATCTGCCCTAAAGCATCTCCTTATATTACTGCCTATGTACCATAACTATATATGATATTCTCTTAAATTGTATTCTTATGCGAAGTTCCCTGCTTAACCCTGCTGTTCTGAACATTTTCACATTTCTGATTTGCTACTGTACAGGAAGTCTTGCATGCTGACTGGCACGAGTTCTGACACTCACCGCAGCCGCCCTTTTGTACGCTGTCAGATAATGATCTGTTGTTTATCGTTTTTATATGCTTCATTCTGTTTCCTCCTCCATGTTTTGTCACTGTTATGATTATAGCATATTAGTTTTTTATGGGAAAGAAAAATCTGCCTTCATATCAACAAAAAACCGGCTCAATTCAGGTTTATCCCTATTATTCCTCCTATTAACCCCACAGAGCTTCCCATAAGCACCTTTGCCGCAAAAAACTTGTCAAGGCTCAGGCTCTGTCCGAAGCACATACCCAAGGGTACAAGCAGCAACGTGAATGCCAATCCCAATACTATTCCAAAGAGCCAGCCTTTCTTCAGAATTTTCTTGCCCCCATAAATACTCGAAACCGTTATACTTACAATCATTATTATCTGTATTGTCATGTTCATTGATGAATCGCTCATACTTGTAAATGACAGTATCAGCGCATACAGCATTATCAGTACGAAAGACACACCAAAACATATCCCAAGTGATTTTAAGAATATCCCATATATATTAATTCCTTTTTCTTCTGCAGGCGGCATCTTAGTATAGCTCTTAAACTTTCTCATAAAAAATAACCCCCTATAGTATTTTTACAAGGTTTGTTTTCTATAAATCTATTCGCTATAAGGGACATTTATTCTCATATGATAAAAATTCAGGGAAATGAAGAAAAGTAACTTGAATTCAAGTTACTTTTCTTCATTGCTATCCAATACTTTTCCGACTGCCCATCTTGCAATCCTGAGCTTAACTTTATCTGCTCCAACCTCTATGGTAAGTATATCTTCCTTAGCATTAACGACTTTTCCGTATAATCCGCCTATGGTTACAATCTCATTGCCTTCTTTAACGCTGCTTCTCATCTCCTGAGTTGCTTTCTCCTTCTTCTTCTGAGGCCTTATCAGAAAAAAGTAAAAAGCAGCAATGACAACCACATAGGGTAATATCCATCCATACTGTTCCATGCTTCACACATTCCTCCTTTCACATCTTTCGTTCCACCAGTCAAAAATCTCATAATAACTGCATAAAAGTGCTGAGTTCAAACACCGGTGGCTGATATTATTCCGTAAATTATATTATTCAATATACATGTCAAAAATCCTTCCTGGCATGCACATTTATCCGATATTATTTTATTTATGTTCAATCATCTTTCATATCCGTATTTTTCAAAGAAGTCATTCCTAAGCTCAGTAAGACTATCCTCCAGTATGGCTTTTCTTATCTCAGACATCAGATTCTGAAGGAATCTGAGATTGTGAATGGTGGTAAGCCTGCCTCCAAGTATTTCTCCAGCCTTAATAAGATGCCTTATATAGGCTCTTGAGAAGTTTCTGCAGGCATAGCAGTCGCATTCCTCGTCAAGGGGTCTGAAATCCTCACTGTATTCTGCATTTCTGACAACCAGCTTTCCTTTTGAGGTCATCACAGTACCGTTTCTTGCTATTCTTGTAGGCAGCACGCAGTCAAACATATCTATTCCTCTTATTGAGCCTTCTATTAAACAATCAGGACTGCCCACCCCCATAAGATACCTGGGTTTATCGGAGGGAAGCTCCGGCACGGTATATTCCAGCACCTCATTCATTAATTCCTTTGGCTCTCCGACGCTCAAGCCTCCTATTGCATAACCCGGCAAATCCTCTTCAACAGTCCTTCTGGCACTTTCAATCCTTAAATCTTTATAGACACTTCCCTGCACAATTCCGAAAAGAGACTGCTTCTCGGTGTTATTATGTGCTTCCTTGCACCTTTTCAACCATCTTGCAGTTCTTTCCATGGACTTTTTCGCATAATCATGCTCACAGGGATAAGGCGCACACTCGTCAAAAGCCATTATAATATCAGCCCCAAGCGAATTCTCAATTTCCATCACATATTCGGGAGTGAAAAAATGCCTGGACCCATCCAAGTGTGATTTGAATTCAACGCCCTCTTCCGATATCTTCCTCAGTTCATTGAGACTGAATACCTGGAATCCGCCGCTGTCGGTAAGAACAGCCCTGTCCCAATTCATGAAACCATGAAGTCCCCCCGCCTTCTCTACCAGCTTATGTCCAGGCCTTATATACAAATGGTATGTATTGCTGAGTATTATCTGCGCTCCGGTTTCCTTCAATTCAAGAGGGGACATAGCCTTTACCGTAGCTTGGGTGCCTACCGGCATGAATACAGGAGTATCAATGATTCCATGGGGGGTATGCAGTTTCCCCAATCTTGCTCCCGTCCTATTATCTTCCTTTATCAGCTCGTATTTTATAGTCAACTACATATACCTCCATTAAAACAGCAGAATGTATTTATCATGATTCATTGTATTTCGCTGCCCATACCCTATGTATAACTCCATCGCTATAGCTCAGCACCTTTAACTCAGCATCTGCAATCCGGTAATATGAACCTTCATGGATATCTCTGCAGGATTGCTTGGATAAATGGCTTATTAAACCGCCTACGGTATCGGCTAGATCTTCAGGTATTTTTACTTCAATTGAGTTATTTATATCAGCTATACTGGCAGAAGCCGGGAAAATATTGATAGCTTCGGTGTCCCTTATATTGCTTACAAACAGGTACTTCTTTATTGCAAAAATACTGGCTATAGAGATTATTCCGAGAAAAAATTCCAGCATATGTGCATTGCTGATCAGCATTTTTCTTGCCACAGCGTAAAGCAAAACCTCTATTACACTGCCGGGCGTATGCCTTACAAGCATGGCCACCATCTCAACCCCTACTACGAGGAGAAGCGTATGCCCTAAAAATTTTTGGAATATATCATAAGTATCAATTGCATTGGTCTGAAATATCATCACAATATATTTCAGAAGGTCTACCATACCAATAACAATTGCTATTGTAATTACTAATGCCAGTATGTTCTCCAGGTACAAAGTCGCGTTAATAAGCCTTTGCTTAATTCGACCTATTTTCATTTAAGCACCCCCCAAAATTAAATAATAAGCATCGCATCTCCAAAGCTGAAAAACCTATAGCGTTCTTTTACCGCTTCTTTATATGCCCTCATTATGTTATCCCTTCCCGCCAAAGCACTTACAAGCATAAGCAAAGTAGATTCAGGCAAATGGAAATTTGTTATAAGGCCATCAGTTATTTTAAACTGATACCCGGGATAAATGAAAATGTCCGTCCAACCTTTGTCTTCCTGCAGGCTTCCTTTTTTCTGCATAATTGATTCAAGAGTCCTTGTTGAGGTAGTTCCTGTACATATTATCCTGCCGCCGCTATTCCTTGTGTTGTTAATAATCTCAGCACTCCCCGCTGTCAGTTCATAGTACTCCGAATGCATCTTGTGCTCCTCAATATTTCTTGTCTTAACAGGTCTGAAGGTGCCAAGGCCAACATGAAGAGTCAAGTATGCCATCCTGATCCCTGAGTCTGAAAGCTCCTTTAGCAGTTCTCTCGTAAAATGCAGTCCGGCAGTTGGTGCCGCAGCTGAGCCTTCAAACTTTGAGTACACCGTCTGATACCGTTCCCTGTCTATAAGCTCTTTCTTAATATAAGGGGGTAGAGGGATCTTCCCCAAACGGTCAAGCACTTCCTCGAAGATACCTTCGTAATTGAATTTAACCAGGCGATTACCTCCTTCAAGTATTTCAATTATCTCTCCGGAAAGCTCTCCGTTTCCGAATATGAATTCCGCGCCTAGCTTTGCCCTTTTCCCCGGTCTTACCATCACCTCCCAGATATACTTATCCTTCCGATTAAGCAAAAGGAATTCCATATTTCCCATGCTGCCCTTCTTAGCGCCAAAAAGCCTTGCGGGTATTACTCTTGTATTGTTCATCACCAGGCAGTCTCCCTCATTCAGATAATCTGAAATATCTCTGAAACTGCGATGCACAATTTCTCCGGTGTTTTTATCAAGAACCAGAAGCCTGGACATATCCCTTTCGGGGATCGGCTCCTGTGCGATCAATTCTTCCGGAAGGTCATAGTAAAAATCCCTAAGTTCCATACCGAGCTCTCTTTCTATTGTACTTTTGCGTTCTGATAGTAGTGTTCCAATATTTCCTTATAGTTATAACCTGCTTCAGCCATACCTTTCGCACCATATTGGCTCATTCCCAGGCCATGCCCGTAACCCTTCCCATCAAAGGTATATTTGTCAGGAATCACATTATAGGCCTTAGTACCGTTCATCCCTTTAACGCTTACTTTGTTCCCCGTGCCTTTAACGACTGTTTTTCCCGATGCAGAAACAACATACATATTTGAAGTTCTACCCTTTTCAGAAGAATTAAAAAGGGAACCTCTAACAAAAATATCCGCATCCGTTTTCAAATCGAACCATATACTCTTAAGAAGCCTCGTACCCAATATGCTCCTTATCTTTTCCTTCTCGAAAACTTTTGTATCCTTGGAGCCCTTTACCTCCAGCTTGGTCACTCTCCCGAATTTACTGCACTCCAATATTCTTATATCTCTTATTTCTCCCAGATCTATACCGGATTGAGTGAGCATTTCTTTCAATTCAGCCTTTTTCAGTTCAACAGTCCAATTGTCATGGGGGCTTCCGAGGCTGAATTCATCTTCCACTCCTCTTATATAATCAGTTTTTGTACCCCAGACATTCTCACTGTCTTCAGTGTGTCCTCCGCTGCTTGAGTGGTAAAAAGCGGATATAGGTGCACCATTATATGTAATTACTTTGCCCTTAGTTGCATTAACAGCTTCTGTGGCAGCGCTGTTTTCCTGAGCCAATCCGTTATATGCCTGGCAGTGCTCAGTACTGCACAGGTCGAAGCCATGAGCACCATGCCTTCCCATAGTCACCAGTGCAAAATTCCTTGCTGCCACTGCCTGTGCCTTTAAGGCTTCTATATGCCAGGAAGACGGCATTTCAGAAGGAACAACACTATATAAATAATGGTCAAAAGGAAGTTCATTTATCACTGTGACATCACTTTCTTCAAGGCTTTGCATTATTATGTCTCCCCTGTATTTCTTCCCTTTGTACTGCAGTGAACTGACTTTTCCCTTGACCTCCTTGGGCTTGACTTTTACTTCTTTCTCACTGTTCAATAACAGCATAAGCTTTCCGGTAGTATTGTCAATAATCTGTATTCTCTCCTTGTCAGGATATACAACAGAATAGTTTAAATCACTTGCTTCCCTCTTCATGATCTTTATCTGTTCAAGGCATTCACTTTCATCCAGATACAGCTGTGACCACACCATCCATCCCTTTTCATATGCAAGAAATACGGACTGGGTAATGGATGACACCTGTTTTAAGACTCGCAGGGCGGCTTCTGCATCAGCATACACCCCTCCTATTTGTATATGATACGGACCAACTACTTCACCTTCGTATTTGGCTGCCCGAACATAGTTAATTTCACATTCCTTGCCGTTTATTATGTTATAATATTCATCTCTGCGGACCTTTACGCCGTTAGGGTTTTTCACTTCAAGCAAATTCTTGTATGAGCCATTCTCAAGAACAAGAATATTCATTCCTGTCTCACTTCCAAGAGTAAAAATATTTGCCTGGGATTGTCCAAAGCTCAGGCCGATTCTGATTGTCTCAGGAACTGTAACATCGGCATGCAAAACTGTAAACATAACTGAAGCAATTATCAAGTAGAGTACTGCAAATTTTTTTGACTTCATAAGCACTAACTCCTTTTATCACGCTTTCCTTGTATTATCTGCGAATAAAACTGAATATTATTGTCATTATAATGCTGGCAAGAATACAGGTAACGATGGGAAAGTAAAATGTGAAATTCCCTTTTTTCATATAAATATCTCCGGGAAGCCTCCCGAGGCCTATTCTTCCGCCAAAATACAGCAGTGCCCCGAAGATAACCATTCCAATTCCAAGTACTATTATTATTTTGGCAAAATATTGCAGGTTCATTTTCGACCAGCCTTTCTCCCGGGCATGTATCTGTCCCTTTCGCTGTAAATACAGCCGCAGTAAGGCTGCCTGTACAAGCCCAGCTCCCTGGATTTTTCAACACCTTCTTTGAAGCCTTCCCTGAAATCCTTATACAGGAATTCCACTCCGTATTTCTTCCCTGCTTCCTCTCCTATCTTCCTGATAAGGTCATGCTTCTGGAAGGGGCTTACCAGAAGTGTAGTGGTAAAAGCATCAAAACGGCCTGATTTTGCAACGGATGCGGCTCTCTCCAACCTTTCGGCATAGCACATAATGCATCGCTGTCCTTCACGGAAAGCTGCATTCCTGAGAAAATCATCCAAATTATATTCATCTATGGTAATCAGCCTGTAACCTGATTTATCAGCAAAATCCCGGGCTGTGTCCAGCCTTTTCTTATACTCCGTATAAGGATGAATATTGGGGTTGTAGAATAACCCTGTTATTTCATGTTCCCGGCTCAGAACCTGATAAGGATAAACGGCACATGGGCCGCAGCACATATGCAGCAGCAGCTTCAATACTCTCACTCCTGATTAATCTTTTTTTATTCCGAAATGCCTGTATGCGGAATTTGTTGCAACCCTTCCTCTTGGTGTCCTGTTTATAAATCCGACTTGAAGAAGATACGGCTCGTAAACATCCTCAATAGTACCGCTGTCTTCACCTATGGACGCTGCAAGGGTATCCAAGCCTACCGGTCCGCCGTCGAATTTGTTGATAATTGTAAGCATCATCTTTTTATCAATGTCATCAAGCCCCATGTCGTCTATTTCAAGAAGCTTCAATGCCTTGTCGGCCGTTTCTTTGTCAATGACTCCGGAAGCTTTGACCTGGGCAAAATCCCTTACCCGCTTCAGCAGCCTGTTGGCAACTCTTGGAGTACCTCTGGACCTTCTTGCTATCTCAAAGGCTCCGGCTTCATCCGTTTCTATCTTCAGTATCCTTGCAGACCTTTTAACTATCTTGTAAAGCTCTTCATCTGTATAATATTCCAGCCTGCAGATTACTCCAAACCTATCTCTCAGAGGTGCGGTAACCATGCCGGCTCTGGTGGTAGCACCGATCATAGTAAATCTCGGCAGATCAAGCCTGATTGAACGGGCGCTGGGTCCCTTTCCTATTATTATATCCAGAGCGTAATCTTCCATGGCAGGATACAGTATCTCTTCTACACTTCTGTTCAGCCTGTGTATTTCATCGATAAAAAGTACATCATTATTATCAAGATTCGTAAGGATTGCTGCCAGGTCTCCGGGCTTCTCTATGGCAGGTCCGGAGGTGATTCTTATGTTTACACCCAGTTCATTGGAAATAATATTGGCAAGAGTTGTTTTTCCAAGTCCCGGAGGTCCGTAAAGCAGGACATGATCCAAGGTTTCCTTCCTCTTATTCGCTGCTTGTATGAAAATGCTGATTTTCTCTTTGGCAACGGACTGTCCTATGTATTCTTCAAGGGATTTGGGCCTCAGGCTGGTATCAATCTCTGTATCATCTTCTATTATCTTTGGGGTTATCAATCTGTCTTCCATTGTATTTCCTCACTTTTATCAATTCACTATCACTTCATTGTTCCAAGCTGCCTTAATGCTTCCTTAATCAAGATATCGATAGGTTTGTTCTTATCCTTTAGCTTCATCACCGCATTTGCCGCTATAGAATAATTATATCCTAAAGCGGTCAAAGCTTCAATTACTTGGGATATCTCATCGCTTCCGCCGAAAACCTCGATTCCTCCCACTGCACTTTCCGTATCTATTTTGTCTTTCAGTTCAAGTATTATCCTTTCTGAAATCTTCTTTCCGATGCCCTGTGCTTTCGAAAGCTTTGCAATGTCCCTTCCCAATATGGCTGCTGCCAGCTCCGATGCCTTATATTGATTCAGAAGGGAAGCTGCGGCCTTTGGCCCTACTCCGGATACCGATATAAGCAATTTGAACATCCCAAGCTCATCCCTTGTAGCAAAACCATAGAGTACCAGGTCATCCTCCTTGACTATCAAGTGTGTGAAAATCTTTGAAATTTCACCCAGCTTAAGGCTTTTCATTGAATTCTGCGAAGTAAACACCCTGTAGCCCAGGCCTGAAATGTCAATTACGGCATAATCCTCTCCGATATAGTCCACTCTTCCGCTTATATACTCATACATTGTACTTCACCCCTACACTCTGAATTGTTCCGAGAATTTTGACGAATTACCGTGGCAAATTGCAACAGCCAAAGCATCTGCAACATCATCGGGCTTCGGTATCTCCCCAAGATTCAGTATTACCTTCACCATCTGCTGCATTTGGTTCTTATCAGCCCTTCCATAACCAACTACAGCCTGTTTGACCTGAAGAGGGGTATACTCATATACCTGCACCCCGGATTTTGAGCCGGCCAGAACCGCTACTCCCCTCGCGTGTCCAACCGTGAGAGCCGTCTTAATATTTTTGTTGAAAAACAGCTCTTCAACGGCAAAGGCATCCGGATTATACCTTTTAATAATATCAACAAGCCTGTCGTATATTATAGTAAGCCTCTCGGACATGTTTATGCCTGCATTTGTGGTAATCGCTCCATAATCAATAACAGTGAATCTGTTTGTTTCATATTTTACAAGTCCATAACCCAGTATTGCAATACCCGGGTCTACACCTAATATCAGCAATAGATATACACCACCAAACATATATTCGCTATATTATACTATAACTTTTTTTGGGAAAAAATGCAACAGGGCAGCATATTGCTGCCCTTGAATTAATGGACATAAGAAGAATGAGTTTCGGTCTTTAATTGCTGAAGCCCTCCAGGGTCTGCTCCTTCTGCTCCTCTGTATCTACCACTATTCCCCCTTCAAGGGCCTGCTGATCCTCAGGAGTGAGCGGTGCTGCAGAAATGTCTGTTTTTTCCTGCAGGGTTTTCTGCCCGTTTTCATCATATACATATATCGCGATGTACCCGCCGTCCACTCCTATTATATAATGGCTGGGGCAGTATGTGTCAATATTCCTGCTGAACTCAATTACAGGGGGTGAATAACCGGAAAGGTGCCAATGGTTGTATTTTTCTTTCAACTGCTGCTCATTCATATTCATCTCGTCGCTTCCTGCCTGAACAGCTTTTTCTACAGTATGCCTGCAAGAATTGTAGTATGTTTTGAAAATCAGCTGTGTATTCGGTGTGGGAAAATCTATCTCTGAAATATTTGCTGTCTCCTCTGTATTGCTTTCGGCATTAACCTCCTCATAGGGCTTTTTTACTGTTGTCGGATTAATCAGGCTGTCCGGTATCTGAAGATTGGCTGATGGCTGATTATCAGGATTTTCTAAAGCTTCAGAGGTATCATAATTCAAAAAATACCCAACCGCAAATGCAGCAGAAATCAGCATTAATACTACCGCAGCCAGCAGATATCTTCTTTTACGCCTGATACTTCTATCTTCAAACATAATTATCCCTCCATATTGTTCTGGAGGGTATTATTTCCAAAAAATATATTTTTATACCTATATATACAATATTCTTCTTTTACCTGCCTATT
>Ga0208197_1001608_pt1 | contig 21942 bp, 17 predicted proteins | sample AD_JPNNA4_MetaG_FD_184444 | JGI IMG/M metagenome (GOLD analysis project Ga0208197, IMG submission 184444) | Active sludge microbial communities of municipal wastewater-treating anaerobic digesters from Japan - AD_JPNNA4_MetaG (SPAdes) (version 2) | ecosystem: Engineered > Bioreactor > Anaerobic...
TTCAATCGCTGAAGTCAATTCTAACGCAACAACAACGATATCCGCGAATGGAAAAACAATTACAATGAAAACCTACGATGTGATGATCGATACACCCGGCAGCATAGTGCATGTGCATGTTGATGTCCAAAATTGTACTGTGGCAGGTATTTGGCCCCAATATAAGCGATTCATTCCGGCACCTACAGAGACAATATGAAATGAAAGGGATCCGGCCGCGTCATGGAGGACATCCATCTTGTTCACTGCCTCTCCTGTGGGGAGAGGAGGAGGCCGTCCCATCAGGGCCGGGAGCGAAGGGGGTAGCCGTCGCCCCCTGGAAGCGACGAGAGGCCGGGAGTGTCGGGGGGGTCCCGATCAATTCTTTCATTCCCTTTAAACTGCACCCAATATACCCGCATCCAAAGGTTGAACCATTATGCACTCCCAGACCCTGTTGTTTTGGTGATTGTGGGCATTCCCCGAATGTTTTGAGGATCCCGTGTTCCCTTAAATATGCCTCTGCACCCTCCTCGTCAGTCGTATGGTGGGTCAGTTCGACAAGGTTCATTCATCTGGCCATCAGCGGTTAGTATATAAATGTGGCCTCTATTAAGGAATCACCATAAGCAATGTATGATCTCAAGGTCTTTCCCGAGCTCGATCCGGTCAACCGGGTCCATTTTGAGCGATATGTACGCCACCTCGATTTGAAGCAGGTGAAATTCAACACTGTCCGGACCAAGTTATGGCGGGTCTACCCATTTCTGAAGTGGTATAAATTCCAGGACGCTAAGACCATCACCCAGGCAGTCCTTGAGGATTACTTCATTAAGCGACGGGCTCTGGTCAGCCCCTTCACCCTCCAGGGAGACATCCTTGAGCTCAAACTCTTCTTCCGGTTCCTTTTACCGAAGAAGGAGAAGCAGCTCTTCCAGAATATCACGATCAAACGGCCGAGCGCCACCTCCCTGTCGATCAGCTCATCACTCGGGAGGACATCTCGAAAATTATCGATGCCTGTGAAAAACCACGGGACCGGCCCCTCTTCATGCTCATGTGGGACCGGGAGAACGGATCAATGAACTTCTTTCCCTCAACATAGGGCACGTTCAGTTCGACCGGTACGGAGCAGTTGTTATCGTGCATGGGGAAGACAGGGATGCGTCGGCTACGGCTCATCAGCTCGGTCCCGGACCTCCAGACATGGATCACCATGCACCCCCTTCGGGCCGATGCCCAGGCCCCGCTCTTTGTGACGGCCCGCTGCTATGGTGGCCGCCCACGCCGCCTCGATAAGCGTACCGTGGAGAACAAACTCATTCATGTTGCAAGGGCGCCCGCATCACGAAGCCTGTCCATCCGCATGCAGTCCGGCATGCCCGTCTCACAGATCTTGCCCGGGGAAACGGGGGCAGGCCTGGGCTCAACGAGATGGAGCTCCGCCTTGTTGCCGGATGGGAACGGAACAGTGCCATGCCCGAGGTCTATGTTCACCTTTCAGGAGCTGATGTGGAGCGGAAGGTCCTGGCAAATGGCGGCATCATCGAGATTGAAACACCACAATCCGAGATAAAAATCGAGCCAGCACGATGCCCACGGTGCAAGACAATGAACGCCCATTACGCATCCCAGTGCTCGCAGGTCCTCATGGAGAAGACTGCGTTGAGCATTGATGAATCAGTTGATGTCGCAAAGGCAAGCAACGATTACCAGGACTTGTTGAACCGACTGAAATCGGACCTGGGTACGAGGACATGAGGCGCAGACTCTGGATTTATGTCAGGGTATGACCTTACAAAAAATATTTTTTTGTCAGGTTATAACCCTACAAAAAATAAGTTTATGAAGGAGTATAACCCTACACTATCTTGTGACATCGCTCTTCGAACTTCTCACCACGCTGAATCCATGGTGGACGGGCCAGGAATTTGAGACAGGAAAACCCCGGCTTGCCTACTTCTCGAAAATCCAACGATACCTCGGGACCGATGAGATCATGGTACTCAGCGGGGTCAGGCGTTCAGGGAAGACGACGCTCCTTTTCCAGACCATCAAATATCTGATCGATAGTCAGCACGTTCCTCCTCGGAATATTCTCTTCGTGAATTGCGATGAGCCCGAGATCTCCAGTCTGGAGAATCCTCTCTCGAAAGTGGTCGACACCTATCGGAAGGAGATCCCCGCGAAGGGAACACTGTATCTGGTCTTTGATGAGATACAGGGCATCCCGGGCTGGGAGCGGATCATAAAATCTCTCTACGACAGGAAGAAATACAAAATGATCATCTCGGGTTCATCCTCGTATCTTCTGGATTCGCAGATATCGACACTGTTGTCCGGGCGTTTTTTCACCATCCCGGTATTTCCCCTGGATTTCAGGGAATACCTCGCATTCCAGGGGATAGAGATACCCGACGATCCGGTCGACCTCGCCGCCAGGAAATACGAGATACTGAACCAATTGAAACGGTACCTGCGCGAGGGCGGATTCCCCATCGTCGTGCTGCAAGAGGATGAACGCACGAAGGACGATTACCTCAAAGCCTACTACGACAGCATTGGCTATCGTGACATCATCAGGGTCAACGAGATCAGGAACCAGAAGGCGCTTGCCGAGCTGCTCTATTATCTTTTCACCAATGTCACGGCCCCCTATTCCTATCGCCGTCTCAAGAACCTGCTTGGAATAGACCTCGATGCAGTCCAGGACTATATCCATTTTGCCGAGATGGCCAAAGTCCTCTTCGAAGTACCGCACTTTGCCTATTCCCTGCAGGCACAAAAGAGACCGAACCGGAAGATCTACTGCATTGATAACGGCCTCCGGAACGCGGTATCCTTCCGCTTCTCTGAAGACGAGGGGAAACTTGCCGAGAACCTGGTATTCATCGAGTTGCTCCGGTCCGGTTCAACTCCCTTCTACTGGAAGAAGAAGACAGAGGTAGACTTTGTCGTGAAAGGCCCCGACAATCTCCTCACCGCATTCAACGTCTCCTACACCGATACAATTCCTTCAAGAGAGAAGGACGGGCTGAGGGAGTTTGCGGGTGAATTCGGTGACAAGGTGAAAGAGATGATCATTCTCACGAAGGACACCGAGCAGGTCACCGATGATATCAATCTCATCCCGCTGTGGAAATGGCTCTTAAGGGAGAGATAGCGACTATTTTTTAACGGTAGAACAGGGATTGACGGGCCCCTCTCGAATAATCGCAGTCTGATACCTGCATTCAAACAGAATGGAGGGGAATCCAACTTCTGGTTCAAATCCCGGTCCCCTTCTTTCACCGAGCGGGGTTCCCGGTCAAAGAATTGATCAATTATCCCCCTTACCAACTCACCATTCAGAGAGCCTCTGTAAATCGATCTTTTTATCAAAGCCCAAAGAAATCACGAGTCCGAGTAAAAGTACATTGAGACAGACCGTTTTTTTCACAGATTTCGTCGTATACTTGTGGATTTTCCTTAAACCGAATGCATTTTTCGCCGCTTTAAACACATCCTCAATAAGAGATCTCTTTTCCAGAAAAGGTCTCTCATCCCTGAGATGCGTGAACAATCGTCTGGCCAGGTTGGAGAACCGTTTCATAAGTTGCTTCGTATCAGATCTGCCAAAAATCCAGATGGGATAGTTGAGCCTTTTCATCAGTTTCGACACAGAGAACTTCTTTTTAGAGAAGATCAAAGGAACAACATTGAACTCAAAAATGCCCTGGACATAGTTATCGTATGAGTAATAACCCTTGTCAAAGACGACAATATCTCCAATACGGGTGATTCTACGTCTTTTCAATTCTGTCATGATCTCTTCATAGAGAACAGAATCATGCGGAGATCCCGGGTGAAGGAGAAAACAGACTGGCTGCAGTGAACGAGAATCAAGTGCCAGGGTAAGCTTATACCCAATGTAATGTCCATGAATTGGCGAATAACCCCATTTGAACTCCCGAGTCTCAAGTTTGGCTTTTGAATAGGTTCTTTTGAACCAGTTCAGATCGAGGGTAATCGCCGTGGCATCGACCAGAAATGTATTCATTCCACGCCTTCTTTTCCATTTACACCATGAATTGAGGATACCTGTGATGAGGGAGATGAACTGGTTTTCATCAAACCTGCTTAAAATGCTATAGACGGTCTCTACAGAGGGAACATCCCGAATTCCCATGAATTTTCTTAATTTCCTTCGATCCTTCAATTCCTGAACCACAAAAGCATAATCAACTGAAAAGAACATCGTCATGAGAGCGATTTTCAAAGCCTCTGCAGCAGGTTTTATTGGAGTTATCTCATATTTTGAGAACTCCTGCTGTGCACGACGTGTCGATACGACTGCCAGAACCCGTTCCAAGAGGAACCATTTTGGGTCCTTCCGCTCTACTATCAATGGGGAGTACATTGTGTTGCTCAAATATGTATTCCCCTTCGAGTACGATCAATTTTGCGGTTTATTCCCGGTTATTTTAGAATTTAGAGGTATATCCAAGTGTACTTTTATCCGGCATTCATGAATCTTATCCAAAATGTCAATTGAGAAATGATTTGGTGCTATTTTGGGGCTGATCCCACAAGGGGGCTATGATCAATTATCTAAAAAATATGATGCAGAACTGATTAATGAATTATCTAAAAAATATGAAGAAGAACATCGACCAGATTTAAATTCAGTTATAAAAAGAAATCATGAGGATAGCTATTCGGATCTTGGTGATTCCCTCATAAAGGCCACAATTATATACTAACAAATGGTGGCCAGATGAATAAACCTGGTAGAACTCACCCCATACACGAATGACGAGGAGGGTTCAGAGGCATTTTTAAGGGAACACGAGATTCTCAAGACATTCGGGGAATGCCCGTACTGTGGGAGCAGGAGGTTTAATAGAGTCAGGATACAGGTACGAGGCATATCTTGAGTAATTATCTGAATTATTTTCATGTCCTTCTTTTTATGGGAACTATTTGAAGAACAGAGAATGCGAGGGGTGGGATTCGAACCCACGGACTCCTTCGAGAACGGATCTTAAGCCTAATACATTCACTTGGCGCCGGATTTGCTTAAGTTCGGACCTTGTGGAGGTATAGACAATGTATGATCTCAAGGTCTTTCCCGAGCTCGATCCGGTCAACCGGGTCCATTTTGAGCGATATGTACGCCACCTCGATTTGAAGCAGGTGAAATTCAACACCGTCCGAACCAAGTTATGGCGGGTCTACCCATTTCTGAAGTGGTATAAATTCCAGGACGCTAAGACTATCACCCAGGCGGTCCTTGAGGATTACTTCATCAAGCGACGGGCTCTGGTCAGCCCCTTCACCCTCCAGGGAGACATCCTTGAGCTCAAACTCTTCTTCCGGTTCCTTTTACCGAAGAAAGAGAAACAGCTTTTCCAGAATATCACGATCAAACGACCGAGGCGCCACCTCCCTGTCGATCAGCTCATAACTCGGGAAGACATCTCGAAAATTATAGATGCCTGTGAAAAACCACGGGACCGGGCCCTCTTCATGCTCATGTGGGACTCGGGAGGACGGATCAATGAACTTCTTTCCCTCAACATAGGGCACGTTCAGTTCGACCGGTACGGAGCAGTTGTCATCGTGCACGGAAAGACGGGCATGCGCCGGCTCCGCTTGATCAGCTCGGTCCCGGACCTCCAGACATGGATCAACATGCACCCCCTACGGGCCGATGCCCAGGCCCCGCTCTTTGTGACGACCCGCTGCTATGGTGGCCGCCCACGCCGCCTCGATATGCGTACCGTAGAGAACAAACTCACTCATGTTGCAAGGGCTGCCCGCATCACGAAGCCTGTCCATCCTCATGCAGTCCGGCATGCCCGACTCACAGATCTTGCTAGGGGAAACGGGAGCAGGCCTGGGCTCAACGAGATGGAGCTCCGCCTTGTTGCCGGATGGGAACGGAACAGTGCCATGCCCGAGGTCTATGTTCATCTTTCAGGAGCAGATGTAGAACGCAAGGTACTGGCAAATGCCGGAATTATCGAGATTGAAACACCACAATCCGAGATAAAACTCGAGCCAGCACGATGCCCACGGTGCAAGACAATGAACGCCCATTACGCAACCTACTGTTCCCAGTGCTCGCAGGTCCTCATGGAGAAGACTGCGTTGAGCATTGATGAATCAGTTGAGGTCGCAAAGGCAAGCAGCGATTACCAGGATTTGTTGAACCGACTGAAATCGGACCTGGGCATGAAGTCATGATATGTGGACCCCGTATTTATGTCAGGGTATGACCTCACAAAAAATATTTTTTTGTCAGGTTATAACCCTACAAAAAATAAGTTTATGAAGGAGTATAACCCTACACTATCTTGTGACATCGCTCTTTGAACTCCTCACCACGCTGAATCCCTGGTGGACCGGCCAGGAATTTGAGACGGGAAAACCCCGGCTCTCCTACTTCTCGAAAATCCAGCGATACCTTGAGACCGATGAAATCATAGTACTCAGCGGGGTCAGGCGTTCGGGGAAGACGACGCTCCTTTTCCAGACTATCAAATATCTCATCGAGAATCAGCACGTTCCTCCCAGGAATATTCTCTTCGTAAATTGCGATGAGCCCGAGATCTCCAGCCTTGAAAATCCACTCTCAAAAGTGGTCGACACCTATCGGAAGGAGATCCCCGCGAAGGGAGCACTGTACCTGGTCTTTGATGAGATACAAGGCATCCCGGGGTGGGAGCGGATCATAAAATCTCTCTACGACAGGAAAAAATACAAAATAATCATCTCGGGTTCGTCTTCCTATCTTCTGGATTCGCAGCTATCGGCTCTGCTGTCCGGGCGTTTTTTTACAATCCCTGTGTTTCCGCTGGATTTCAGGGAATACCTCGCATTCCAGGGGATAGAGATAACCGACGACCCGGTCGACCTCGCCGCCAGGAAATACGAGATACTGAACCAATTGAAACGGTACCTGCGCGAGGGCGGATTCCCCATCGTCGTGCTGCAAGAGGATGAACGCACGAAGGACGATTACCTCAAAGCCTACTACGACAGCATTGGCTATCGTGACATCATCAGGGTCAACGAGATCAGGAACCAGAAGGCGCTTGCCGAGCTGCTCTATTATCTTTTCACCAATGTCACGGCCCCCTATTCCTATCGCCGTCTCAAGAACCTGCTTGGAATAGACCTCGATGCAGTCCAGGACTATATCCATTTTGCCGAGATGGCCAAAGTCCTCTTCGAAGTACCGCACTTTGCCTATTCCCTGCAGGCACAAAAGAGACCGAACCGGAAGATCTACTGCATTGATAACGGCCTCCGGAACGCGGTATCCTTCCGCTTCTCTGAAGACGAGGGGAAACTTGCCGAGAACCTGGTATTCATCGAGTTGCTCCGGTCCGGTTCAACTCCCTTCTACTGGAAGAAGAAGACAGAGGTAGACTTTGTCGTGAAAGGCCCCGACAATCTCCTCACCGCATTCAACGTCTCCTACACCGATACAATTCCTTCAAGAGAGAAGGACGGGCTGAGGGAGTTTGCGGGTGAATTCGGTGACAAGGTGAAAGAGATGATCATTCTCACGAAGGACACCGAGCAGGTCACCGATGATATCAATCTCATCCCGCTGTGGAAATGGCTCTTAAGGGAGAGATAGCGACTATTTTTTAACGGTAGAACAGGGATTGACGGGTCCCTCTCGAATAATCGCAGCCTGATACCTGCATTCAAACAGAATGGAGGGGAATCCAACTTCTGGTTCAAATCCCGGTCCCCTTCTTTCACCGAGCGGGGTTCCCGCTTATCTTTCCCATTCTTCAATCCTGGGGTATGCAGGGCATTAGGATTCTCTGATGCACCCTGCGAAGGAGAAAACGATATGAGAGAAATTTCCCAGGAAATCCTCGACCACCTCCCCGACCCAATCGCACGGCTGGTCTGGGAGAAATGGATCGCGGAAGGTACAGCCAGATTAATACCTACAGAACGCGAGGTGCAGAGATGCAGCGCACAATAGATGGCAGCCCCCTCATGGAATCATGCGCCAACACGAATTCACGCGGGACCGCCATCTACTCTTCTGCGTGCCCTGTATTAAGACCAGCGAACCCTATCGGTCGGCTGATGGTGACCCTATGACGCTCAGCGAGTTCACCACCGATCCCGTTCCCCTCTACCTCATCCCACAGGCGCTCTCGGCAGAGATCCACCGGTTCGGGGATGCTATCGCAGAGGTTCATATCCGGCGGACTGTCGGCCACAATTACGTCCTGAACGTACACCATGACCAGGAGGATCCCGATGCCAGGTGAACCAGGGACTCTCTCGTACGGAGAGGGGGGCAAGGTCGACATCATTGTAGAGGGCGAGCGATATTTCCTCGCATCACCCGAAGTGAAGGCCCTCCTCATGTACGGCCGGATCGTTCCGATCCTTGCATCGCTATCCCGGGTCACAGAGGCAGCGGATGGCAAGCCCTCTATCTCCATTGAGGGACACGCGGCGGTCAACCGGTCCGGCAAAGCTGTCATCCTCTATACCCGGGCCGGCCACTTCATCATCCCGCTGGTGAGCTTCCAGCGCGTTGCCCGTGGGGAGGCGATATCGGCCCCGCTCTTCCCGCTCCTCCCTGATGGACAGGAAGGATCAACATGACCGAAGAGGTCCGGCGAGCTGTAGGGTTGATGTTCACCCAACCGGCAATGGTAGAGCTCCGGGCGATCACCGACCAGCATATTCACAGCGGGTACTTCAACGACCCGGAGCTGCTGGTAAAGGCTGCAGAGACCCTTGATGCCGTTCCGGATGTCCAGGGGATCTATGTCACCCTGAACGAGGTGGATCCGGCACTCCTCTCCCGCCGGGCAAACCGGGTAAAGATGAGACTCGGGAGGAAGGACGCCACCACGAGCGATACCGATATCATCAGGAGACATTGGCTGCCCATCGACTTGGACCCGGTCCGGCCAAGCGGGGTCTCATCAACTAATAGCGAGCACGACACCGCACTTGAGCGAGCAGGGAAGATCTCAACCTGGCTTGCAGAGCAGGGGTTCCCGGATCCGATTCTTGCCGATTCCGGCAATGGGGCACACCTCCTCTATCGCATCGATCTTCCGAACGATGATGAAGCAACAGGGCTTGTCAGGTCCTGCCTCACAGTCCTCGATGCTCTCTTTTCCGACAATGTGGTGACAGTTGATACTGCAAATTTCAACGCTGCCCGGATCTGGAAACTATATGGGACCACCTCGCGAAAGGGGGATAACACCCCTGATCGCCCTCACCGGATTTCACGGCTGCTCTCCTTCCCCGATGCACTCGAAGCAGTCCCGATTGAATCGCTCCAGCGTCTCTCCACGTTGCTCCCTGCACCGGAATCAATCCCGGCACCGAGTCCAAAGAGCAGGGGACTGAATCTTCACCAATGGCTCATTGCCCATGGGATAGGTATCCGTTCCGAGAGGCCCTGGCAGGGAGGGACACTCTATGTCCTCGATGAATGCCCATTCTCTGGCTCACACCGAGATGGGGCGTTCGCTATCCAGTTCCCAAGCGGGGCGATTTACGCAGGCTGTCACCACGCGTCCTGTGGGGCCGGAGCACAGAGATGGCCCGAACTCCGTCAACGATACGAAAGGAAACAATCTCTACCGAGGGAGAGCCAATCTTCACCCCCACCACCCCCCAGCCCTAAACCCCCCGCTCCCGAGCACAGGCAACGGGCACTCGACTTCCTGCAAACAGGAGATCCCCTCTCCTTCATGCTCAATGTCTTTCACCGGGATCATGTCGGGGACCGGATTGTTACCGAGTGCCTGATCATGTCGGTCGCCTCGCAATCGGTGGCTAACACCCGGGGGCTGCATGTCGCCATCTCAGGGAATTCAGGGAAGGGGAAAACCCACGCTTGCAATACCATGCTCTCCCTCCTCCCCGAACAGTTCCGGATGAAAGGCACCGTCTCAAATAAGGCGCTCTATTACCATGACCAGCTCAGGTCCGGGTCGGTCCTCCTTTTCGATGATGTCTCGCTCTCCGAGGACCTGCAGGAGATCCTTAAGGCAGCCACGGCCAGTTTCCGTGAACCGATCGAGCACCGGACGGTCACTACCGATCGCCAGATGCGGGTCTGCTCCATCCCGGCCCGCTGTGTCTGGTGGCTCGCGAAAGTGGAGAGTGTGGGCGATGACCAGGTCATGAACAGGATGCTGACGGTCTGGATCGATGACTCGGCCGACCAGGACCGGGCCGTGCTCGAGCACATGAAGGAACGGGAGTCCCTGCCGCCCGGGGACCTTGACCTTGACCCGGATGTCCTCACCTGCCGGGCGATCTGGGAAGTTCTCAAGGAGCAGGTGGTCCACATCCGCATCCCCTTTGCCACGCGGATCAACTTCTCTGCAACACAGAACCGGCGGAACCCGGGGATGCTCTTTGACCTGATCAAGTGCCATGCCCTGCTCTTCATCCACCAGCGGGAGAGAGATGAGAAGGGGAGCCTGGTGGCCACTCGCGAGGATTTCGCGTACGCCCGGCAACTCTTCCTTGCCATCACCAGCGAATCCGGCGGACAGGAGACCAAGCAGACCCGGAACGAGGCTGCAGCTTTGGATACTATTGCGAAGATGGGAGTCGAGGTCTTCACCATCAAGCAGCTCCAGGACGCCCTCGGGCTCTCCTACCACCAGACCTACCGGCTCCTCCACGGATACTCGAACAGCAAGGCCAGCTATAGCGGCATCCTGGACAAGTGCCCCGCGATAAGTTTCATTGATGCAACTGTCGCTGAGGAACTCTATGGCGTCTCACTGAAAAGGCGTGAACACTACTTCTCCTTTGATGCCGAGATGTACCGGTTATGGTCCGCAAAGGCACAGATATGGCTTGAGGAGGAAGAGCATAAGGAAGAGAAGGAGGACAACAATAACGACCACGACCATGACGATGACAAGGGCGATCATGACTCTTCCACTTTTTCACCAGGTTTTCACCAGAATTTTGATAAAAATGCAAACCTGGAAGAACCAGAAATTTGCGAGCAATTATGCAATCATGAGATATCCAGAGAGATGCATGTACAGGATCATACATGTTTGCACTCAATTCAGGAAGCACACAGTGCCCCTGTTCATGATTCGTGCGGATCCGGGTGTGCCTGTGTTTCCAATCACAGTGTAAAAGAAACTGTAAACCCCTATTCTAGAACCCGATTATCCAACCAACTCCAAAATCCGCTACTTCACGTGAACACTGGTAGTTGCAAGCCAGTGAAAGCTGGTGCAAAGGTCCCCTCACGACCTGGTAAGATCATCCCAATCCCGGGTCTCCTCGATCACCAAGACTTTACCAGGACTACCATACAGCTCGGCCGCTGTGGGATCTGTGACGGCGGGGCTGCGGTATACAGGTGTAAGGAGAAGCAGGTAAACATTTGTGAGGGGTGTTATGCTCGTCTCGTGAGAGAATGGAACCAGAGTAAGGGGGTACAATGAGAGATAACCCCCTTGAGATGCATCATCCTGGATTGAATCCACCCTAATCACGATTAGTACTAATCACGATTAGGGAACAGGTGATCGCAATCCTCGGGTTTCAGCACCGGACCAACTACTAATTTGTCATATTTTAGTATTTTTTAGTGGTCGCCGGAAACAATAACGAGAGAGAGAATTTATTTTCCTGCCCCGCACGCTTCTACGACCCTATCTGCATCATAACGGAGGGCAATCTCCCTGGTGTTGCCCCTTACCTTCCCCTGAGTCAGGGTAATGAGCCGCATCTCGTCAAATTTTTTCAGGTGCTCGAAATAGACGGTATAACCGACTCCTATCGACTCCTTTACCATTCCATACACCGTCCCGGAGGTCATGTAGGGGGAGACCCCCCTGCTCAGCTCTGCGATATGCCCAAGGGTCTGGCGTTCCTGCGGGGTTAAGGCCCGGACACATGCCGAGAGATGTACATACCGGGCCAGATCATAGGCAGCACCGATATCGTCCGCAGTTACTTCGTGACGGGCTCCATGCTCGGCGTTCAGCACGGCGCGTCGGATAAGGTCAATTCCTACGCGGAGGTCCCCGGTCTGCATGGTATGATGGACGACATGGCCCAGCATTTCATCGGATAATACTCCAGGATAAAGTCCCAGCCGGACCCGGTTGGCGAGGATATTGTGGATCTCTTCAGAGGTATAGGGCGGAAAATAAATCTCGTGTTGTTGGAGGACAGAGACTACGCAGGGATCGAGTTCCTCGTTGAGGTCCATCTCGATGTTACTCAAGGTCAGGATGACCCCTGCCCGCGCTCCCCGGTGCTCTTCATAGAGGCGGAGGAGGGAATAGAGGGTATCGTTGAGAACCTTATCAGGGAGAAGATAGTTGGCATCATCAAGACAGACGATGAGCACGATCTCCCTCTCGATGACTGCCCTGCAGATGTCGTCCAGGATCTTCCTGAACGAGATACCGGTCGGGGGCGGCAGGTGACCAAAGAGTTTCAGGTAGATCCGCGAGAAGACCGAAAAGCGGGTCCGCTCATTCTGGCAGTTGACATAGATAGGCACAAGTTTCCGTGTGGTCTCCTCCACCTCGGCAAAGATCCGGTGGACGCTGGTAGTCTTGCCGGTGCCTGGGAGGCCACGGAGGACGGTGTTCATCGGCCGGGAACCCTGGAGACCGGGACCAAGAGAAAAGGCCAGCTCGCGGAGCTGTGGCTCCCGGTATTCGAACTGGTCGGGGAGATGATCGACCTCGAAGACATCACGGTCCCTGAAAAGTGTCTGGTCCGACATGAGGTATTTCATGAAGAGATCCATTCTGGACCGGAGCTATATAGGGCACATCCGCGGTGGGTGAAAGTTCCCAGCCCGCAATATTATGATGTATTTAATTCTGACCATTCTAGATTAATGCCAAGTTTTTTGAAATATCGTGTGAGTCTTTTTCTTGCTTCTGCAGTTTTCCCCATAGCTATCAATAAATTTTTCAAATTATTCATATCTACAGGCTCTCCAAATTCTGTGATGAAACGAGCAGCCAGACGTATGTTGCTTGTATGCTGAACTAAAATTAACTGATTTTTCCAATTAAGTTGCTGGATTTCTCGATCAGCTGGAATAACTTGCATCTTAAATCCTGGTTCTCGCCAGGTTAGTTTACCATCAATCACCGAAAAAAATCTTGGGGTAACTATTACATCACGTATAATCCCCGGTGTGTTCAGAGCATCATCTCCAATTGTCGCTTTAAGCTTACCATTAGAGAGTAATTCGTTTGCTGCGGCAGTAATGAGATGAGAATCCATAGGATCTATAATTTGACGCAAACGACGGACAAATTCCCGTATATGTTTTTCTTTAGTATGAGGAGATGTGATTGGATTTCGATAATGCGATGGCTCATTAAATTGCAATCTCCATTTATTGAAAGATTTTGATAACTGTGCAAACTTTTTGATTCGTGGATTGCAAAGGCGTGCCTCTTCTAAATAAGTTTGCCCGGTTGTTGGATTCTTTTTTTGAAGGTTTTCCCAGATAACACCCACTGTTCGTAATTTTTTATCAGATTTTATGTACTTGTCTTGAGGCATTTTGCTGTAAAAGGCAAGGATAAATAGTATTTGCTCTATCATTTGCCGCGATAAATTTCCAGCACATCGAATAAAAGCGCCGGGGAATTTTTCTATGTCTTGATTATCTAAATACCACTCAATTTGATCAAGTGCTTTCACCGGATCTTGAAGTAATGACATTTCAATAACGGAGTATCTCTTGTGCGAATTAATAATTATTCCAATTTATGCTATTAGGGAGATTTAACTGCTATAATGGATATTTTACCCTTTTGATACAGTCACGCCCATATACTCCTTTTTTCTTTATATACTCACGTCTACCCGAGATCCCGGGAAATCCGTAGACAGGAGTATCAGCATGGGAGATTTCGTCCAGCAGACCAATGTCAAGTCAGCCGTCAGGGCACTCACTACCCCGATCGCTGACGTGGCTGCCTTCAACACCATCGTTCAGGCAGTCCTGACCACCAACCCGTTTGGGTGCACCGCATATGAGACCTCCAGCGGGCAGATGCCCGCGATGGAGAAGACCAGGGAAGGATATACCGCCCGGGTCATCTACGAGGATGATGAAGCGAACACCGTGGGGACCATCACCGCACGGGCAAGTACCGTTGCCGGCTTCAACACCGTGAAGTCCGAGATCCTCGGTGATACCGAGATGGCCACCGCAATGGGTGGCGACCCGGTGAACGACAGCGAGGGTGAGCGGTACTCGGCCACCATCAAGTGCCACGATCCCAGCGGGGAGATCTACTACGTGGCCTTCAGCCGCGAAGAGGTCCGCGTCACTTCCTACGAGGCCGACGCGATTCTCGCCACCGTTGAGACCTGGGCCGACACCGTTGCCGTTCTGGCCTGAGCAGCGAGCAGTAGTTTTCCCTTTCCAGGGAGGGAGGGACCATGGATGAAGGATTCATGTTCCTCCTCGGTTTTTCTCTCGGGAGCCTGATGATGCTCTTTGCTGTCGTCAGGATTATCATCGAGATGCACGACCGGATGGAGCTGAACCTGCGGAGGCGGTGATTCCCTCACCGTCTCTTTCGTTGGCCGCCCTCCCCTTGGGGTGATTTCATGGAACAGGAATTAATCCAGATTTTTGAGATGCTGGTGGCGTTAGTGGCGGCACTCGTTGCCTACTGGCAGCACCGGCAGAAGACCCAGGCTATCGTGGAGAAGGAAGAGGCCTTGGTGGAGAAAGAGGTCGCCGAGGCCTTGCAGTTCGCTGCAGAGTCGGAGAAGGACGAAGTGGTATCCTACTTCGATCCCGACGACGACAAGGTGACCACTCCACCGGACGCTGTCCCGTCCAGGTCCTGGAAGATGAGCGATGAGACCAAGCGGTGGGTGACCGTGGGCCATTCGCCAGAAGAGCAGGCATCCCTTCTGAGACAGATTGCGAATGCAGAGGACCAGAAGAAGATGCAGTATTTCATCTCGGTGCCGACCGCGTACTACGAGATTGAGTACGGGCTGGTGAAGGGAGGTGGGAAGGGGGCATGAGCCCATTTCCATTCATCCTCTATCTATCCCCGATAATTTCACAACTCTTTTCTTTTAACGGAATACATTGTTGTTGAATATTGAGATTCTTGGGTCTCATGAAAAGAGGCAATAAATGACACAAAGGTTGTTACTTCCATTTCAAAACAATAATTTATTTTCCAATTATTTTCTCGCGAATCAGCTTCTCCAGTCCCTTGAATGGAGTAACTCTGAATATCGCGAATCATTTCAGCAGATAAAAGAAATCTACCAGAGAGAGAGAAATTTGTTAAGGACTTATAATGAAAAACAATTAGAAGACCATTTTTTCAAACCAATTTTTTCTATCCTTGGGCATAATTACGAAGTAACAGAAAGAACTCGTTCTCAAGAATTTCCCGATTTTGCATTTTTCCCGGATGAAAATGCCAGGACAAATGCACACCAATTTAAAAATACCCGCTCATTTTATGCAAACACAATCGCAATTGGAGAGGTTAAGCAAATCGCGGTAGATTTAGACCGATTTGGTAGAGATGAATATAATCGTAGCAGGAATCCTAGTCTCCAACTCTGGATGTATTTGATTGACACTGAGCCAAAATGGGGAATCCTTTCAAATGGGAGATTATGGAGATTATATTGCAAAGAGAAACGTCGTGATGACTTTTATGAAATTGACCTTATTTCGTTAATAGAATCGGACGATATTGGAGGGTTTCGATATTTCTATTATTTCTTTAGAGAAGGAGCATTCCTTCCTTCTGATGCAAATGAACCATTCCTTGAAAGGGTTTTACGTGGTTCTGCTGATTATGCCAAAGAAATAGGCGAAGATCTCAAAGATAACGTCTATAAGGCAATGAAAAAAGTTGCAGAAGGATTCATTGAGTGGAGAGGGAATCAACTCGATCTTCAAAATCACGAATCGGTCGAATTAGTTCATAAAAATACCATGCTCCTTCTTTATCGGATTCTTTTTCTCCTCTATGCCGAAGGTAAAGGGCTGTTAGATCTGAATAATCTTCAATATAGAGAGAATTACAGCCTTCAAAAATTGAAAAATGAAATACGCCAGAAAAATGAGGGTCCTGCCCATCAGCGATACCAATCTATCAATACATCGTTGTACACACGGCTGCGTGATTTGTTCAGGTTGATCAACCAGGGAAGTGAGTCCTTCGGGATACCTCGGGGTGAGTTTTACGTACCTGCATACAATGGGGGATTATTCGATTCAACCAAACACGTTCATTTGGAGAGATGGGCGATTGGGGACTCCTATCTTGCAGAAGCAATTGACCTTCTATCAAGAGGAAAAACAAATGGCCATTCTCGTGACTTTATAGATTATTCCACACTTGAAATTCGTCATTTGGGAAGCATTTATGAAGGGCTTCTCGAATATCGGTTGAAAGTCGCTGAACATGATTTGGTTGTCAAAGGGGATCAATGGGTTACATTAGCGGAGTATAATTCAGACCGAAGAACCCCCTCGTCCCTTGAAGACTTTAATGAGTTTGACAGAGTTACCAGAGGACATATTTTCCTTGCCACAGACCGAGGTGAAAGAAAACTTACCGGCTCATATTATACCCCTGATTTCATCGTCGATTATATTGTCAAACATACATTAGCCCAAATTGTCAATGAAAAATTACGTGAGGTGGATAGTGGCCAAGCGACTGCTAAAGAAGCCCTATTGTCGATAAATGTCCTTGATCCAGCGATGGGGAGTGGACATTTCCTCGTGGGTGCTGTTGATTTTCTCGCATAAAAGGTTCTCGAAGGAATTCAAAGTGATATATTAGCAGAAAAAATTACTGATACTTCTACTTATACGAGTGATTGGGCACGCCGAGAGGTCGTTTCTCGTTGTATTTATGGTGTTGATCTTAACGATCTTGCCGTAGAACTCGCGAAGGTGTCTTTATGGCTATCGACCATCAGCAAAGATAAACCACTCTCTTTTCTTGATCACCGGTTAAAACAAGGGAATAGTCTTGTCGGAGCACGACTCTCCGATTTGCGTTATTATCCTGGGACAGCTCCTGAAGGCTCTCGCAATCAGACTGAACTTCCAACATCGATCTCTCCCAGATTCATCGGACATCTCCTGAGTAAAATGTCAGAGCTAGAAAACCTGGCTGAAGAAAACCTCGAGGACGTGAAAAGGAAAGAACGGATTTTTGAAGAGTTTAAACAACTGCCAGAATATCAGCGGGCAAAAGGGCTGGCAAATGTATATACCGCCGTATATTATGGAAGTGCCCCCCCTTCAACTGACAGAAGATCTCCGGCGGCATATTATCAGGATCTTGTCTGGGCAATCGCTGGGGATGATCCCGAATGGCAAAGGAAGACCCAGAACTCGTGGTTCAAGAAAGCATGTGAAATAGGGAGGGAACAATCATTTCTTCATTGGGAGCTGGAATTTCCCGATGTATTTTTTGATGGGGGGCAAGTCAAGGAGAATCCCGGATGGGATGCGGTTATTGGAAATCCACCATATGTTAGGCAGGAATTCCTCGGCCCTGTATTCAAGGATTACGCGAAAGAATTTTTTGAAGGCGCCGCCGGGACCGCAGATATCTATGTTTATTTCATTGAGCAATCTCATAAATTGCTGAAGAGGTCTGGTCACTTCGGTGTGATTTGCTCAAATAAGTATATGAAGGCCAATTACGGGCAGAATATTCGGAATTATATTAAAACAAAAGCAAAAATTATTGCAATAATAGATTTTGGTGAACTCCCTGTATTCAAGGATGCAGCAACATTTCCCTCAGTGATTCTTACTCGAAAGGAAAGTATAGAAAATCAATTGTTCATTTATGCAGCAATAAAAGATCTCGACTTTGAGTCTCTTGATGAAGAAATTGCACATATAGGGATTGAACAAGGGAATCAGTCACTTGAAGGGAATAATTGGAATTTTTCAACAGATGTTGAACATGCCCTTCTTGAGAAAGTGAAAGGTACAAGCATTACTCTGGCTGAATATGTTGATAACAACTTTTACCGAGGCGTATTAACTGGGTATAATACAGCCTTCATTATTAATCGGCAAATAAAAGATCACCTAGTATCTCAAGATCCTCGCAATGCCGAAATTATCAAACCCTTCATTGTTGGTGATGATATTAGAAAATACCAGATCCATTTCAATGATACATTCTTAATATTCACTCGACGTGGAATTGATATTGACCGTTACCCTTCAATCAAGGCATATTTGGAACAATTTAGAGAAAGATTGGAACCTAAGCCGGCAGATTGGATTGGGGGAGACTGGCCTGGGCGAAAAGCTGGAAATTATCAATGGTATGAAATTCAGGATACAGTAGATTATTATCGAGAATTTGAAAAGCCTAAAATTTTGTATCCCGTTATTGCAAAGGAGTCAAGATTTGCTTTTGATACTGCTGGATTTCACATTAATGACAAAGGATTCTTCATTCCTCTTTCAGATTATTACCTACTCGCAATTCTAAATTCAAAAGTCACCTGGTTCATTCTAAAACGAATTTGCTCTGTTTTAGGGGATCAGGAAAGTGGAGGAAGATTAGAATTACGTTCGGTATTTTTAGTGAATCTCCCCATTCGAAACATCACTGAAATAACACCCCTTGAACAACTTTCTCTTCTTACTGAAGAGGCGAAGTCACTCTATTCTTCTTTCATTCAGGGATTTGATAGTGGACCAATACTCCAATTCATCGATAATAGACTGAATGTCTATCCTAAACAAGCGGATGTCGTCAGAGATCTTTTGGCATATCTTGCAGAACAAATGACAACACTGAATGGTAGTAAAAATAATGAGATTCAAACATTGCTACAATTTATCGAAGAAGAGACCGGATCTCACGTCGAAGAAATGTCAAATAAAACGAAAATCAAAGAATATTACGCCTACGACTTCTCAGTGTTCATCGATATTCTCAATAAAAACAAGAGGTTGATGAGAGCAGGATACAACCCGAAAAGCCCTCAGACATATCGACTATTGAAACAATGGTTCGATGATTCCTGCAGTCGATTGCATCCTTTGCTGGCGAGAATTGATGCGACGGATTCACTGATTGATGATATTGTTTATCGGTTGTACGATCTCACTGAAGAGGAAATTAGAGTAATTGGGGGAACAAGCACCAACGATGAATAATTTTATCTAAAAGAACTCCTTTGAGATGGTCAATGTCCGATGATAAGAATTTGATTAATTCAAGTCTGCAAAATATTGATAATCTGATTAATGAAGGTAAATTTCGGGATGCACATACCGAGCTTTTTTCATTGAATGTAAAATATCCTCAAAATAAATTGATTCAGTTTGCAAAAGTTGGATTATTAATTGATATAGGGTTTGGTTTACGGAAACAACGAATAATTAAGCAAGGTTTAAAAACTGGTAAAATTCTTCTTAAGGACGAATCATGCAAAAGGAATTTCCCAACTATTTCGTTTAATATGGCAAACGGCTTCTATTCGCTTTATGTTCTAGAGTCAAAAAGTAGTCACATCTCAATTAAGTCATACGACAATCAACACCTTCAAAATTCTAAAAAATATTTTAGAGATGCAATTTCTTCAATGAATAAATTAGATTTCCAAACAAAATTAAAAACTCTGACAAATTATGCGAATCTTTTAGACACACTAAACCGGGGGATTGAAGCCATGAATGCATATGATAAATGCTTGGCTTTGAAACCGGAATTTCCAATGGCTTTGGGAAATAAAGCCCTGCAACTCATGAATTTTGCGAGGATATCTGGTGAATATCAAGCTGCTATATTCATCACTGCATATCAAATGCTTACAAAGGCAATTGACCAAAATTCACTTATTGAATATGGGGGCCTGGGGGCTAAAAAGACCTTTAAAACCGTTATAGAAGATATTGAAAAACAATTTGATGACAGAGCTGTTCTATCTAAACCGATTGGTCATAAAATTCTGAACTTCTCAGATATTCCAAAATTTGAAGGATCTTACCTTAAATTTTGTATAAAAGAGAACTTGTTTTTAAATTTTCATATCCATGAACCTCGCTGTCAGGCTGCACTCAAGGATTCCGTTTTTATTAGTCTCATTGTAGCCTCAGAGAATGAGGAGAATGCAAGAAATCTATTCAATTTCATAAATCATTTGAAGGAAGACTATGCCGTCGCAAGAATGACCCTATTCCTTGGTAAATATAAAAACAAATCATTCGATGATATTAGTTTAAAGACGAAATATGTAAACACATACGATTACATCGGATTCAATCTATATCTCGGTTTAATTAAAAATTCCTTCAAACAGTCTTTTGATATCCTCGATAAAATTGCGAATTTTATAAATCTTTATTCTGGCCTAGGATTGGATGAAAATAAGGTAAAATTTTACGCCACAACAAAAGAGGGTTGTATATGGAAAGAGGAGGGACAAATTAGAGCGCAATTTATCGATATTGACAACAAGAGCTTTTTTGCCCTCTATGATATTTTTCTTGATTTCATCTCTCAAGAATATCTAGAATTCATTCAAATCAGAAATGCGATCACACATAGAAAATTGTTGGTATACCATTCAAATTTAGAGAATACAAAATTTAATGCAGCAACTTGTGAAATTGGATTGTTAACCCTAGAAGAGAAAGCAGCAGAGATTTTACACATAATTGAAGCCGCAATTATTTATTTAATCAATTTTGTTGAGATAGAAGAGCGAAAAAAAATTGGAAATCGTAAGGATATACCTCCCGTCTATTTTAATTCAGATCAGTTTTTACCTGAATAAATGTCTTTGACACCCCACCATTTTCATTCAACAATTTCCACTCCCCCGCCCTTGCATCGCGCCGGGGGATAGGCAAGTATCCCCCTCTCTCGCACCCTCGGGCCGGGCTCCTCCTCTCCCAAGAGAGAGGCAGTGAACAGGATACCTCCCCTTCGGGCGCTTACCCGTAACAATACTATGAGAGACACGGAATCCCAACCAGCAGCGACGAGCGGGCCGTGCAATGGTCCGCGAGGAGCGGGCAGGGCAGCCGGTGATAAGGAGCCTGCGACGAAATCACGGGCGTCCACGTATCACCCATCAAGAAAGGGAGACGGTACGAGCGGAACGGACCGGAGGGAGTGGAGACGAGCACGGTCGACCATCAGCAACTTCAGTGAACCTAGGACCAGCATAGCGGAAGCCGCCACCGAACGCAGTGAGGGCGTCGCCGGAGCGGAGCGATAGTAGGCCCTCGGTCAACCTCCAGCAGGGTGAGCCCTCGATACGAGCAAAGCGAGTCGTGGGCGATACCCGGATGGCCAAAATCGATTGCGCATAATATACACAATATATACATAATAGGTAATTTCTAATCACTTTCGCGCTGCATGGCGGCAGTATATCATCTCTCTCGTCGATGACTATGTGGTGAGAAACACCATGCGTTACAACAATCCAACCTTTGAACACATCGGCAGCGTGAAGAACGCCGAGGGTGTGCTCCGCATCGACATCAAGACCCGCCAGTGCGTCATCGCAAAGTGTGACGTACATCGCCTCATCGAAAGGTGGCCGGTCAGCATCTACGATATCGCCGAGGTCATCAGCACCTGTGGACAGCCGGAAGCAATTGGCCAGGCCTGGATCTCGCGGTCCGGAAAGGCGGTCATGTTCCGCATCAATGGCTTCGAATACGTGGCCCCATTGTCGCAGGTGAAGGGCATCCTTTCTGGCGAAAAGAAATATGCCCACCTCGCCATGATGGTCGAACAGCCCGAGTCAGGATGCCCTGCAGGTGCAGCAGCCCCGGCAGGAGTCGCGGGGGTCTCGGCATGAGCTCACAGGTCCTTGTCCAGAGCCAGGAACGCCAGCCAATTGTGGTGGTGTTCACCTCCCACAACCTCGAATGGCTGGAGGCGATGCGGAAAGAGTTCAACC
>Ga0208197_1001617_pt1 | contig 21854 bp, 19 predicted proteins | sample AD_JPNNA4_MetaG_FD_184444 | JGI IMG/M metagenome (GOLD analysis project Ga0208197, IMG submission 184444) | Active sludge microbial communities of municipal wastewater-treating anaerobic digesters from Japan - AD_JPNNA4_MetaG (SPAdes) (version 2) | ecosystem: Engineered > Bioreactor > Anaerobic...
ACCAAGCGCTCCAGCTGGCTTTCATCCAGGTTGAGCGTATCTGGATGGACATCGGCAAAAACCGGTACCGCACCGCGCAGCACGAAGGCGTTCACGGTGGAAACAAAGGTGAATGATGGAAAAATGATCTCGTCGCCGGGTTGTATATCCAGCAGGAGGGCAGCCATTTCTAATGCATGCGTGCAGGATGTGGTGAGGAGCACCTTGCGGGCGCCAATGAGCTGTTCCAGTATGGTATGGCAGCGTTTGGTAAATGCACCATCTCCGGAGATATGCCCGCTGGCGATTGCTTCGCGCATGTAATCAAATTCATTTCCAAGAAAAGGGGGTTTGTTGAAGGGAATTTTGCTCATGGCTCGCTCACAAGGTTAGAATGTGTTTTTATGGTTTGGTTTAGCATGAATTTTACGGCAGGCCGGGAATTAGGGAAACCACTTATGGAAAGTGTACCAGGAATACGCTGGCTCAAAGCCTGCGTGAAAGCATGCGCGTTGAACCGCCACGTTAGCTAAATGTGTGGAATTGAGAACCTCCTCCAAACCCTGCTCGCGGCACCACTTTAAACCTTCGATGATAAAGGCACGGTAAATGCCCCGCCGTTGGAACTCAGGGTTCACCCCAGCCAGAATAAACTCCCCTTGAAGGGGGGAATTGACCCGCAGCGCACGGAAGCCTACTAACTGGCCTTCTGCCTCTGCCACTAAGACCAGGTTGGCAGCAGCTGGCTCGGTGCAGCAGCGCTCAGCCCAGTCAACATATACCTCCGTGCTCTTCCGGTGGTCCAGCTTTGGGTCAGCATGGTAATGACCGTAATAGTTCGCGAAAGCCGCGCGGGCAAGCGCGCCGACCTGGCTCACCTCGCTGAGCTGCACCGGGCGGATGAGCACATCGCTTTGGTTTTTCGGAATGGGGTGGGTTTTCAGGTCGAAGCGCAAGTAGAGCAAGCTTTCCATTAATTGGAAGCCGGCCGCTTCCATGGCATGCACAGCAGCAATATCCGTGGTGGGGCAGCGGGCAACCAGAAATTCCACCTGATTAGCGGTGCAAAAATCTAAAACAGAGGGTAGATTTTCGCTGTTTACCAGGCGAGCGCGCGCTGACCTGACCCCAAAGCGGGCTTGATCCAGGGGAGAAAGTTCCGCAACTGCGCTAGAACTTATTTCAGCTTTCACGGCTGGAGTTCTCCTGGCTTTCGGTGAGCGGTTCGACCTTGAGCACTTCTCGGATGGTATAAACGGGTTTATTCAAGGTCCGGCTAAACATCCTGCCCAAGTATTCGCCAAAAATGCCTAAGGCAAAAAGCTGTACACCTGAAAAAATCGAAATGATGGAAGCCAGGAAGGGAAACCCAGGCAAGCTGCCGCCGCGAACGATGTAACTGATGAGCACATAGAGCAAGACACCAACGCCGAAAGCGGTGAAGATAAAGCCGGTGATACTGGCAATCCGCAAGGGTGCGTTGCTGAAACCGGTAATGAGCGTCATGGCGTGGCTCATCAACTTCCTAAAGCTGTAATTGGACTTTCCATATTCCCGCTCCTGGTGGTTCACTATCACTGAAGCAAAGCGCGTCGTCCCCCAGCTGAGCAAAACGTCGATGGAAACAAAAGAGCCTTGATAATCGGAAAATGCCCTTGCTAACTCTGCGCGGAAAAGCCGGAACGCAGATACCGTCGCGGCACTGTTGATGCCCATCATCCTATGCAGCACTCGCTTAATCAAACGGGAGGATAAATCCCGCCAAAAGCCATGTTTCTCGGCTGCGGGCGCGCCGTAGACCACATCATACCCTTCCGCGAGTTTTGCGAAGAGTTTAGGCGCTTCTTCGGGAGGATGCTGCAGATCGTCATCCATGGTGAGGATTAGTTCATAACGTGCCTGCCGGATGCCGCACAGTAAGGCGTTGTGCTGCCCAAAGTTACGCATCAGGTTGATGCCGATGACGTGCGGGCTGGAAGCACACAGCTCTGTAATCACGCGCCAGCTTTCATCGCGGCTGTCGTCATTGACGAGTAAGATTTCATAATCGGAACATAAGGCGGGCAAAGTGGTATGCAGCCTTTGCACCAACGATGGCAAACTTTGTTGGCTGTTATAGACTGGGATTACTACAGAACAGGTTGGTTTGGCGTCGTTGTTTTCCATTACCCAAGACCTAATTTATGTATCTTTCTAATGCTGGCGTAGGCGGTCTAATCTTGAAAATAATAGCACCGATGGCGGTGATTTTCAAGATTACGTGTCTTTTCCAGCAGAAGGCTAATTGTGATTCGTAATTTTGGATAAGGGGATAAAAAATCAAGGCGGCGTAACAAAAGCCGCCTTGATGGTCGTAAGATCTCGATTCTAACGTGATATGACCGGCAGATAGAGCGTGTAGGCTTGTGTGGTAAATGACCACACCTGGGGTACTTGCTGCGCATCGCCGCCGGAATCTACCTTACCACTAACTACAGCAGTGTACTGTTGCATTCCAGCCAGAGGTATTTCTGGCGTGAAGGTGTGGGTGAAGGTTTCTGGTTCGTATTCACAAATGCCAATGATGGTTTCACCATTCTCATCTTGAAGGAGCGGGCAAGCATCTTCTGGCATGGCCTGACTCCAAGTGATCAAAATCGAAGTGTCAGTCGGCACATCGAGCGCACCATTCGCCGGTTGGAAAGCCGTGACGATCGGATCGCGCCAATTGAGTACGGTATACGTGAAGAGCTGAGTGCCATCCTCGCCATAATCCACGAGCAGCGAAAGGTTACCTAGCTCTTCATTACCATCAGCACCTTTCATTACTGTCCCCCAGTTGCCGCGGGCAAACTTGAATTCGAAGAGCGTACTATCCAAAATATTGAATGTGCCGCTCCAGTTGGTCTCGCTCACTTGGGTGAGGGCTGTGCCTGCTGGATTCCAATCACCGATACTGCCATCGGCGTTGATCATCCTTGTCAAATGGACAGTACCAGGTGTAAAGCTGGGAACCGTAATATCAAAGGTGACAGATACCATCTTAGGCTCTGCCACATGACTGACTGTGTTAGAGGGCAAGCTGGGGTTGAAGCTGGTATCGATGGCAACTACGTAATAATAGTAGAGTAGTCCGCGCTCCACAGTTTCATCACGATAGGTGAGACCTGGTGCCAATTCTCGGTGGATCTTGGTGAAGTTTTCCCCATCGGTTGAGCGGTAAAGGTCATATGCATAGATCTCGACATTATCTTCTGCCGCTGTCCACTCCAAGTCAATCGACGAAGCACTCCAGTCTGTCAGGCTGAGGATGGGAGCAGAAGGCGCAATCTCATCCCCAGAAGAGATGACAGTCAAGCTGCCAGCCTGATCTGGTGAGTAGCCATTGCTAGTTCCATCCAGATCAGCATAAAGCCAGGTTTCACCACCATTTGTTGAATAGCGATAAGCGTAATCAAAAGTACCCGTTGTTTCAGGCAGCAGATTCCCTTTGAACTCATCGTTATTTCCGGACTGGGCATTGAAAACGGCATCTACCCAAATCCACGCTGCATTTCCAGCCGGTTCAGAGCCATCGGGGCCAAAGCCCACCTGAGCCCACAATCCTGGGGTTGCACCCGGCTCGCTGGTCACGGATTCGATATATACCTGTCCATAGATATTTTCGGTTGGCATGATGCCAATTGTGTGATTAATTGAAGCTGGCCATTGCAGGTTAGCCCAGTCGATCAGATAGGCAGGAAGAGCACTCACCTCTTTCGAAAGTCCGCTTATCAAGCCTGTAGTATTATCTTTGGCAATCACAATGTAATAAACACGTTGTCCAGGGGTAAGGCTGGTATCTGTAAAAGTGGTTATAGAGGTTTGACCAACCAGTTCATAGCCACCGCCCGTAAGGTAACTACGGTAAACAATATAGGTATCCGCCTCTCCGCTCCAAGCAAGGTCAACAGTTGTGGCTGTGGTAGCACTCACGCTCAAATCAGTAATTGCAGCTGGCGGAGCAGCTAGGGTCTCATCGGCTAACACAAGCACGGTGCTAGAATTGGCGGCTATGAACACATCCATAAGCTCACCTTCTGCCGAAACGGTATAAACTTCCTCGGTAAAGACGTCGCTGAAATTGGCGCCAATCGGCAGGTAGCCCGCAACATCTAAGCCGATCTCTTGGTCATTTGTACTGCGGTTGATCACGACAATACCGGCATCTTCGCCAGGCAGGCGGCGCCCATAAGCATAGAGTGATAGGTCGTCATCGGCTAGCAGTGTTCGGTAGTCACCAGTCCGCAGCGCCGGGTGTGCATTGCGCGCAGCCGCCAAGGTGGTGTAATAATCCCGCAGCACCGCTTGTCCATCCTCTGATTGGAGATGCGTGTAGTAAGGCGTCCCGCTTTCATCCAGCCAAGGGTACGGCTGCCGGTTGTAGGGGTCATCCTCCCATTTGCCATTAGCATAAGCCACCGGACCGACCAGGCCAACTTCATCCCCATAGTAAATAGTGGGCGCGCCAGGCATGGTCATTTGCACCGCCACTGCGCCCTTGAGACGCTCGATTGCAAAGCTCCAATCGTACATTGGGTTCTGATAGAGTGCAGGATCATTCTGGTTGGTATTGGGATCAAGCATGAAGAGGGCACGGTTGGTGTCGTGGCTATAGAACAGGTTCAGCATGGCTTGCAAGCTCTCGGGGTTATAGCGCTCCATCAAGTTTTGGATGCGCTCGTCGAATTGCGTGGGGGTGAGAGGCGTGAGTTCACCAGCCGAGGTGCCAGGGGCATGGTCATTATCAGTGAAAGGCGTATCGCGCCAGAGGGAAAGCACTGCGGTGCTAAACTGATAATTCATCACTGCGTCCCACTCGCCGCCTAGCAGCCAGGAGCTAGCGTTGCCCCACTCCTCGCCGGCAATATAGCCCTCGGGATTGACAGTCTTGACAGTTTCGCGGAAGCCTTCCCAATAGTCGTTGTTGGGGTCATTAATCGTGCCAGGGTCAATATCCCCGCCAACATCCAAGCGCCAGCCATCCGCGGTGAGCATATAATGACCCGCCACAGTATCTTCTGGTGAAGAGTCGCTCTCCCAGATGAAAGCGCGAACTTCGGGATTTGCAGAGTTGAGCACGGGCAGCGTGTCGTAGCCCCACCAGGATTGATAAGTGGCACTATTGGGTGTGCCATCACTGCCCACGCATGGACCGCTGCCCGCAGGTACGTCTGTGAAGAAATACCAGTCACGATAGGGGGAATCCAAGCTTTCGCAGGCGCCCAGGCTATCATCATAACGGCTGTAGCGGTCAAAGTAAATGCTATCGGATGAGGTGTGGTTGAAAACACCATCCAAGATCAGGTGCATGCCGCGCGTATTGAGCTCGGTTACCAGCTGCTGGAATTCTTCTGGGGTGCCAAACATGGCGTTGATGGTCAGGTAGTCGGTGGTATCGTAACCGTGGTTGGAGGGCGATTCGAAAATCGGGTTGAGGTAGATAGTCGTGACGCCCAGCTCTTGTAGGTAGTCCAATTTTTCGATCAAGCCAGCTAAGTCGCCGCCATAGAAGTTTTTACTATAGGTGCCGGCGCAAGGGCCCTCCGCTCGTGGGTCACAAATAGGTTCATTCCAATCTTCTTGTAGAGAGCGGTATATGGTGCCGCCTTCCTCGCCATAGAAGAAGGTGCCGGCGGGTTTATTGTTGTCTGTGTCCCCATCGCGGAAGCGATCTGGGAAGACCTGATAGACCACGGCGTTCTTGATCCAATCCGGCGTTTGGAAGGCAGGATCATACACGGTGAGTTGATAAGCGTTATCATTCGTTTCATCAAATGCCTGCCCCCATCCACCGGTGCGAGCATCATCATCTTCGTAGTAATCGGTATCAGTGCCATCAATAGCGATGAATCGATACCAATAAACCGTGGGATCGTCGCTGGCGGGCAGGGTGACCTGCCACCACTCGTAGGTGCCATCATCATAAGCGATGCTCATCGGCAGCATGGTTTGCGTGTTTGTGCGGTCGTTCCACAAGCGCACCTTCGCAGCGGTTAGATCGCCGCTGGCCGCTCGCAAGCGCAGCGTGACGGCTGTTCCGGTCGTGACCGGACCACCAGGTGTCCGGTAGAGTGTATCGCGGCTATCATGGCCTAATTGGTCCCACCAAACAACGTTATCGTGAGAAGCGTGCGGCGGTTCTGTGGGCAGCGGAAATTGGGTTGAAACTTTTAGGGTGGCTGTCGAACTCCAGTCAGTGGCATTCCAGTCATCGGCAGGATCATTAATCGTATCCTGGGCATTATCGCCACTGCCCACACTAGTATCCCAGACCTCCAGCCAGAGTGTTTGTGGATTGCCAAGGCGGTTCTTTTCCACTGCCCATTCAATATACGAAGGCGTTCCTGCCGTCAAAGCCGCCTCATTTACGCCTCCCGATTGAGACCAGGCAGAGCCATCCCAAGCCCAAAATTGGGTGTCTTCCGGGCCGTAGGGCGCCGCATCAAGGTAAGTGTAAAAGGCAAACTCGGGTTTGTGGGGGTCGCTCACAACCACATTTCGTCCCCAGGCGTCATTAGGGGCGCCGTCTGCATCATTGGTGGTATCCACGTAAATCGCGTATTTTCCCCAGTTCGTCGCAGCGATATCTGCATTGATGCTATAGGCAAAATAATATTGACTGGCATCTTCCGTCACCCAGAGGTCCAATAAATCCATGTTGGCGTTGCCATTGCCATCCCCGGCTGGATCAGAAGCCAATGGGCTGCCATAAGCCGAATCTAGGCTGCCATCAACGTTTACGAAGGGTGTTGAAACAGCTAGGGTTGCCAAGCTGCCCCAATCTGAGGCTTGCCAGTCATTGGAAGGAAAATTGACCGTGTCTTGGGCATTATCTGTGCCGCCACCGCCCGTGCTCCATACCTCTACCCACAGCTGGCTGGGGTTGCCTAAGCTGCTCTTGGGGATAGACCACTCGACAATCGAGGTTGTGCCAGCGCCAATCGCTGCCTGGCCTACGGTGCCGATATTGCTCCAATTGGAGCCTCCCCAGGCCCAAAATTGGGTGTCTTCCGGGCCGTAGGGCGGCGCATCCAGGTAAGTGTAAATGGCAAACTCGGGCTTATGCGGATCGTTAGCGACCACACTGCGGCCCCAAGCGTCGCTGGTGGCGCCGTTAGCGTCGTTGGTCGCGTCAATATAAAGTGCATATTTGCCCCAATTATTCGTAGCGAAGTCAGTGTTGACTTCAAAAGCAAAGTAGTAATTATCCATGTCCTGGGTCATCCAGAGGTTGACCAGGTCTAAGGGGTCTCCACCCTGAGAGTCTCCGGCGGGGTCAGTCGCGATCACAGGGCCGTAAGATTCATCCACCACACCGTCAACTGTTGGTGGATAATCGTTGACTGCTTGAGCTTGTGATTGCGTTGGGGCAGGCCCCAGGGAGAGCAATAAGGTGAGACAAAGAAAGGCAAGATAGAAAGATTTAAGGGTTTTCATAGGCTCCTTTCTACTTGATTGACATACTAATTATAGTATGTACTGGGCAAGAAAAAATTAAGGCATGTGGCAATCAAACGTTGTGTATAAAGGGATTTTGGGATTTTGGCAAAAAGACTGACTATACCTTATCTATGCAAGGATAGGTTTTTCGCTTTCTTCTACAAACAATAGGTCTGATTAACGGCGGTGGTAAAATAACAATAGTAAACATATTGGGGAGCCTGTGTGCCAGGCTGAGAGGGAAGCAGTGAGCTTCCGACCCACATAACCTGATCCGGATCATGCCGGCGGAGGGAGAAAACAGCACACTTCACACCCTCCACAGGCAGGAGGGTGTTTTTTATGAGTAAAACTGAGCGCGCAGTGCTTTTTGCTAATGGCGAGGCGCAAAGCCGAGCAGCTTTAGCGCTGCAAGGGAATGATTTCCTCGTGGCGGTGGATGGCGGATTACATCATCTGCACGATCTGGGGCTCAACCCGCATCTGCTCATCGGGGATATGGACTCGCTTTCTGCGCAAGAAGTGGAAGCCTGCCGGCAAGCTGGCATTGAAATTCTGCACTTCCCGCCAGCCAAAAACAAGACTGATTTGGAATTGGCTTTGGATGAGGTGCTGCGGCGCGGCTATCGAAACATACGCATTGCTTTTGCGCTGGGCGGCCGGCTGGATCAAACCCTGGGCAACCTGGCGCTGCTCTCGAGACCGGACCTGGACTACTGCAGTGTGCGCATCGATGACGGATTGACAGAGGTTGCCCTATTGCGCCACACGATTACGCTTGCCTGCCAGCCAGGGGATACGGTATCCCTGCTGCCATGGGGCGGGGAAGCTGGAGGGGTGGTCACACACGGGCTGGAATATGCACTCGAGGGTGAGACATTGCTCCCTTGGCAGACACGCGGAATTAGCAACCGCTGCACGGGCAAACGCTTCAGCGTGAGCTTGGAACAAGGCGCACTCCTGCTCATTCACACCCGCCAAAATCAAGACAATGGAGGTACAGTATGATTAAAAGAAGCCTCATTTTTGGTGCTCTTGTAGCGCTTTTGCTTGGCGGCTGCATAGGCCAAACGCCGGCCGCTTCTCCTACGCCTGTGCCAGAGGTGCAGGTGCTAACGGTGATGACCCATGATTCTTTTGCGGTCAGCGCTGAGCTCGTGCAGCAGTTTGAAGCTGATAACGGCGTGAAAGTCAATTTCATCAAGGGCGGGGACGCTGGCACCACACTTAACCGGCTCATCCTGACGAGCTTAGGTGGAACGCCAGAAGCTGATGTGTTTTACGGATTGGATAATACCTTTCTTTCACGTGCGCTCGAGCAAGATTTGCTCGAGGCTTACGCGGCACCAGCCTTAGCCGAGATTCCAGCTGAATTTCAGCTGGACCTGAGCAATAGAGCTTTACCCGTCGATTATGGCGATGTGTGCATTAATTACGATAAAGCCTGGTTTCAAGAACACGAGCTGCCTGTACCGCAATCCTTGGAGGACCTGACCAAGCCGGAATATGCCGGCTTGCTGGTTGTCGAGAACCCAGCTACGTCGTCCCCGGGGCTCTCATTTTTGCTCGCTACCATCGCTACCTTTGGTGAGGATGGCTGGCAGAGCTACTGGCAAGCTCTTAAGGATAACGGTGTAGTTGTTGTGTCGGATTGGGAGACGGCTTATTACACCAACTTTTCTGGCTCTTCCGGCCGCGGACCGCAGCCTTTGGTGGTCTCCTATGCTTCCAGCCCGGCTGCAGAGTTGATCTACGCTGAAACACCGCTTACAGAAGCACCGACGGGGAGCATTGTCGCTGATGGTGCCTGCTGGCGCCAAGTGGAGTTTGCCGGCATTCTGAAAGGCACACCCAACCGAGCTTTGGCTGAAAAATTCATCGACTTTATGCTTAGCCAGCCATTCCAGGAGGATATGCCCCTGCAAATGTTCGTCTACCCCGTGCTGCCATCGGCTAAGCTGCCGGAAGCTTTCGTGAAAGCGAGCGAAGTGCCACAAAAGCCGGCTACTTTGGACCCAGAGCTTATTGCCCAGAAGCGGGAAGCTTGGGTGCAAGCCTGGACAGAACTGATGTTGAAGTAAGGGAGAGAATGAAGCACCCCGGGACCAAAAGCGTGTTGCGGGCAGGACTGCTGTGGTTGCTGCCAGCAACTTTTTTGCTGGTTTTCTTTTACCAACCGCTGCTCGCGATTTTGCGCTTGGCGTTTTCGCCGGCTTTTGAAGGGAGCTGGCAAGGTGAAAGCACGGCTCAGGTGCTCAAGCCGCTGGGTTTTACCTTCTGGCAAGCCGCGCTTTCCACACTGCTGACGCTTTTGGTGGGTTTGCCGGCTGCCTACCTCTTTTCGCATTTTGACTTTAAGGGACGCGAAGCACTGCGCTTGCTTAGCCTGCTGCCCTTTATCCTCCCCACAGTGGTGGTAGCAGCTTGCTTCAATACGCTCCTGGGTCCACGCGGATGGCTAAACTTGGGGTTGATGGCGCTCCTAAATCTTTCCGAGCCGCCGATTCACATGCTGCAGAGCTTACCAGCGATCTTGCTGGCGCATGTGTTTTACAACACCGCCATCATCATCCGGCTAGTAGGCTCAGCTTGGAGCCGGCTGGACAAAAAGTTAGTATACGCTGCTCAGATGCTGGGCGCCAACCCCTGGCAAGCTTTCCGAGAGGTGACCTTGCCATTGCTTTTGCCAGCGATTACCGGTGCCAGTTTGCTGGTGTTTCTGTTTGATTTCACCAGCTTTGGCGTGGTGCTGATGCTGGGCGGACCGCAATTTGCCACCCTTGAGGTGGAAATCTACACTCAGGCATTGTATATGCTCAACCTGAGGTTAGCAGCCGTGCTTTCGCTCGTGCAGTTAGCCTGTACGTTGCTCGTGGCTTGGTTGCAAAGCCGCGTGAGCCAGCTGCGTTATGGTAAAGCCGCACTGAGCGCTGAGCGTGCTAACCTGCGCCCCCCGCGCGGCGCCGCTGAAAAAACTTTCACCGTAGTGATGACAATCATTTTAGTGCTGCTCATCCTCACGCCGCTGATCAGCCTCATCACGCGCAGCTTTGTGACCCTGGAGGCAGCCCGTGGCGAGCGCGGTCAAGTCCAAACCGGTTTTACCCTGCGCTATTACCAGGAGCTCTTCCAAAACCGCACGGGCTCGCTATTTTACGTGCCGCCTATCATGGCGGTGCGCAACTCGCTGGTTTACGCTGCCCTCACGGTGGTGATTGCTATCGTTTTAGGCTTGCTGGGTACATATGCACTCAACCAGCCTTGGAAAGCTAATAGGATTTTTGAGCCGTTTTTCATGCTGCCCTTAGGCGCCAGTGCTGTGACGCTTGGCTTAGGCTTCTTGGTCACTTTCCGGCAGCCCGCTTGGAGCGTTTTACCTTTCCCGCTGCTCATCCCGATTGCGCATGCGCTGGTGGCACTGCCCATGGTAGTGCGCACGTTGCTGCCAGCATTGCGCAGCATTCCTAGCTCCTTGCGCCAAGCTGCGAGCACGCTCGGAGCGGATGGGCGGCGGGTGTTTTGCGAGGTGGACCTGCCTCTGCTCTTAAGGCCACTGCTAGTGAGCATGGTGTTTGCCTTCACCATCTCGCTAGGTGAGTTCGGCGCTTCCAGCTTTTTGAGCAGCCCACAAACGCCCACGATCCCAGTAGCCATCTACCGCTATATTTCGCAGCCGGGGGCGCTTAATTACGGGCAGGCTCTGGCGATGTCTAGCTTGCTTTTGATGGTGTGTGCTGCGGGGATCTTTTTGATTGAGAAAATCCGCTTGCCTGGAGAGGAACTTTACTAATGCTGGAAGTGCGCGATATCCGTAAAACTTATGAAGGGCAGACGCTCTTGGCTGGAGTTTCTTTTGAGGTGCACAGCGGAGAGATCGTCTGCCTGCTGGGCGAATCGGGCAGCGGCAAGAGCACCCTGCTGCGCATCATCGCTGGCTTGGAGCCGAGCGAAGCCGGCCAAATTTGCTGGGATGGGGCAGATATGAGCGCGATCCCGCCACACAAACGTGGTTTTGGGCTGATGTTCCAGGATTATGCGCTATTCCCACATCGCACTGTAGCGGAAAACGTGGCTTTTGGCCTGCGTATGCAGCAGCTGCCTAAACCAGAAGTGGAAGCTAAGACGCTCGAAGCCCTGCGTGCCATCCGCATGGAAAGCTTTGCTGACCGCTCAGTCACAGAGCTCTCAGGCGGGGAGCAGCAACGCGTGGCTTTAGCACGGGCGCTGGCACCGGACCCGCGGCTGCTGATGCTGGATGAACCCTTAGGCGCATTGGATCACAGCCTGCGGCTGCGGCTGATGGAAGAGCTACGCGAAGTGCTGCACGCGAGCCGCAAGCCCGCCATCTACGTCACGCATGACCGTGAGGAAGCCTTTGCCGTGGCAGACCGCCTGCTGATCCTGCATCAGGGGGTCATTGCGCAGGAAGGCACTGCCAAGGAACTTTACGAACAGCCAGCCAACGCCTGGATCGCAGGGTTCTTGGGATTGGGGAACCTTGTGCCGGGCGTGGTGAGCGCGCTTGACCCGCTTACGGTGCAAACTGCTTTAGGGAATTTGCAAGCTCATGCGAACGGGCAGCGCTTTGAGGTTGGTGAGCGGTGCAGCCTGCTGCTGCGCCCAAAGGATGCATTGATTGGGACGGTAAGCAAGGGCTTGAATACACTGCGCGGTATGGTGCAGGATTGCGTCTTTATGGGGGATTATTACAAATTGGAAGTTGAGGCAGGCGGGCAAAAGTTAAGCTTGTTTAGCGGTGAGCCTTTTCCGTTGGGCTTAGACTTGGGCTTTCACTTCCTGCCAGAAAAAGTGCTCTGCCTGAAAATTGTGTAATATTATCGTTCGATATTGAGGAAATAAAAAGAGCCTGCTATAAAGGCAGGCTGCGGAAAAATGCAGGTATTAAATTTGTTTACTGCCAGCCCCAAAAAGGCATCCCACCACTAAATCCACTCCAAGTGCCCAGGGTTGGGATTATGCCGATAATGAGGATGACAATTAGGGCGATTGCGATCAAAATCAAGGCGATATTGATCCAACCGAGAACGATGCCGGCAGTCGCCATGCCTTCACCACCGATAGTGCCGTTGCTTTTTCGGATTTCATCTTTGGCTACATAACCGGTGACTAATGCAATAATTGCGCCTAAAAAAGGCAAGGCAATGTAGCTGGCAATCCCGCTGATCAGACTAACGACCGACCAAGGGGAAGTAGTTTGCGTTGGGGTTGTTACAGGCTCGGTGCTCATAAGTTTATCCTTTCGTTAAGTTAATGGGTCAGCTCAATTATAGCGCTGCTCGCGCACGCTTTCTCCGGCGAATCCAGGAAGCTATGACAAACACAAGAATGATGATGACGATCAGAGTTACGATGGGCAACACCACGGAGAGCACGGAGATAAAACCGGCAGTAACATCTTCCGCAAAACTTACGACCGGATCACCTGTCCCAGCTGTGGCAGCGGTCACAGCCGGCCGAACCAGCACAGATTTGACCGTATGGACGCTGCCTGCCACCAGCAGCCCGCAGATCATCAGGAGCACGGGGTTAACCTTAGTGACCGAGCCGGCGCTGGCAGCAAAGAGGATCGCGCCGGCAGTGGGGCGGATGAAGGTTTGCACCGCATCGTTGACGTGGTCCACAGCGGGGATTTTATCGGCGACGGCCTCCACCAGGCAGAGCACGATCAGCACCCCGATGGTCCACCAGCTGGTCAGGGCATCCCACGGTGGAGTGAGATCGATGAGGTTGGTGAATTTTGCCAACAGCGATACCACCAGCAAAGGAATGTAGGCATTCAGACCGGCCGAAGCAGAAAGTCCAAACGCTTCAATGATAGTAGAAAAGACTGCTCCCATAGTGACCGCTTTCTCTATTTTGTCAAATCCATTAGTTTAATAATTGTAAATGATTTTTGGGAATACCGCTATTTCCCCATGATCAACCTTAGAAAGCCCACACTCGAAGGAAGGTAAAAACTGCCACCTGGAGTGAGCCGGCGAGCAAGCCCACAAGCAGCGGCAGACGCAAATCGCCCCACGATGTCGCCTGATTTTCGCGCCGCAGAATGATGAGCGCTAAAGTGGTATAGGCTAAGCAGAGCACCGCCAGCACACCAAGAACCGAAAGAATTGCAGCAGGGTAACGCAAAGCTTGCGGGCCGGCGTAAATTGCCAAAACGACTAAGGCTCCTGCTGCCAGCAGTACGGCCAGCCTTTTGCCATTTGGCAGGGCGGATTTTTTTACCCAGCTTGCCCAGGCAGTCTGATTAAAAATGGGTGCGAGCACCGCCCCAACAACAAGCCCCGCGCCAGTGCCGAAAATTACATAAGTACCCCAAAGGGGCACAAAGAAGCCAAATATGACATGGCGGTTGGACGTCTTTTACTAAAATCGTTTTGGGCGAATGAGGCCATATTCCAAATGATGATGCTTTCATACAATCTGTTCTTGCTGTTCAAAATTGATTTTCTGGGCATTTCTGAATTTCAGCAGCAAATCAAAACATTTCGTTTGAAGTATGTTTTTCTGGCAGGGAAAATTATTAGAACGGCAAGATATGTGGTGATGAAACTTCCGGCAAAATACCCGTTTAGAGACATGTATGAAAAATGCATGGCTTAATCATTGGTCTCAATAACCCCAATCTGTTTTTCTATTTAACCAATAGTGTGAAAACACATGAGAATACTGAACCCCCTTTGTTAAAAGTAATAGGTTATCCGTTTTTGAGTGAATTTCAGCTAATAATTTGTTAACTTTATCCGTTTATGTGAACAGAAAGAAGAAACAGCCAAAAGTTTCATCCGGGTTGGGTGAAAATGGTGTAAAATCGTTGTTGACGTGGAATTTCGATATTAAAAAATAGGAGACACATGAAAAAATTTTATAGGTTTCAGGTTTTGTTTGCCGCCATGGCTATAATATTGGTTACACTAGCTTGCGGAACTTCCAACACAGGCGAGAAAGTTGGTGAAGTCTCTTCTCCCACTACAGCCCCCGCTAAAGTTGAAGTCTATAAAGTGGGGGACGTTATCAAAGTTGATGATTACACAATTACCCTGGACAGCGCTGAAGTTCAAGGCTCTAAACTAATCGCTAACTTCACTATTGACAATACTTCAGGAGCAAAGGAACAGGTCATAAGTTCCATAATTAGCTTTTCCGCTAAAGACACTGATGGTAACAAGTTAGACTACACCCTCTGTGACGCTTCGCAACTTGACGGAAAAGTCCTGGCCGGGGATAAGCTAAAGGGTAGCCTATGCTGGGACGGGGTGAGAGCCGATTCTACAGTAAAAATCTACTATGAACCTTCCTTATTTGGAAGCGGCGCAATTGTCTGGGAAATCGGCAAATAGGCAGTAAATATAAAAGAGGTTGGCGGGCTTCACCAATCCTATTTCGCAGGTCTGCGAACCTAATAATCAAGGTTTTCAAACTATCGGCCTGGTCGATATAAAACGATCTTCAAACCATAACCGCTAGATTAATAAATCCTTTGGTGAAACACGAGAACTATCTACTTATAAGATTGGTTTCAAGTTTTTAGTCCAACAAGTTGATTAATGACCTCATCAGGCCTCAAAAAGCCTATGAGCGCGAGGAAGAGGTACTGATTCATAGTCTTGCCATTTGTCGAGAGATTGGTGACAAGGATGGTGAAGCGATAGCTCTCAATAACCTGGGGGAATTGGCTGTTGTTTGCGGAGAGTTTAATCAGGCTATTTCCTATTGCCAGCAAGCGTTGAAAATTGCACTCGACCTGGGTGAGGAATGGACCAATATTATTGTTTATGATATCCTGGGCGAATCATATCTTGGCTGTAAATGATTTTTGGGAATACCGCTATTTCCCCATGATCAGCCTTAGAAAGCCCACACTCGGAGGAAGGTAAAAACTGCCACCTGGAGTGAGCCGGCGAGCAAGCCCACAAGCAGCGGCAGACGCACATCGCCCCACGATGTCGCCTGATTTTCGCGCCGCAGAATGATGAGCGCTAAAGTGGTATAGGCTAAGCAGAGCACCGCCAGCACACCAAGAACCGAAAGAATTGCAGCAGGGTAACGCAAAGCTTGCGGGCCGGCGTAAACCACTAAGATGATCACCGCCGCAACAGCCAGCAGCACGGCGAGCTTTTTGCCATTTGGTAAAGCAGATGCTTTTACCCAGCTTGCCCAGGCAGTCTGATTAAAAATGGGGGCGAGCACCGCTCCAACAACAAGCCCCGCGCCAGTGCCGGTGATTAGGCGGGTCAGGTTGGTAGTCTCATATAGGTGCCAGCCCAAGCCAAGCGAGGCAGCCAAAGAGTTCAGCCCGTCTAAGGCAAAGGCTAAAAAGAGCAGCCCTAAGGGGATCAGCATCTTGCGCGGCGGAAGGCTGCCTAGTTTACCATGCCGGAAATGAAAAGCAAGCGAAAGCAGCGCGCCTAGGTACATGCCGGTGCAGCGCGCACATAAGGGCATTTGCCGTCCGTACACAAAAAAAGAATGGGCGGGGTCTTGATGACATACGGCTGAGCCCACCGCCATGAGTTTGTTCCAAAAGCCAGGCGGGGTGAACACGAGAAAAACTATCGCTAGTGTTGTTGATGCTGCCACCAGCACAAAGGTCCAGGCGCGGTCAGACTTGCGAATGGATTTTGGGCTGCTTAGCTCTGGCTGGGCTGCAGGAAACTGTGAGCGGTCTTGAGCCATTCAATAATCTCGATATGCTGCGGGCAGAGTGATTCGCAGGTGCCGCACTCGATGCACTGGTCAGCCTTGTTTTCGGGGTTGAAGAAGTTGCGGTAAGTAGAGCGTGAGTGTTCTGGAGTCCCATACATCATAGCATCGTTATAGAGCGCAAATATATCAGGAATGGCAACGTCATTGGGGCAAGGCATACAGTATTCGCAGTGCGTACAAGGGATTGGGGCTAAACCTTGGCGGACGTTACGCACCTGTTCGATGATTTGCAGGTCTGCTGGCGTGAGCGAGCCCACACCCGATCGTTCGGCGCTGCCTAAGTTTTCCTCTACTTGCTGCAGCGTGCTCATGCCAGAGAGCACGAGTGAGACTTCTGGCTGGTTCCACAGCCATTGCAGCGCCCACTCGGCTGGCGTCCAGTTGCGCAAGGATTGGGCAAAGACTTGCGCAACCGCTGCAGGCGGTGGGTTTTGGGCGAGCTGCCCCCCGCGCAAAGGCTCCATGATTACCACGCCAAGCCCCTTTTGAGCGGCTTCCTGTAAGCCTTTCCTGCCGGCTTGATATTCTACGTCCATGTAGTTGTATTGAATTTGGCAGAAATCCCAAGCATCGTAACCGTTGAGGATTTGCTCGAACACTTCAAGGTCATCATGGAACGAGAAACCGAAGTAGCGGAATTTACCTTCGGCGCGCTTGCGTTCCGCCCAATCGAAAACCTTTAGGCGGGTCAGGTTCTCCCACTTTTCGGAGTTCATGGAGTGCAACAAGTAAAAATCGATATGGTCGGTTTGTAGACGGGTGAGCTGCGCATCCAAATAGCGCTCCATGTCCTCCTGGGAGCGGATCAACCAGGTGGGCAATTTGGTAGCGAGATAAACTTTCTCCCGATAGCCGCCAGCTAACGCTCTACCGACAAATGGCTCTCCTTGTTCGCGGTGATACGACCAAGCGGTGTCCACGTAGTTTAAGCCCGCATCAATGGCATGATGCAACATGGCGGTGGCTAGCTCCTCGTTGATTGCAGCGCTATCCTCACCTAAAATGGGCAGGCGCATCATGCCAAAGCCAAGCGCGGAGACTTTGATGCCGGTATTTCCAAAGGTTCTGTATTGCATAAAAATTATCCTAAAATCCTTTATCTCAGATGCCTAAAATTTTACCGTGAAAAACGAGAGTATCTGCCAATTTGTTACTTTATTAAATAATCCCCAGATTATCTACTGTTATTTCCTTTCTCCCGTGTTATGATGAATACAATTTATTTCCTATTCAACCTTAACAAAAACGGAGGCAGCATGCACGACGTGATATGGGTAGAAGGCTTACATAAAACTTATGGAGCAGTCAAAGCAGTCGACGGGGTGGACTTAATCGTAGAGGAAGGCGAAATCTTCGGAATGGTTGGGCCAAACGGCGCCGGCAAAACTACCACGATCGAGTGCATCGAAGGGCTGCGCACTCCCGACAGCGGAAAGATAACAGTCCTGGGCATGGACCCGCAAAAGCAAAGCAGCGATCTGTACGAGTTAATTGGGATGCAGCTGCAAGGCTCCAGTTTGTACCCGCATATCAAGGTTGGGGAGGCGATTGAGCTTTTTTCTTCCTTTTATAGCCATCCTGCCCCAAAGGACGAACTGCTGGAGCGCCTGGGGCTATCTGAAAAAGAGAATGTTTATTTCTTTAAACTTTCTGGCGGGCAAAAACAGCGCCTGTTTATTTGCTTAGCGCTGATCAATAAACCGCAGTTGGTTTTCTTTGATGAGCTTACAACCGGATTAGATCCGCAAGCTCGGAGGGCTACTTGGGACCTGGTACGCGGTGTGCGAGAGCAAGGGCACACGGTTTTCCTCACGACCCATTTTATGGATGAGGCAGAAAATTTGTGTGATCGCGTCGCTGTTATGGATCATGGCAAAATCGTAGCGCTCGGGAAGCCCTCGGATCTCATCGAACAATATGCCCACGAAACCCGCATCCGTCTTCCACAATCATTAAAGGAAGAGACAGATTGGCTAAGTGCGATTCGTGGGGTTAACTCAGTGGAAGTCGGTGAGGATTTCACCCTGATTAATTTTAATAATGAGAATATTGTGGAATTGTTGCAGCTGCTTGATCAGCATGGTATCTCATTAAAAGGACTACATATCCAACAATCCAGCTTAGAAGATGTTTTTCTTTCTCTAACTGGTAACGAAATGCGTGATTAGGGGACCAATTTGAGGAGGATGAACGATGCGTGCTTTTTGGAATTTAGCTTTAACTCAAATTAAGATTTACTTACGGGAACCAGCGGCGGCATTTTTCACATTGGCATGGGCGCCATTAATGCTCATACTTTTTGGTTCAATCTATGGTAATGATCCTGCTACATTCGTTGGCGGCTATGGTTTTATTGATGCGACTACTGCTGCTTATATTGCGATGGTAATTGATAATGTTGGTCTGCTCACAATCCCTGTTGATGTGGCGATGAAACGCGAAACGGGTATGCTGCACCGCCTACGCGCCACGCCCTTGCGCTCGTCCACTTTTATTTTGGCAGATGTCCTTACCTATATTATTGTTTTAATGCTTGGCACCTTGATTATGTGTGCCGTCGCTGTTTTTGGTTTTGGGGCGCAATTTTATGGCAATTGGGGGCTGCTTTTTTTGGCATTCTTACTGACGACTTTCGCAATGTACGCGATGGGCTATTTACTGGCCGCCATCGCGCCATCCGTGCAAGTTGCCAATATATTTGGTTTCATAGTGGGCTTTATTATGATGTTCCTATCAGGTGCAACGATCCCGATGGAAGTGCTGCCGCCGGCAGTGCAAAACATCTCCCGTTTCATCCCCCTGACATACGGTGTAAGGCTGTTGAAAGCCTCTTGGCTGCAAGGCAGCTGGGAAGGGGAAGGGTTAAGCGTGGGCGTTCTACTCGGGGTTGCGCTTATTTGCTCAGCTTTGGCAGCCCGTTTCTGGCGCTGGGAATAGATCAGGAAAGACTCCCAGTGTTATTTTAAAAGTCACGAATCTCAAACGTCTAGTTTTAGCCTCTAAAAAGCATCAGCAGGCTACCCAGCCTGCCTGATGCTTTGGATGAATGGTTTTAAATTAAAAAATCCTCTCATGGAAGGAAAATATTCCTTAGACTATGCTTTTTAAGATTTCTCTTATTGGTTGTATCGAGGTTTATTTTTTACGAGAGTCCTTCAGTGTGTCAATGGGAATCAACAATATTGGGCATCTTTTTCTTGGCTCAAATTTGACTTTTGCACCTTATTCCATTTCGGGCTAAAATAAACTTTATGCAAAAGGAAAATATTCCTGCCCAGAGCGAACCTGCACAGAATCCCCCTGAAACGGCAAGCGGTCCGCGTTGGTCTGGGACTACTAAGCTTGTGGTGAGCTTGGCACTGATCGCTGTGCTGTTGTTGCTGCTGGTAGAATTCAGGTCTTATTTTGGGCTGATCCTTGCCTCATTTGCCGTTACGATTCTTCTTTGGCCAATCGTCAAGTGGTTCAATCAGCGCTTAAAGATTAGCTGGAGGCTCTCCACAGTCATCGTATACGTTGTGGTGGCTGTTGTGCTGATAGGGTTTATCACTTGGGGAGGTCTTGCCCTTTTTGCCCAATTGCAAAACCTGATCACGCTCCTGAGCTCATCGCTAAGTAATTTTATTGAAAACTTATCTCAATGGTCCAACCAGGAAATTATCCTTGGACCGCTGAGTTTTACCGTGCCAGAGCTGACAACGAAATATCTTGGTGATCTGCTCATCAGCCGAGTTCAACCGATATTGGAAAGTGCGGGCAGCCTAATTGCATTAGCAGTTTCCGGCGGCGCCAATTTGATCTTCCGGATGCTGATGATGTATCTGATTGCCTTTTTTGTTACTTCGGAATCTGGCAGCACAAACAGTAAACCCTCGCAGATATTCAAGGACTATGAACGAGATATCCAACAGATGAAGGCAGAATTTTCCAGGATTTGGAGTGCCTTTTGGCGTGGAGAGCTTTTAGTCGTCTTTATTGCGTTTGTGGTGTATGTGATTTTTCTTTCTATTTTGCAAATGCCATTTTCGTTGGGCATTGCTATTATTGTGGCTTTGGGCCGTTTCATTCCCTATTTGGGTGCTTGGATTGGTTGGATTACCATGGGTATCGTTGGTTTGATTATCCGACCGACGCCTTTTGGTTTACTTCCAGCGGCTTATACCCTAATTATTATTGCTATTGCCTTAGTGATTGACAATATCATCGATAATATTATCAGACCTAAAGTGATGGGGGATACCCTTCGCGTTCATCCCGCAGCAGTACTCATTACCGCCCTGGTGGGTTTGCAGCTTTTTGGGCTGCTGGGGATTATGTTGGCAGCGCCTGTTTTTGCTTCTGCTAAATTGCTCTTTCACTATATTCTTTCCAAGCTCACTGACCAAGATCCTTGGCATGGGATTGATTATCAGCAACCTGGCAAGGAAAATCTGCTTACCAAATGGCTGCGCAAGGTAGGGAGAGACATTTCCAGATGGACTAAGAATGCTTGGCGGTCGATAAAATCAACAATAGACCGATGGTTTTCTATCCTTAAGACGCGTCTTGAGAGGCGGAAATCTGACAAATATATACTGGATGAGTAATAAACTTGTATCACTTCTACAATTAATGAGATAATCCAAATATAAACAATAAGGAGCCAACTATGGATGACGAACGAGAACCTATAACTACAACGATTGCCGAAACCGAGAACTATTTGGCATGGCGCGCGGATGAACCAGATGGCGAATCCACCTATCACTTAGAGCTTAACAACGTCACACTGCATTTCTTCAAAGAAGAATGGCAGGAATTTCTCGATCTGATCGAGACTATCGTAGACGAAGAGCTTTAGGCGTTTATTGAAGGAGGACTGCCCACAGAGCGCAGTCCTCTCTTTTTATCTAGAAAAGCAAGTTCGTTTTTATGCTGGCATTATGGTTTTGGCTTTTCAAACCGCATCCAATCCAGATTGCGGGCAAGGACAAAGCCAGCGTTTTGAATCCCATGAGTGGCACGCCCAACAGGGTATTCTAACTGCAGATCTCGGGTTGGATTAAGCTTTTCGATGAGGTAATGGAGCAGAATCTCGGCTGAAGCATCCTCGTTGGTGCTTTGGGGTAAGGCTAATAGGATTTGGTCAGCACTTGTGGCGGTTTGCTGCCAGGTGAGCACGCCGGCTAAGTGACCTTTTGGACGTAAGGCGAAATGCTGCAGATTGGAGAGTTCGATCCAGTTGGCGGGATTGAGCCACGCCCAAGGTGAAAAAGCTGAAAAATTCACATTTTGATACCAACGCGTGTCTTCTGGGTAATTGGCATTTAACCAGGCTGACTGCTCTACCCAATCCGAGAGCCGTCGGCGGGAAACGTGGTGGAACGGCGTAACCTTGGCGGTTTTTCTAAATAAGGTTTTCATTGCTAGAGAATACCGCCACTGGGCGATGGCATGCTCAAACTTAAATCCATACTTGGAATAAATATGAATTGCCTGTGCATTATCTGAGCGGACTTGCAACCAAATTTCCGCTTCTGGCTTGTTCTGAAGATAGCGCATAACGTAATCCGTGAGGGCGGTTGCAATGCCCAACCCTTGATAAGCCGGCGCAACAGCAACATTGGCAATTAAGGTACGCGGCTTGCTTGATTTATGAAAGTGCATCAAGGTGATGTTGCCGACGATTTCATCATTCTCGACCCAAA
>Ga0208197_1001620_pt1 | contig 21811 bp, 15 predicted proteins | sample AD_JPNNA4_MetaG_FD_184444 | JGI IMG/M metagenome (GOLD analysis project Ga0208197, IMG submission 184444) | Active sludge microbial communities of municipal wastewater-treating anaerobic digesters from Japan - AD_JPNNA4_MetaG (SPAdes) (version 2) | ecosystem: Engineered > Bioreactor > Anaerobic...
CTTTTATCTGTAAAACGTTAGCGGTCAGTGCTACTCCTCGTCCAAAACGAGAACGTCATCCTGTGCTAAAACTTCCCCATCAGGTTCTTCCATAAAGTTTATCTTCTTGACAAACGCACTATTTACAAGTCCGTAAGTAAATTCTGTTTTGCGTTCAGCCACAAACACATCCATATTATCGGGAAGGTTTGCAATTTTTTCTTTAAGTTCTTTAACTGTCATTTTGCTTTGATTTACCGCACCGAACCGCTAACAAGGCATTTACGCTACCCCTGCGGACGATACGCTGTTCAACTTTTGTTTTTCAATTGCGGGGCAGCGTAAATGCCCCGACCGTTAGGCAACAATACAATGAGTTGAAAATATGATGAAAATGAGACACTTTTTGATGGCTAATATTTTTTTGATAATCCTTTATATTTCTGCCATCACCGTTCGCGCACAAGAATTAACGCAGGTTGTCAAGAAAGTTTCTCCAGCAACTGTGACGATTTTAACATATGATAAAAACGGAGAAATTATTGGGCAAGGAAGTGGCTTTTTTATTAGCAAAGATGGAGATATTATCACTAATAGACATGTGCTTACCGATGCTCACAGGGCTGATATAAAAACAGCCAATGGCAAGGTTTACCACATTGCAAAAATTGTCGCAGAGAATAAAGAAGCCGATATTGTCAGAGCAAAGGTAAACATTCCTGAATCTGTTCATTATTTATCTTTAATTTACTCTAGTCCTGAAGTCGGTGAGCGGATAGTGGTGGTAGGTAATCCCTTAGGACTTGAGCAAACTGTTTCCGATGGTATTGTATCCGCTATTCGTGAAATTCCTAAGTTTGGAAAGATTTATCAGATTACTGCACCCGTTTCTTCAGGTTCAAGTGGTAGCCCTGTGGTTAATATAAAAGGTGAAGTCATAGGAGTGGCAACATTTCAATTGGTTGAAGGACAAAACCTTAACTTTGCCATCCCTTCAGAATATATAAGCAAACTTAGAGTAGAAAAAGACAAGACCTTTGAAGAATGGGCAAAGGGAAATGTAGAGGAATGGATTACTTCTGCCGGGGGATTATACTCTTCGGGGCTTTTCTTTCTCTGGTCATATGATTATGAAAAGGCACTTCCTTATTTTGAAGAAGCAGTGAAGAAAGACCCTAATTACGCAGATGCCTATTTTTATATTGGGTATTGTAATAGAAAACTCGGACGCTACACCGAAGCAATTGAAGCCTATAAGCAGGCGATTCGTATCAAACCTGATTATGCTAAGGCACACTATAATCTGGGTGTGGCTTATTACAATCTCGGACGCTACACCGAAGCAATTGAAGCCTTTAAGCAGGCGATTCGTATCAAACCTGATTATGCTGAGGCACACTATAATCTGGGTGTAACCTACTTGATTGTTAGCGATAAAGGTTCAGCACTGGATGAGTATAAAATTCTTAAAGACCTCAACACTGATTTAGCAAACAAATTGTTCAACTTGATTTACGAATAATTAAGAATAAAGCACCCAAGTATCGTCGCCTAACATCGGCTATACGCCATTAAAACGGCGCATAGCCGCAAACGTTGGGCACTATAATAAAAACAAACATCATGACAGATTATCCAATTTTCTTACTTCCTAAAGGCGAGATAATGATTACAGCCAAAATTGAGGAACAAGAATTAAAATTGCTTAAGAAAACTTTATTTCCTTCGGGGAATAGATATGCAATATCAAATAATGGTCTCGCTGCTTGTATTGATCGTGAGAAGAAAATAATTCTTTATGGACAAATTAATGATAATGGTGATTTTGATTATATAAAAATTATTCCTTTCCCAAGTATCATAAGCCCTAAATCCCTTTGTATTATTAAAAATAATATTGTCTTAGGTGGTGAAAATAATCATGTTTTTTTAAACAATATCATCTCTCATGAATTAGTCGTTAGTTATTCGATTCCAAGTGATAAATTTATTGTTGTAGATATGCCATTCAAAAAAGATAATAAGTGTGTCGATGATTTATTGATTGATAATAATAAAGTTATTGCAGTTGATGATATAGTTTATCCCAAATATCTTATTGAATATGATTTTAGCAATCCTGATTATCCATATTTGATAAAGTCATATAATTTGCCTAAGAATGGGACTTATGAAAGAATTAGTAAAGGGACTTTAAATGAAGACTATATCGCTTTACTTTCTTCGTCTTTTGGTATGGATGGTGGAGGAAGGTACATAAATATATTCAGAAAGGGTTATTATGATAACTATATTCGATTGTCACAATGGTTTGGCATAAAATTGTATGGCATAAATAATCGTAATGAAAAATCAGATAAGAAATATTTTTGGAGGGATATATACCTTGTGCCAAATCAAAATATATTACTGATTTCATCTAACGAAGATGGAATTGGAATATACCGTATTAGAAACGATTATATGAGTAAACAAGGTAAAGAAGATGCTGACTCTGTTTACTATTTTAATTCATGGAATAAAAAGGTTATTAAAATATTAACAGTACCAAATGATAAGGAAAAAGTATTACTTGTTTTTGAAGAAGGTGATAAAGAAAATATAAAATACTCATATGAAATTACTAGCATTGATGATATTATTTCAAATTTAGCGGATGACGATGATTATTAAGATGATTATTACGATAACAGGTATGATTCTGGAGAAAATGATTGGGAAAGAGATTATTTTGACGCAATGACGGATGGTCAGTTAGGTGATTATGATTATTTTGATGGAAATATAGATGATATTGATACATGGGCAAGTGGATAATTACAGTGTCTAACATCGCATATAAAACATTTGGTAATCAGTGGGATATCGAGTATTTAGTTCGTATCAAAAGTACTTGTAATTTGACAGGAAAGTGCTTCGAAGTGCCAAACGTTTCATGTATGTATCCGTTACCACCAGCATAATAACTGATAAACATGTTATAAATATCAAAGTTGCTGCTCGTTCTTAAATGCAATTCCCAAAAAACACAAACAACATGAAGTCGCGTGTGAAAAAATGGATTTCATTCATGGCCAATTTAGCGAACGCGTCTGGTAAATGCGCCCGAACGTTGTTTTATTGAGATGTTTCACTACGTTCAACATGACACGGAACCAGAGTATAGTTACTTTTTTATTGCTTTTACTATCAACAAACAACCACCAACCACTGAGCATTTTTCTCTATATCATCGCAGGTAATCAACCCCACATGTCATCCTGAGCGTAGCGAGAAATAGTGTGCAGTGTTCAGTGTACCGTGTGCAGTGTACAGGGGAGATTGTGTTTGGTGTTTGGTTAATTTATCCTGTGTAAATCAATTAAATCAGTGTAATCAGTGTTCTATTTTATTACGCACAGCTATCACTTCTCAACCCAGGTAATACTGTAAAAAGTATTTACTTTGCAGAATAATACTATTTGCCATGAGGAGCTACATCGATAGTATAGCTGATTTTAAGCGCAGAGTAACCGTTGAGGTTATGGTTGGCAACACTCCGCTGGGCGGAGGTAATCCTATACGGGTGCAGACCATGACCACTACCGATACCAACAACACGCAGGCAACCGTTGAGCAATGCATTAGGGCAATTGAGGCAGGAGCCGAGTTTGTGCGTATTACTACTCAGGGTACCCGCGAGGCTGCTAACCTGCAAAACATAAAGGGCGAACTTATTGCCAGGGGCTATACCACCCCCATTGTAGCCGATGTTCATTTTAACCCTGCGGCAGCCCTTGAGGCTGCCAAGCATGTGGAAAAGGTGCGAATAAATCCGGGCAACTATGTGGATCCCCGCGCCAAGTTTGAAACCGTAAGCTACACCGACCAGGAGTATGCCGATGAGCTCAAACGCATTGAGGAGAGGTTACTTCCGCTAATTGAGATTTGCAGGGAACGAGGCGTTGCCATTCGCATTGGGGTAAACCATGGCTCACTTTCCGATAGGATTATGAGTCGCTATGGCGATACTCCAGCTGGAATGGTTGAGTCGGCCATGGAGTTCCTGCGTATTTTCAGAAAACATGGGTTTAACCAACTGGTTATCTCCATGAAATCGAGCAATACCCGTGTGATGGTGCAAGCCGTAAGGCTTTTGGTTGCCACCATGGATGCCGAGGGTATGAATTTTCCGCTTCACCTTGGTGTTACCGAGGCTGGCGATGGCGAGGATGGCCGCATTAAATCGGCAGTGGGAATTGGAGCGCTCCTTGCCGATGGTATTGGCGATACCATTCGGGTTTCACTTACCGAGGAGCCCGAAAACGAAATACCGGTAGCAAAGAAATTGGTAAACTACTTTGCCAATAGGAAAACTTCGCCTAGCTTAAAAAGCATCGATAGCCTACCGTACAATCCGTACGAGTATAACCGGCGGGTAATACCTGAGGTTAAAGGCGTTGGAGGAGCAAACCCTCCACGAGTGTTTGCTTACATCAACGAAACTTTTACTGAGTCTACTGCCAATGCGTGGGGATGGAGATTCGATTCGGTAAAAAAGTTATGGCAGCCAACCGATGCCGCACCCGACTACTTTGTAGTTCCCGGATTTAGCCCCAGTCCAAACTTTGATGGCTTACCGGTTATTTCGGAACATACACCCAATTTCCGCTTGATAAAGGTTGATGATTTTATCAACCAAAAGTCATTGGGTTCGGTGATGTTAAGCGTTACCTATGCCGATCTGTTAAACCCTGATCTGGTATCGGCACTAAAGGGAAGCCAAAACGTGGTACTGTTGTTATCCACCAGCAATTCAAATGGATTTGCTGAGCAGCGTGCTGCTGTGATTGAGCTGATGCGCCAGGAAATTTGCTTGCCTGTGGTTGTCGCACGCGGTTACTCCGATGCTGAAAAGGAAGATTTTCAGCTTAAAGCTGCTGCCGATGTGGGAGGACTACTGATTGATGGGCTGATTGACGGGGTAATGTTAACTTCGCCACTATCCCCTGAGGTGATAAGGAATACAGCATTTGCCATTCTGCAGGCTGCCCGAACACGAGTTACCAAAACGGAATATATTGCTTGCCCTGGCTGTGGACGCACGCTATTCAGCCTGCAGCAAACGCTACAAAAGGTTAGGAGCGCTACCTCGCACCTGAAAGGGTTAAAAATTGGGGTAATGGGTTGTATAGTAAATGGCCCGGGCGAAATGGCCGATGCCGATTACGGCTATGTGGGTGCAGGCCCCGGCAGGATTACCCTTTACAAGGGCAAGGAGGTTGTAAAGAAGAATATTCCTGAGGAACAGGCTATTGATGAGCTAATTGCATTAATTAAGGCGCATGGCGATTGGGTTGACCAATAAAATTGATGTTGAAATGCTTTTATGCTTGATTTCCGTTCTTTCCACCCCTTGCCAGCGATGCCCAAACCCCTAAAACGCTTAAGGCTACAAATATTGCAAACGTAACACTGGCCGAAAGAATAAACTGCTTATGGTTTGATGCGTTTATGGTTCCCGTGCCAATAAATACGTGGATTACCATGGTGGCAATACCCATGCTCAACATTTGGCCAACCAACCGCATGGTTGCCACCGTCCCCGATGCAAGCCCAATGTAACGTTTTTCAACCGAGCCCATAATGGCATTGGTATTGGGCGATGAGAACATTCCAAAACCAAGCCCCAGAATGCCCAGAACCACCCCAATGTAGGTAACTGCTGTTTCGTTACTTATAGGAATAAGCAGCGCCAAACCTACTGCAATTACTCCCATGCCTGCCGATGCCAGTATGCGTGGATCGTGCTTATCGGAAAGCCGCCCCGACCACGATGCTATAACCGCCATAACAAGCGGTTGAATAACCAGTAGCAAGCCAGCCTCGCGCGCACTTAAACCCTTGATGTATTGCAGGTAAAGGCTTAAAACAAAGGTTATGGCAAAGGTGGTTGCATAGTTTATCAGCGCAGCAAGGTTCGAAAGCGCAAAAAGCCTATTGACCCTGAAAAGCGATACGTTAAAAACCGGGTATTCAAGTTTCATCTGCAGCTTAACAAAAAGGGCAAGGCCTAAAAGGCCTACTGCGGTTAGGACTATAGCAACAGTGGATGGGAGTTTTGAGAACCCATACATCAGGGCGCACATCGATACTATAAATATGCCTGACCCTAAAATATCGAACTTTTCGCCTTTGGCTTCGGCCCATTCGCCTTTAATGGTAAGTATAGCAGCAATCACGGCAGGTATGCCCAGCAATGCTGGGATGTAGAACAAACTTCGCCACCCCAGTGCGTCAATCATTAAACCACCAAGAACTGGCGCAGCCGAAAGGCCAACATATACCGCAGTAACGTTCATTCCAATAGCTCTACCCCTTGCGTTGGGCGGGAAAACTGATGTGATAAGGGCGATGCCAGTTGCAAACATCATGGCGCTTCCAATTCCCTGAACAACCCGCAATGCTATGAGTGTTGCGTCATTGGGCGCAAATACGGCCAAAAGCGATGCCAATGCAAGCACTACATTACCGGTAAGGAAAACTCTTTTCCGTCCGAATATGTCGGCCAACTTACCTAGGGGCACCAGAAATACTGCCGACGAGAGCAGAAAGGCCATGGTCACCCAGCTCATAGTAACAGCATTTAGCCCAAACTCATGGGCAATCATTGGCAAAGCCAGGTTTATTGCCGACCCAATAAAGGGAGTAATAAACGATGTAAACATTACCAGGATGAGCACTACTATAGATTCCTGATGTTTTTCCTGCGATTGCATATAAAAGATTCCTTGGGGTAATTACAACAAAATTGTAGCCCCAAAGTAAATCAAAAAAAATAAACTTAAGTTTTTTAGCGAGATATCTGCTCTATGAAAAGATTATTCCCCTTCCCCTTTTTGTGGCATTGTATTCCAGGAGCGTATTTTTAATTCTCCTTGCATCGCTCTTGGAAATGCAGTAGGCCGAGGCTCTGCCTCCTACTACCTTTACGTGAATATCGGCGCCAAACAGGTGCTCATCTATCATTATACTGCGGATATACCTGAACGATACTATTTGCTCATCGAACCCTATCAGGAATGGGTTGCGCTTACGTATGGTAATGGTTTCCTGATTGGTATCTACCTCAATATGCCAGGGGTTTAGCAGGTGGAACATTTTACCGTTGAATATCAGACTGGCAATGGTTGACCGTGAATGAATTAATCCCAAATCCGTCAATAGGAATAAAATCTCTAATGACGGCCATTAGAGATTTTGTTCTATAACTATTAGATTATTAACTCATTAAATTTGCTGAAGGAATTAAAAAAATTACTTTTTTTGTGTAAGCATTTCTTACAACGTATGAAGGCAATACAAATCGAGTTTACCGACAAAGAGATTACCCCATGGGGAGGCATGTCACTTTTAAAGCAGATGCTTGACAGGATTGATTTTGAGACCGTATTGAGGAATGCAGACCTTCCAGCCCAGCGCTCCAACAGGGGTTACCCTCCAGAGCAACTTCTCATCAACTTTTTAGTGGGCGTATGGTGTGGAGCCAACTGCTTTGAGCATCTGGAGGTAACCCGGCATGATCGTGCCATAGGCGAGATATTTGAATGGAGGCGTATGCCCGGCCACCGTGCTTTCAGGCGTTACTTTCAGAAGTTTGACCAGGGAGTAAACCAACGGGTGTTTACCCTGTTGTACCAGTGGTTCTTTAACAACCTCCATCTGGATAACTATACGCTTGACTTCGACTCCTCGGTGCTCACCCGGTATGGTACCCAACAGGGGGCAAAAAGGGGATACAACCCGCGCAAGCCAGGCCGGCCCTCCCACCATCCCCTGATGGCCTTTGTGGCAGAATGCCGCATGGTGGCTAACTGCTGGCTGCGTCCGGGGGACAGCTATACCACCAACAATTTTTTGGGTTTCTTGGAGGATACCCGCCAAAAGCTGCAGGGGAAAAAGGTAAGCCTTATACGGGCGGATAGCGGATTCTACAGCAAGGAAGTATTCGACTATCTAGAACAGGAAGGGCTGCCCTATGTTGTAGCCTGTCGGTTTTACCGCCCCATCAAGACGAAGCTGGCCAGCCACAGGTCATGGTTAAAGCTGGATGAGGGTATTGAGATAGCAGAGACCACTTTTCAGGCCGAAGACTGGAAGGCTCCCCGTAGGCTGGTAATGGTAAGACAGCAAATAAACAAAAGACCCAAAGCAACAGGGAAACAGCTGCGCCTGTTTGAAGATGAGGGCATCTATAGAAACTACCGGTACAGCTGCTTTGTCACCAACCTTGACTTCTCTGCCAAGATGGTATATGATCTATACCGAAATCGGGCAGATGCAGAAAACCGAATAAAGGAGGTCAAGTACGATTTTGGCTTCGAAAGCTTCAACTGTAACGATTTTTGGGCCACAGAGGCCATGTTGAACGTGGTGATGCTTGCCTACAACCTCATGAGTCTTTTCCGTCAGGCTGTGATGGGAACAAAAGTGCAGCACCAAATGAAAACCCTTAGGTACAAGGTTTTTGCTATAGGTGGTTATATGATAAAAAACGGAAATAGCCGTATCCTAAAACTCTCCATGCAAATGAAAAGGAGAGATTGGTTCAAAGGCCTTTGGAGCTCAACTGAACTAATGAGTTGGCCTTTCCTTGTGCCTTCGTAATTCTAATGACGGATCTGGGTTAATTTTTCCATTTTGGTTATCAAAAGGTTTTTCCCATACTAAAAGTATAAAACAAAATCGATTTTTACAAGATGTAACCGTGCCGATGTATTTGGTGGATTGCAGTTTCGCTATTAACCAGTATCGAATTTGACAATAAATATCGTTTCATTATAAAGCATGTTGATAACAAACTAATGATATGCTTGTTGTAATGGTATGCTACCACTACTTTTGTGGTAAATTTTTTTAGAGCTGGAATGACAAACTATTTGGATGAGTTAAGCGAGGTTCAACGCGAGGCGGTTACTTGCACTGAGGGGCCCAGCTTAGTGATTGCTTCGGCAGGTTCAGGTAAAACAAGGGTTTTAACATATCGCATTGCCCACTTACTTACCCTAGGCGTTAAGCCATGGTCGGTTTTGGCGCTTACTTTTACCAATAAAGCAGCCAGGGAGATGAAGGAGCGTATTGCCCGCATTGTGGGTCATGAGACTGCTGCTAAGCTCTGGATGGGAACCTTTCACTCAATATTTGCTAAAATCCTGCGTAACGAGGCCGAGTTACTTGGATATAGCAAGAATTTCACCATTTACGACACCACCGACTCCAAGAACCTGATTGCCCAAATCATTAAGGAGCTTAAGCTCGATGTTCAGGTGTATAAGCCCGGCGAGATTCTGTCGCGAATATCCATTGCCAAGAACAACCTGATAACGCCTCAAGCCTACGCACAAAATGCCTCCATCGTTTCGCAGGATATTAGCTCCCGCAAGGGTGAAATACATCGAATTTACACCCTTTACTCCCAGCGATGCCAAAAGGCTTCGGCTATGGACTTTGACGATCTGCTGCTGAACACCAATATCCTTTTCCGCGATTTCCCCGATGTGCTTCAAAAGTACCAGAATAAGTTCCGCTATATTCTGGTTGATGAGTATCAGGACACCAACTTCTCGCAGTATCTGATTGTAAAAAAGCTTTCCGAGAGTCACCGTAACCTTTGCGTGGTGGGCGACGATGCCCAGAGCATTTACTCGTTCCGTGGTGCAAAAATTGAGAATATCCTCAACTTCCAGAACGATTACAAGGACTATAAGCTGTTCAAGCTGGAGCAGAACTACCGTTCTACCCAAACCATTGTAAATGCTGCAAACAGCGTAATTGCCAAGAACCAGCGTCAAATACCAAAGGTGGCCTATTCCAGTAACGAGGTGGGCGAACCTATAAAGTTGATTAAAGCGTTTACCGATCAGGAGGAGGGTTTCCTTGTGGCCTCCGAGATTGTGAGCCTGGTGCACCAGGCCCATTGCAGCTATAGCGATATTGCCATTCTTTACCGAACCAATGCCCAGTCGCGTATTTTTGAGGAGACCCTGCGCAAGCGCAACATACCCTATCGTATTTACGGTAGCCTCTCGTTTTACCAACGTAAGGAGATAAAGGACCTTATAGCCTACATTCGCCTTACCGTAAACCCCAACGATGATGAAGCTTTTAACCGGGTGGTTAATTACCCAGCCCGTGGAATAGGCGACACAACCATGGAGCACCTTCAGGCCCTTGCCAACCAGTTGGGACTTAGCCTTTGGCAAACCGTGGGTGAACTGGGTAAACATAATGGAGGGGTTAAACCTGCTGCTGCCAAAAAGCTTGAAGAGTTCAGGAATCTGATAGTATCGTTCCAACAAAAGCTCTACACTATGGATGCCTACGAGGCTGTGCATACCATAGTTAACTCATCGGGTATGCTTACCGACCTTAAGTCCGATAAGAGTCAGGAAGGCATATCGCGCCTTCAGAATATTGATGAGATGCTTAACGGTATCCGCGAGTTTATTGAAAGTCGTAAAGAGGAAGGGTTCGAGGAAACCGTAACCCTGGTCGATTACCTCGAGAACGTTGCCTTGCTTACCGACCAGGACACCGACAAGGAAGGCGATACCAAATGCGTTAGCGTGATGACCGTTCACTCCGCCAAAGGGCTGGAGTTCGATTACGTTTTCCTTACAGGACTTGAGGATAACCTTTTCCCTTCAACATTAAATGTTAAATCACCTGAGGATTTGGAAGAGGAGCGCCGTCTGTTCTACGTTGCACTTACCCGCGCTGCCAAAAGGGCATATATCACTTATGCCCAAACCCGCTATAGGTGGGGATCGCCAACGCATTGCACCCCAAGCCGATTTATCAAGGAGATTGATTCGGAGTATATTGACGTGCCCTTTGATGAGGGCGACCATGGCAATATAGCCGAAAGGCCGTACTCAAAGGGGCAAAGCTTCAGTGGGTTTACTAGCCAGTCTTCCGCACTGGCTGCTCCCTCATACACTAAACCTAACCAGCAGGTGCCAACAACCCCGAAAAACACCAGGGATATTTCGCCCGAGGCCATTACAGTGGGAATGTCTGTTTACCATGCCAAGTTTGGCGAAGGGGTTGTGGAATCAATTGAAGGAGCTGGTCCTAACCGGAAAGCTTTAGTCAACTTCAATTTGGTGGGTTCTAAAAATTTATTGCTTAAATTTGCCAACCTTAAGCAGTTGGAGTAAAAAGTTTTGCTATCTACAAAAGCATGGCACCTAAACATTATTCTTCTCCTGAGCAAATTTATTAAAAGATACTCCAGTGTTCCACTGCCCTGCAGCTTGGGGGTGGAACCAGTTCCCTCTTCCCCAACAAATATTCCGCTGCGCTGCAGCTAAAATAGGTGCGTAGCACCGTAACCTTTGTACCCAAAGCACATGCAAAGGAACCATTAGATGCGTAGCACCGAAACCTTTAGTTAACTTTGAAGAAAAACAACTATGGCTAACACATACACTCAATTATACATACATCTAGTTTTTCGCCTAAAAACAGAGATGCTTTAATAAAAAGATCGTGGAAAGAATAATCGGAAAAATGTATAACGGGAATTGTTAACAACAACGGACATAAAACGCTTGCAATAAACTGTATGCCCGACCATATCCATATTTTTATTGGGTACAATGTAAACCAGTTAATACCCAACTTGGTGGAGAACATTAAAACATCGAGCAATGCTTGGGAAAAAAAGGAAGAAAAACTATCAAAATACAAATTTGAATGGCAAAGAGGATATGAGGCATTCTCCCATTCGCGTTCACAACTCGATACTGTTGTGAAATACATCCAAAACCAAGAGCAGCATCAAAAGAAATCGTTTAGGAATGAATATCTGGAGATTTTGCGAAAGATTGATATCAAGTATCAGTACGAGTACCTGTTTGAATTCTTTGAAAATGGAGGGGTATGGGATTAAAGGATAGTTCAATTTGCCTTTTTATGGTTTCGCTGTTCGGCAGCTATACGAGGCTCTTTACACCTTAATCTTTGTTGGGCGCATACCATTAGGTTCGATTCATTAAAATCGACTTGATTGCTATTTTTGCCCGACTTTGCTTAAAATGAATTTTTTAGTGTAACTTTGTGATAAATTAGAATGTTATATATTACTAATATTTACTGATATTTTTTTAAAATTCTGTCGATGGATTACAATACCCAACGAAAAAAGTTGCGATTACCGGAATACGGAAGGCATATCCAGCAAATGGTCGATCACATAGCCAGCATTGATGATAGGGAGGAGCGTAACAGGCTTGCCAAATCGCTTATTGCCATTATGGGCAACCTTAATCCCCAGCTAAGAGCGGTTAACGATTTCCGCCATAAGCTTTGGGACCACCTCTTTATCATGTCTGACTTCAGGCTCGACATCGAATCGCCTTACCCTAAGCCCGATCTTGAAAAGTACAATGAGAAACCGCGTAGGGTACCATACCCAAGCCATCCCATTAATTTCAAGCACTATGGACGTATCATTGAACTGATGATCGAAAAAGCTATTGAGATGGATGAGGGCCCTGAAAAGGAAGCCTTTAAGCAACTTATTGCCAACCAGATGAAAAAGGCCAACATCACATGGAATAAGGAATCGGTTACCGACGATGATATATTTCGCGATATGGAGCATCTAAGCAAAGGCAGGCTGGTTATGGCTCCCGGCTCAAAGCTGATTGATAAGCGCGAGGTTAAACCTACTGGTGGTAAGCGGCCCAAGCATCATCGTAAGCGTTAAAAAAAACTTTCTACATGGCAACATTTGAGGTATACGGTGGTAAGCCCTTAAAGGGTGAGTTGCACCCACAGGGGGCAAAGAATGAGGCACTGCAAATCATTTGCGCCGCACTACTCACAGCTGAACCTGTTACAATCAAAAATATCCCAAACATCCGCGATGTTAATAAACTTATTGAGCTGCTTCAGGGTATGGGTGTTGAGGTTCAAAGGCACAGCTCCTCGGAGTGCACCTTTACAGCCAAAAATGTTGATGTAGAGTATCTTACCACTAACGATTTTAAGGTTAAGGCTGCCGCCATACGCGGCTCTATCATGGTGGTTGGTCCACTGCTGGCGCGATATGGCAGAGCATACGCCCCTAAGCCCGGTGGCGATAAAATTGGTCGCCGACGGTTGGATACACATTTTCTTGGATTTCAGAAGTTGGGCGCAACCTTTAACTTTGATACCCGTGAGAATTTCTTTACCCTTGAGGGTAAAAACATGCGGGGTACTTACATGCTGCTCGATGAGGCTTCGGTTACCGGAACGGCTAACATCCTCATGGCCGCTGTGCTTACTCCGGGTAAAACCACCATTTACAATGCTGCATGCGAACCATACCTACAGCAACTTAGCAAGATGCTGGTTAGCATGGGGGCAAAAATATCGGGTATTGGTTCAAACCTGCTTACCGTTGAGGGGGTTGAATCGTTGGGCAGCTGCACCCATACCATTCTGCCCGATATGATTGAGATTGGTTCGTTCATTGGTCTTGCGGCCTTGACAGCCAGCGATATCACCATTCGTAATGTATCGTATCCTAACCTCGGCATTATTCCCGATTCGTTCCGCCGCATGGGCATTGAGTTTGAGGTTATAGGCGATGATATCCATATCCCACCCCAGGAACACTACGAGATTGATACCTTTATCGATGGTTCCATACTCACCATTGCCGATGCCCCCTGGCCCGGGCTAACGCCCGACTTGCTCAGCGTTTTCCTGGTGGTTGCCACCCAGGCAAAGGGCTCCGTACTAATCCACCAGAAGATGTTCGAGAGCCGACTATTCTTTGTGGACAAGCTAATTGACATGGGTGCTCAAATAATCCTTTGCGACCCGCATCGCGCCACTGTTATAGGGCATGACCGGAAGATGAAGTTACGCCCCACCGTTATGACATCACCCGATATCAGGGCAGGCGTTGCCCTGCTTATTGCTGCCCTTTCGGCCGAGGGAAAGAGCGTTATTCACAATATTGAGCAGATTGACCGCGGGTACGAGAACATTGATGGCCGACTTAATGCCATTGGTGCCAATATTCGCAGGACTGATTAGGTGCTTTTCCTGTAAAATCAAACTAACTTATCACATAAATTTGCACCTTTAACGTTTTAATAATCAACAGCGCATAGTTGCCTACAAATGCTAATGAGATTTTGGAGTAAAATATCAATTTTAATTATATTTCTTGCTGGCGTGGGTTTTACATCACGGGCTCAACTTAACGCCCCGGGAAGAGTTATAACCCTGCTTACCCAGTATAGCAATACAGTTAACCAGGATTCAATATTTGTATTTTATGGCGATATTGGCAAACTTAGTGCCCGCCATACTACAGGGAATATTGCCAACTTTAAGTGGTATAGGTATAACCCTTTAGTATCAAACCCTACCTTACGGTTTGAACTGTTTGCTGAGGAAGTTAGCGTTGTGCAAAGCGAACAGTTGAACCTAAATGAGGGCGGCTACAGAGTGGTAATTACCGATATTGCCGATTCTACCGAAACATTCACCTGCTGGCTTTTTACTGATAATGTTAGCCTCGACCGGATTGACATCTTCAACAGTTGCCAGTTTCTTGAGCTTAATTCCATCACAATACCCTCATCGTACAACGTTGCCTACGACCGTTTTACCTACCACGACCTTTCGCGCTCAAATCAACCAGAACGGAATACCTACGGTCAGCAGTACTTTGCAAATGTTACCTGGCAGGCCTCGGAGAGCAGTATTGAGCTGCCATCGTCCTCAGCATTAAAGTTGGTTATTGAGAATCCTGCACCTCTGCATAATTCCACTTATACCGTTACCATCCAAAACCCTTTTGGGAGAACCCTTACCCTAACAACGCCTGAGGTAACTGCCGTTGCTACTAAGGCCGATAATCTAATCCAGGTTGACGAAAGGGGAGTGTGGAACGATTTTGATGCGAATGCCGAGTATGAGGCGCTGCTGGGCCTAAGGCTCGAAAGCAAAAGTCTGAATTGCGATTCCATTTACTGGCGTATTACAACCCGAAAGATTTCTCCCGAAAGCATTTTCGATATTTCTGTTTGGCGCGATAGCTCTTTAATTGCACAGCGCAACGAGGCCTTCCCCGATAAAAAGGTAATGGTTCCCGGATTCTACAAGGTTTACCATTACTCGGTAAATACCCTCTCGGGGTGTATCGATTCGGTTATTACTGATATTAAGGTTGACTCCTCGCGCATAAGCGCCGATGCCATCCCCAATGTTTTTTCACCCAATGGCGATGGAAAGAATGATGTGTTCCGCTTTTCCGATACCGATGAGAGCATTCGCTCAATTCGTTCGTTTACCATACGTATTTATAGCCGTAGCGGCAAGCTGGTTTACACATACAGTGGTAATCCAAGCGAGTGGAAAGGATGGGATGGTCGAACCAGTTCAGGATCAGATGCTGCCGAGGGTGTTTATTACTACATTATCGAAGCCCGAGGCTGGGACGACCGCCGTTTTGCCCGTGGCCCCTACAAGGGGTTCCTGCATCTGTTTAGGGGGAGGTAGGGGCAGAGTATTGTGTTTGGTTGTTTTTGATTATGAATAGTTTAGAACGCTGGCTGCGTATAACACAAAACATCAAAACCCCTTTGTCCGAGAACGTCTTCCAGCTCTGTTCGCTCCTTCGCATTTTTAGGGGTTAATAAGATCCTGCGCTACAATTCGATATGCCCAGTACAGGCTACTCAGGATGGCAGGTGGAGTTTGTTAGTGTATTGTTGTTCGCTGAAAATGAATATATTATAGTCCTAATTACGCAGAACACTATATTCACTAAACACTAAACTCTATACACGCTCCCCTTATTCCTCAACAATCACAATCTTTTCAATCCTATCGCCAACACGGATAGCATCAATTACTTCAAGGCCTTCGTAAACCTTACCAAAGCAGGTATGCTGGCGGTCGAGGTGCTTGGTGTTTTGCCTGTTGTGGCAAATAAAGAACTGTGAACCACCCGTGTTTCGGCCTGCATGCGCCATGGAAAGTACGCCACGGTCGTGGTACTGGTTATTTCCGGTAAGTTCGCAGTTAATTTTATAGCCGGGTCCACCGGTACCCACCCGGGGATCGGTCATATCCTTGGAGAAGGGGCATCCGCCCTGAATCACAAAATTGGGGATTACACGGTGAAAGGCTAACCCATCGTAAAAGCCTTCATTGGCCAACTTAACAAAGTTAGCAACGGTGTTTGGGGCATCCTCCTCGTAGAACTTAACCTTCATTACCCCTTTCGATGTGTGAATTTCTGCTGTTCTCATGGTATTGTTTGTTTGGCACAAAGGTATAAAAAAAAGAGGGCTAACCCCAATTGGTAGTCCTCTTTTGCTGAACAGGGTATGGCTATTCTTCCTCTTCCTGTTCCTGGTATGCCTTTAGGAGCTTTTCCTGAACATCGGCAGGCACCTGCTCGTATGAGGCAAACTTCATGGTGTAGGTAGCTCTACCGCTGGTTAACGATGATAGGGCAGTGGAGTAGCGGTTTAGTTCAGCTAGGGGAACCTTGGCATTAATCACCTCAAATCCCTTAACGCTGCCCATACCCATGATAATGGCGCGGCGGTTCTGCAGGTCGCTCATCACATCGCCCATACGGTCGGCAGGAACTAGCACCTCAACATCGTAAATGGGCTCCATGATCTTAGGCCCGGCATCCTTGAATGCGTTCTTGAATGCGTTGCGGCCAGCAAGCTTAAACGAGATTTCGTTGGAGTCAACCGGGTGCATCTTACCGTCGTAAACGGCAACGCGGATATCGCGGGCATATGAACCGGTAAGCGGGCCCTGCTCCATCTTCTCCATAATGCCCTTGAGGATGGCAGGCATAAAGCGAGCATCAATTGCTCCACCTACAATGCAGTTATAGAACACCAACTTGCCGCCCCATTCCAGGTCAATAACTTCCTTCCCCCTAACCGAGAGGTTGATTTCCTTACCGTTAACCTTGTACTTAACGGGATCGGGTGCACCCTCAACGTAGGGCTCAATAACCAGGTGAACCTCGCCAAACTGACCGGCTCCACCCGATTGTTTCTTATGGCGATAGTCGGCCTGGGCAACCTTGGTAATGGTTTCGCGGTATGGGATACGTGGGGCTATGTATTCAATCTCGAGCTTGTGTAGGTTGGTAAGCTGCCACTTCAGAATATTGAGGTGGAACTCACCCTGACCGGAAAGGATAATCTGGCGGAGCTCCTTGGAGTGTTCAACCAGAATGGTTGGGTCTTCCTGGTGGGCACGGTTAAGCAGTTCGCCAAGCTTTTCAACCTCGGCCTCGTTTTTAGGCTTAACAGCGGTGCGGAACTTGGGATCGGGGAATTCCATGGGATCGAAGGTGAAATCCAGACCTGGTCCGCAAAGGGTATGGTTGGTCTTACTGTTCTTGAGCTTTACGGTAGCGCCTATATCGCCAGCAACCAGCTCGGTAACCTTGTTACGGTTCTTGCCGGCTACAACAAATAGCTGCGAAAGGCGTTCCTTGGTTGAGTTGTTGGCGTTGGTTAGGTCCATACCCTCAGTTACCTTACCGGACATTACGCGGAAGTAGCTGATTTCGCCAATGTGTGGCTCAACGGTCGATTTGAAAATGAAAAGCGAGGTTGGAGCGCTGGCGTCGCAGGTAATGGGTTTATTGTTATTGTTTTTAAGAACCGGTGAGTGGGTAGGATTAGGCCCAACGTTAATGATAAAATCCATGAGGCGCTTGGTGCCAATGTTTTTAGCTGCCGATAGGCAGAAAACCGGCATAATGCTGCGGCTGGCAATACCCTTTGAAAGGCCTGAGCGCATCTCGTCCTCGGAGAGCGAACCCTGCTCAAAGAACTTCTCCATGAGCGATTCGTCGTTCTCGGCAGCAGCCTCAATGAGCGCATTGTGAAGCTCAGTGGCCTTATCCATTTCGCTGTCGGGAATGGGGAACTCCTCGCGGATACCGGTATCACCCTTAAACTTATACATTTTCATGGTGATTACATCGATAAAGCTATCGAAAGCAGCACCGGTGGCAACGGGGTACTGGGTTAAGATAACCTTATTACCGAAGGTTTGCTTCAGCGAGTCGAGCGTGGCATCAAAGTTAGCCTTATCGTGGTCGAGCTGGTTAACGGCCAGTATCATGGGCTTGTGAAGGTGCTCGGCGTGACGGTTGAAGATTTCGGTACCAACCTCAACCCCGTACTGGGCATTAATAACCATTACCAGCAAATCGGTTGGGTACATCGATGAGATAACAGCACCAACAAAGTCGTCGGATCCCGGAGTGTCAATAATGTTTAGCTTGCTGTTATTGAACTCGGTGTATAGCAAGGTTGAAAAAATTGACCTTTGGTTCTGTTGTTCAATTTCGGTGTAATCGGAAACGGTGTTTTTCCCATCAATTGTTCCCTTGCGTTCAATTATTTTACCTTCAAACATCATCGACTCGGCCAGTGAAGTTTTGCCCGAGCCGGTATTACCCAGTAAGGCGATATTCCTAATTTGTTCGGTTTGGTAGGTTTTCATGCGGTTTACGCTTATTTTTGGTTTAACATAAGGTTATTTTATTTTTTCCAATCGCGGGTATTCATATATAGTAAAAGGTATATCCCTTTACAACCAATTCCCTTGACTGGTTACCCTTTTTTTGGGTAGCCCAAAAATAGTAAAATTTTGTTTCCAACAAATAAAATTTGCCAAAAGCCTTATGTTGTAAAACATTTTGGGGCACAGGGCCGATATTTTTTACAAGTTACTAAGAATCAGGATTGTTTTTTTAAATCAAAAGTTATACCTTTGCGCCCGCAAAAAGCAAACCGGCTAAAAAAGCTGATGTACAAAAAAGTTGATTTGCATAGTTGTAATTGTAAAAAAATCAATACCTTTGCAGTCCATTTTTTAAACTTAAACTATAACAATAAATTGGATTTATGCCAACAATTCAGCAACTAGTAAGAAAAGGAAGGTCTAAACTGGTGGATAAGAGCAAGGCTCCAGCCCTTGATGCTTGCCCCCAGAGACGAGGTGTATGTGTACGCGTGTACACCACTACGCCTAAGAAGCCGAATTCGGCTATGCGTAAGGTTGCCAGGGTTAGGCTTACTAACGGTAAGGAGGTTAACGCCTACATTCCTGGTGAAGGTCACAACTTGCAGGAGCACTCCATAGTGCTAATCCGCGGGGGTAGGGTAAAGGATTTGCCCGGTGTGCGTTATCACCTCATTCGCGGAACACTCGATGCTTCCGGAGTTGAGGGTCGCAAACAGGGCCGTTCCAAGTACGGCGCCAAGAGGCCTAAGGATAAGGCTAGTAAAAAGTAAAAGTTAACCTCATTTGAATTGGTTGAACAATGAGAAAAGCAAAACCAAAAAAACGGATTATCTTACCCGATCCCAAGTTTGGCGATATAATGGTTACCAAGTTTGTGAATAACTTAATGGTAACGGGTAAGAAGAGTATTGCCTTCGGAATCTTTTACAATGCACTTGATATAGTAGGTAAAAGAATGAAGGACAGCGAAAAATCGCCCCTTGAAATCTGGAAGATTGCCCTTGAAAACGTTACCCCACAGGTTGAGGTAAAGAGCCGCAGGGTGGGTGGTGCTACTTTCCAGGTGCCCACCGAGGTTCGGCCTGAGCGTAAGCAATCGCTATCCATGAAAAACCTTATTCTTTATGCCCGCAAACGCGTTGGTAAGGGTATGAGCGACAAGCTTGCTGCAGAGATTATGGCTGCTTACAACCAGGAAGGTGGTGCTTTCAAGCGTAAGGAGGATATGCATAAGATGGCTGAAGCTAACAAGGCTTTTGCACATTTCCGTTTTTAAGACCCATTAGTACGAGGAAGGTAGGAGATTGATGAGCAGAGATTTAAGATTCACTCGGAATATTGGGATTATGGCCCACATCGACGCCGGTAAAACAACAACTACCGAGCGTATCCTGTTTTATACAGGTAAAACTCACAGGATTGGTGAGGTACATGATGGGGCTGCAACGATGGACTGGATGGTGCAGGAGCAGGAGCGTGGTATAACTATTACCTCGGCCGCTACTACAACTTTTTGGAACTACGAGAACAAGCAGTATCAAATAAACATTATCGACACCCCGGGACACGTGGACTTCACCGTTGAGGTGGAGCGATCGCTCCGCGTACTCGATGGCGCTATTGCCACTTTCTGTGCTGTGGGTGGTGTTGAACCCCAAAGCGAAACCGTTTGGCGTCAGGCCGATAAGTACAGGGTTCCCCGCATTGCCTATGTTAACAAGATGGACCGTGTGGGTGCCGATTTCCTTGGGGTGGTTCAGGAAATTAAAGACAAACTGGGTGCAAATCCAATTCCCATTCAACTCCCTATCGGGGCCGAAGATAACTTTAACGGCATTATCGATCTTGTTGAGAATAAGGCCGTTGTTTTCTTTGAGGACGAAAAGCTGAAGGCTACCAACTACCGTCTGGAGCCCGTTCCTGCCAACATGAAGGACGAGGTTGACGAGTGGCGTGCCAAGCTTATTGAGGCAGTTGCATCGTACAACGATGAGCTCCTTGAGCGTTTCTTTGAAGACCCCGATTCCATTACCAAGCAGGAGATTATTGAAACTATCCGTAAGGCCACAATCGACATGTCGATTATTCCGGTTCTTTGCGGATCGTCGTTCAAGAATAAGGGAATACAACACTTGCTCGATGCGGTTATTGCCTTCCTACCCAGCCCTCTCGATAAGGGTGATGTGGTTGGCACAAATCCTAACACCGGTAACGAAGAGGTTCGTAAACCATACATCGATCAGCCTTTCTGCGGTTTAGCATTCAAGATTGCTACCGACCCCTTTGTAGGCCGTCTGGCCTTCATCAGGGTTTACTCCGGAAAGGTTGATAGCGGTAGCTACGTTTTCAACACCCGTACCGGTAAAAAGGAGCGTATTAGCCGTATTTACCAGATGCATGCCAACAAACAGAACCCAATTGAGTTCTGCGAGGCTGGCGATATCTGTGCAGCAGTTGGTTTTAAAGATATTAGAACAGGCGATACCCTTTGCTTGGAGGAAAAACCTATAGCCCTTGAGGCAATGACTTTCCCTGAGCCTGTAATCGGTTTGGCTATTGAGCCCAAGACCCAAAAGGATCTTGACAAACTCGGTATTGCGCTTGGTAAACTTTCAGAGGAAGACCCAACATTCCGTGTAAACACCGACCCCGATAGCGGTCAAACCGTTATTAGCGGTATGGGTGAGTTACACCTTGAGATCATTGTTGACCGCCTACGTCGCGAGTTTAACGTTGAGATCAATCAAGGTGCTCCTCAGGTTGCTTACCGTGAGGCATTTACCAGGAGCGTTTCGCACCGTGAGGTGTTCAAGAAGCAAACCGGTGGTAAGGGTAAGTTCGCCGATATCATTTTTGAACTTGGTCCAGCCGACGAAGGTGTTACCGGACTGCAGTTTATTGACGAGGTGAAGGGTGGTAATATTCCCCGTGAATTTATCCCCTCAGTACAAAAGGGCTTTGAGTTAGCCATGAGCAACGGTATACTCGCCGGCTATGCCATACCAAGCATGAAGGTGGTGCTCAAGGATGGTTCGTTCCATCCGGTTGACTCCGATGCTCTCTCGTTCGAAATTGCAGCCCGCTACGGATTCCGTGCAGCAGGTTCAAAAGCCGCTCCGGTTTTGCTTGAGCCTATTATGAGTGTTGAGGTGGTTACCCCCGAGGAGAACATGGGAGATGTAATAGGTGACCTCAACAAGCGTCGTGGCCAGATTGCCGGAATGGAATCGAAGGGTAACGCCCGCGTGGTTAAGGCTAAGGTTCCCCT
>Ga0208197_1001630_pt1 | contig 21698 bp, 18 predicted proteins | sample AD_JPNNA4_MetaG_FD_184444 | JGI IMG/M metagenome (GOLD analysis project Ga0208197, IMG submission 184444) | Active sludge microbial communities of municipal wastewater-treating anaerobic digesters from Japan - AD_JPNNA4_MetaG (SPAdes) (version 2) | ecosystem: Engineered > Bioreactor > Anaerobic...
GCCCGAAGGTGACGACCAAAAGCTCACAAACGGTCTCCGAAGGACCAAGACGAACACGGTCTGTCACCTCCGTTCACCCAAATTCAACATCTACGTTAACACCCCCAACTGAACATACAAGACGAGTAGTACTAACCGCCTGACATATGAGACGCATAGGATTTCACCGGCGCCCGGGGAGAGACGCCAACTCTCGCGAGGGCGTTCCCGCCCGTGAAAATACCGAAAATGCGACGTGAAAAAAGGCCCCCTTTCGGGGGCCTTTTTTATATCAGTTGATATTAGATCTTGGTGACGTTGGTCGCCTGCGGACCCTTGGGGCCGGCTTCGATCTCGAACTGGACGGCCTGGCCCTCGTCGAGGGTCTTGAAGCCGGTGCCGGTGATCGACCGGTGATGAACGAAAGCATCCTTCTCGCCGTTCTCGCGGGTGATGAATCCGTAACCCTTGTCAGCATTGAACCACTTCACTGTACCACGTTCCATTTGGGAACCTCCTGAATATGTTCTCCGAAACGACACCCTCAGCAAATCCCCACAATGGACCGCACGCGGAACGCACCACAGAGTAACTTACACGGATGAATCTATCGAAGTAATCATATCGTAACACAGATATCTCGGAATAGCCAGAAAAATTATAATTATTTCAATTCTTTTTTTGAGATGGCAATGCGTTCATATTCACGGAGAGCCAGATCCAGTCCGGCTTTCGCCCAATTCAGCGGGGTGATGGGCGACGGTACAGGAAGTCTGCGGCCGTACAGGACGACGGTATTGATGCTTTCGGGAGTCTGCCATTCGCGAACCGGCATGCCGTCGGCGGCGGGGGCGGACCCGGTGATCTGGCCCAGAGCGCGCTTGATATGGACGGCGGCTCGATGGATGTCCTGGCGACGGAGCGCCGGGTCGGCCGTCCGCTCGGCCAGGTGGAGCCTGGCGAGGGCACAGAGGCTGTCGAAGAACCACTGGGCCTCGGTGTCCGGCATCAACTGCGAGAGGCGCCACCGGAACGCCGCATCCGACGAGGTGTCGCCCGTCAGGGCCGGCGCGGCGGGATCGTCGGAGGCGGGCGGCTTGATCCAGTAGTTGCCTGCCTGGTAGCTGTCGAGATCGTACCGGAGAATCCCGGCGGGCCGCTCCAGCGTCCGCACGATCTGGAGAACGGCGCGCTGTTCGCTTTCCGTGAGACCTTCGAGGGGCGAAGGCTGGATCAGCACGAGCAGCGCCGCGTCCGCCTGCCGGAAGCGGATGTCGGAAGGATCGTAGTCGGGCGATTCGCCGCCGAGGCGCAGTTGGTGCCTCACGCGCTCCATTCCCCGATCGATGAGCGATGCGAGAAACGACGGGGCCCACGCGGCGGGGGCGTCGGGACCGAGACGGCCGAGGCGCGCCCGGAAGGCGTCGCCGAACGATCGCGCCGGTCCCGTCTTCGCATCGAGCAGGCCCCGCCAGGCCTGGAGAGACCTGGTCGCGAGGGCGATGCTGCTGGTGTTGCGCCGGGGCAGTTCTTCCCACGCCCCGGCGTCTTCGTAGGTGTCGAACGAGATGCGTTCGAGGAACCGGGGATACAGCACGAGCACACGGAACCGGGCCGGGGTCAGATCGCCGGGCTCGAGAAGGCCTTCCGACGCGGCCTCGGCGAGGGCGGTGAAAAAGAGGCCGTGAGCGTCGATCTGGCGATGGTTCCAAGTCTCGGGCCGCCCGTTCACCATCACGTCGTCGAGTTTCGGAGTCCCGCCGTTGAAGCGGATGTGCGGCATGGCCATCTGATCGAGGGCCAGCGCCGGGTCGGCGATGACGGCCTCGAAACGCGCGACCTGGGCCGGCGTGGCGTAGTAGTCCCAGAGGGCCAGCAGAAGGCGCCGGGCGTCGGCACGCCGCTCGGGATCGCGGGCCAGCGCATAATATACCCAGACGTTGTCGCGGACCCAGATGGCGTCGTAGTTGGTCGAATCTGCCTCGCCTTCCGTCGTGCGGGTGGCGGCGGGGGCGAAACCGCGCGGGTTCAGCTCGATGCGCAGATGCGGCGCGAGCGCGGTGCGAATCTCGGCGACCAATCCGGCATCCAGCGGCCGGGCGACCCATTCGGCCACGGTATCGTTGAAAACCTTGACGAAAACACCTTCGGGAGCCTGCACGTCGCGGCACGTCGCCTGACCGGTCATCGCGGCTTTGCGCAGAGCCAGGGCTCCCGCCGTGTTTCCAGAAGTCTGGACAGCGATGCCGGGCACCGGAAGCAACGTTCCGAACATGGCCAGAACGACAACCAGCAACAGGCAGGGATTAGAGCGAGACGGGATGTCAACCATGGCAGAGATCCTCCGATGCGTGTTTTTCCTCAGGCCTGATATAGCAGGAAATACCGACCATGTCCATTGCCCGAACAGGCCGGACTGCGGTACAATTCCCCCGATAACCGCCGAAAACGGAAGGAGACATTCCGATGATGACCCGCCGTTCGCTTCACGCCGTCCCCAAAATCCACCCTTCGCTGCCGGACGCCGTTCTGTTGTCGGTAATCGCCCTTCTGCTCTGCATCGTCATGACTCCGACGCCCTCGTCGGCTTTCGAGCGGCTTCCGGGGAATAACGCGCTTCAGGCCGTCTTCAACTCATTCCCGGCCGCGGATTCGAACGTTCTGGCACGCACCCGACTGCTCACCGGGAATGAAGAGTCCTGGTATGCGCGCTGGCACATGCTGGAGTCGGCGCGTTCCTCGATCGTCTCGACGTATTTCATCGTCGACAACGACATCTTCGGCTGGTCCTTCCTCGGCCTGCTGCAGAAGAAGGCTCGTGAAGGCGTGAAGGTGAAACTGATGATCGACGCGCGCTTCCTGCGCGGCGTCCGCAAGATCGGCGACTTCGACGAACTCGAGGAGCTCGCCCGCATGCCCGGCGTCGAGGTGCGCCTGTACAATCCCGTCGGCCGTTCCCTTCTGCACGTGTTCCAGGACCTCCGCCAGGTTCTGCTGTCGAACCACGACAAGATCATCATCATCGACGGAAAGCTCGCCATGACGGGCGGCCGGAACATCGGCGCAGACTACTTCGCCCAGATGGGCGAGCACGACAACGTGTTCCGGGACATGGATCTGGTTCTCGAGGGATCGAACGTCGTGAAGCAGTTGCAGCAAGCCTTCGACGAAGAATGGAACATGCTCCGAACCGTCCCGGTCAAACCTGACCTCATGAATCTCCGCGACCAGACAGCGAAGCTCGATCTGGCGTACCGGGTCATGAGCCGGTATATCCAGGGCCGCGGCACCTTCCCCGCCGAGCAAGGCCTCGATGCCGGGCTGAAACGGCACCTCGACATCTACAACAAGGAAATCGTGAAGTATAAAAAGCTCACGTCGTACGCTTCCTTCGAACTGTTCAGGGGCGAGCGGCTGAAGCCGGTGAAGATTCTCGACAAGCACTCGATGCTCGGCACGCGCGAAGATATCGGCCCCGGCCTGATCCGCATGATCGATGCCTGCAAGCACGAGATCCTGATCCAGAACGCCTACGTCGTTCTCTCCTCGGAAGCCGAGAAGGCGCTCGTCCGGGCCGCGAAGCGCGGCGTGAAGATCGTGCTCAACACCAACTCCGGCGAATCGACGAACCACGGCTCGACCGTGGCGTTCTTCATGAACGACTGGAAGCGTCTTCTCGCGACGATGCCGGGGGCCAGGATCCTCGTTTTCCCGAAAGGCAGCCCCTGCCTGCACACCAAGGCCTTCGTCTTCGACCGCCAGGTCACGGTCGTCGGCACGTACAACCTCGACCCGCTCAGCGACGTGGTGAACTCGGAAGTGGTCGCCGTCATCCAGGACTTCCCCTTCGGCGAGATGACCGCCCGGCGCATGGAACGCCAGTTCCAGGAGTGCCTCGAGTACAAGATCGACCTCCAACCCGACGGCAGCGTCCGGACCGTGTTCGGTCCTGAAGACCACACCTCCGCCGAGATGATGAAAAAGCTGAACCGGCTCCGCAAGTTCCAGTGGATTCGGCCCCTGATCTGAATCTGCTCGAAGGGAAGCGTCTCATGCGAAACATCCTCGTCCTCGTCGCAGGGCTCCTTCTTCTGCCCCTGTTGCCGGCGCACGCCATGTTCTGCGGTTCGTGCGGCGTGAATCTGCCTGACCAGAGCCGGTTCTGCAATGCCTGCGGCGCACCTCAGCAGGCTGTTCCGGCTCCTGCGGCAGGGCAGCAGTGGCAGTCTCTGCCCGCGAAACGTCCGGCGCCGGTGCCGACGCCGGGAACGGTTTCCGAGCAGCAGTTTTCCCAGATCGTCCAGCCGCTGGAAGAGTATGGAAAGGACCTGCGGATCAGCAACCTGACCTCTCCCCTGGTTCCCCCGCTCATCCAGCGCACGCTCGTCCCCGGCTACGAAACCATCCGAAGAAATCTGGCCCGGCGCCGGCTCACTCTCACCCCGGCCCAAAACCGAATTTTGTCATTATATAACGAATTATATTCTTCAATCCTGTCATGGACGATGACCCTCGGAAGCGAGCGCGAACTTCTTTTCCCTCGCATCGGACAGGCCCTGTGCCTCCAGGCGTTTCTGCGGGCGCATCCCAACGAGGACGGCATGACCTCTCTGCAGGCCATAGAGACCGTGTTCGAGAAGGAGCAACGAAACCTGGTCGAGCGGAACGAGAACATGAACGAGAACGCCGGCTTCGAGAATCCCGGCATCGCTTACCAGATCGCGCGTTCCGACAGGAAAGCCGTCTCTGACTCGTTCACGTTCACCCTCCTCATGAACGACCGCGGCAAAAAGGTCGGCGAGCGGATGCAGGTGTTCGACCGCACCGGCGCGCCGCTGGGCCAGCTGAAATTCGTCGAACAGAAGAACGGGCTCCGGCACTACGCCGGAACGATGTCCAGAAAGCGTTTCGACGCGCTGGGCTCACGCGAGATCCAGGTGAAATACGTCGTGAAAACGACATTTTCCACTTCCTGGAGCAAGGAAACCCTCCGGCTTCACCTCCTGCCGTCGCTGAAACCCGGCGATCCGTCCGACTACTCCTACGAAGCCCTGCATGGCACCTCCCCCGACGTCACCCGCATGCGCTTCCTCCAGAGCATCGGCAAATACTGATCGTTCGAACCATCTTCCTGTGAAAAGAGAATCAGCATGAACAACCTTTCCGGTGGAAGATCCCGCCTTCGCTCTCTTCAGGTTCTTCTCTGCATCGCCTTCATCGGGATTTGCGGAGCGCTCTCCGCATCGACGGGAGCCTGCTGGTATCTGAAGTGCGAATTCGAGACGACCGACGGCGCAAAGATCACCGGGTATTACGAAACATGCTCCTACGGTGTGTTCAAAGCGCCGGCCCTCGCCGGGTTCGTCGCCGCCCCCTCGGGCGTCAATCTCCGCGACGCTCCTTCGGCAAAAGGGAAGGCCGTGAAGAAACTTCCGGACGCCACCCCTCTGGCCGTTCTCTCCAGGGATGGCGACCAGGTCGAGATCGAAGGGAAAAAGGCTCCCTGGTTCAAGGTGAAAGCCGGCGACCTCGAGGGCTACGTGTTCGGAGGCTTCGTTCAGATCGCCTCGCCGGACGAGGGCGGCACAACCGCAGCCGAAGCCTGGACCTTTGCCGAGATGGACGGCGACGGTTCGATGCGGGAGGAACCGGTGAACGGCGAGTTCTTTCTGAAAAAGTTCGTCCGGGAAGCCGATGGCGCCGGGTCCGAGGCGTCCCAGACAGGAATCGGCGTATTCAGGGAAATTCACGAACTCCGATACAAACCCGAACTCGGACAGAACGTCATGTGCGACCAGATCGAGCGCAACTCGTTCATGGGCGCGCTGGATACGGACTTCGTCGAAATCGAAAAAAGCAAACTCAAAAGCGTGCGGGTGCTCGACGTCAGAGAAGGCGGAATCGCACCTCTGCTGGTTCTGAAAAAAGACGAACTGGAGCGGCTCGGAAAACCCGCCAAAGCGCTCTTTTCCGTCGAGAATGATCCCGAAGGGGTGGTCGCCCTCGTCAGCTATAGCAATGATTATTCAACGCCCCAGCGGCTCGAAGCGCTTCTCAAAGGATTCGCCGAGTCCAGGAAAACGGCCGAAATCCCTGCCGACGCCGGCTGGTGGTATCCGATCTACGAGAAGGGCGCAGAGCAGGAGTTCCGGCAGACCGTCCTGCCCAAAGACGTCGTATTGCTGACCTATCACGTGCAGGATTAACGACGTGCCTTCCGCGGCATGTGATGCAACCGCTCGCCCTGAGCCTGTCGAAGGGCGAAAACGTTCTTGTGCTTCGACAGGCTCAGCACGAACGGAAACGCGGAACCGGCTCGTGCCATGCGGGAATCGATCATGATCGAAACGGCTCGAACAAAGACGGCCCGCCTTCTTCTCGATTGGTATGACGCCTCCGGCCGGGATCTGCCGTGGCGCCGGACGAACGACGCCTACGAGATTCTCGTCAGCGAGATCATGTTGCAACAGACGCAGGTTCCGCGCGTCGTGCCGGCGTATCGCCGGTGGCTCGAGGCGTTCCCGGACTGGCAGGCGCTCGCCCGGGCGGGAACGGCGGAGGTGATCCGCGCCTGGGCCGGCCTCGGCTACAACCGGCGCGCTCTCGCGCTGCAGGAGATCGCGCGGCAGGTGGTCGAGCACGGCCTGCCTGACAGCGAAGAAGATTGGCTCCGCCTGAAGGGCATCGGCCCGTACACCGCAGCGGCCATGACCGTCTTTTCCCTGAAAAAGCTTGCGGTTCCGATCGACACCAACATCCGGCGGGCCGGCGCGCGATTGCTCCTGGGAGAGCCGTTTCCCGAGCCCCGTGATGACGGGAAGCTCAGACCCCGCCTGGCGGAAGTTCTGCGTGGCTCGCGCCGGTTCGACGACCTCGTGCAGGCGCTGTTCGATCTCGCCAGCCTGGTCTGCCTCAAGAAGCCTCTCTGCGCGACATGCCCTCTCGGCCGGGAATGCCCTGCCTGCGCCGGTTTTCTCGAAGGAACGCATGCGGCGCCAGACAGGACATATCCCGCGAGCCGCGAGCGCAAGCACCGCAACAAGCCACACCCCGACCGCATCTTTCGCGGCCGCATTCTGAGCCTCGTTCGCGAAGCACCGACCGGACTTGCCGTCGCCGATCTCGGACCTCGCATCGATCCGTCGTTCGAACCAGCGAACGACCGGGCATGGCTCGACGCGATGATCGGCCGTCTCGTCGCCGACGGTCTCGTCATGCGCTCCGGCAATCGTCTGAAGCTCCCTTCATGAAATACCTCTTCGGCGGGTGAGTCGACCTGACGATATCCCATGAGGTCCACCTCGGATGTTGTAGATTCTCCGGGCGTTGGATATAATCACTTGTCCCTGCGGCCGAACCTTTGGTTCGGCGTGTACGGAAATACATGAAAAAAAGGAATGGAGACCAATGTCTGATTTGAATTCCCTGTTGAAAGAGATCAAGAGCTACAAGAGCAAGATGTTCGGGAAGGATTTTCTGCTGACCTGGGAGAAGTCCGTCGACGAACTCAAGCAGATCCTCGCGATCGCCGATCTGCTGAAACTCATGCGCAGGGAAAACATCTCGGCCCGGTGCTTCGACTCCGGCCTTGCCGTCTCCCTGTTCCGCGACAACTCGACCCGCACCCGCTTCTCGTTCGCCTCGGCCTGTAACCTGCTCGGCCTCGCCGTTCAGGACCTCGACGAGGGCAAGTCGCAAATCGCCCACGGCGAGACCGTACGCGAGACCGCCAACATGATCTCCTTCCTGTCGGAAGTCGTTGGTATTCGCGATGATATGTATCTCGGCGCCGGCAACACCTACATGCGCGAAGTCGGCGAGGCCCTCGACGACGGGTTCAAGCGCGAGGTTCTGCCCCAGCGGCCGGCGGTCGTGAACCTCCAGTGCGACATCGACCACCCGACGCAGGCGATGGCCGACCTGGCCTGGCTCAAAGAGCATTTCGGCGGCCTCGACAAGCTGAAGGGCAAGAAGATCGCGATGACCTGGGCGTATTCGCCCAGCTATGGAAAGCCCCTTTCCGTGCCGCAGGGCATCATCGGCCTGATGACCCGTTTCGGCATGGACGTCGCCCTGGCGCACCCCGAGGGCTACGGCCTCATTCCCGACGTCATCAAGGTCGCCAAGAAGAACGCGAAGGAGAGCGGCGGCTCGTTCACCGAATGCACCAGCATGAAGGAAGCCTTCAAGAACGCCGATATCGTGTATCCGAAGAGCTGGGCGCCGTTCGCCGTCATGGGCAAGCGCACCGAACTGCTCCGCAAGAAGGACCACGACGGCCTCAAGGCCCTCGAGAAGCAGTGCCTCGCCAACAATGCGAAGTTCAAGGACTGGGAGTGCACCGAGGCGATGATGAAGCTCACCAAGAAGGGCAAGGCGCTCTACATGCACTGCCTGCCCGCCGACATCACCGACGTCTCCTGCCAGGCCGGCGAAGTCGCCGCCAGCGTGTTCGACCGCTACCGCATCGAGACCTACAAGGAAGCCGGCTACAAGCCTTACGTCATCGCCGCGATGATCCTCACCAGCCGCTTCAAGGACGTTCACGGCCTGCTCGCCAAGCTGATCAAGCAGGGCAAGGAGCGGATCGCCTGATCCCCTGACCGAACCCGTTCGAAGGGCCGTCACCACCCGGTGACGGCCTTTTTTCTCGGCACGATGCCGTATCCGCGAAGACACGAACGACTCGGCACCCGCCTTCTCCGTCTGTTGAACGGGATACGAACAGTCGCTCGAGGCATTGCGTGCCTCGATACCTCAGCACGAACGGTATCGAGTATGCGAGCACATTGTCGCGTTCCCTCCGAGACGATCAGAACAGAGGGGAGCCGCAGTATTTGCAGTATTTCGCGTCGGCGTCGTGGCCTTCGGCGGAACAGGCCATGCAGCACTGGGTGCTGACCGGTTCCGACGCATTCCGCGCCGCGCGGGTCATTTCGGCCGTGACGATGCCGGTCGGAACGGCGATGATGCCGTAGCCGAGAATCATGACCATGCCGGCGAACAACTGGCCCAGAGGGGTTTTCGGGGTGATGTCGCCGAAGCCGACGGTCGTCATCGTCACGATCGCCCAGTAGATGCTGACAGGAATGCTCGTGAAGCCGCGTTCAGGCCCCTCGATGACGTACATGACGGAGCCGATGATCGTGACGAGCGTGGAGACGGCGAGAAGAAAGACGGTGATCTTCGCCTTGCTCGCCTTCAATGCAGCCGTCAGGACCGTCGCTTCCTTGAGATAATGCGCCAGCTTGAGAATGCGGAAAATGCGAAGCAGGCGAAGAACGCGAAGCGAGATCAGCACGTGGGCGCCTGGATACAGGACGTCGAGATACGTCGGCAGGACGGCAAGCAGGTCGATCATTCCCAGAGGGCTGAGAGCGTATTTCCATGGGTGAATCACGCAGAGCAGGCGCATGACGTATTCGACCGTGAAGAGGATCGTGAAAAACCATTCGCCGATGCGCAGAACGTCGCCGTAGGCAATACTGATCGAGCCGATGCTTTCCAGCATGACGAATCCGAAGCTGGCAAGAATGCAGAAAATGAGAATGATGTCGAACGCACGACCGGCGGGCGTATCCGACTCGAAGATGATCTCATGCCACGCGCGGCGCCAGCCGCTCAGCACCTGCGGCATATCCGTCCGTTCATTCACCGTTCGATGCCTCCCTCCCCCCTGCAATCAACGCTCCGGGCGGCAGGAAGTCGGGGAGGCGGCCCGGGCCGGTCACGCGGAACACTTCGACCGGCTCGGCCTTTCCCTTCACCAGCAGGGGCGGCAGGGCCTCGAGTTTCAGCGCATCGCCCACCAGTTTCGCGACGTCGCTGTTGATGAGAATCTCACTGGACTGCGCGTTCGCGCAGAGGCGGCTCGCCAGGTTGACCGTGTCGCCGATCGCCGTGTAGGAAAGCACTTTATCCGAGCCGATGAAGCCGGCCGTCACCTCGCCGATCGTGATGCCGAAGCCGACGGCGAACTCGGGGAAGCCCTCTTTCGCCCATTTCCGATGGAGAATCCCGAGGCGGGCCTTCATTTCGAGAGCGCAGTAGATGGCGCGAACCGGTGCGTCGGGCAGCGGCAGGGGGGCGCCGAAAAGCGCCATGATCTCGTCGCCGACGTATTTGTCGAGCATGCCGCCGAACGCGAGAACGATCTCGGTCATCGCGTTGAAATACTCGTTGAGCTGAACGACGATCCGCGCGGGGTCCATGCGTTCGCTCATCTCGGTGAAGCCGCGGATGTCCGAGAAAAACACGGTGACGAGCTGTTTGCTGCCGCCGGGCTGGAGCGCCTCCGGGTCGTTGCGGATGCGCTCGATGAGCACGGGCGAGACGAACTTCTGGAAACTGTTCACCAGGCGTTCGCGGTCTTTCGCGAGATCGATGTTCTCGAAATACTGGCGATCGACCTCCTGGTCGAGAAACTCGGCGGTGTTCTGCAATTTCTGCTGGTGCGTCGAAAGCTTCTTCACTTCGGCTTCGAGCTCCCGGTTCCGCGCCTCGAGACCGGCCTGATCCATCATGCCGCCGACGATACAGCCCAGAATCTGGCCGATCTGGTACAGAAAAAGTTTCTCCAGCGGCGGATCGATCAGCCCCATCGGGGCCTCCTCGACGTTCACGAGGCCGATCAGCTTCGTTCCGTGCAGCAGGGGCGACGCGATTTTCGTCGGAACGGGCGGCATCACGTCGAGCCGCTTCGGATCGGGAACGACCTGCACGCTTTCCGCGACGAGCTTTTCGAACGAGGTGCCGGCGTACTCGAAGCTCGGCCTCTTTGCGGGCCTGCTCTGGGGCGGCACCTGGGCCGCGAGAACCATCGTCTGCGGCCGCGACGGATCGATTGCATAGATCTGCGCCTGAGTGATGCCGGTCAGCGCGCAGTATTCCGCGAGAGCGCCGCGAATGCGGCCGTCCCAGTCGGCGGAAGGCGTCATGACTCTCAGGAACACGTTGGTCCATTCGAACGTGAACGCGGCATACTCGCGCCCGAAAACCGTATGAGCGGCCTTTTCAGGAGCGGCCGCGGAAAGGCGGAATTTGGCGCGGGCGGCTTCTTCCGGAGTTTTCGGCCCGGATATCGCCGGCGTTTCTCCGGACCCGGCCCGTTCGGGAACGGACGTCTCCGCCTGGGGTGCCGCGATAACGGGCAGCCCGCCCTTTCCCTCCTTCCGGGGAGCAGGCTCGCTTTCGCTCCCGGAACGGCCGGCGGAGTTCAGGTCGAGGATGAGCGCCCATATCCAGAGCCCGAAAAAGATCAGAAACTGCTTCGAAAGCCAGGGGAAGCTCTTGATCCCGCTGATGAACGCGGCAACGAGGATGACCAGATTCAATGTTCGTTTCATGGCTGAGAGCCACTTTACCACATTTCAACGCATTTTTTGCCTGAACGTGACGTCGGCAAAAACGGGAAAATGATCCGATACAACCGGTTCCGTCACGACCTCGGACCGGATCGAGAGCTCCCAGTCGAGAGAAGAGCGGGCCATCACGTAATCGATGCGCCGGCCGGGTGGGCCCCGGACGGCCGTCCGCCCGCCGTCGGGCTCGATCGCAAACACGCCTCCGACCAGCGGAAACAAGGCCTCGGGCTCCAGGTTCATGTCGCCGCCAAGAATGACCGGCTCCGCCATCGTTCCGCAGAAATCCTTCAAGACCTGGAACTGGGCCTGCGTGAAGCTGAACTCGAGATCGCCCTTGTGGGCGTAGAGGTGCGCCGTGACGACCCTGAAGGGAACGGGGCCGGCGGAGCATGTCACCGCCAGAAAACCTTTCCGCGCCAGTTTTTCTTCGAGATTGAAATCGAGGCGGACGGGAAACATCCGGTAGCGGGCGTCGGCATGCGGAAGCCTGGAGAGGATGACGAGCCCCGTGGGGTTGCCGACCCGGGGTTCCGGGGCGAAAGCGGCATACTCCGGCAGCCTGCGGCGGAGCCCGGTCAGATACCGCTCGAGCCAGACCTCCTGCAGGAGCACCAGGTCGGGATTTCTGCCGCGAACGATCCGGGCGAATCCGTCCAGGCGCGCCTCATGGTCGGCCGCGAACGGCGGCGGCAGAAGGTGCAGGTTTGCCGTCAGCACGCGCAGACTGAACGCATCCGAAGCAAATCTCGAAGATTCGCCCAAGGCCGGCATCAAGGCAGGATACTGGGCAGGCACCCTCAAACCGGCCGTGAGATGTTGCGGCGACGGCACCAGTTCGGGCGCCGTCAGTTCGACAAGCGTCTTTCCGATCCCGCTCCGGGTCATCGAGGACTCGAGGCTTCGCAGATCTCGCCAGTGTTGGAGGGGAGCTTTGCCCATGAACGTTCCTATGCAGCCGCCGGAAAACAGGCTCAGGAAAACGATTGCGCCGGCCAACGCCATCCGCCGCGCAACATCGGATACGATACGGGTTTCGCGGGATATCATCGGAATATGCATGTCACGAATGTGATATCATGTCATGAACCATCGAACAATGGAAATTGCGCACCAAAGGAACATTCATGACCGGAAAAACGGGAGACAGATGCGTCATCGGCGGTATTTACAAGTGCCAGACCCACCCCGAAGCGACGAAGACATTCAAGAAGGCCGACATCTTCCCTCCCTGCGGAAGAGCCGGCAGCCACGGCACGGTCTGGGTCCTGGTCCGAAAGACGCCCTGATCGGCCGGTAGTGCGTCAGGAACGCATCGCGACGGAAATTTATATAGAATATTATATATAGCACGAGACAAGCATGATCAATCTTTCGAACGTCAAGATTGCGTACGGCAAGCGCACCCTGTTCCAGAACGCGGGCTTCCTGGTTCGGCCGGGAGACAAGATCGGCCTCGTCGGCCCCAACGGCGCCGGCAAGACCACGGTGTTCCGCCTGATCACGGGCGAGGAAAAACCAGACGAAGGGGAAGTGTCGGTGCTTCCCGGCATCGTCGTCGGGTATTTCTCGCAGACGGTGGGCGAAATGTCGGGCCGCTCCGCCCTCGAAGAGGTGCTGGCCGGCGCCGGAAGGGTCTACAAACTCGGGAAAGAGCTTCACGAACTCGAGCACCGGATGGCCGACCCCGACGGGGGCTTCGACGATGCCGCAATGGCGCGCTACGGCAAGATCCAGGAAGAGTTCATGCATTTGGGCGGGTATGAGAAGGAAACACATGCGCAGACGATCCTGAATGGCCTGGGTATCGGCCCCGACCGCTGGGAACAGCCCGTCGAGGCCTTTTCGGGCGGCTGGAAGATGCGCATCGCCCTCGCCCGCATCCTGCTGCTGAACCCGGACGTGCTGCTGATCGACGAACCGACCAACCACCTCGACATCGAGTCGATCCTCTGGCTCGAGGGCTGGCTGAAAGAGTTCAAGGGCTCTCTGGTGATGACCTGCCACGACCGGGAGTTCATGACGCGCATCTGCAACCGCACCATCGAGGTCGCGGGCGAAACGATCACCACCTATAGCGGCGACTATGATTTCTACCTGCGGGAACGGGTGATCCGGCGCGAGCAGCTTCTCGCGGCTCAGAAGCGGCAGCAGGCCATGCTCGCGAAGGAAGAGGAGTTCATCGCCCGCTTCGCAGCCCGCGCTTCCCATGCAGCCCAGGTCCAGTCGCGGGTGAAGACGATCGAGAAGATCGAGCGGATCGTCGTGCCGCCCGATCCCAAGGTCATCAAGTTCGAGTTTCCGCCTTCGAAGCGCAGCGGCGACATCGTCGCGAGCTTCAGGGATCTGGCGAAAGCCTGGCCGCTTCCGGACGGGAGGTCGGTGCCGGTCTTTTCGGGCGTCACCGGAACGGTGGTGCGGTGCAACAAGATCGCCGTCACCGGCGTCAACGGCGCCGGCAAATCCACCTTTCTCAAGATCGTGAGCCAGCAGACCGAGGCGACGGGCGGCACGTGCAGTCTGGGCGCGGGCGTCCAGCTCGGGTATTTCAGCCAGTATTCCTGCGACGTGCTCAAGCCCGAGCACACCGTGTTCGAGGAGCTCCAGGAACGGCTTCCCCTGGCCAGTGTCGGGTATATCAAGAATCTGCTCGGCGCCTTCCAGTTCTCGGGCGACGATTCCGACAAGAAGGTTTCGATCCTGTCGGGCGGGGAGAAGACCCGTGTCATGCTCGCCTGCCTGCTGGCCCAGCCGGTGAACTTCCTCGTGCTCGACGAGCCGACCAACCACCTCGACATCGCCAGCCGCGAAGTGCTTCTCGAGGCCCTGCAGAATTTCGACGGAACGGTTCTGATCGTCAGCCACGACCGGTATTTCCTGCATCATCTCGTGAACCGGGTGTTCGAGATCGACCACGGCGCCCTGAAATCCTACGAGGGCGATTACGACTATTATCTTCGCAAAACCACCGAAGAGCGCGAAAGCAGCGGGGGCGCGCGCGCCGCTTCCACGAACTGATCGGTCGGAAAACGAAACCGGCCGGATCCGCCGTTCTGGGGCGGGATCCGGCCGGTGTTTTTTCGGGGGATTACTCGGCGGATTGGTTGACGAAGACGATCGTCACGACGTCGCGGCCGCGCTCCTGGCCGAAGCGGAACAGGACGGGGTTCGTGTCGAGGCCGCTGAAGAAGCTGCCCTTGTCATCGGCGTAGTCGAGATAGGCATCGAGCCGGAACAGCTTGAGGAAGTTGCTGTGCTGCTGGAGGTAATGAGCGATTTCCTTCTGTCCGGACTTGCCCCAGGCTTGGCTGATGAAGTCGGTCGAGACGAGATGCTGGATCTCCTGGGGGGTCGAGTCGTTGAGGGTCGTCTCATCGAGGTAGCGGCCCTTGGCGTTGTATTCGGTGTCGATGACATGGCGGACGACCTGGGCCATGATCAGATCGAGGTCTTTTTCCTTCTCGGCGCGCGGCGGAAACACTTCAAACTTCTGGCCATTCACCTTCTGGAAATAGGCGACTTCGAAGCTGACACTGTTTTCGAAACCCTGGGGGGCGCTGACCGGGGCCAGCTCGAGGTCGTTGTAGCCCTGGGCCGAAACCGGCGCTGCCAAAAAGCTGAACAGACAAACGATGACAAAACAAACAATCGAAACACTGCGGAACATGGGGATGGATCCTCCATCAGATCGGTAAAGCTGCCGGACGGTTTGCTCTGACGAGTTGCTCCGGACGTTGTGAACGCATCAAGGAAGCAATATTCATGCCATCCACGGACGGTTCAGAATATCAGCTCCGAATGCGGTACAAAGAAGTATCGGCAGTTCCTCGCAACTCCCGAACTGCCAATTTTCTGCACACCCTGTCCAAAGATCGAACGCGCCGACGCTCTCCCGGCATGAGCGACGAACAGGTCGGAAACGGCTCTGGAAGCCGGGATGGCGGGCATTCCCCCGGTGCCGGCGCTTGCATCAGGCGTCAAAGTGTGTTATCCTCACGGGCGTTCTTCAATTCCCGGTCACAAGAAAATTCGAAGGTTGTGGAGGAATATCCAAAATGAGGAAGCTCCTGTGTCTCATGCTCGGCGTCTCCCTGATCGGCGCCATGATCGTCGTCGCCGGCTGCGGCGGCGGCGGCGGCGGCCTCAGCACTCTCCTTGGCGCTGCATTTGTGATCGCCATTGTTGCCACAACGGGGGGAGCCGGTGGTGTTGGCTCTGTTCCGTTCGCTGCTGCTGTGAGAGGACAAGCCGCTGGTGCAATCAGCATTACCGCCGAGAAACTCCAATTCAGGATCACTCCCTATACAAACGGAACGGCCGGCACACCGATCTTCGTCGATGTCGCTACCTCCACCTCAAATACCCAGGTCATCGGAACCGCCTCCCTTCCAATCGCTGGTTCGGAATATCTTGTCGAGCTGGTTCGCGGGAATAACGCTATCCCGATGCTGAAAGGGATGCTTGTCGACAAGAGTCTCGCGGAGGGTGATGTCGTCCCGATGACCGTGAATGCCTCGACAACAGCCGGCGCTCTGGTATTCTCTCAGTGGCAGGAAAACAATCGCGTAAACAACAGCTACGAAAATTTCCTCGAGCATCTGACACCAAACGGCATCGCCAGTATCACCACACTTGGGGCAACCATCCAGAACACTTTCTGGGCCAATGCGGACAACCTCGACAATGCCCTGCTATCATCCTTCGACAACGCTGCCGACAGCGCAGCCGCTCTGGTCACAAACGTTTTCTCGAACGAAGCCCTTCACGGCTGGTGGCTCCTGGATCCCAGCGGAAATAACGAGTATGCCGCCTTCCACGCTGATCTCAACGGGCATGTGACCCACACGAGCATGTTTGGATTCAGCAGTGGCAACTACTCGGTGCTGTCGACCGGCAGGCTGCAAATGCAGCTGCTCACGCCGGAAACGACGATCAACGTGACCGCCACGATGACCAGCGAAACTGCCGCCACCTATGAGGAACGCAATCATCTCGGCGCCTTGGAGGAAACGGGAGCTGCCACCAAGGTGAGCAACAATTCGGTTTGTGCCGGCACTTGGAACGGAACGGCTCAGAACGGCGCCTCGATGGATCAATTCACCGTCGTCATCGATTCCAACGGTCTCATTCAGGCATTCTACTGGCCTCAGCAGGATTCTCTCCCGCCGTTCGTCGCTGGAAACGGGTTCGTCGTTTCCGAGGGTGGAAAAGTTGCCGGTTACGCGAAATTCTTGAAAGACGGATTTACCACACAAGTTCGGTTCTTTGGCACTCTTTCCGGAAGCACCTTCTCTGGGACGATCGAGTCAGAGACGGACGCGCCTGGGAACGACACACCGAGCGGCACCATCACGATGACAAAAGCGGCGGCTCAGCAGCCGTAAGAGTCTCTTCCCGATTCACAGACAGCCGGGGGCACAAATGCTCCCGGCTGTTTTCATCGGAAGATGTCAGACGTTCCCAAGAGCGCCTTGGTGTCGTATATTCAGAAGGTCATGGCAGCCAACGATCCGATCAGCATTCTCCGGCGTGAGGCGTTTCCTTCGTATGAGGAGGCGTGCCGGGCATTTTGCGCGCTTTCGCAAGAACAGCGGAACGAGCTGTTCATCCACAAAACGCGGCCGGTGTTCGAGGTGTTCAACCGCACCCACGTGAACGCCCTCGCAGCGTATATCGTCGATTCAGGCTGGTCGCGGATTCTCGAGGCCGGAGCGGGGGACGGGCGGCTGTCGCGGTATCTGAGCGAAGCAATCCACCGGGTGTTCCGCCGCCGCCGGGAAAAAGGCGAGCACCCCCGCCAGATCCGCATCATCGCGACCGACAACGGCTCGTGGAACATCGAGACGGTGTTTCCGGTCGAGCGGCTGGATCTCGCCTCAGCCCTTCAGAAATACGATCCGGAGCTCGTGATCTGGTCCTGGATGCCGATCGGGGACTGGACGTATCTGATCCGCCAACACCCTTCGGTGAAAGAATACCTTCTCATCGGGGAGGCAGAAGGCGGTGAGTGCGGCAACGCCGACACCTGGAACCCGGCTCTGTATGAGGCTGACGGATTCACGCGACACGACCTGGGGGAGATTTCCCGGTATCAGCTCGCCCGCAACGACACAGACCCAGCACACAGCCGGTCGAAAACCGTGTCGTTCCGCCGATATCAATAGTATCGAATATTTAATGCCTCGGGGTAGCTTTCGCGCTGGAAGGAAACCTCGGATGCCTCGATAATCGGCTGCGGGCGCGAGCTTTGGACTGTGGTGAACGTGTTCAGCAGCTTTTCCAGCTTGATGATCTTGCCCTTGACCCGGATCACGGAATAGACGCTGACGCGCGGATCCTTCGGCAGGTCTTTCGGGAACACGATGCCAAACGTGTAATCCATGTTGGAATCGGGATTCACGCTCCCGTTCATGTTCACGAAATACCGCTCGCGCCCCCGCGACTCATCGGCATACACAGCTTTCCCCTCCCACTCGACGGCCTGGCCGATATACCCCGCCGGGTTCCGGACGACGTCTCCGATACTGATGGGCTTGCTGATATACGCGTTGGACGTGATCTCACGCCGAACGGCCTTTTCGGCCTCCTCGGCCTTTTTCTTGCCCACCCAGTATCGGGCGGCCCCGGTCATCTCTTCGACCTGACGACGCTGGTCCGGCGTCAGGGCGCCGTACTGCCGGGCCAGGGAAAGCAGCGCCTCGGCTTTTTCGAACTCGCCCTGCTGGTAGTAATACGTGCCGCGGGAGAAATACGAGTAACTGAGACGGCTCGCAAGGTCGCTGAGCCGGTTCTGTGCTTCCTTCAGATTAGGGTCGATCGAGAGGCATTTGCGGAACTGGAACGTCGCGTCTTCATACCGGCCGAGGCCTTCGTAGGCTTCGCCGAGCGCGTAGATCGCCTTGATCATGTTCGGCGTCGCGGAAAGGGCGCGCTCGAGCATGGTGACGGCCTTTTCGTAATTCTGTGTGCGAAGGTGAATCAGGCCCAGCGCGTAGTCGATCTCGGGATCGTCGGGGGCTTGGCGCTTCGCCTGCTCGTAGGCGGAAAGCGCCGTGCCATACTGGCCCTGTTTGAAACTCAGAAATCCCACCATTTTATGCAGGCGGGCATTATACGGGTCGCTTCGGACGGCCTCGACGAAGGCCTGGAGCGCCGCTTCGTTTTTTCCCTGCCGGAGGAGCTCCTGGGCACGCTTCTCAGCCGTATTGGTACCGACGTCCTGCACGCGCTGGCGAAGGGCTTCTTCTTGGCCCTGGATCTTGAGGGCGGCCGAAACGTCCTGTTTCAGGTAGCTTTTGATCGCGTCGAGCTCGCGACGCGCGGCGAGGTAATTCGGATCGAGCGCGACCGCAGCTTGGAACTCGAGCGCGGCTTCCTTGAGAAACCCCTGGATTTTGTAGACACGACCCATGTTATACCGGGCCTCGGCGGACTTCGGATCGATCTCGGCCGCGGTCTGAAACTCCTTGAACGCTTCGAGATACCGCTTTTTGTAGAAATGGTTCAGACCGACGTCGACATGCAGCTTGGCATTTGCGGCCAGTACGGCGGGCGATACGAAGAGAATCAGGGCAAGAGCGGCCTGCAGGAAGCGCGTGGCACGCATGGATATACCTCGTTCTGCGTCAGGGATGTATCAGGATTCTTGCGTAAAAGCATACCAGCTACCGGCGGAAAAAACAAATCCCCGGTGTCTGCACACCGGGGATTTGCGGGTGGGCCGTGCAGGACTCGAACCTGCGACCCGCTGATTAAGAGTCAGCTGCTCTACCAGCTGAGCTAACGGCCCGAACACTTCGTTGCCGAAGTGTTATTGCCAAGGATTGAACGATGAGCCGTGTTGGACTCGAACCAACGACTCCCTGCTTAAAAGGCAGGTGCTCTGCCTCTGAGCTAACGGCCCGAATACGCGCCTGGAAGGATTCGAACCCTCAGCCTACGGATCCGAAGTCCGTTGCTCTATCCAATTGAGCTACAAGCGCCTGCTTACTTTGGTGGGGACAGAGACGGGGCTCGAACCCGCAACGGCTAGATCCACAATCTAGTGCACTACCATTGTGCTACTCTGTCCATCGTAGCCAAAACCCTTCAGGACACCGAACGGCGCGCCTGAGAGGACTCGAACCTCTGGCCCACAGCTTAGAAGGCTGTTGCTCTATCCACCTGAGCTACAGGCGCTCACGGCCAAAGGCCTTCGATCAGAGCGGGAAACGGGACTTGAACCCGCGACATCCACCTTGGCAAGGTGGCGCTCTACCAACTGAGCTATTCCCGCATTTTCCAGCAATCGGGGCGACTGGACTCGAACCAGCGGCCCTCTGGTCCCAAACCAGATGCGCTACCAACTGCGCCACGCCCCGGTTATCGTCCGTTGCGATACGGCTATATTACCAAAACGCGTGTACCGAGTCAAGCGGATTTTTCAAAAACATTTTTCGAGAGCATTCGTGCTTCGACAGGCTCAGCACGAACGGGTATTGAGTATGCGAGTGATCGTTGTGCGTTCCCAGAAGGGAATCCGCGACCCGGTGACGGGAATGTTGACATGGAGGGGATGATGCGGTAGTATGGCATTTCACCTATGGATACGTGTATTTTCTGCAGGATTGCGAAGGGCGAGATCCCGGCCGACGTCGTGTATCAGGATGCCGACGTGGTCGTGTTTCGCGATCTTCATCCGCAGGCACCGGTTCACGTTCTCGCGGTACCGCGCAGGCATATCGCGAGCCTCGTCGAGCCGGGCGCGGCCGACGGCCAGGTCCTGGCCCCGGTGTTCCGGAGCATCCAGCAGGTCGCCTCGAAGCTCGGCCTCGAGCAGGGCTTCAGGGTCGTCACGAACCACGGTGAACACGGTGGACAATCGGTGGGTCACATCCATTTTCATGTTCTCGGCAAGCGGCAGATGCAGTGGCCGCCGGGTTGATGACGGAGAAACGATGTTCCCCTCGTGAAAACGACGACAGGGAGGGGGGTGAAAGGATATGGCAGAAGTTCGAGTTCTGAAGGATGAACCGTTGGAGAAAGCCCTGAAGCGCTTCCAGAAGAAGTGCCAGGAGGCCGGCATCATCAAGGAAATCAAGCGGCGGCGCGCCTACGAGAAGCCCAGCGAGAAAGCGAAGCGCAAGGCGGCCGAAGCCCGGCGCAAGCAGCGGCGGCGGAAGTAATCGACGTGATATACATCACCGAGAATCGACCCGCGGGGCGGCTGTACCGTCTCGCGGGTTTGCTGTCTCTTCTTTTCATCGCTCTTGCGTTCACCGTCTTCCCGGCCGCCGCCCAGACGACGACGTCGGGAAAAGGCGAAACCGTCCTGGTCGTACCCATTACGGGCGACATCGACAGCGGGCTTTCCTTCTTTCTGCAGCGAATGATCCGCCGGGCCGGGCGCGAGAACGTCAAGGCCGTCATTCTCGAGATCAACTCGAACGGCGGCCTCGTCGACGCGGCGCAGGAGATGAAAGACGCGCTTCTGCGAAGCGGCGTCACGACCGTCGGCTACGTCAAGGGCCGGGCGCTTTCCGCGGCCGCCCTCATCACGATCTCCTGCCATCGCATTTTCATGGAGCCCGGCACCGAGATGGGCGCCGCGACTCCGATCAAGATCATGGGCGCCTCGATCCAGGCCGCCGAAGCCAAGTTCGTGTCGGCGTTCCGGGGCGAGTTCGAATCCGCCGCCGAGGCGCGGAAGCGGCCGAAAACCCTTGCCGCCTCGATGGTCGACAAGGACGTCGACGCCATCCCCGGCCTCCGGAAGCGCGGCGAAATTCTCACGCTGACGAGCGAAAGCGCCCTCCAGCACGGGTTCTGCGATGCCGTGGTCACCTCTCTCGACGGCGTCCTTCGAAGACTGAACCTGGAACAGGCCACGATCGAGCGCGCCGAACCGACGTCGGGCGAGACGATCGCGCGGTGGCTGACGCATCCCAACGTCTCGGTCCTGCTGTTCACGATCGGCTTCTGGTGCCTGGTCCTCGAGTTCCTGGTATTCGGGTGGGGTCTGCTGGGCTGGTTCGGCCTTCTCTGCTTCGCCCTCTTTTTCGGCGGCCATCTGTTCGCCTATATGGCCGGCTTCGAGGCCGTCCTGCTGTTCGGCATCGGTCTCCTCCTCCTGCTGGCCGAAATCTTCGTCATCCCGGGCTTCGGCGTCACCGGGATCGCCGGCATCGGCGCCATGTGCGCCGGCCTGGTCATCACCTTCGGCGGCATTTATACCGCTGTCTATGCCATCGCGAAAATCACGGCCCTCTCGATCGTCATGATCGTCGTCCTGTACAACCTCGGGCCGAAGCTCAAACTGTTCGACCGGTTCGTCCTCAAAGAAGCGATGACGACCGAAGCCGGCTTCGTGGCCGTCGACGG
>Ga0208197_1001634_pt1 | contig 21659 bp, 3 predicted proteins | sample AD_JPNNA4_MetaG_FD_184444 | JGI IMG/M metagenome (GOLD analysis project Ga0208197, IMG submission 184444) | Active sludge microbial communities of municipal wastewater-treating anaerobic digesters from Japan - AD_JPNNA4_MetaG (SPAdes) (version 2) | ecosystem: Engineered > Bioreactor > Anaerobic >...
TCGCCTCGTCGATCTGGTCGGCCTCGGTGAACGTCGCCGTGATCACGACCGTGTCGGCATCCCGCACGATCGAGTCGGCGTGATCATCCGACAGCGCGACGGCCGGCGCAACTGTTTCTTTGGTCCAGATGCGGGTGGCATCGGCAACAATCGCATTGGAGGCGCTATCGAGAATCCCCGACCCCGCTGCCGTCAACGTCAGCACATACGAACCGTCCGTCGTCGTCACCGTGCTCAGATCAAGGGAATAGTTCGCATCGGCACCGCTCAGCATTCCGCCCGCCAGCGCAACATTCGCTCCGTCTCGCGTCAGCGAGAAGTCGGCGATATCCACGCCGGTCACGCTCTTCGAGAAGGTCACATCCACCGTTCCGGCATGGGTGTTCCGGGGCGAGGTCACCAGGGCAAACGCGGCAACCGGCGCATCGGAATCCATTGTCCAGCCACGGACCGCATCGGCAGCCAGCGCGTTCGAGGCAGTATCCGAAATGCCCGAGCCTGCGGCCGTCAGCGTCAGCACATATGCGCCGTTCGCCGTCGTCACCGTGCTCAGATCAAGTGCGTAGTTCGCGCCGGTGCCGCTCAGCATGCCGCCTGTCAGCGGCACGTCGCCACCGTCACGCGTCAGCGAGAAGTCGGCGATATCCACGCCGGTCACGCTCTCCGAGAATGTCAGGTTCACTGTTCCCGGAGAGGTGTTGCGGGGCGTCGTCACGGCCGCAAACGCGCCGGTGGGAACAACCGTCTCCTTGGTCCAGCTGCGTGTCGCATCCGTGAGCAGAGCGTTGAAGGCAATATCGATGATGCCCGAACCGGCCGCCGTCAACGTCAGCACATATGCTCCGTCCGTTGTCGTCACCGTGCTCAGGTCAAGAGTGTAATTCGCTCCGGATCCGGTCAGCATTCCACCAGCCAGAGCCACATTCGCTCCATCCCGGGTAAGCGTGAAATCTGCGATATCGACGCCTGTCACGCTCTCCGAGAATGTGACGTCCACCGAACCGGCATGAGTGTTCCGAGGGGAAGTCACCGCAGCGAACGCGCCGGTCGGCGGCGTCGTGTCTCCCGGCGTGTCGATCAGCAAAAGAGTTGTTGATATATTTCCAGGCATATCTACGACATCGGCCTCGACATCGAGCCCGAAAACGGAGCCGCCGGGGCCGCCCGTGATCCGAAGTCTGGTGTCGTCAACCCAGACGCAGACGGCATTCGCGGCAACAGCATGGACGGCATCCACGACGGCGGTCTTGCTCGTCGCAGTGATCGCCTCGCTGAATACAAGATCGGATGACGCTCCTTCGGCGACAACGTAGGGGACCAGGCCATTGCCAAGCTTGGCGACGGTCGGCGGGGTGTTGTCGACGGTCAGCCAGCCACCGAGGACGGCAGAGACATTCCCGGCGGTGTCGATGGCGGCGAGGTCGTAAAGGCCATCGGCGATGCCGGCCGCGACGGTCACGTTATACGAGGTGGCGGCGGAGGCGCCCATCACGGCGAGGAACGCATTGCCGGCCGAGACGGCAGTGGTGATCTGGGCTTTCGTGGCGGCGGGCTCGCCCTGCTTCACGAAATAGATGTTGCCCGCCTCGGTCGACCGGACCGTCGAAGTCGAGACGGTGCCGCTCTTGAGACGCTGAGCGGTATTCGTCGGAGCGCTGACAACCGGCGCAACGTAATCGGCGACGATCGTCGGGTTTCCGGCCACGCTGTCATTTATATTTCCAGCTATATCAGAGAGCCGGACGCTGAGGACGCCGCCGGTCGGAAACTTCGTCTGAAGATCGAGATTGTCGGAGGCACCGAAGTCGAACGTGACGGTCGTATCACCTGCGGCGATGGTTGTATCCCGGACTCTCGGCGAGAACGGAACGCCGTCGAGCAGCAACTCGGCCTCGCCGCCCGTCGCTTCGCCGGCAGAGATCGTCGCCTGTGCGGTGAGGTTCGTCTGGGTCGTGTTCACGGTGTTCGCGACAATGGTTCCGCCGACAGGGGTCAGGGCCACGCCGGTCGGGGCGGTCGGGGGCGTGTTGTCGACGGTCAGCCAGCCGGGGACGACCGCCGAAACGTTCCCCGCCGCGTCGACGGCGACGATGTCGTAGGGTCCTTCGGCGATGCCGGCCGGAACGGTCACGTTATACGAGGTGCCGGCAGAGGCGCCCATCACGGCGAGGAAGGCATTGCCGGCCGAGACGGCCGCGGTGATCTGGGCCTTCACGGCGGCGGGCTCGCCCTGCTTCACGAAGTAGATGTTGCCCGTTTCGGACGTACTGACGGTCGAGGTCGAGGCGCCGCCGCTCTTGAGAGTCTGGGCCACGCTCGTCGGAGCAGTGACGGTCGGAACGAGGTAGTCGACCGTGATCGTCGGATTCCCGACCAGGCTGACGCACGAGTTGCCGGCGGCATCGGTCAGCCACACGCTGACCACGCCGTTCGTCGGGAACATCGCCTGGACTTCACCATTGTTGGAAGCGCCGAAATCGAACGTGACGGCCGTGTCGCCGGCCGCGATGTTCGTATCCCTGACGCGCGGCGTGAACGAAGCGCCGTTCAGCAGGAGTTCGGCCTCGCCGCCGGTGGCCTCTCCGGCGATGATCGTGGCAACGGCCGTCAGATTGGTGTGTGTCGTGTTCAGCATTCCGGGCACGATCGTCCCGTCGGCGGGAACGAGCGTCACCGCGGTCGGGGCGGTCGGCCCGGCATTATCGACCGTCAACCAGCCACCAAGAACCGCCGACACGTTGCCGGCCGCATCCACGGCGACGATGTCATACAATCCGTCCGCAATGCCCGCGGGCACCGTCACGGCATACGGCGTGTCCGTGTCGGCGCCGTCCTTCGCGAGGAACGCCTGCCCACCGATGACGGCGGTTTCAATCTGAGTCACCGAGGCGGCCCCCACCCCGTTTCTGACGAGGTAGATCCTTCCTGGTTCGCTCGTCTGCACGGTCGAAGTCGAGATTCCGCCGATGCTGAGGGTTTGGGGATCATTCGTCGGAGCGGACACGGTGGGAATGACGTAATCAACCGCGAGAACGGGGTTCCCGGACGTCGAGACACTGGTGTTTCCCACCACATCGGTCAACCGGACGCTGAAAACGCCGCCTGCCGGGAATTTCGCCTTCAGGGTATCGTTGTCCATGCTCCCCAGGTCGAACGTCACGCTCGTATCTCCGGCGGCGATCGCGGTATCCTTCACCGCCGGGCTCAGCGAGGCACCGTTGAACAGAAGTTCCGCTGTTCCACCGGTCGCATCGCCTGCGGCAATGGTCGCCTGGGCAGTGAGGTTCACGTTCGTCGTATTCAGGATATTCGCCACAATTGTTCCGCCGGCCGGGGAGAGAACCACCGCCGTCGGCGTCGCCGGGGGGGTCGCGTCCATGATCCAGGCGATGCTTGCCACGTCGGACAGTTCATTGGCAGCGGCATCGACGATGCCCGAACCGGCGGCTTTGAGGGACAACCGATATTCGCCGTCGGCCGTCGTGACGCCGCTCAAATCGATGGTATACGCTGCGCCGGAGCCGGCGAGCAGGGGGGCCGCAAGAGCCACGGGGGCGGCGTTCCGGGTGAGCGAAAGGTCGGAAATATCGACGCCGGTGACGTTCTTCGAAAATGTCATCATCACCGTCCCTGCGTGCGTGGCACGGGGGCTTGCGACGATCGAGAAGGTCGCGACGGGGATGTCGGCATTCGCCGTGAACGACCAGGCGGAATCGTCGGAGATGCCCGCGAATGCGTTTCCGACCGCGTCGACAAAGCAGGTGTTCGCGATGCGCACGGCATATGTTTTCGTTTCGAACGCCGCGTGGGAGATCGACGCGATATTTCCCGCGATCGTGACGTTTGCCGAGTTGACGTCGATGGTCTGGGCCGTCGTGTTGTCGGTCACGTTTCTGATGACGATGTTTCCCGTGCCCTTGAGAATGGCCTTGCTGAAAGTCACGCCCATATCGGCGCTGCGATTCACGTTGATCGCATCATCCGCCGGGTAAAGGGCCATGATGCCGGGGGCGGCATGAACCGTCACGATGTAATTTACGCTCGTTCCGCTCTCGGCTGTGACGGTGTAGGTTCTCGGCGTTGAGAAATCATTGGCGGTTTCACCACTGACCTGAACGACATTGCCGACCCTCACCGTCGCGCGCAAGGAGACGGTGAAGGTCGACACCAGCTCTCTCAGGACCGTTCCGAACGGAACATTCAGGACGACGTTCCTCGATGTCGAGTCGATCGTCGCCTGCACATCCGCTGTCAGACCGGATCCCGGATTATCCGTCAGGGTGAAGGCGAAGGCGAGCAGTTGATTTTCAGCGCTTATGAGCGTCCCATGGTTGATGCTGACGCCGGTTGCCGCCAGGTTGCGATTGCCGCCGAGATCCGCGACGGCACCGGCCGGAAGACCGACCGTCACGGTTCCGAATGCTCCCGGCGTGATCGTCGCCAGATAGGCCGTTCCGGCCGTCACGGTGGCAATCGACGAAACGGTGCCGTTCGTGACGACGAGATCGGTCTTGTCGAACCCGAAGACGGCTTCGGAGAAGGTCACCCGAACCTGGAAGGGAACGCCGTCCCAGGTTTCGGTCGCAAGAGCGGCAAGCGTCGCTTTCGGAGGAGTCATGTCGGCCTCCGTCGGAGACGTGATGCCGACGAGAATCGGGAGACGGATACTCCCGGTCGCCCCGGAAGGGTCGGTGAGAACCAGAGTTATGGTCGCGATGCCCGTGTGGTCGGGCGCCCGGAATATTTTTTGCAAAGCCCCGGTGCCGTTTTCGAGGGTGCCAAGGGTTGTCGACCACTGGTAGGTCAGCTGTTGAGCATCGCCCGAATCGGGGTCATACCCGGAAGCGGTGATGGTGAGACTGCCGCCGGTCGGGGTTTTGCTGGTGACGGTGACTTCGTTCCGGGGAATCAGGATTCCGGACGGGGGGCGGTTTTCTTCTCTCCCGGTCATGCCGATTTCGTATTCGACACGAGCGGGCACGATATCCGAGACGAACGGTGCCCGAACGACGGCGTATCCGCCACCCGTCTTTCTGACCAGGATCGTACCTTCATTCACGCCGTCAGGGAGGGGTGGGCTTACGAACTCGCCATTCCGATAGACCCTGAATACTTCGCCCCAGAGGGAAAGCGTGGTTCCGGTCGCGAGGAATCGGCCTTCCACGTCTTTCAGGACGCCCGTTACGTAATTTTTTGAGGGCTGAAGGAAGATGTTGTCGGCGACCGTCGTCTCGGCGCCGACGGGAACGCTCACCGCGGCGGAGCGCTGTTTCATCACGAGGGGCTTTCCATCAGGTCCCGTCGTGACGATTTTCGCGACGACGTACTGCGCCCCTTCCGGCACGCCCGCGAACGCGTAGGTGCCGCCTTCTCCGGTCAGGGTATGGAAGCGGGGATCGTCGGTCAGGCCTTCGATCCAGACTTCCGCGCCCTTGACCCCTTCTGTCAATCCCGCCGTACGCAGAGATGCCGGGCTGCGTTCGACGAGGACGCGCCCGGTCAAAGAGTTCTGGAGGTTGACGGATGAAACGGACGATCCGCCGCCCCCACCGCCGCCGCCACAGCCAAGGCCGATAATAACGCCGGTGCATAAGCAGACCACCAGGATCATCACCAAGCTGAGGCGGAGGGAGGTTTGGAGTTGCTGGCTCACATACAAACCTCCCACAGTTTATCTGTGGTTATTTTGCCGCGACTAGAAAAGAATATGTGGTATGACAGTAGAATATGGAGCTTCCGATTTTATTCTATCTTTAAACTATTGTATCAATTTCCTGAGCAAATTCAATGAGATTTTCCTGAAAACGCCGAATAATCAACGAACTGCGAACGTGTACATTGAACACAGCAAGTTCGGTACCGTTTTTGGGAATTTCCTTTGAGCGTCCAGAGAACGATCGGTATATCGCCCAAAAGCGAAAAAAGCAGCATCCGTCTCTCTCCTCGAGTTATTGGCAATATGCTTTGACATGACTTTACGAGAAAACACCCGCCAACCACGCGCAAGCGCGCTGTTGATCGGGCCTGACGACCGGCCTGAACCGTAGGACCCCTCTTTTCCCGCCCGGCGGATCCATGGAAAATTCGTCTGGAAGAGAAATATTTCGCGCTTAAGACTTGACATGTAAGACCCTACTATGGTACGCTGTCGCTATGGCTCACTTCCATATCAAGACCAAGAAGGGAAGACCCTATCTCTACATCCGTGAGATTGCCCGGGTAAACGGCAAGCCGAAGGTGGTCTCACAGGTCTACCTGGGTTCGCCGGAGAAGGTCGCCAAACTGGCCAAGGGCAGCGACGACGGAGGCCGCCGGCTCATCGTCAACGAATGGGGGGCACTCTGGCTTGCAGACCAAATCGATCAGGATGTGGATATCGCCGGCATTGTCGATGAGATCGTGCCTACCTCTAAGCGCGAGACAGGTCCGTCGGTCGGCGAGTACTTTCGCTATGCTGTCCTCAATCGCATGGTCGAGGCCGTCAGCAAGAACCAACTGCCACAGTGGTATTCACGAACCGCGATCCAGGAGATCCGGCCCGTGGATGTCGAGCAGTTGACCAGTCAGCACTACTGGGACAAGTGGCACCGGGTAACGGAAGAGCAACTCGGTGAGATCGCGCGCCGGTTCTTCGATCGGGTATGGGGCGCTGAGAAGGCAGAGGCCGACTGTCTGCTGTTCGACACGACCAACTATTTCACCTTCATGGCGTCCAAGACGCCATCGAATCTGGCGCGGCGGGGGAAAAACAAGGAGGGCCGCGACAATCTGCGACAAGTGGGCCTTGGTCTCCTCATCGGTCGTGGGACGCGGTTGCCACGACACTATGTGGTCTACCCGGGTAACGTGCATGACAGCCGGATCTTTCAAGGCATCCTGAACCAGGCGCAGTCGTTCCTGTGCGGAACCGCCGAGAAGGAGAGGCTGACTGTCGTCGTCGATAAGGGCATGAACTCGGCCGACAACTTCGCGATCATTGATGCAACCCGGGATATTCGCTTTGTGACCACCTATTCGCTGCACTTCGCCGAGACCCTGGCAGCCATCCCTCTCGACCAATACGAACCGGTGACCGAGGCGCTGTCACAGAAACAACGCGATGATGATGACCACCTGAAGGTCTATCGCACTCAAATGGAACTGTGGGACAAGAAGCGCACGGTGGTCATGACGTTCAACCCGCGAACACAGAGAAAACAGCAGCACGAATTCGAGCGCAAACTCGACGCCCTCCGGGAGGATTTGCTGGTCATGCGGGCCAAGGTGCGCGAGAACGCACCTCAGTGGAGGGATGCCGAGGCCATCCGCGAACGGTATGTCGCTCGTTGCGAAGGCCTACACCTGCCAACCGATCTTTATGAACTGACATTCTCGACCGAGGACGGCCAGATGGCCATGACCTTTGCGAAGTCAGCGTATCGCACGCAACAGCGCGAACAGATGTTCGGCAAGAACCTCATCGTCACCGACAACCATGACTGGACCACAACCGAGATCGTCAGTGCCAGTCTCGACCGATTCGAAATCGAGCAGTGCTTTCGACAGACCAAGGACGACGACCTCGTCGGGGTCCAACCCATCCGTCACTGGACTGATAGCAAGATTCAGTGTCACCTGTTCACCTGCGTCGCAGCCATGACCTATCTGCGACGCCTGGAACTGCGCCTCCGCCAAGCTGGGATCCAGCGCACTGCAGCCGACGTGATGGCGGACATGCAACACCTCCACTCCGTCTTGGCAATCCCGGCTGGCGCGCGCAGTCCGCGTCGATCCCTCGAGACTCCCTCGAAGACCCAAACTGAAGTCCTACGCGCGTTCAATCGTGAGATCGACGGCAGTGGGGTCCTACACGTCCTAGGGCGTTGAGATCGTCCTCCCAAGAGGACTTGGGCCTTCCTGTGGTCGCGTTGTTCGTACACTCCTGTCGGACTGCTCCTTGGACTGGCATTCTGGACCGGGCCGTCGGCTTTTGCTGTAGGCGAGCCGGTGCCGCCGCTGCCGTTCGAGCCGGTCGACTGGGGAGAGTCCGTCACCAGCCGGGATGCGGCGGTGAGGTCGGCGCGGCCGGACAGGCCGGATGACCCGTTCCTCCCGAAACAGTATTGGCTCGAGAATGTCGGTCAGGCTGACGACAAGGGGCGAACTGGGTTTCCCGGGTGCGATCTGAGAGCATTCGAAGCCTGGAAGCAGTACAAGCCGAAACAGGAGATCGTTCTTGCGATCATCGATTCGGGGCTCGACCTGACCCACGAAGATATCGATCCTTCCTGCCTCTGGACCAACCCCGGCGAGTCAGGCACCGATGCCGAGGGTCGTGACAAGGCATCGAACGGCGTTGATGACGACGGGAATGGGTATATCGACGACGTTCACGGCTGGAACTTCATGAGAAACTCCCCCGACGTACAGGAGGATCAATATCACGGCACGCACGTCGGCGGACTGCTCGTCGCCCGTTCAGACAACGGAACAGGCATCGCGGGGGCGTATCCCGGCCTCAAGGTCATGCTGGTGAAGGTGTTCGGGCTGGGCAACTACTTGTCGTCTGAGAAATTCGCCGAGGCGATCAGATACGCCGCGAACAACGGCGCGAAGGTCCTTTCCAACAGCTACGGCACGCCGTCGTATACGCAGGCCATGCACGATGCGGTGCGCCACTGCCTGTCGAAGGGCGCCCTGTTCGTCTGCGCATCCGGCAATTCTCGCAAGAACATGGATCTCGAGGACGACCGGGACTACCCATCGTGTTTCGGGGTCGAGAACCAGCTTGTCGTGGGGGCCACGAACAACCGCGATTTCTCGACGTTCAGCAATTACGGTTCGATGGTCGAGATCGCGGCACCGGGCGAAGCCATTTTTTCCCTCATGCCGAAGAGCACGTACCGGTCGTTTTCGGGAACCTCGCAGGCCTGCCCGTTGGTTGCTGGCGCGGCATGCTGGGTCTGGGCCATGAACCCCCAGTTCTCCTGGCGGGACGTCAAGGCGCGGCTTCTCGACAGCGCCGATCAGATCGCCGGTCTCGGGCTCTGGGTTCGGGGAGGCCTGCGGTTGAACCTTGCCAACGCCCTGGCTGGAAAGCCGGGAAAGCGTCTTTCCGTCGAAGATTTCAGCCGTTGGCACGAGGAAACGCGCCTCATCGAGACGACGCACCCCTACAAGAACAACGTTTCGCTCACCTGGGATATCGGAATCCCGGGCGCGAAGAAGATGCGACTGCATGTCGCGCGGCTCGGCATCGAGCATTACAGCGACACGCTCATGATCGAGGACGGCGCGGGCCGCGAACTGCAGTTTTTCAACGATTATCGCACCGACTTCTGGACGGACGTGATCCCGACCGGCACCGCCCGCCTGGTTTTCACCTCGAACGACACCTCCACCGATTACGGTTTCACCATCGACCGCGTCCAGTGGTCTGATTGACTCACGCGTTCGTCATTCCCAGCCCCACAGGCCATCTGGGGCGGAAAGCATCTCGATGCGCCAGGGAAAACGTTGCGCCTTTACACCTTTGCGTACGGCGTCGTGCCTTCGTGGCGTAACAAGTTTCGCGTGAGATTTTCCCTCGTCAAAGAGGCGGAGGCGTGATAGAATTCCACGGTCGCGGGAGGGGCTCCGACCGCGATGTCGTGCATTCATTCCTTTTCTGGAGCAGGTTTGCGAAGGATCATCCGTCGCGATCCGCGCACGACGGTGTTTTTCGATTCCCGCGCCGGTATTCAAGCCACCGGTGTGAATCCGCTGAACAGGACGATCGCAGGTCATGAAACGCAACGAACCGATGCACGAACCTCTGGCCATCATTGGTATGAGTTGTCTGTTCCCCAAGGCGCAGTCTCTGCGCGAGTATTGGGCGAACATCCGCAACAAGGTGGATGCCATCACCGACATTCCCGCCACCCACTGGCGGCCGGAAGACTACTACGACAAGGATCCGAAGAAGCCCGACAGCACGTATTCGAAGCGGGGCGGCTTCGTTCCCACGATTACGTTCGATCCGGTCGAGTTCGGCGTTTCCCCGGCTGCTCTCGAGGCAACCGACGCATCGCAGCTGATGGGCCTCGTGGTGGCTCAGGGCGCGATGATCGACGCGGGATACGGCCCGAATCGGGAGTTCGACCGCAACCGGGTCAGCGTCGTGCTGGGCCTCACCGGCACGCTTCAGCTCGTCATTCCTCTCGGTGCCAGGCTTGGGCACCCGGTCTGGCGCAAGGCGCTCAAAGACGCCGGTGTCGACGACGAGATCGCCAATGAAGTCATGGCGAACATCGGCGAGGCGTACGTTCCGTGGCAGGAAAACTCGTTCCCGGGCCTGCTCGGGAACGTTGCGGCCGGGCGCATCGCAAACCGCCTGAATCTCGGCGGCACGAACTGCATCGTCGATGCCGCATGCGGAAGCTCCCTCGGCGCCGTTCACATGGCCGCGATGGAGCTGCACTCCGGGGCCGCCGACATGGTGATCACGGGCGGCGTCGACATGTTCAACGATATCTTCATGTATATGTGCTTCAGCAAAACCCCGGCGCTCTCGCCGTCGGGCGACGCGAAGCCGTTCAGCACCGACGCCGACGGCACGACTCTCGGCGAGGGCGTCGGCATGGTGATTCTCAAGCGTCTCGACAAAGCGAAAGCCGACGGCGACAAGATCTACGCCCTCATCCGGGGCGTCGGCACGTCGAGCGACGGGCGCGGCAAATCGATCTACGCGCCGAGCGACGCCGGCCAAGAGAAGGCTCTGCGGCGCGCTTACGAGAATGCGGGCTTCGGCCCCGAGACGGTCGGCCTCGTCGAGGCCCACGGCACCGGTACCAAGGTCGGCGATGAGGTGGAACTGAAGGCTCTCAGGCGGGTGTACGGCGACGCCGTCGACGGCCGCCCTCGGTGCGGGGTCGGCTCGGTCAAGTCGATGATCGGGCACACCAAGGCTGCCGCCGGGTCGGCCGGCCTCATCAAGGCCGCGATGGCTTTGTATCACAAGACTCTTCCGCCCACGATCAAAGTCAAAGAGCCGGCAGCGATTTTCAAAGATGCAAAATGCCCGTTCTATCTGCTTCTCGAGAAACGGCCCTGGTTCGCCGCGCCGGATTATCCGCGCCGGGCGGCGATCAGCGCGCTCGGGTTCGGCGGCAGCAACTACCACGTCGTACTCGAGGAATACGACCAGACGAAACGCGAGATCGACTGGGACGGCCGCGCCGAGATCGTCGCGTTGTCAGGCGGCACGCCCGCGGCCGTCAGAACCGCCCTTGCCCCCTTCAAGGCGCCGCTGGATTCCGCCGAGCTGCGGAAACTCGCTGCGCAGTCACGGCGCGATTTTCAGGCCGCCCATGCATGCAGGCTCGTGTTCGTCGTCGAAGCGGAGAAGACCGATATAGCGGCCCTCGCCGCAGCCGCCGACGCGAAACTTTCCGCTACACCGCTTCCCGAACGGTTTGCGCTGCCTGACGGCGCATGGTATGAGACGGGAACCAGCGTTGCCCCCCTCGGCGTCGTGTTTCCGGGCCAGGGTGCCCAGTATGTCGATATGGGCCGCGACCTGTGCTGCCTGGTTCCCGAAACGTTCGGCGCGGTCGCGAAGGCCGATGTGACGCTCGGCGAGCTAACCGGCGGGAAACGTCTCGGCGAGCTGGTCTACCCGCCCGCCGCCTACGACGAGGATGCGAAAAAAGCTCAGGAAGACGCGCTGCGCGACACGCGCGTCGCCCAGCCTGCAATCGGCGCCGTCTCGATCGGCTCGTTCCGGGCCCTCGAGAAGTTCGGCCTCAAGCCGGCAGGCCTGATCGGCCACTCGTTCGGCGAACTGACGGCCCTGTGCGCCGCCGGCACGTATGACGAGGAGACCCTGTTCCGGCTGGCCCGCACGCGCGGCGAACTGATGGCGGCCGGCGCGGGCGACCGCGGCGGCATGATCGCCGTCTCGCTCTCGGCCGCCGATGCGGCGGAGGTGATCGCCGGGGAGAAGCTCAGCCTGATCATCGCCAACGAAAACGCTCCGACCCAGATGGTTCTGAGCGGCTCGACGGACGAGATCCGGCGCGCCGCCGAGATCTTCAAGGCCCGCAAGGTCCGGGCGACCGTGCTCCAGGTCGCCGGTGCCTTCCACAGCACGTTCGTGGCGGACGCCGCCGTCCCGTTCAGGGCAGCGGTTGCCGGGGCCTCACTCAAAGCGCCGTCGATTCCGGTTTACGCGAACACGACGGGCACGCCTTACCCCGCCGATGTTGCGGCGATCACCGACCTGCTCGGAAACCAGCTCGCGAATCCGGTCAGATTCATCGCCGGCGTCGAAGCCATGTATGCAGCAGGAATCCGCACGTTCGTCGAAGTCGGCCCCGGAGCGAAGATGAGCGGCCTCGTCAAGTCGATTCTCGGCGATCGTCCGTTCACCTCGATCGGTCTCGACGCAAGCGCGGGCAAGCGGCCCGGCAGCGTCGACCTGGCCCGCACCATCGCGATATGCGCCGCCCTCGGTTATCCGGTTCGGCTGACCCTCTGGGAAAACGGCGAGGAGACCCTCGCCCAAGCCGCCTCCGCGAAGAAGCCCCTCATGGCCGTTCAGCTGTGCGGAGCGAACTATCGGACTCCCCGGCCGCCCCGCGTGAAGAAGCAGTTCCCGGCAAGGCCGGTTGCCGCCCCTGTCGCGTCCCCCCAGCCGGCCCGCCCCAACCCCGTGGAGGCGAATTCCACCCCCGTCCAGGCGCCGGCCGCCATGCCTGCCCCTCAGATACCGTCGCCCCAGACGCCGGCCCGTGCCGCGTTCGAACAGGCGACACCGCGCACGACCGTCGCCGTACCCGGCGCCGCGCGCGACACGATCGCCGCCTTGCAGCAACTGCAGATACAAACGGCAGAACTTCACCGGAAGTTCCTCGAAGGCCAGGAACAGGCGCAGAAAACGCTTCAGCGGCTTCTCGAAATGCAGGCCGGGGGCATGGCCGCCAAGGTGCCGCCGTCGATGACGGCCCCGGTATCCGCTCCTCCGGTCTTCGTTGCGACGACGCCCAGTCCCGCTCCAGCCCATCAGCCCGCGCCCGCAGCCGTGAGCCTGCCCACGCCCGACGCGGCGCCCGGCGTTTCAGCTCCGAGCAAGACAGCGGTTCCGGCCCCGGCGCCCCGCGGCGCAGCGCCCTCCGCTGATATTGCATCTTCTCTCCTTCAGATCGTGAGCGAGAAGACCGGTTACCCGGCCGAGATGCTCAATATCGATATGGATATGGAATCGGATCTGGGCATCGACTCGATCAAGCGCGTCGAGATCATGTCCGGCGTCCAGGAGAAGCTGCCGGGCGCCCCGGTCATCCAGCCCGACCAGCTTGGCAAGCTCCGCACCCTGCGCCAGATCATCGAGTTCATCGGAGCCCAGCCGGCGGCTGCGTCCCGCGCCGCTGCGACCTCTCAGCATCCCGCCCCCACGAAAGCCCAGTCTCGCCCATCCGGCGATATATCGAATGTTATATTGCAGATCGTGAGCGAGAAGACCGGCTATCCGGCCGAAATGCTCAACCTCGACATGGACATGGAGTCGGACCTCGGCATCGACTCGATCAAGCGCGTTGAGATCATGTCCGGCGTCCAGGAGAAGCTGCCGGGCGCCCCGGTCATCCAGCCCGACCAGCTCGGCAAGCTCCGCACCCTGCGCCAGATCATCGAGTTCATCGGCGTCCAGCCCGCGGGCGGCTCTTCGGCTGTAACACAGGCTGCGACCACCGCGCCAAAGGCGGCACCGGCGGGCGATGTCGTTCCCGTCATTCTGCAGATCGTGAGCGAGAAGACCGGCTACCCGGCCGAGATGCTGAATCTCGACATGGACATGGAGTCCGACCTCGGCATCGACTCGATCAAGCGCGTCGAGATCATGTCCGGCGTCCAGGAGAAGCTGCCGGGCGCCCCGGTCATCCAGCCCGACCAACTGGGCAAGCTCCGCACCCTGCGCCAGATCATCGAGTTCATCGGCGTCCAGCCCGCGGGCGGCTCTTCGGCTGTAACACAGGCTGCGGCCACCGCGCCGAAGGCGGCACCGGCGGACGATGCAGTTCCCGTCATTCTGCAGATCGTGAGCGAGAAGACCGGCTACCCGGCCGAGATGCTGAACCTCGACATGGACATGGAGTCCGACCTCGGCATCGACTCGATCAAGCGCGTCGAGATCATGTCCGGCGTCCAGGAAAAGCTGCCCGCCGCGCCGGTCATCCAGCCCGACCAGCTCGGGAAACTCCGGACGCTGCGTCAGATCATCGAGTTCATCGGCGCTCAGCCTGCCGGGTTTGCTCCGGCGGCATTCGTCGCGGCACCAGCCCGAGCGACCACGCCGACCGCCTCGGCAAATACTATTGTTCAAGTTATTCTTCAAATCGTGAGCGAGAAGACCGGATATCCGGCCGAGATGCTGAACCTCGACATGGACATGGAGTCCGACCTCGGCATCGACTCGATCAAGCGCGTCGAGATCATGTCCGGCGTCCAGGAAAAGCTGCCCGACGCGCCCGTCGTCCAGCCCGATCAGCTCGGGAAACTCCGTTCCCTGCGCCAGATCATCGAGTTCATCGGCGCTCAGCCTGCCGGCGCCGCGCCGGCGGCATCCGTCGCGGCGCCGGCCCGAGCGACCACGCCGGCCGCCGCCTCGGCAAATACTATTGTTGAAGTTATTCTTCAAACCGTGAGCGAGAAGACCGGATATCCGGCCGAGATGCTGAACCTCGACATGGACATGGAGTCGGACCTCGGCATCGACTCGATCAAACGCGTCGAGATCATGTCCGGCGTCCAGGAAAAGCTGCCCGACGCGCCCGTCGTCCAGCCCGACCAGCTCGGGAAACTCCGCTCCCTGCGCCAGATCATCGAGTTCATCGGAGGTTCACCCGCATCAGAACCGGCCGTTCCGTCACAGACCGCCGTTCAGGAAACCGCGCGCTCCGCCGAAGCGACGTCCGTTGCCGCCGCTTCCCTCGTCGCCGCTTCCGAGGTGCTGCATCGCACCGTCGTCGAGGCGGTCGCGCAGGCTCCGGACGCGACCAGGCAGCCGGTTCGCCTTGCTCCCGGCAGCACCGTTCTGATCACGGACGACGGCACCCCGCTCACGAGACTCATCGCCGTCCAGTTGGCGGCCCGAGGGGTGAAACCGGAAGTCATCCCTTCCGATGTCCCGTTGAATCCGGCGACCACAACGAACGTGTCCGGGCTCATCATCACCGCTCCCCTTCCGCACATGCCGGAAAACGGGCAATGGCCGGAAGCGTCCGAGGTCTTCGCCAAGCGCGCCTTCTTCCTCGCCCAGGCGGCAGGAACGTCGCTGCAGACGATGGCCGGGAAGGGCGACGCGCTGTTCGCGACCGTTTCCCGCATGGACGGAGCGTTCGGTCTGATCAATCCCGACGCCCATGTCGATCCGATCCAGGGCGCTCTCGCCGGTCTCGTGAAAACGGCGGCCCGCGAGTGGACCGGGGTCGCGGCGAAGGCCGTCGATCTCGACAAGGCCCTTCCTGCCGATGAGGCGACGGCGAAACTGCTCGTCGACGAACTGTTCGTGCGCGGCCCGATCGAGTCGGGCATAACGAGCGAGGCCAGGTATGTTCTCGTCGAAACGGACGAAACGATCAACCTGAAGTCCGACGCACAGCCTGTCTGGAAGGCGGATGACATCGTCGTCGTCACGGGCGGAGCTCGAGGCGTGACCGCCTCCGTCGCTGTCGAAATCGCGAAAGCAGGCCGGCCGACGATGGTTCTGTTGGGGAGAAGCCCCGAACCGCAGGCGGAACCAGCCTGGCTGACCGGCATCACCGCCGATTCGGACATCAAGCGCGCGCTCATGATGCATGCCGAAGGCCGCAAGCTGACGCCGAAAGAACTCGAAAAGCAGTATCAGCACGTCATCGCCAACCGTGAGATCATGCATACCCTGAACGCCATCAAAGCGGCGGGCGCACGGTATATCTACCGCTCCGTCGATATCCGCAAGCCTGACGCCGTAGCTCTGTGCATCGCGGAGATTCAGCGCACGGCAGGGCGGATCACAGGCCTGGTTCACGGCGCGGGCGTTCTGCGCGACCGCAGGATCGCCGAAAAAACCCGCGACCAGTTCGACGACGTGTTCGACACGAAGGTCGTGGGACTGCGCAACGTGCTGACCGGTCTTTCCGGCGAGCAGTTGAAGGGGCTCGTTCTGTTCTCGTCCGTCACCGGTCGGTACGGCCGCGTCGGCCAGGTCGATTACGCGATGGCGAACGAAGCTCTGAACAAGATCGCCCAGCAGTGGTCGCAGCTCCATCCCGAGTGCCGCACCGTCTCGATCAACTGGGGGCCCTGGGACGGCGGCATGGTGAACGACGGCCTGCGCAAGCTGTTCCTCGAGGAGGGCGTCGGCCTGATTCCGCTCGAGGCGGGCGCGAAGCATCTCGTGGCCGAGCTGTCGAACGGCGCCGAGAACCAGATCGAGGTCGTGATCATCGGCAGGGCCGGCCTTCCGGAGGCGACCCCCCAGGCCCATTCGCTTCGCCAGACGACTGCGGTGGCGGTTTCACCCGCACCTTCCGCCGGCGTGGTTCCGGCCGTGACGCAGTCGACAGTCGAGGTCCGGTTCGCGACGACGCAGAGCGGCAAACGTCTGAACGCGGTGGCGCCAGCCGCCGCCGCGACGATCGCACCGACCGAATCGAAGCCCGCAACGGCCGACCTGGCCGGTACGCCGTCGACCCCGACCTCGACCGATGCGCCTGCGGCTCTCCGGAAAAAGTTCATCCCCGCGTTCGAGCGGGTCGTCTCCCTTGACAAGGACAGGTTCCTGACGTCCCACATTCTCAACGGCGAGCCGGTCCTTCCGATGGCCGTCATCACCGAGTGGCTCGCGCACGGCGCCCTGCACGAAAACCCCGGCTTCCTGTTCCACGGCTTCGACGACCTGCGGGTCCTGAAGGGGTTCGTCCTGCATGGTGCGGCCCCCCAGACGCTCCGGGTGCATGTCACGAAGGTCCGCGGTCTGGAGGAATATCCCAAAGTCTCGGCGGAGCTGCGCTCGGGAAGTCACGGCAAGGAAATCGTCCACGCGCGCGCCGAGATCGTCCTCGCCGAGAAGCTCCCCGCCGCTCCGGATGTGTCGCTGGCGCCGGATCTGTCCGCCAGGTATCCGATCGGCGTCAGCGATATATATCGAACTGAATTATTTCACGGCCGCATGCTCGAAGGAATCACGGAGGTCGAGGGCTGGTCGCCGAACGGCATCGCCTGCCGCGCCGCATCCGCCCCGCCGCCCGAGCAGTGGATCAGTTCGCCGCCCCGGCCCGCATGGCTGACCGACCCGCTCGTCCTGGACTCGGCGTATCAATTGATGATCCTCTGGACGCGCCGCGTCGCGGGAGCCCCGTCGCTGCCGAATTTCGCGGGAGGATACCGTCAGTATCGTTCGGCCTTCCCGACCGACGGCGTTCGCATCGTCGCCTCGGCCGTGATGTCGGGCACTCTGCTGGCGAAGGCGTCGATCGAGTTCATCGCCGGTGACGGCAGGCTCGTCGCCCGCATGGACGGCTACGAATGCGCCGTCATTCCGACGCTCGAGGACGCGTTCAGACGCAGGGTCCTGGAAGGTGCGGTCCATGCCTGATCAGGACCGGTCCGGTTCCAGCAGCATGGCTGTCGCCGTCGTCGGCGTCGGCGGCATCTTTCCCGGAAGCCGCGATCTCGACCAGTTCTGGGAACTGATACGCTCGGGGAAAAGCGCCGTCCGCGAAATCCCCGACGCGCGCTGGCCAAAGCCGGCTGCAGCGTATCACGATCCCGTCTACGGAAAGCCGGACCGGACGCCTTCCACACGGGCCTGTCTCCTCGATGCGGATGCCATTCCGCTCGAGATTCCGGGACTCCCCGTTTCCCGTCAGGACCTCGAACGGCTCGACCCGCTGTTCGCGCTCACCCTCGCCGCCGGCGCAGCCGCCTGGCGGTCGGCGAAAAGCGAATGGATCGATCCGGCGCGGGTTCCCGTCATCATCGCCAACATCGTTCTTCCGACCGACACGGCGAGCGAACTGACGAGCCGCATCTACGGCCGGGGACTCGAAGCCGCCGCGAGCGGCAGCAAAGCCGGGTTCGCCGGTCTTCCCGAGGCGGCGATCGAGGCGGGTCTGAGTTCGCTGAACCGGCATGCCGCCGGTCTCCCGGCCGGTTTGCTCGCCCGGGCGCTTGGGCTGGGCGGCGGGGCGGTCACCCTCGACGCCGCATGCGCCTCCTCACTGTACGCGATCAAGCTGGCGTGCGAGGAGCTTCGCTCCGGCCGCGCCGACGCGGTGCTGACCGGCGGCGTTTCGCGCCCGTCCTGCCAGTTCACCCAAATGGGGTTCAGCCAGCTGCGGGCCGTATCACCGAGCGGCATCTGCCGCCCGTTCGACGCGTCGGCGGACGGGCTCGTCGTCGGCGAGGGCGCCGGTCTCTTCGTCCTCAAGCGGCTCGACGACGCCATCGCGCAGGGCGACCAGATCCACGGCGTCATCCGGGGCATCGGCCTTGCGAACGACATCGGCGGCAGTCTCGTGGCCCCCGATACGGAAGGCCAGCTGCGGGCGATGCGCGCGGCCTATCTCGAAGCCGGCTGGCAGCCGGACGAGGTCGATCTGATCGAGTGCCACGGCACCGGCACGCCGACGGGCGACCGGGTCGAGTTCAAGAGTCTCGAAGCTCTCTGGCAGGGCCTGAGCGGCCCGACCGGCCGGTGCGTCATCGGATCGGTCAAGTCGAACGTCGGCCACCTGCTGACCGGAGCGGGCGCGGCCGGCATGATGAAGGTGCTGCTTGCACTCCGTCACGGGCAGTTGCCGCCGACCGCCGGTTTCACCAGGTCGACACCTGAATGGGGCATGGAGCGAAGCCCGTTCAGGGTCGAAACCGCCGCGCGGGCGTGGGACCGGCGCGCTCCCGGGAAACCGCGCCGCGCTGCCGTCAGCGCGTTCGGGTTCGGCGGAATCGACGCCCACGTCCTCGTCGAGGAGTGGATTCCAGACGCATATACACCTTCGGCTATCGAATCTTCGTTCATCGGTCCCGAACCGGTCGCCATCGTCGGCATCGACGCGCATTTCGGCCCCCTCGAAGGGAAGCGGGCGTTCCAGGAGGCGGCGTTCGCCGGGAAACCGGCCGCCCGGCCCCGACCGGCGGGCAGGCACCCGTTCGAAAGCGGCGATGCACGCTGGAAGAACGGCGCCTACCTCAACGACCGAAGGATCGGGATGGGCCGTTTTCGCATCTCGCCGAAGGAGCTTCCCGAGATCCTGCCGCAGCAGCTCGTCATGCTCGAAACCGTCGATGGCGCCCTCGCCGACGCCCTCGGTTCGAAAACCGAGCCCGTGCGGTGGGGGGTGTTCACGGGCATCGGCCTCGATTACAACAGTACGAATTTCGCGTTACGGTGGCGTCTCGAACCCGACGCGCAGGACTGGGCCGCGCGGCCCGACGCCGACCGTCTGGAAGAGATCCGCGACGCCGCCTCCCCGGCGCTGAACGCCGAGCGAACGGTCGGCGCCCTCGGCGGAATCGTCGCGAGCCGGGTCGCCCGGGAGTTTCACGTCGGCGGCCCGTCGCACACCTTCTCGAGCGAGGAAAACTCCGGCCTTCGCGCGCTCGAGGCCGGTCGTCGCGCCCTTCAGCGCGGCGATATAGATCTAGCTATAGCAGGCGCGGTCGATCTCGCCGGCGATCTCCGCCACCTCTGGGCCGTCGACCGCCACAGGCCCTACGGAAAGAACGGCGCGTCGGTGCCGTTCGATGCGTCGTCCGACGGTCCAATGCCCGGCGAGGGCGCCGTCGCGCTCGTCCTCAAGCGGCTTTCGGATGCCCGTCGCGACGGCGACCGTGTTTACGCCATCGTCCGGGGGTTCGGCACGGCGTCTTCGACGGATCCCGACTTTTCGACCGGCCGGCCCGACGGCAAAGCCGCCCGTCAGGCACTCGAGCGGGCCTACGGCGACGCAGGTGTCTCCCCGTCTGCCATCAGCCTCCTCGAGGTGAACGCGTGCGGCAATCCTGCCGAAGATCAGCTCGAAGCGGCCGTCCTGGCGGAATTTTTCCGTCCTCCCGCCGCGTCCCAACCGGCGGCGTTCGACGCGGCCGGCCCGCGCTGCGCGCTCGCCGGCTTGAAAGCGGTCATCGGCCATACGGGCTGCGCGGCCGGACTAGCCTCGGTCGCCCGGGCGGCGCTCTGCCTGTATCATTCGATGCTCCCCGCCATGCCGGGGCTCAACGTGCCCTGCGCCGAGCTGGCCCCCGCATCGGATCACTTCTTTACGCCACACCGGGCGCAGTTCTGGCAGCACAACCGCGAGGACGGCCCCCGGTATGCCGGCGTCAACAGTTTCTCGAGCGATGGCACCGTCGCCCACGTCGTCCTCGAAGCCGCGGAACCCGCCGAGAACGTTCATCCCTCCGTGGTCTCGGCGATGAATGCCGAACGGCGATTCCCGCTCGGAACGCTTTCCGAAGCGGTTTTTCCCCTTTCCGCCGGCGCCCCGGAGGCGATGGCGGCGGAGATCGCGAAACTCGAGACGCTGGCGCGCACCGCGGGAAAAACGTCTTCCGCCGTTCCGGTGTCTGAGATCGCCCGAGCGTGGCTTGCGGCGTCGAGGCCGAAGGACTCCGATAATAATATTTTTTCATCTATTGTATCTGGGTCGATTGATGACCTGCTGCAGAAAACCGGGGCGCTTCGCGAACATCTCCGGCTCGATCCGAAGCGGTCCCTTTCGGGCGGCCCCGTCGTCGGCGACCGCGTGTTCTACGGAGCCAGTCCGCTCGCACGGGAAGGGCACGTCGCGTTCGTCTTTCCCGGCTCGGGCAACCACTACCTCGGCATGGGCCTCGACACGGGCGCGGCCTGGCCGCACTTGCTGCGCGCGCTCGACCGGGAGAACCTGCGTCTGAAGACGCAGTTCGCGACGCGGCTCGTCGCGCCCTGGCGCCTGGCGTGGCCGGATGGCTGGGAGCGGGAAGCCGATGCGGCGCTACTGGCGGACCACAACTCGCTCGTCTTCGGCCACGTCTCATACTGCGCGCTCGTCAGCGACGTCGTGCGGCAGTTCGGCGTCGAGCCGCGCGCCGTGATCGGCTACAGCCTCGGCGAGACGGCCGGCAACTTCGCCACACGCACCTGGCGCGACCGTGACGAAATGGTCGAGCGAATGCGCCGACTGACCCTGTTCACGAAGGACCTCATCGGCCGCTGCGAGGCGGTCCGCGCCTCCTGGGGCTGGAGCGACGACGACCCGCGCGAGGTCGACTGGGTGCTCGGGCTGGTCGACAGGCCGGTCGCCGACGTCGAAGCCCGCATCGCCGACCACCCGCAGGTGTACATCCTGATCGTCAACACGCCCGGCGAGTGCGTGGTCGGCGGCAACCGGCAGGCCCTCGAGGCGTTCGTCAAGAGCCTCGGCTGCGCATTTTTCCCCATCGAAGGCGTCTCCTCGGTCCATTCGCCTGCGGCAAAGCCGGTCGGCGACATCTATCGCAGCCTGCACGTGTATGACTGCACGCCGCCGGATGGCGTCTCGTTCTACAGCAGCGGTTGGGGCCGCAGGTTCACCCCCGAGAAGAACGTCTCGGCCGACTCGATCCTCGCCCAGGCGATCGGCACGATCAACTTTCCGGCCGGCATCGAGGCCGCCTACGCGGACGGCGCGCGCATCTTC
>Ga0208197_1001638_pt1 | contig 21640 bp, 21 predicted proteins | sample AD_JPNNA4_MetaG_FD_184444 | JGI IMG/M metagenome (GOLD analysis project Ga0208197, IMG submission 184444) | Active sludge microbial communities of municipal wastewater-treating anaerobic digesters from Japan - AD_JPNNA4_MetaG (SPAdes) (version 2) | ecosystem: Engineered > Bioreactor > Anaerobic...
TTTATTATTGCCCTGATTAGGTGGGGCGGGAAGCGCCCAATGTATCTATGCCAACCGTGTGTCCCGTAATTTGGATCCCAATGTGCAGCATTGTTCTTTGGTTCTTCAAGCTGATACTGTGCCGTAGTAACCCCATTATCAAGGCTCTTTACTCCAGATAAACGCCTTTCCCAAGAGCCCTTCAAAATGCTTTTACTTAACCCTTGCCACTTGAACATTTCTTCGAACAACGGGATTTGATTGGCTGGCCCGTTTATCACATAAGGTGCTGGTGTTATTTGGCGGGTTTTCCCGGTATCTTCCTGAATTTCATTAACCCCGGCCAGGTTAATGTTTTTCTCGAAATCTTTTTCCCCTTCTGCTTTACTCCCCTTTAGCCGGCGCAGAGGCATTTCTGTTAATGTTGTTTCTTCTGCCCGGACATCTCCGAAACCCAATTCTCCTAATTTGCTTGCTGCCAATGGGCTTGGTTTTGCGGTTCCATTTTCCCACCGAACAATGGTAACTCTAGTGACCCCCATTATTTCAGCGAGTTGTAATTGTGAAAAGGCCTTCTTTTCTCGGAACTCAACAAGTCTTTGTTGGAATGCGTTCATTGGCAGCCTCCCTTTTGGCAATGTATCATAATACACCACTGCCTTAAAAATTTCAAGCCTCTTTTGTTTGGCTCTAGGTGCTAGTTGATGCCTTCACACAACCATTAATCACCTGAGGGTTGCCCTTGGGGAAATAATTTCTTCCCTTAAATCTTCCGGAAATTTCCGAAAAAGAAAACCGGAAATTTGTTTCAAAGTCTCTTTTGGCGTTCCTCGTGGTATTGCCTGATGACCGGCCCCACGGTAGCAAGTCCTTTCCCGGCCCGATACCGGTAGCCCTTCAGGAAAAACTTGCCGATCTTCTCGGGAAGCTCATACCCGAACGCCGCCTTGCAGAACCCGCGCACCTGGTCCATGGTGGCGGTATAAGTGCCGCCGGTGTGGCTCCATCCGCCGAGCCGCATATACAGCACCAGCCCGATTGATTTGAAGTCCGCCTTGTCGAGATCCCAGATAACCAGCTTCTGCAGGTGGTAGAAGCGTTTGTCCTGTATCCCGCCGATTAGCTCCTTGAGCCGTTCTTTGTCGGCCTTCGGTTTCAGCCGCAGCCGAACCCCCGCCGCCGGTTCGATCCTCGGGCCGAGCTTCGCCGGGCCTCGGGTGGCTTTCCACTCCCCGCCGTGAATCCGCTTCCAGGCGATCAGGAAATTTTCCTGGTAGTCGGCGATCGTCTCCCAGACCCAGTTAATCTCGTCCTGGTCGACGTTTTCATACTTCTCGATGAAGGGGTAATCCTGGCCGGGAATCCCGACGCGCACCAGCAGATACTTTCCGCCGGTGCCGGTGGTGTGAACTTTCGGCGGCTCAGGGTCTTCCGGCTTGATGGTGAAGTCAAACCCGTGGTCTTGGTGAACAATCGGCATATTTTCCCCCTTCGGTTTCCCGGGTTGTTTTTGAAAGTATAAATGGACAATAACAGTTTTTATAGTTTATTATAATCGATAACTACTTACAAGAGGTGACTCCCCATGGGTAGGCCCAAACTTGCCGAAAAGGCCGGGGTAATCTCGATCCGGCTTTCTCTCTCTCTAATCGACCGACTGGACCAATACGCGGAGAAGCTCCGCCTTATCACTCCAGGGGTGAACGTGACCCGCACCGACGCGGCCCGCGCGATCCTGGTTCGCGGCCTGGAAGAGGTCGCCCCATCAAATTCTCCAGCCAAGACGAAGAAAGGGGGTCTGAAATGAAGCAGCCGAAGAAGGCTCAGGAGTCGACATCCGGGTTTTTCCCGGACGATTCACAGTTCGAAAATCCTCTGGAAAAGGCTTTCATGCCGCCGGTAACGGATACAGCCGACATCGAGGAAACGGCGCATTTCCTCAACTACACGACGCCAAAAGGCGCTTACTGTGAGCTTTGGTGGAAGGGCGGCGACGGCGGCACTCCCTTGCTGTCTTACCTGGTGGATAAAGCCGGCGCTCATTATCTTGCCGGCCTTTCTCAACCCAAACTGGACGGAAACCCGCCGTTCGCCAACCTTGAAGAGGCCCGCGACAAGTTTATCGTTCTGGCCAGGGCTTTTTACGAATCCTCAAAAAAAGGGCCAGCTTCCTAGCTTCGCAGCCCATCCGGAACCCCGCACCACTTCAGGCTAGGAGTTTTCAGGCATCCACTCCTGCCCGGAAAACCATATGTGCCAGAAATCGGCCTGACGGCCTTCCTGGTGCAACTGATGCGCCCCAGCCGCGTTTCAGGGTGCCACGGGAAACCCGCTTTTGGCCGAAATCTCCCGCCAGTTCCACCAGCGGCGTACCAGACGCGCCAGCGGGCCACCAGGCGGGCGGGTTTTCCCTCCCTCCCGTCGGAAGCCCGTTTTCGGGGGTATTTCCGCGAAACGGCCCAGATAGGCTTGAATCTCGTCCTCCCCGCTCACCTTGGCGAGAAGCCAGAATGGAACGAACCACCGGGGCCGCCGTCTTCGTCGCAAAATAACTCCTGGTCTCTCTTTCCAGGTCTGATTCCCTGCATAGGCCCGCGTTAGCCGGCCTATTTTTCAGCGATTCCTGGGAAATTTAGGATCAGCCCTAGCAACTACTGAAACAGTAAATATGCAGTTATGCGTAGTCTTTATGCTGTTTCTTGCAGTAAATAGCCCATTATAAGCACTTTTAAACAACAAGTGTTTTGCAGAATAGGCATATAACATGCTCAAAACACTGTTTTTAATGTTCTAAAAGGCCTTTTTTGGCATGTTTTGCCGAAAAAGGCCCTGTTTTTGCCTGCTTTGCACAATGAAAGCCGCTCCCGGAATGGCCCGGCCAGACCGTTTCTATCCGCCCCGGCCCCCTGCGCCGACCACGCCGGCGGCTCTCCGTTACCGCGCCTCCGGCGAGGGGAACCAACCGCCTCCGGGCTCACCACCGGGAAAGGGAGCTCTCAGGGCATCCCTTCCCCAACTCCACCGCCCATCGCCAGGGTCAGAGTGTCCGCCGTCACGCGCCCCGTCAAGGCTTCCCCCCCACGCCGCTTCGCGCCGCGGGTCCCCGCCTGGACGGAGCGCGCGCCGGCAGACTGGTAAAAGGTGCCGATGGGCGGCTCCGCCGGGGAAGGGAAACTCGCCGGTTCGCAATCGCCGTCCAAAAAGCGGACGGCGACGACGAAAGCCCAAACACGACGGGGGCCGGATCGCTTCACGCGAGCCGGCCCCGGCTCCCTCGAGGTTGCCCCGCCCGTCAGCCGATCTCCCCGGCGCACCTGGCTCCCATTTCGCCCTCGTCGAGCGCCTGTATGAACTCAACGGCGCCCCTCGTCTCGAGCCAGTAGCGGGCGTTCCTTCGCCAGAAATCCGCCGCCTCGGCCACGCTCCCCATCTCGTAATCCCGGTCGTCATCCTGTCCGCGCCTGTTCGTGGGTTTTTTCCCGCGTTGGATGATCCTCAAGATGTTCCGCTGATGATCCGCGGCTATTTTCAGCAAGGCCCGCGCTTCATCGAGCTGCCCCATCTGAAACCGCGCCAAAATCACGCTCCACACGAAATCCGGCAGCATGTCATCCGGGTATTTCCGGGCCAGCTCCAGCACCGCCGGCGCCCGTCGCCGCTCGAAATAGCAGGCCGGAAGCATCCCGCGGCACCCCAGGCTGTCCGCCGGATCCAGCAACAGCAACTCCTCGAGCTGATTCTGCGCCGCCCCGAAATTGCCCTCATCGAGGTTCAGACACGCCAGCGAATGCACCGCCCGCAGATACGGCCGGTTCTCGATCATTCCCCAACTGATCGTATCCCGCCCGATCTGAAACTCGGCCGGCGCGACGGCAAGCAGGGTCTCCGCGATCTCCTCCCACAACTCCCGCGCCTCCCGCTGGCGAAACATCGGCGATCTGTAGCAGATCAGCGCCAGGTGGTGCCTGGCGTCGATGAACTCGGGCGTTTTCTTGAGCAGCTTTCGAAATATATCTTCAGCCACTCTTGGCGCGCGGGCCATGTAATCAATTCCCTCGTCCAGCTCATCCAGCTCCTCATCCCCCACCCGCGGAAAATCGAATTCCCACTCGTGGTCATCCCATTCTTCAAGCCGGATTTCCTGAAAGTATTTTCTCTTCATCTCGCATTTTCTCCAGATGATCGCCGCATTACAGCCAGAACGGCTTTTCCAGCCATTCCGCGATGATCCCCCGGCCCTCCGGCGTCATTTCCCGCACGTCGACGATCGAAAACGGCCCGATCTCCCAAGGCGCTTCCCGGCTCCCGCTCCAGAGCGACAGCACGAACCGCGCCGCGCCCTTCGTCCCGCCGTCCTCCTGGCAAATCGCCCAGGCGTCGAACTTCTGCGGTTGCCACGGCTGGAAAAGATCGGCGGGCGCTTCTTCCAGGTCCGGAAACAGCCGCGCAATCTCGGCGATCACTTTGCCCGGCTCCGCTTTCCTGGCCATCTCGCGCATGGGCGCAAGCCGGCCGGTGTCGGCCTTTTCATCATCCGTCGAAATCATCCGGTTCACCAAAACCAGCGCCTCCGGCGTCAGCGGCTCCCACCACTCGCCGCGAATCCGCGTCCGCCTCTTCCACTGCATGAGCAGCTCGAGAACCGACGGTTTCCCGGCGTGAAGCTCCCGCACCCAGTTCACGGGTGCCTCGAAATGAAGCGGCTCGGAAGCGTAAACGTCATTCACGCCGTGGGCCTTCCCGTCGATCGTGACGACGGGTTTCCCGTCCGGCGTCTCGTCCGTCAGATAAAAATCTCGGGAACTGATGATCCGGAATTTCATGATTTTCTCCCCTTCCCCGTTCGGCCGTCCTCGAGCGGAAAGCGGATCTCCACCGCCTCCCACGGAACCGAAACAAGCCCCGCCGCGTCCTTCTCGATCAGGCCCAGCTTCCGCAGCGCCGCCACATCGCCGAAGACGTTGCTGTAATTCCGCTTCAGCAGCTTCGCAAGCGCGTAAATCGTCAGCGGCCCCGCCTTCCTTAACACAATCAGCGTTTCCATCCGCTTCGGGGAAAGCGTCTTCATCGCCTCGACCGCCTCGCGGAAGCTTAGTATCAAGTCCGCCTCCGCCGTGATCGGTCCGCGCTTTCCGGTCTTCTTCACTCTATGGCCTCCAATGCGATATATGGCAAATATAACCATATATTGCCTATAATGCAATACATTTCTTTTTCCGGTTTATGCTACAATTCTGCCATGAAAAACACGAAAAAAGCTGTTTCCCGAAACCAGTCGAAGCGAAAACAGGCCAAGCCAGCCATGCCCACCCCCGTGAAGCGCCCCAGGGGCCGCCCGCCGAAGGTTCGCCCCGAGGAACCGCCCGCCCCGCCGCCGGCCCAGGATGCCCAACTCCTCGAAACGCTTCTCCTGCGCCTGGTTTCCCCGCTCAAATCGCTTCCCGTCCAGACCAACGAGGCTGTTTTCTATATCCGGCCCGAGGATATCGCCTACCTCACGACCACCGCGGACCGCCGAATCCTGATCGTCGATCGCGCCGGCCGCGAATGGCAGCGGTTCGACATGCTTTCCGCCCTCGAAAAGCGTCTCAGCGCCGATCCCCGCTTTTTCCGCTCTCATAAATCCTTCCTCATCAACGTCTTCGCCGTGAAGACGCTCCGCAAGAACCCCGAAACCAACGGCCTCGAAGTCACCTTCGGCGACCAGGTGAAGGGCGCCGCCGCCGTCTCCGCCGGCAACCTCAAACAGCTCCGCGCGCTCCTCGAATTGTGAGCATGTTTCACGCGAATCCCGACGCCCTGGCCGGCGCCCTCTCCCGCCGCATCCGAACGGGCTTCGGAATCGCCCTCCGCGCCGGCCCGGATGTCGAATACGTCAGCAGCGCCGACATTCTCGCCTTCCGCTCCAAAGCCGGAAAATCCCTCGCCGTCCTCCCGGATCGCGAAGCCGAAACCGTCCGCCCGCTCTCGCGCATCCTCCAGACCCTCAAAAAACACGGCGGCTGGTTCCCGATCGGCCGCGGCCTGGTCCTCAACTTCCATCGCCTCATCCGCTCCGCGAAATCCCCGGCCGCCGGCTGGCTCCTCACCCTCGAAAACGGCGCGCAATTCACGCTCCTCCCAGGATACGAAAAGCCGGTCCTCAGATTCCTCGCCGTCGCCGATCTGCTCCAGGTCTCGCCCATATCGCTTCAACAGCAATACCTCATGAAAATGGGCATCAAGGATCTCGAGAAAAACATTCTCTTCATGACCCGCGACGAGCTCATAGCCGCGTTCTCGACCGCTTCCGGCTCCGCCGTCGTCGTCTCGGTCCTTCTCGCCAACTTCCTCTGGCAGCAGATCCAATACATCCGCGCCGGAAGCCCCAGCCCCGTCGACGGCGGAAACGTCCGCTCCCTCTGGTATCTCGTGAAACCCGTCCTCAGCCGCATCGGAAGCCTCGACGAAACCGACCACTACAAAACCCTTTCCAGCGAACTCGCGGAAATGGCAGCCCGCCGCCTGATTTCCTACCGCGAATTCGGCCTGATCGACGACGGAAAATGGTCGATCGGCGCCTACAACCCCCACGTGATCCTCATGGCCGAAAAGGAAGCCCACTACCGCTTTCTCCAGCAGATGCAGGATTACACGGGCGCGACGATCCTCGCCACCGGCGGCCAGCCCGCCACCATCACCAGCGAGTATTTCACCGCCGCCCTCCTCGAAAAGCTTTCCCAGGTCGGCATCGACACCGCCGCCCCGCCCCCGGAGGTCGTCATCCTCAGTCTCACCGACTACGACCCCTACGGATGGGCGCTCCTCAACACGTTCGCCGGCGACCTCGAAACTTTCGGACTTCCGAAAATCCGTGTCATAAACTTATCCGTGCCGAAAAACTACCGGCCCGAAGAACTCGAGATGATGCACTACGACCTCGAGAAAAGCGGCGACACCCCGCCCGCCATGCTCCGCAAATGGATGAAACGCACCAACGGCATCGATGGCAAGCCCTGGGGCATGGAAGTCGACGTCCTCATGATGGACCGCGCCCGCGTCAAAACCCTGATCCTGACCGAAGGCAAGCCCTTCTTCATCGTCCCGCCGCCGGTCCCGGTACGCTTCTGGGAAGAAACCGAAAAACGCCGCCAGAAACTCCACGACCAGGCCCGGAATACCATAAAGCGGTTTCGACGCTAAAAAAGGCCGTTTCCGGCCCCGGAACGGGGTGTTTTGCCTTCACCCTCTTCGCCGCCTTGGTCGTCCTCTCAGTATTTGAAGTGCTTCTTCACTACTTCGAATTTCTCAGCAATCTTTTCGATAGACGCCTTTTCCGACGGAAGCATGTTCGGCTCCTTCGTTAAACGCATCGCCCCTTCCACTTCCCCGCGAAGGGCCTCAAACTCCTCCTTTGAAAGCGTCGTTCCGCTTTTCAGAAGAAATTCGACGGTTTGCATCGGCGCCCTGGGGCTGGTAACGGCATACTTGATGGGCTTGTTGCCTTTGTCATCAACGGCATTGATGTCGGCTCCCAGTTCGAACAGCTTTTTCACGAAATCGGGATTCTCGAACATGGCGGCCCAGGCAAAAACAGGAAAATTTGCCTTCCCGTGGAAATTGGGATCTATGCCTTGCGCCACGAACGTATCGAAGTCAGCCGTTTTGCCATCTCTGATGGCGACTTCCAAAGCCGTCATCCCGAGATTGTCGACATCCTTCCACTCTTTGGCCGAACACAGCGCAGGTATAAACATCACTATAAATAATGCGATTACGGCGCGCTTTTTCATACAATACTCCTCAATTTTCTTCTATATAAAAATCTGGATGAACGCCACCGGCTTGTATTTTTCTGACAAAAGGCGTTACTTCTTTTTCCGATGAAAGATCGGTAGTCCAAACGGCCTTTTGAAAGGCACAATAGTGCGTTGGATGATTCGATAAATATTTACTTACTCTCTCTTTCATGTGTTTAAATGCTTCTTGTTTCGCCATTTGTATTTGGTTATACGCTAGTACGGGATTAAGTGAATTATAGTCATAAGATTCTGCCGGGTCAACGCTAATCCAAGTTTGATTTGCCGGACCCTGCACATAAGTTATCTGACAATCCAATCTGTTTCCTCGCGGGTATTGCAATCCCGGTATTTGCCCCAAAGCAAAGGCGGAAAGCAAAAATACAGAAGAAGCACAAAACAATATGCGGCGAAAGGAAAACACTCCTTTAATCCTCCCTCTAATTTCACTTGTTACATAACACTATAATTATTTACTTTGATAGTCAACCGTCATATTTGCCATAGGTTTACTTGTCCACGGTTCCTGGAAGGCAACCAAATTCTCGATGGCTTGTGTTAAAGCCCTGATTTTCACTGAAATAAAACTGATCCTCAATCGTTCCGCCCCGATTCTGATACGCTTCTTGGAAGAAACTGAAAAACGCCGCCAGAAACTCCACGACCAGGCCCGGAATACCATAAAGCGGTTTCGACGCTAAAAAAGGCCGTTTCCGGCCCGGGAATCGGGTGTTCTGTACCCGGTGCATCACGCCGCGTTTCTTCTCATCATCTCCGGATGAACCAGTTTCACCCAGGCGCGCTTTATCGGCCCCAACCCTTCAAGCGGATCCGGTTTCGATGCCGGCGGTTGCCATGTTTGAATCGGCGGCGTCGGTCTGTTCAGGGTTTCCATGATCTCAGGTTCGGGCTTGTAAGCCAGAGCATTGATTTTTTCCTCGATTGCCAGCGCTGATCGCCGCGTATCTTCCAGATCGTGAGCCAGTTTCATGATGATCGTATCCGTCCGGTGCCTCTCCTCCGCCTGTTTTTCGAGAAGCTGCCGGATCATTTCCTGTTGGCTGATGATCATGGCCTGTTTTTCATCGATGCCCTTCTGGAGAGTTGCAACCAGATTGTCAACTGTTGAAACCTCAGGCTGATGCCTTTTTCCAAAGGCTTCCTCGAGGATCTCAACACCCTTCGGCGTCAACCAGGTCGCCCCGTTTTCCTTCACCAACTCGGTTGCAACCTGATCACCGATCTTTGCCAACTTCTTGTAAACCGCTTGCGTTGAAACCCCTAGCTTTTTCGCTATGGATGCGACTTTTTGGTTTTCCATGGTTGTCACCTCTTTGCAAAATGTTTGCAACTCATATCGGCAGGTGGTGACAACTGATTGACAATCCCGTTGCAAACCGCGGTTCCCCCGCGATTTTGTCACCCTTCCTTGGAAGGGTGACAACCGGGTTCCCGTCGGGTTAACATTCGATCGGAGGAAACCCGCATCATGTCTCGAAAAGACCCTGTCCGCGCGATCGGCTATGTTCGCGTCAGCACCGAAGAACAGGCAACGTCCGGCCTGTCCCTGGCCCACCAGAAAACCCGAATCGTCGCTTTTGCCAGGGCATCCGATTTCGATCTGGTTGAAGTCATCGAGGAAACAGGCAAGAGCGGAAAGAATCTCAAACGCCCAGGCATGATCCACGCTCTCGAGATTCTCGAGGGTGGGGGAGCTCAGGCCCTGGTGGTCCTCAGTCTCGACCGCCTCACCCGGTCGGTCAAAGATCTCGGCCACCTGGTCGAATTTTTCGACCGCACCGGAACCGCCCTCATCTCGGTTCAGGACTCCATCAACACCCTCACCGCCGCTGGCCGCCTGGTTTTGAACGTCCTCGGTTCAATCGCCCAATGGGAACGCGAAGCTATCGCCGAACGCACCGCCGCCGCCATGGCCGTGAAACGCCATCGCAAAGAAAAGACCGGCGGCACTGTGCCGTACGGTTATGATGCTGATGACGCCGGAAGGCTCTCGCCGAACCCGGAACAACAGGCCGCGATCCGCCTGATGACAACCTGGCGACGAAAAGGGCTCTCTCTCCGGGAAATCGCTTCCCGTCTTGTTTCCCGTGGTTTTCAACCGAAGGTTGCAACCGGTTGGCACCCGCAGGTTTTGAGGGAAATCCTGGCCCGGGGTTCTCGATCCTGTAAGTGACGTTTTTTCGTCTCTTCGTGAAAAACGAACGAACGAACTTTTTTTTGGCGTTTTCCCAACTCTCCGAATGACCTCCAAATTTTGGAAGTCGCTAGTCGTTAGTCTTTCTAATATCTATCTATAATCTATCCGCCAAAATTTCACCCCTTGTAACGCTTTGCTGGTGCGCGTTTCCGAAAGTGCCACTGTTTTCAAACCTCAATACTTCTGTTTTCAAACCTCAATACTTCTGTTCTCAAACCTCAATACTTCTGTTTTCAAACCTCAATAGTGGTTCGATGTTTGGTATTGATTTTTTCTAAGTGGCAAAACTCCGTCTACTGTGATATTTTTTGATCTTGTAAAAGATCAATATCGGGGGCACGGCATGACGACCGGGAAAGAGATGATCCGTCACAGTATCAACCTTCTCGAATACCCGTTGTGGTTCCAGGACGAAAAATTGGCTTCCGCCAGCGAAGACGGTTTCATCTGGAAAGATATTGAAGGTTATATTTACCGGTGCGGCTACAAAACCCCGGTGAAAACGGATGTCATCTTCCTTCTCTATCTCCTGCTCCAAAGCCAGCAGGCCGATTACACCCAAGTGGTCAACATCAGCCGTTACCAGATCCTCCACAGTTGCGGCCTGAAGATGAATTCCAAGTCTTATGAACGCCTGGCCGACAGCCTCGAGCGTTGGAAAATGGTCGGCATCAAGTTCTCCGGCTCCTTTTACGACGGAAAAGCCTATCAGACCATTAACTTCGGCGTGATCGACAGTTGGGAAATCGACAAGGAAACGAAAAACCTCAAAGTCTACTTTTCCCCGAAGTTTATCGAAATGATGTTGGGAAAAGGGTTCTTCAAATACATCAATTTTTCCGAGTTCAAACAGCTCCATTCCCCGCTTGCTACACGGCTTTACGAGATTCTCTGCAAGTCCTTCCACGGCCGCGACACCTGGGAAATCGATGCCGTCAAACTTGCCGAAAAAATCCCCATGAAGGAACGCTACCCCGCTCACATCGTTCCCAAGATCCAGACGGCGGTGAACCGGATCAACCAGTGTACGCAAACGTCGTTTGAAATCACGGCAAGGCAAGTCAGCCGCGGCCACACGGTTCTTGCTTTTCGGAAGTCCGAATGCCTGAAGCCGGCCGCCGTCGTCGAAGCGATCGCCGATAAAACGCTGATCGTCCCGGAAACGCCGGAAGTGAAGGCCCTCATCGACCTGTTGCCGGAACCGCGCCGATCCCAGAAAACGATCTTGGAAATCGTCATCGGATTTTACGAAATGCGCGGTAATTCCTACGTGGAGCGCAACATTCGTTACACCAACAAGCACGCCGTCAAAAACTACCGGAATTATCTCTTGAAAGCCCTTCGAGCCGATTACGGCTTGTCCATGCAGGAGGACGAGGAGGCCCAGCGCCGTATCCTGGAGGAGCAGACCAGAAAGACCGCCGCCGCCGCGACCCAGCAGAACGAGGAACAGCTCCGCCGCCGCTTGCGAGAGGAAGCCCAGGACCGAGCGCGGGCCTACATCGCCGCCCGTTCTGCCTCGGAACTGGAAATCATGCGCCGGGAAGCGCTTTCCTTGATGGACGAAAAAATTCGGAACATCGTCGACCGGAACGCCCCGGGCGCGAAAATCCTTCTCGGCCTGGCCATGGAAAAAATAGCCTCCCGCCGCCTGGAAGAGACCGAACCGAACCGGCAGCCCAACCTCCCGACCCTCGAAAGCGCCGCATAATCGTTCTTCCGATCGCCGGAACTGTTCTCAAACCTCAATACCCGCCGACGGCTTTCCCCCCCCCAACTATGACATTTATGGGCTTCCCATCGAATAATGGTTTTCTGGAAACGCGTTGCGATCTCGCGTTGTATCTCTGAGTTCTCGGTGTTAGTATTCTTTAGTGTGTAATATAATTGTTTCGCTGAGTAATTGAATATAAGTCTGGAGACGATATGACCATGCGAGGATTTTCGATAACTGGTTTGTTTCTTGTGTTTGTTTTGATGATTGGTAATGTAATTCCTCTAATTGCAACTGAAAAAACCATTCCCGAATCTGAAATTTTGACGGTTCTAAAATATCTGAAAGCCAGAGAGTTAAAATATAGACTCCGTGGCCTTTTATTTGCTCATCGAACTCTTGATAAGAGAGTGTTTGATCAGTTGGTTAAAATGTATGAAGTCAAAAATGACATTCGTGAAAATGTTTATCGTGCGATGCTGCGTTTAAATCAAGAAGCCAAAGGACAATTTTCGGCGGAACTGGTAAGCGCTGTAAATAAGGAAATTGATCGCCTTAGGCGTGATGCCCCTTATGAAGTTAATAATTATATTTTTTCGTTTCTTGGTCATATTGTCTTAGGCGCACCGGATCAGAATCTTGATTCGTTTGTTAAATGGGTGGTGTTGAACCTGGATGATTTGAGCGGCGGCTATGCGTCAATAAAAGACGAATTGGAGCGATATTGTAATATTTATTTCGCAGCCCAGGGAGACGAGGCGTTTTTAGAAAAACTTGCTACTCGCTTTAACATGCCGACATCGAATAAGCAGGATTCTAAAATAATAGAAATTTTCATTGCAAGAAAAGATCCAAGAATATTTAATTCTCTTATTGAAGAAGTGAATGCAAATAGCAAACCATCTGTGTTTTTTATTGAGCTTGTCATGAAATATGCAAAAGAAATCAATTTAGCTATTCCTAAAGACATTCAAGATAAAATGCAGAGTATTACTGCTGAATTTGATACTAATAACGCTTCTGGTGAAGGAAGCTTTTGATATGAGATCGCGGGTATACTATTTTGTTCTTGTTTTTCTGTTGTCGATTACACCCTCATTGTTTGCTTCCGACTATTTTGAATATTCAAAAAACGACATGGTTCTCGCTGAGTCCTTGCTGAAAGACCCAGCTAAATTTCATAAGTATGTATTGGAAAATCGCGGTTTGAATAGCGCGAGAATGTTTTTTCGAAATGGACAAAAGTTTTACTTTGAAGGTGAAGACATTGTTGAGTCGAAGGATGAGGCGAGTGGCCGTTGTCAGGTCATCCGTGATTATATACGCAAGACGAATACAGTCATTGTCTTTTCTCCAAACTTCCATCCGATGGCCAATGCCTATTTTCAGCAGGGGATACAAGTTGTCGTTGGAAAATGGAAGGAGAAAGACATAACATCTTTTCACAACAATATTATTTGGATTTCCGATAGATACAAGAATAATCCTGCTATTATTGCGATGCTTATCGCTCATGAAGTCGGTCATGGTTTGTATAAAGAATACAAATCCAATAAGGGCGTCTTCCCAGGTGAACCTGATGAAAACCCCGATAACAGCAGCGAAATATGCGATGAATTGTTGGAAACAAATGCCGTTGAAGAATATCTTGCATATGCAAGAGAAGGTTCGATCGTCGATGAACTGCATATTTCAGATGTTATGAACAAATGTTTTAATGCTTTTGTGTTTGCCGGTCTAAAGCAGAGAGCAAAAGACAAGTTTTATGAGCTTTTTGGGCCTATCGAACCCGGCGATTTTGAGAATTTTAAATTTCAAATTAATTATCCTGATGTGAAAAGATGCTTTCGTGGGTATTCCTATAAGAAGAGAAAATGTGGCATGCCGTGTAAATATTTTAATGAATATAAATTTTGCGATAACCCTGTGATCTTCCCCCCTTGCCATTTGTGGTCTAAACACATGGAAACGCTTGAAGAAAAGAAGTGAACGAAGAACGCTTCAGGTAGCGCGGCCCCGGACGGGCCACCCGACCGGGGAAGCCGCGCCCAGGAACATTCCCAACCGGTAGCGCCCCGTCCGGGAACCCGGAACGTCGGCCGCTTTTCATCTACCTTCCCCCGCCCGCCCGGCCTGCTCCGGGATATGCTAAGCGGCTTTTCGTTCGTCCGGTCGTTCGCCTCACGGCTCAGGGGTGGGGCTTGGCTCCGGGGGAAGCTCGGGCGGGGCGGGTCATGCCGCTTTTCACTCCGCTTCGCTCCGTAAAAACCGGCACCGGGCTGTCCGCTCCGCTGGAGCAAGGCCCGCGCCGGCCCCGGCCATCCCTGGCCGAGCCCGTCACGGCCCTTGCGGCTCCGCCGTCCGATAATGGCCCATTATCAGACGCACGCCCTTGCCCCGCCCCGCCCTCGGCCTCCGCTTGCCCGGAGCCGGCCAAGGTCGGCTTTACATAACCGAAGGTTATGCAAACTTCCCCCTCCGCCAAACCCCACCCCGCCGCGCTCACGCGCGGCCGACCGTCCCCATCTTTGTGCTGCCAAGAATGTTCCCCGGCCCTACAAATCCGCCCCGGTGCGTCCCGCCCGCCGCCCCCACCGCTACGCCTCCGGCTCCGCTCCGGGGGCTCCCACGAAAGTTGTTCCTTACCCGACAATCCTGTAAAATACTTCAGAGGATTCTTTCGGAGGGGGGACCTGATGGCAGTCACGAAATGGCGTGTGGTCCGGTTTGTTCTGGTATTCTTCCTGGTATTTTTGGCGGGAGCGTTCTTTCTGTCCGCCCAGACGGACATCCCGGCGACCTCTCCCCTTGAAAGCCTTTTGAACGGCTCTTCTACGGACATTCCAGGTGCGTTGTCCTCGCTGAATGATGCCGATCTGCCGCTGGCCTTGGCCGTCGTCGAGGCATTGAAATTCAAAGCCAGCCACGAAGAAATCTCATTATCACGGGATGCGATAGATTCCTTTTCGCGGGAGCTCGAAACTCGTTTGGCTAAGGCGAGTTCGGTGTCCATCTCGAAAACGGATGCCTGTCCGGTTTCAATGCCGGCACGCGAACAGGTCTTGGCGGGTGTTCGTCTCACCGTCCCCGCACATTTTGTCGCCGCGCCGGTTCTGACGATTGCTGATTTTGGGCCTCAAGACGAGGCAGGAACCCCATTTCCCGATATTTGGGTTTCTTTCTTTGGGGCGGAGAAGCCGGTGGTTGCGCAGTTTTCCCTTGATGGCATTCCGGTTCCGGCCAAACTTGTTGATGAGAAAACCGTTCTTTCCCGGCCCGATCTCGAGGCGAAGAACATCTTAACCGTTGGGACTCATACGGCTGCCGTTTCCCTCACCGATGCGGGAGGGCACGTTTCATCTGCTTCATGGTCATTCACGGTCGGGGTGAAGTCGGTAACGAACGCCCCTTGCCCAGAAGATGCCGCTGTTATTGCCAGTTTGACCGTTTCCCTTGAATCCCTCCTGCGCCAGCCTGGGCACCCCTATTCGGTGACGATCCTCGTTCGGGTCGATTCTGCCGGAAAGCGGTTTGTCCAGTATGTGGTTCCCCTTGTTTCCAAGAATACTTGCGGTTCGTTTCTTCGAACGGATTCCTTGGTTGCGCTTTCTCGGTTTTTCCGCCGGGAATCTGAGCCTCCCAAGGTGACCGTTTTCCCTCGTACACGGTTCGCCTTCCCGGGAAATACGTTGGTTTTTTCCTATGTTTACAGTGGCCCGGGCAAAATCATTGAAGAGACCTGGGAAACCGGGGAGATTGGCAAACGCTCTCGCTCAGCTCCTACCATCAAACTGGAAAAGAAGTCCGTTACGGTGAACTGCCTCTTGAAAGTTGAGTTGGACATCGGGGGCGAGGCACCCATAATCGTTGAAGTCGATGGCGGAACGACCGTGAATCCGTTGGTAATCACCAGCCACATTACGGAACGGGAAGCCCTTTTTACACCGAATGGCACCGGAACCATCGATCTCCATTGGGGGCACGGCAGCCCCATTTTGAATGAATTGGATGTTCCAATCCCGCCTGAAGGCGGTTCGGTCAGCTTGTCGGGGGGAACTCTGGAAGCTTCTCGAAATAGAGTCATCCGCCACTCCGGAAGTGTTTCTCCGAAACTTGCCGATCCTGCCTCTTCCCCATGTCGGCTTCAATTCGACAAACCTGGTTATGCCGAGTTCGTGTTCGATCTGCAACTGCAGTATCGTTTCCAGGAAGAGACCTATTCCTGGGCGTCTACCAAGCCGGAAATCTCAGCCCTGGCGGGGGTTTTTCAAACCAGTGGGAAAATGGAATTCGTTCGGTTTCCGCCTGGGATCATCGAAGGAACGACCCGCTTCCTCGATCTGAAAAAGCTGACGATCGACATCAACGGCTTGGCAAAAACCGCTCTCAGGCCGGGTGACTTGGTGTTCGATCCACCTTGGGAGTTGGCTCGCTCATCCCTGTTTCCGGCCTCTCCTTCGATCGCCCTCGCCAAAATTATCCCCGAAGTCCTTGGCACCATCGAGGATGGTTCTCCCTCCCTTCCGATGGAATCGGAGAACGGTTTTCGCCACAAGATTGATTCCCTGGGCTTGGCTCAAAACGATGGCGAATTTCTTCTGAAGGTTTGCTATCGACTTTTCCCGACTGACTCCAACATGGGCTCCCCCCTCGTTCCAATTCTGAGTCCTTTGCCCATAAAGGCCTTGCCGGCAACCATCGCCAGGGTTGAGATTGATCCCCCCGGGCCTTCCACGATTCGGGAAGGGGAAAAGCTCGAACTTGCTGGTACGGCAATGCCGCAGGAAGAGCTTGGAACGGGGGAGATCAATGAAACGGAAAACACCTTCGATCTCCTCGACGGCTACAAGGCCTCGCGCGGTTCCATTGAGTGGTTGTCATGGCTTTCGAACGAAGATGAAGAAGGCAAACGGCGGGATGATGGCTGGAAGTTCCCGTTCAAGCCGGAGGTCGGTCTTGGCACCTATTCTGTTTTGGCTGTTTCGACAATAGATGTTCGAGAAGAAGAGACGGGTTCCGAGATCCAGGTCATCGGGACGGGCTCAACCCAGGTCGTAGTCATTCCGGGGTTGAGGATTCTTTCTCCCATCGACAAATACGTTTATCCACAAGGGGCCGAGGTGGCGGTGGTTACCACCATCGACAAGGATCCGGTGGAATGGCAAAAGATCCAGTGGACGCTGAACGGCAAACCCTGGAACCCAGGGACATCCGCGCCCCCGGCCCGATTGCTGTTGGACAAGAGCCAAAAATGGCGCCTGGGTGCCCAGTTGAAAACGGTGGACTCCGAAAATCACGAGTTGATTCTATCGGACACCGTCAGCTTTCAGACAAAACCGTTTTCGGCATCACTCACCCCGAAACGGGCGATCTATCCATGGAAAGCAGAATTTTCCGTTCCGCTTCCGATCGAAGTGAAGCTGAACAACACCCCCATCAAAGAATTGAAGAAAGAGGTTCCTCTGGTCCCGGGCGAATTTGTGGCCTGGGTAGAAGATATTACATGGGTTCATGGCGCAGATCCCGTGTCTTGTGCGGGTTTTGAGGTGGGGGCTTCACCATTTCAGGCATCCATGAAGTTTTCGGAACCAGGTGCGTTTACGACCCTCGCGACGGTCACGATCAAGGTCAAGCCGATCGGCGGTGACTCAGATTCGGAAGAAAACCTCCCTATTCTGACGTTTTCATACACCCTCAGATCGGACTTGTGGACAATTCCTCAACCGATATGGGAGCCATTGAACAGCGATCTCCCTGACGAGCAATTTCCAAACAAAGCAGTTTCGCCGGCAGGCAGGACATTCACGATTAAGGATGGAATCGTTTCCCTGAAGGGGGCAAAATATCCATGGAGTCCTCAGTTTGGCTTCCCAACCCCGATAGAATTTCAGCCAGCAATCCCGTCTTCCGATATCACTCCGGCCAGATGTAACAAGGTAAAACTTGCTTGGTCTTGCCCCGATAACGAAACCTCAGATTCGTTTACGTATATCCCGACATTCAAGAAACCTGGAACAGCCATTGTCAAACTTCAATCATATCTTGTCTTTGACGACGGAACAGATATTGCTGTAACGGAAAAGAATTTTTCCGTTAACGTCGTGGATGTTCATACTCTAGTTGAGTGCTTTGTCAGTCCTAATTCGTTCAAAATGGGTTTAGGTGAAACAAAATCCTTTGATGCCTTTTTAAAAGAACAGGGGACGCCAACCGCGACAAATTTATATCAACAAACTTTGGCGGCCACTCCTCATGATATTGAAATCCCCCTATTAGATGGAATTTATGCCATAAATATAGATAGTGTTAAATGGCAATATGCAACGGCGAGTGAAACGAGTTATCCAACCGAATCTCTTATATACCATTTTGCTCCATCATCCACTGGTCATTATAAAATATCTGCTGTAGCCCAGTGCAAATTATCCGAAAAAGTGTTAGGCCGTAATGGTCAAAAGGCTGTTTGGTTTGTATCTCTCCTTGGGTGCAGCTCTGGTGATGTTAGTAAACCAGAAATTGTATTTTTGATAAACGGTAAACCGCTGGGGGAAGAAACTTATTATTTGGGCGAAAAACTGACAATTTCATTTGAGGCGAAATCTGGCTCTGAACATATAAAAGTAGATAGTTTCAAATGGGCAAATGTCGACCCCGCACCGGTTATATTTTCATATGACAAAATAGAACTTTCTAATGGCGGTGCTATAATTTACCCATCACAATATTTTGACAACCAGCCATTGGCGCTTACTCTTTACAATCATTTGTCTGTTGGAAACCAACAGAGTTGGTTGTTGCAATATGTAATTGATGGCAAGTCATTTGATGAAGAAGGGCAGATATCATTTCAATCGCCAACTATTGGCGATGTTCAAATCTCTCAGTCTATTCCAAGCGTGTTCCAATCCTCATATAATGCATCCTACCCAGTCTTAGGTTTTCCCGGCTTTGGCGAAAAGGGAGTTAAGTTTTGGGCGTGGGGTGAAAACAAAACCGATATTGTTTTCGACATCGGTGCCGTTCAATTATTGCGATATTTCGATTCTTATGTCCATCAAGATGGAACAACGATGAATGTTGATATGGCCGATTTTCGTTTGGATAGATCTTTTCCCTATGGAAAACCTAAACAGATATCGCAAGATTTGCCATGGGAAAAGAAAGACATTTTTTTTGACGGCCCAGAAACACCTATTGATTGGGCCAATGCAAATTCGGAATTATATCGAGCAAATACCAAATTTAAGGTTTTCATTGTTTGTAAACCTAATATCCCGAATTCTGAATGGGTCCCTGTAACGCCTTATTTATATGAATGGCGGTGGCAAGCAGATGCAAAAAAAGAAAACAAATTTTGGTCTTTGGTTGAGGGTTCCTATTTTCCAAGCGAAGACATCTTGCTTCAAGACCCCGTCAAGACAAAGTTGTGTAATTTATTATCTGATTTTACAGCCGGTTTTCCGAAATGGTCGAAATGCTATAAAGGAGAAAATTTACAATGGAAAGAAACGCCATGAAGCCATCCATCGTTTGCTTGGTTTTGGTTTTCTTTGCCAGCGCTTTGTTTGCCGAAGATTTGAGTTTTCAGTTGAGACCATCGTGTCCCGGGGTTGCCATCTGTTTTTCAAACAAGACCAATCAGAACATTGTCATTCCGGCGCTTGTTGAGGGCGGTTTTTTCCGGTTCTGCATCATAACATCAGCTGGCTTGTCCATGTCGCGTGTCTCTCCTGCACCAGAACGCAAAATCTACATCCCTCCCAAGGGTGCAATAATAATTGCAGCCAATGCTGAAGATTGGTTACATTTCGATGATCCCGATCTTTCCATTCCGAAAGAGAAGTTACCAGCTTTTGTTTACATTTTCTTCAAAGCCATTATTAACAATAAACTTCGCTTTTCCTTCATAGGCCCTATTATTGCTTCAATAAGTTCTGGGTCGGAAAATATTTCTTATTCCTTTTACTCCGAAAAAATATCTTCCGACGTGCAGCGCCAGGTTACAGAAGAATTCAACAACTTTCAAACTAGGTTTAATCCCTGATGTTTTGTTTCAACATTGCCTAGCGAATTTCTATAAAAAATCATTTTATGAGTTTCTTGCTAGTTTTCCACAATGGAATAGAATCTTTGAGTGAGGTTTGTCGAAATCGCGTGGTCCATGGGAATGTTCTTATTACTCTTTTGTAACAAGTGAACGTTTTTCTTTTTGGTTTAATCCTATTTTTGCGAGGTGTTTATGGAACTTCAGGAAATTCAGCGAATACCATTCCCGACAACAAAACCGGAAGAGGCAATTTACTTTAACGGCTTTGCCTTCGGTGTTGGTTCTGGCGATATGCTAATTACGCTATTGCGACAAGGGGTGCCCGTCGCAACGATGAACGCATCCTTTCCAGTCCTCAAAACTCTGGCCATGCAGTTGGGTGCCGCCGTGGCCGATATCGAAAGGAAAATGGGCCAACCCGTTCTTACCATTGATGAACTCTCCGGCCGTTTAAATCCAAACCAGGGCCAAGGACCGCAACGTGCTCCAGGCGCTTAAAAAGGCCGTCTGGTCGATTTTGTGGTCTCCCGAGACGCCCCCGCTAACCGTTTCCAAAATCTTGGAGATATCTACCCTCCCTCCGGGTTGGCGGTTTGGGGAAGGTTTGGCTTTCTCCTGGCCAACGATGATTGCTGCATTGCGACTGGAAGCCGCAGCGCGTGAAGCAGGCTTTACCGTCACTGATGCTTTCCCAGGGCCTGATGGCGATATTACCATTTCCGCTTACAGAGCTGGCCACCGGCATTCGTTTACGGTGTTCCCGGCGGGTCTGGTTGATTACCTGCACGAAACAATCGATGAGGAATTGGCAAGCTACCAAGGGCTGCCCGTTAAGCAGGCCCTGTTGTTGATCCGCAACATCGGAGGGACCCATTGGAAGTCATTCGATTACTCCACATCCGGGACTATGACCCTCAGTTCGGGCGTTTTCGGAGCGAGGTATTTCGCAACTCAAGCGACGGAAGCGGGATTTCAGTATTCACCTTGGTTTGCGCCATCGGGGCTTCCGGTTCAGGCTGCGAACATGCAAGGCGGTTCTATCCCACCAGGTATGTGGAGCCCCCAATTTTCTGGCTTATCAACATGACAGAACTCCCGAATTGTGATCTGATCCAAAAGACCAGTTCTTCGGGGGACGCTTGCCACCACAACTTGGTTGGCTTGTCTGACAACGCTGCCAGAAGGTTTTTCAAGGCCCATGATGTGGGCAGCTATTTTATCTGTAACGGAAACACCCATGTACCAGCAACTTGGCCCCAAGTAAAAGCCTTACATGAAGCCTTCCTCTTGACATTAAAGACCTCCAAGTAACCAGTTTCCACCCTTGGAAGGCCTCTTCCCTTCTGCATTTCCGACGCGTGCAATGCCACTATTTCATCATTTTGACAGATTTCCCCGGATCAGCCCTAGCAACATCTGAAACAGTTAATATGCAGTTATGCGCAGTAATTATGCCGTTTCTTGCAGTAAATAGCCCCTTATAAGCACTTTTAAACAACAAGTGTTTTGCAGAATAGGCATATAACACGCTCAAAACACTGTTTTTAATGTTCTAAAAGGCCTTTTTTGGCATGTTTTGCCGAAAAAGGCCCTGTTTTTGCCTGCTTTGCACAATGAAAGCCGCCCCCGGAATGGCCCGGCCAGACCGCTTCTATCCGCCCCGGCCCCCTGCGCCGACCACGCCGGCGGCTCTCCGGTACCGCGCCTCCGGCGAGGGGAACCAACCGCCTCCGGGCTCACCACCGGGAAAGTGACTCTCAGGGCATCCCTTCCCCAGCTCCACCGCCCATCGCCAGGGTCAGAGTGTCCGCCGTCACGCGCCCCGTCAAGGCTTCCCCCCCACGCCGCTTCGCGCCGCGGGTCCCCGCCTGGACGGAGCGCGCGCCGGCAGACTGGTAAAAGGT
>Ga0208197_1001639_pt1 | contig 21636 bp, 21 predicted proteins | sample AD_JPNNA4_MetaG_FD_184444 | JGI IMG/M metagenome (GOLD analysis project Ga0208197, IMG submission 184444) | Active sludge microbial communities of municipal wastewater-treating anaerobic digesters from Japan - AD_JPNNA4_MetaG (SPAdes) (version 2) | ecosystem: Engineered > Bioreactor > Anaerobic...
CCGGCCCTCTGAACCCCATTCAGATACGCTACCAGACTGCGCCACGCCCCGACAAGATGTGCTAAAAGTGTTGAGGGAATTACCACCTTCGGTAAAACCTGTCAAGAGCAAACACCAAATTCGAAAGGACAGCTCAGGATGGCTTGTTGCCCAAACACCTTTTCGCTTGCCTGAGAGCGTTTTGTATAAATCTAAGGCTTGCGAAAGGCTTTGACAAAACTCGCCTTCGGCTCAAACAGTTGTCAAGGCTGATCTTTCGCTTCGCCAAGATTTATGTGACAAAACGCGCTCATTGGCCACTCAAAGTGTCTTTGTGCAACAGCCCTTGACCCAGCAGGCTATTTTCCGCTTGAACTTCAAGCATCCTTCCGGTATGATAAGGCCATGATTCGCAAGACAAATATAAAAATCTGCCTGTTGGCGGGAGAACTGATCGCCTTGCTTTTCGTCCTGGTTTTTCTGCAGGCCGCCCCCTCGCATGCCGATATTTACAAGTACGAGGATACGGACGGTGTCATTCATTTGACCAATGTGCCTTCCAACCCCAAGGTCAAATACGTCATGCTCGTCCGGGAAAAAAGAATCACCTTCTCCCCCACCATCAACGTACAGGCCTATGACAAAATCATCACCCAGGCCGCCGGCAAATTCAAACTGGACGCATCCCTGATCAAGGCCGTCATCAAGGCGGAATCCAACTTCAACCACAAGGCCGTATCGCCCGCCGGCGCCAAAGGCCTCATGCAGCTCATGCCGCAGACGGCTTCCGCGCTGAACGTGGATGATGTTTTCCACCCCGAAAACAACATCGAAGGCGGCGCGCGGTACCTTCGCTATCTGCTGAATCTTTACAAGGGGAATTTGACGCTGGCGCTGGCCGCGTACAACGCGGGTGAAGGGGCGGTGGCCAAATACAACTACGGCGTGCCGCCCTACCGGGAAACGCAGAATTATGTCCGGCGGGTGCTTGATCTGTATCAGTCCTACAGTAAACTATAATTCCGGCCGGGAATCGATAAATAGGTAAGGTCTTAATTTTGCTAATTTATTCTCTTTAATCCCTTTAACTTCCGTAAGCTGATCCAGCTTTTCAAAACGTCCCTTTTTCTCCCGCAGCGCCACGATATCGGCGGCCAGTTTTTTTCCCACCCCTGGAATCATTTGTAAATCATCGAATCCCGCCAGATTGAGATCCACCGGCAGCCCCAAAGCCAGTCTTGTCGCGGCATCCATACTTTCTATTCGAACGGACCGTCCGTCTTTGTCAGGCGCGAAGCGCACCCGCATGCCGTTTCGCAAATGAAGGTCTTTCCCTTCCGGCGCGGGAATGTTCAAACGAATACACAGGGAATAGAGCGATTCCCCCGGCGCGACAAAATAAACGCCGGATACTCCTTTGGGGTCAACAAGTTCCACCGCCGGCTTCTGCGGGCCGGATTCAGAGAGAGGAGGATATTTTGGGGGAATCATTGAAGGGGCCAAAAAAAGAATCGGGGGAATCAACGCCAGCACAACGCCCAGCGCGATCACCCCCCGGATCTGATGCTCATACCATTTCACTGGTTATTTCTTCTTTTCGAGTTGAAACGCATCATGCAGCACCATGACGGCCAGCTCCGTGTATTTTCTCTGGATCACGCAGGAAATTTTGATCTCCGACGTGCTGATCATCATAATGTTGATGCCTTCATCCGCCATGGTTTTGAACATTTTGGCCGCGACGCCGGAATGACTGAGCATGCCCACGCCGATGATGGAAACCTTGGCAACGTCGTCATCGACCTCCACTTTTTTGGCGCCGATTTCTTTGGCGGTGGCCTCCACAATTTTCTGCGCCGTCTTCATATCCTTTTTCGCCACCGTGAAGGTCAAATCCGTGAAGCCCTGTGAGCTGGCGTTCTGAATGATCATATCGACGCTGATATGGCGCTCCGACAAAGGCAAAAACAAATTCGCCGCGATGCCCGGCCTGTCCGGTATGTGAACCACTGTAATTTTCGCCTGATCGCGATCGTAGGTAATTCCCGACAACACTTCTCTTTCCATCTCTTTATCCTCCTTCGTCACCAGTGTTCCGCCTTCATCGGAAAAGGTTGATTTGACATAAACAGGCACATTGTATTTTTTGGCCATTTCCACCGACCGGGGCTGAAGAACCTTTGCGCCGGTCATCGCCATTTCCAGCATTTCATCATAGGAAATTCTTTGGAGCCTTCTGGCTTTGGCGCAGATGTTGGGATCGGTCGTGTAAACCCCGTCCACGTCCGTATAAATGTCGCACCGGTCGGCTTTGAGGGCCGCCGCCAGAGCCACCGCGCTGGTGTCGGAGCCTCCGCGGCCCAGGGTGGTGATATTGTTTTCTTCATCCACGCCCTGGAACCCGGCAACGACCACAATGGCGCCTTTTTTCAGTTCTTTTCGGATCGTCTCCGTGTCAATCATGGAAATCCTCGCCTTCTGATGCGCCTGATCCGTCAGGATTTTGATCTGAAAACCGAGAAAAGAGCGGGCGCGGTATCCCATGTCATTGAGCACGATGGAAAGCAGCGAAATCGTCACCTGCTCTCCCGTGGAAATCAACGAGTCATACTCCCTTTCATCCGGGTTTTCCGCCGCGCTGTAAGCCAGATCGATCAGCCGGTTCGTTTCTCCCGCCATGGCCGAGAGAACGACAATCACGTCATGCCCCGCCTGTTTTTCACGAATCGCCTTGCCCGCCACATTTTTGATCTTTTCAACGTTCGCCACGGATGTTCCGCCGAATTTCTGAACCACCAGCCCCATAAATTTAAACCTCCCTAGAAATGTCCTGCAGCAAATCCCGGACCCTTTCCCGGGGTCCGTTGATCCTTATCTTTCGCCTGTTTTCATCCACGTACAGAAAAGAAATCGATACGGCCTCCGGCGGCAGCGCGTCCGAAATCTTCTCCGCCCATTCGATGGCCAATACGCCCTTCCCAGACAGGTACTCGTCAAATCCCAGGTCCTCCAGATCTCTCGACGCATTCAACCGGTAAACGTCGCAGTGGTAAAGCCTGCACCGTCCCGGATACTCGTTGATCAGCGTGAAGGTCGGGCTGGTGATCGCGTAGTCTTCGCCCACGCCCAGCCCCCGCGCCATTCCGCCCGTGAAGCATGTTTTGCCCGACCCCAGTTCTCCGGAAAGGGCGAAAACATCACCGTCTTCGGCCCGCTTCCCGATCGAAAAGCCAAAGGCAAAGGTTTGCCCGGCGCTTTCCGATTCCATTTCAACGACAACTCTGTTCATCTTGTATCCGCAAACCAATCATCCGGCCAGCCTTTTTCCAGCACGACCGCCGCGGAAGCGTAATTTTTCGTGTGCGTAATGCTCAGGTGGATTTTACGGATCCCGGCTCGCTCCACAAAGGCCTGCGCGCCGCCGGACAGACGAATCTCCGGCTTGCCTCCCGGGTCATTCACCACCTCGATCTCCGCCAGTTTCACGCCCGCGCCAAGGCCCTTGCCGATCGCCTTGAGAAACGACTCCTTGACCGCAAACCGCGCTCCGTAGTGAAGCGAAGCCTGCGCATGCCGCCCGCAGTAGTCGATTTCTTCGCCGGTAAACACTCGGGACAAAAATTTAGGCCCCCATTTCCGGATGATTTTCCCGATGCGGTCGTTTTCCACCAAATCGATGCCGATTCCGTAAATCATGGCGCCATTCCCGCGCGAACAATCGCGTCCGTCATGGCCGCCACTTTTTTCATGGCCGCGACATCATGGACGCGAACGATAGAACAGCCCCTCATCACCGCCGCGGCAACCGTCGCCGCGGTGCCTTCCGTTCTTTGATCCGCCGCCTCCCCCGTAACACTGCCGATAAAAGCTTTGCGGGAGGTTCCGACCAGGAGCGGGAGGCCCAGCGCCCTGAACTCATCCAGCCTGTTGAGAATCCGGCAGTTGTCCTCATAGGTTTTGCCGAAGCCGATTCCCGGATCGATCACCAGACTCTCCCGGCTGATGCCCGCCGCCAGCGCTTTTTGGACGGCATCTCCGAGGAAAGCGATAATTTCGCCCGTCAGGTCGTCATAGCGCAGATCGCCTTGCTGCATGTCGGCCGGGGTTCCCCGCATGTGCATCAGAACAACCGCCGCCGAGGCTTTCCGTATCACCGAAGCCATTTTCCGGTCGCCGGCCAGAGCACTGATATCATTAATAATTTCCGCACCCGCCGCGAGCGCTTTTTCAGCAACCCGGGCTTTTGTGGTATCCACAGACAAGGGGATGGACAGCTTTCCGGCCAGTTGCTCCACCACGGGAACCACCCGGGCGATTTCTTCCTTCAGGGGAACGGTTTTCGCTCCCGGCCGGGTGGATTCGCCGCCGATATCGATGATGTCCGCGCCTTCCTCCGCCATTTGCAGGCCCCGGTCTATGGCCCTCCGACGATCAAAATAGCGATTGCCGTCGGAAAACGAATCCGGGGTGACGTTTAAAATGCCCATGATCAGCGTTCTGTCTCCCAGAAGCAATTCCCGTCGCGACGTTTTCAGGACAAGTGGTTTTTGTTCCAGATGGCCCAGCAGCCGGCGAAGGTCGCAGGCGATGCCATCCAGTCCGAAGGGCTGCTTTTCAATTTTTCCGGCCAGAGCGAGGATCTGCTTGAAGGTCCCCATCAGCAAAACGTCCGTGGCGTCCACCGCGCAGGACACGCTTCCGCGCGCGACCGCTGCGTCGGCGCCCAAAGCGAGCATCTCCTGTTTGAGAATATTGGCGATCTTGCAGGGCCTGGCGGGCAAAAGAATATTGACGTGCCGTGTTTTGGGCGTCATCGCGCTGATCCCATAAGGATCCACGCCGATTTTCTGAAAAAGGGCAACCGCTTCGCTGCTCTGAGTAATTGTAACGATCTTCAAAGTTGACGGCTTCGTAAAAGCCCCCTCAGGAAGTCTGCGCGGCATGCTCGGCCGGCAGAGCGCTGCCGATAATCGCATCGATCTCCAGAGCATTGAGAACCTCTTTTTCCAGAAGCTCCCTGGACATTTTGTGCAGAATTTCGATATGCTCGTCAAGCAGGGATACGGCTTTGTCATAGTTGCGCTGGACAATCGAAATGACTTCCTCGTCGATTTTTTTTGCCGTTTCTTCGCTGTAATCCTTGTGCGTCGCAAAATCCCGCCCCAGAAAGATCTGCTCTTCCTTCCTTCCGTAGCTGAGCGGCCCCAGGATCTTGCTCATGCCCCATTCGCAAACCATCTTTCGGGCCAGATTGGTCGCCCTTTCGATGTCGTTGCCCGCTCCGGTTGTAAAATCCTTCAGAATGAGCTCTTCGGCCGCGCGCCCGCCCAACAGAACGGCAATATTGTTTTCCAGATACTTGCTTGGGTAGGTGTGCTTTTCATCCACCGGCAACTGCTGCGTCAGTCCCAGAGCCCGGCCGCGCGGAATGATCGTGACCTTGTGGATCGGATCGGTTCCGGGAATCAGACGGGCCACCAGCGTGTGGCCCGCCTCATGGTAGGCCGTGTTTCGCTTTTCCAGGTCGCTGATGACCATGCTCTTTCTTTCCGTGCCCATCAGGATTTTGTCCTTGGCGAATTCAAAGTCCGCCATATCGACTTTTTCCTTGTTCAGCCTCGCGGCGTTCAACACGCCTTCATTGACCAGGTTTTCAATGTCGGCCCCCGACGCGCCGGGCGTTCCCCTGGCCAGAACCGAATAATCCACGTCGTCCGCGACGGGAATCTTTCGCGTGTGCACTTCAAAGATCTTCTCCCGCCCCTTCACATCCGGCAAAGGCACCACCACCTGGCGGTCAAAGCGCCCCGGTCGCAAAAGCGCCGGGTCCAGCACGTCGGGACGGTTGGTCGCCGAAACCAGAATCACGCCTTCGTTGGACTCGAAGCCGTCCATTTCCACCAGCAGTTGGTTGAGCGTCTGCTCCCGCTCGTCATGTCCGCCGCCCAGACCGGCGCCCCGATGGCGCCCTACCGCGTCGATTTCATCGATAAAAATGATGCAGGGGGCGTTTTTCTTTGCCTGGCTGAAAAGGTCCCGCACGCGGGACGCTCCAACGCCGACAAACATTTCCACAAAATCAGAGCCGCTGATGCTCAGAAAAGGCACGTCCGCCTCCCCGGCAATCGCGCGCGCCAGAAGGGTTTTTCCGGTTCCGGGAGGCCCCACCAGCAGAAGCCCCTTGGGAATGCGGCCGCCCAGTTTGGTATATTTCTTGGGGTCTTTCAAAAAATCGATGACCTCTTCCAACTCCGCCTTTGCCTCATTGACGCCGGCCACATCGGCAAAGGTCACTTTCTTGGACTTGTCGGTGATCAGGCGCGCGCGGCTTTTGCCGAAAGACATCGCTTTTCCGCCTCCAGCCTGCATCTGGCGCATGAAGAAAATCCACACGCCGATCAGCAGAAGCATGGGGAACCAGGACATGAGAATCATGTACCAGGGATTTTCTTCGATCGGTTTGGCGGTGATTTTGACGTTTTTCTCACGGAACATTGCAACCAGGCCGTCGTCTTTGGGGGCGTAGGTCTTAAAAACGCTGCCGTTGGCCAGCTTGCCGGACACGGCGTCTCCCTGAATGGTGACTTCCGTAATTTCGCTGTTTGCCAAATGCGCCAGCATTTCCGTGTAGGTAATTTCTTTCGCGGTGGTTTTTTGCTGATTGAACAACTGCCAGACCAGGAGGAAAACCAGAAGAACCGTCAGGACAAGCGCTATATTTTTTTGAGCTTGATTCAATATCTTTCTCCTTGAAATTAAATATGTTGGAAAGCCTTTATAATAATATCCGGTTTAACTCAAATATTTTCTTGCGTAAAGCCGCCGCCGTCTGTTTTCGGCCGGATTTCCAAAACCAGAATGTTTTTCGTTTCGGGCGTTACCTTTACCCGCTCGCTTCCGTGCAGGTTTTCGATCCAGATGACGGATTCCCGGTCGGCCAGAAGCGCGATCCGGTCTCGCTCCGGCCTGGGGATCTTGCGGTCGATGAACAGCTTTTTGATTTTCCGGGATCCTTTTGTCCCAAGCGGCTCAAACCAATCGCCATTCCGGCGGTTCCGGATCACCAGAGGCTCCCGGATTTTGTCCCCGTCGAAATAAAACGCGAAGCGGTTTTTTAAATCCGCGGGGACGGACGTTTCCCGCCGGAGGACAAAAATCATCCGTCTTTCTCCGACCGCAACCTCGCCGGGAATCGCCAGCGGATATTCGTAATTGTAAATTTTCTCTTCCGGCCCGGCGGTGAGAACGATGCGGTCATATTCTCTGCGGGCGGAAAGACCGTAAGGCAGACTGAGCTTTCTTCCCGTCCTTGGCTCTTTCAGCAGGCCGGCCAGCGCATCAAGATGAGAGGATGAAAAACCGGCCGCCTCCGGCGCCAGACTCTCCAGTAGGGCCTTGAGCACCCGGTAGATCAGCGCTTCATGAAGAGACAGAAAGTGTGAGGCGGAAAAAGAAATTTCCTTTTTCGTTTGTCGAATCTTCGTCGAGCGGAGAATCTTTTGAACGCAGCCGTCAATAAACGAGTCGTCCCGGCGGATAATTTCCGCCGTCCGCGCCAGCGTCTGCTCCATCCGGGGGTTGTATTTTTCCCGGAGAAAGGGCATCAGCTCAAGGCGGACGCGGTTGCGCAGATAAACCTTGCTTTCGTTGGAGACGTCCTCGCGAAAGACCGCGCCCCGCTCGTTTAGAAAACCGAGAATTTCCTCGCGGGACACCTCGATGAGCGGGCGAATGTAGCGGTTGTCCCGAACGGGCAAAAACCCCTTGAGTCCGTCCAGACCGCTGCCGCGAATCATGTTCAGCAAAAACGTCTCCGCCTGATCGTCCCGGTGGTGGCCGAGCGCAATTTTATCGGCCCCGAAATCCGCGGCGGTTTTATCCAGAAAGCGAAACCTTTCCCGCCGCAGGTAGTCTTCCGGGGACATGCCCGCGGGAATGCCGGTCCCGGCCAGTTTCTGCGTCACAAAACCCAGGCCGGTTTCTTGCGCCAGCCTTCGGCAAAACGCCTCGTCCTCGTCGGAGGATGCGCCGCGCAGGCCATGGTTGAAATGGGCGGCAATCAGTTCCAGCCGCCAATGCGGGGCAAGGGCCGCCAGCGCCCCGAGCAGCGCGCAGGAATCCGCCCCCCCGGACAGAGCGACCACCACCCGGTCGCCTTCTTTCAGCAGGGAATATTTTCGAAGAGTATGTTCTATTTTCTTGAGCATGGTCACTGAAAATGAGATCGGATCTCCGTCAGGTGTTCAACATAAAAATCAGCGCCCATCTTCAGCATCGCCTCCCGGTTGCCCAGTCCGTTCAAATGCACGCAGGACAGGACCCCGGCGTTTTTGGCCGCCGCCACATCGTTTACGCTGTCGCCGATTAAAACGGCCCGGGACGGCGCGACGCCGTACTTTTCCAGAAGATACGCGACGACGCGCCCGTCCGGCTTTTGAAACGGCGTCGAATCCGATCCGACAATTTCCAGAAAGCGCCGGTCGATCTTCAGTCCTTTGGCAATCGCCATCGTCAGGTAATAACGCTTGTTGGTCAGAATCACTTTCTTTTTGGAATGGAAGTGGTTCAGCATTTCTTCGGCTGCCGGATAGAGCCTGGTGTGGTCCAGCAGGTGCTTCTCGTAATGGCACAGGAAAAACTTCATCGCCTCCTCCAGCTTTGCCCGATCATCCGCGCCGAGCGCTCTTTCCATCAAAATCCGCAGGCCGTCGCCGACAAAGCCGAGAATGACGTCAACCGGCAGTGAACCGAGCCCCAGAGCCGTCAGGGCATGATTGACGGAAGCGGCGATGTCCTCGCCGGTGTCCGCCAGCGTTCCGTCAAAATCGAACATCATCAAATCCACCGGTTTCATCTTCTTCACCCTATGGGTTGTTTAGCCGGAGAAGAGGTTAAAAACAAGATATTTCAGCAAAGAAATATTGTTTGACGGCCTGGGCGGCGTGTGTTAGGAAGCGTCCAACCGCTTGGATCACTTGTTGCAGACTGAGACGGGAGTCAATACAAAACTGTCAAATACGGGTCTTCCTTACGCTGCGGAAGGCCCTTTTTTTTGGGACGTGAAAATGAAGAGGAAAAAGCCGCCGCTCACCTTCGCCGTTGTCGGGGCCGGCATGGTCGGAACGGCCATCGGATTTCTGCTGGGCAAGGCCGGCCGCCATGTTGCGGCCGTTGCCGATTGCTCCGCCGCCCATCGAAAACGGGCTGCCTCCTACCTTCGGGCGCCTGGTTTTCCCCATCCGGCACAAGCGGCCGCCCTCGCCGACTGTGTGCTGATTACGACGCCGGACGACCGCATCGCTTCCGTATGCGCGGAGATTGCCGCCCGGACGGGTTTAAAAGGGAAGAACGTTTTTCACATGAGCGGCGCGGGCGGTCTGGACCTGCTGGCCCCCGCGGCACGCGCCGGCGCACTGACCGCCAGCATCCATCCGCTGCAAAGCTTTTCCTCCATTGACGGAGCCATTGCCAGCATTCCGGGCAGCTACTTCGGCGTCACGGCCGATGCGGGCGTGAAAAGACTCGCCGCGGACATCGTACGCGACCTTCAGGGCATCCCCATTCCCATCTCCGCCGCGCAAAAACCCCTGTACCACGCGGCCGCCTGCATCGCCTCGAATTACCTGGTTTCGCTCTTGAGCGTTGTCGAATCCATTTACATGTCCATCGGCTTTTCAGAAAAAGACGCCCGCCGGGCTTATCTGCCGCTGGTGTACGGCAGTTTGAAAAATATTGAAAATCAGGGCTGCCCGAATGCCCTCACCGGTCCGATCGCGCGCGGTGATTCGGGAACGGTTCAAAAACATATCGACGCCATGGCCCGCCATCTTCCCGACTTCGCTTCGATGTATGCGCACATGGGCGCCGTCGCGGTGAAACTGGCCCGGGAAAAAGGAACCTTGAGCGCCGCTCAGGCCAAAGAAATCCTGGGGATGCTGAAAGGAGCAAAATCATGAGCACGCAGACAAAGATCAACCGAAAAACCATTCTGGACATCAAGAAGATGAAAACGCAGGGTGAAAAAATCGCCATGCTGACGGCCTACGACTTCGGCATGGCGTCCATCCTGGACGAAAGCGACATCGACATCCTTCTCGTCGGCGATTCTCTGGGCAATGTCGTTCTGGGCTACGACACCACGCTCCCCGTGACGATGGAAGACATGATTCACCACACGCGGGCGGTGGCCCGGGGGTCGCAGAAAGCGCTGATTGTGGCGGACATGCCCTTTCTTTCCTACCAGGTGTCCCAGGAAGCGGCGATGGCCAACGCAGGACGACTGTTAAAAGAAGGCAACGCTCAGGCCGTCAAGCTTGAAGGAGGCGGGGAGCACGCGGAAATTGTCCGCAAAATGACGCTCTCCGGCATTCCGGTCATGGCGCATCTGGGGCTGACGCCGCAATCCATTCACCAGCTCGGCGGCTACAAAGTGCAGGGCAAGAAAGAGGATGCGGCGGAAAAAATGATGAGGGACGCCTTGATCCTCGAAGAGGCAGGCGCCTTTTCCGTGGTGCTGGAATGTGTGCCGGAAAAACTGGCCGCGGAAATTACGAGCACCCTGACCATTCCGACCATCGGCATCGGGGCCGGGGTTTCCTGCGACGGACAGGTTCTGGTGGTGAACGACATGCTGGGCATGAACGACCGGATGACGCCGAAATTTGTCAAAAAATACGCTCATTTGAGTCAGGAAATCAAAAACGCCGCCAAGCGCTACGCCTCAGAGGTGAAAACCGGCGCCTTCCCGGACGCAGACCACAGCTTCAAGTAAAAACCTTAGCCGGTGAGTTGCTTGAGCATCTGCGTGTAGGTTCGAAGCAGAATGTCCGGGTGGACAAAGTAGTCCGGCCGGAGTTCATAGTGAAGCCGGATCAGTTGCCGGGCCGCCTCCTCGACGCTTTTCTCCCGCGCCAGCGCCTCGCGCATCCGGTCCATCATCTGAAGCGTCGCGGTCCTGGTTTGCGCAATGTATCCCCTCGCCTCTTCTTCCGTAACGCATCCGTAATGGTCCGCGCAAATTTTCCTGACGTCCAGACCGGCAAGCTTATCCAGGCTGGCCAGGTACTTTTCAAAGCTCGAGCCGACGGCGATGATATATTCGTCCCGGTAGGGAATGGCCACGGCATCCGAGGGAAAAAGAATGTTCAGCCCGGGAACCCAGGCGGAAATCGAGCAGGAAGAATGCCCGGGCGTTTCGAAAAACTGCAACTGCCGGCCGCCAAGGTCCAGGCGGTCTCCCTGCGCCAGCGTTTCTCCTTTCACGTCATCACGCCAGGCCCAGTCCAGCCCCGCCAGAGAATCTTCGCTTCCCTTCATCCTTCGGCGGACTTTTTCCGAAAATTCGTTGATGACGGAAACGGCCCTGGGATTTGTCAGCACCTCCCAACCGCGCGCGGACGCATAAATCTTCATGTCCGGCCGGTTTCTTTTCAGATAAGGAACCACGCCGACATGATCAAAATGAGCGTGCAGAATGACAACCTGTTCGATTTTCTCCGGCGTCATTCCCCGCGAAGCCATCTGACGGAAAAGATCCGGAAGAATGTAAGGCATGCCGGCGCTGATCAGGACCGAGGTTTTGGTTCCTTCCAGCAGATACACGCAGGATTCCTGCGTGCCCAGAAGCCAGAGACCGTCATCGATTCGACCCGCCTGCCTGATTCTCATGATTCAAGGTTGACAAGTTCGTAAAAAGTCATCTTGTCCCTCTTTTGTCATGCTGAGCCTGTCGAAGCATGACGTGATATAGAGTACTTACGTTCACCCTTCGACGGGCTCAGGGTGACAGTGGTGATTTTTTACGGGTTCATCAAGATTGATGAACCCGTAAAAAGTAATTCGAGCCGTCACCCCGGCGAAGGCCGGGGTCCATAACCCACTGTACTTACTGGATACCGGCTTTCGCCGGTATGACGAAAAGGCGCCGAAATTGACTTTTTACGACAGTGTTAAGGGTTGCCGTACTGAATAACCGCGTTCTTTTTCAGCCGCGCCATCATTTTGGAAAAGGCTTCCGCCTGTTTCTGCTGCTCCAGATACAGGGAAATCCGCTCTTTCACTTCGCCCAGGCTGACGGTATGCGCCGGCGTGCGCCCCAGCACCTGAATAATGTGATGGCCGAATTCCGTGCTCACCACCGGTCCGACCGCTTTGATCTCCTGTGAAAACGCCGCGTCCTCAAAGGGTTTGACGGTCTGGCCTTTCTTGATTTCGCCCAGATCCCCGCCGTTTTCCTTGCTGGGGCAGTCGGAATTGTTTTTGGCCACCTCGGCAAAATCAGCTCCGCCCATAATCTGTTTGCGCAAACCTTCTATCTTCGCCTTTTTTTCAGCCTTGACCTTCTCGTCGTCCTTGGCATCCATGGCGACCAGAATATGACGGACATGAACGCTTTCCTCGGTGGTAAACTTATTTTTATTGTCCGTGTAAAACTTGCCGATTTCCTTGTCCGTCGGCTTGATTTTTCCGCCGGTTTCCATGGCGACCAGCTTTTGGATGCGGACGCCCAGCGCAATGTCATCGCGGGATACGTTGTTTTCCTTCAAAAATTCGTTGAGTTTTTTATCGGGCGGAATACTGGCCTTGATCTGTTCCATAGCCGCCGAGATTTCCTTGTCCGTGGCCGAAATGTTTTTGCGCTTGACTTCATTGGCCAGAAGCGTCCGCATCACAAAATCTTCCGTCAACTGTTTTTTCAAACCGGCCCGGACTTCATTTTTCCGGTCGGCCGGAATCTTGTCCTGATAAAGCTTCATCTGCGCCTGCACTCTTTTTTCCAGTGCGACCTTTTTCAGGGCAACACCGTCCACACTGACTGCCGCGTCGGACGGAAGCGGCTGAGCGGGAGCAATAGCAGGCGCCGGCATTTCCGCGGCCGGTTTGTCCGGTATCAGGATCGATTCGGAAGCGGTGCTTTGCGAAGCGGCAGGCTCGCTCTTACTTGCGGCCTCCTCTTTTTTGTTGCAGGCAAACGCCGAGACAACCAGCACCAGCATGAAAATCGCCAAAGCGCTTTTGAACAAGAATTTATTCATGAATTTCCTCCACAACCCTTTTCAGAAATTATTGTTTTACGGTCTCGTAAAAAGTCATTTTCGCACCCTTTACGTCATACCGGCGAAGGCCGGTATCCAGTAATTGCAATGAGTTACGGACCCCGGCCTTCGCCGGGGTGACAACTTGAATGACTTTTTACGAGTTCATCATTGGATGGCCTATACGCGAAGTTCTTTTGCAAAGTCAAGGAGATTCCGACGTTGTTGATTTTCCGCATTCAGGTCAGGCCTCGAAGGTAAGACAGCATCTCCATGCAGTCTTCGGAGCCGGGCGCGCTTTCACCGGAGAACCGGCGTGGACATTCCAGGTTTTGCATCTCCAGAATCTGCGTCACCGCGGCAGGCAGGAGAATTTTTGGATAGAAATCCCTGGTCAGGCCGTTGATCAGCTTCAAGGTTTCAAAACCGTCAAACCAGCCGTGCATCTGCCTTTCATACGTCCTGCGGTCCTTTACGTTGGCGCGTATTCTGGGTTGGATCGTCAGAAATCCCCGCGCGGCCAGAAATTCCGAAAGCCCCGGATGAATCTCTTTCGCCTTTCCGAGTATTTCATCCGCCGTGTCTTCAAAGGATTCTTTCATCAGCGCGATCCATGATCTCAGCACAATAAATATTCGCGGATCATACAGGAGGAAATCGCTCCGCGCGCCGGAAACCATTTTGGCCACCGCGGCGCCCGTCCCGAAGGGGACCCGCGCGGAAGCCCGCCCGGAAGGATAGACGCGCGTTTCACGAATTCTGCGCAGGGGGCCGGCTTTGGCCAGTTTGTTCAGAAAATAAAAATCCTCGCCCGCCTCGCGGCGATTCATGCCCCTCACGGAGAGGTATCCCTCGTCCGTGGTTGCCATCGTGGAGCCGATGGAATGAAACGCATAGGGGGAGCAGGCAAATTGAAGCCCCAGAACCCAGTAGCGCAGGAAGATTTCGTAGCGGCAAATGGCCGTCTGCCCGGCCAGGTCCGGGGGCATTTGATGTTCGTAGTCCAGTATGCCGGCCTGCGCCCGGCCGGAAGCAAACGCGCTTCGGACACCCGACAGATAATCCGGCCGAACGAGCGTGTCCGCGTCGAGGCTCAAAATCAGACGGGGTTTCTGTTCGGACGTTGCCAGCAGGCGCAGCGCCGCGTCCATGCCGATTTTCCGGGCCATCCCTACGCCTCCTGCGCGGTCGGGAATTTCCAGTCCGGGGGAAGTCGCATCGATAAACCCCAGCCTGAGCGGACTTGCGGCAACGGCCTGCCATGCTTCCCGGAGTTTTCCGTCCGCTTTCGGAATGTCAAAAGACTGCCGCCTGACCAGCGCATTTAACATCGCCAGCGTCTGCGCGTTGTTTTCCTTATCTTCAGCGGGCGAGGCAGCCCTGTTGTTGACCACGCACAGAACCATCGTTTTTACCAGCATCGCCTCAGGATTGGCGGCAACGGACGCCAGCGTGCAAAAAAGCGAGTCCCTTTCCGCATACGCCGGAATCACGACAATCTGTTCACAAGCGCGTGAACCCGCCGCCTGCAGACGCCAGGGCAACCCTGCCGCGTACCGGTTCAGATAATTTTCGAACAAGGAATCTTTTTTCACGGGAAAACGACTTTCCGGTTTGATGGAATCATTGCGTAAAGCCCGGGTCTGTAAGCGCTTCAGGACAACATTTTCATAACGCGGCTCGCGAGCGCCGGATAATCGCCGCCGGGAATCCACTCAATCGCGACGCCCTTTTTTTCCATCCGCCGAAACCACGTCATCTGACGCTTGGCAAACTGTCCGATGGCGGTCTGCAGCCCGGCCGCCATCTCGTCCCGGGTCATCGTCTTCTGCAGATACCGGGCAATGAACCGGTATTCCAGACCAAAGCTCTCCAGCCTCTCCCAGGACACACCTTCATCGTGCAGGCGGGACACTTCTTCGATCATTCCCTCCGCCAGCCTTATGTGAAGCCTGGCCGATATTCTCTTCCTCAGTTCGGCCCGCTCCCAGAAAATGCCGAAGATGCCGGCTTGAATCTGCGGAAACCGGGTTTGACTCTTTGACGGATTTTGTCTGGCTTTCTCGATTTCAATTTTTCGGACCAGCCTTTCCCTGTCGTGAAGATCCGTTTGATTGTGCAGTTGGGGCTTCATGGCCAGCAGCATCTCCTGAAGCTCTCCCATCGTCAGCCCCGCCAGCTCTTCCCGAATCCGCTCGTCCGGTTCGGCCTCCGGCAGAACGTAGCGGGTGAGGACGGATTCGAGGTACAGTCCTGTGCCCCCGACCAGAAGAGGAAGAACTTTTTTTTCTCTGAGCGCGGAAAAAATTTCATAAAACCGTTTTTGAAACTCAAAAACATTAAACTCCTGATCCGGGTCCAAAATGTCGATCAGATGGCAGGGAATAACGCGGCCGTCGATCCGGAATTCTTCCAGGTCCTTGCCGGTGCCGATGTCCATGCCCCGGTAAACCTGCCGCGAATCCGCGGAAATGATTTCACCTCCAAACTCGGCGGCCAGTCTTGCGGCCATCGCCGTTTTTCCCGATGCCGTCGGTCCCAGGATGACGATCAGATTTTTTTTCATGATGTACGGATCAAAAAAAATGCCCCGCATCACGGGGCATTTTTTTGTTCATCTTTTTCAGCGACTAAAGTGGCTGAACGTTTGCCGCGCTGGGGCCCTTGTTCCCCTGCTCGATGTCGAAACGAATCCTCTGTCCCTCGTAGAGAGTCTTGAAGCCCGTTCCCTGAATGGCGCTGTAATGTACAAAAACATCCCCACCTTCATCATTTTCAATGAAGCCAAAACCCTTCTTCTCATTAAACCACTTCACTTTGCCTTCTGCCACTGCTAAACCCTCCCCTTTCAAAATTTTGCTTCTTCCGGGTGATCCCGTCAGAAACTAAAAAACCGCAAGAATTCTTATTTTCAAGAAGAACTCTTTGCGGTTATTTTCTTTTGTCTATCGATTTCAACACTACGTATTTACCAACCCAAACCCTGCAACCATTGCAAAACCGGCTATAAAACCGGTGCGTTGGACTCGAACATAACACCATTTTTTTTAAAATCAAGCTTTTTTTTCACAAATATACCGCCGCAAATGCACAGCCAGACGGGCCTCCTGCCCGAAATAAAAATGGTCGACACCCCGAAGGATCGTCAATTTTGCACAAATCAATTCTGCTTTTTTTCTGAGATCGGCGACGTCGCAGAACATATCCTGATCCCCGCAGATCATTAATTCCACAGCATTTTCCAGACCCGTCCAGTCGAACTCGAAGTATTTCAGCGGAGGAGAAATCAACACAACGAAAGAAGCAACGGACGGGTGATCTTTCAGAAGGCGGCAGCAGATCCACGCGCCGAACGAATAACCGACGAGAAATATTTTTTCAACGCCGCGGCTTTTGGCAAACGCGCAGGCGGACAGAAGATCCTGCTTCTCTCCCCTGCCCTCGTCATAATGTCCGGTGCTTTTCCCGACGCCGCGAAAATTAAAACGGAGCGTGGAGTGGCCGGCGGCGATCATTTCATCGCGGACGGTTTCCACGACATTGTTGTGCATGGACCCGCCCATCAAAGGATGCGGGTGACAGATCACCGCGCCCGTGTCGCCTGCCGCCTGATGCCACAATCCTTCGCCGGTGAGGCTGCCGTTGGGCCAGAATACTTTTTCTTCCTTCGCCATGGAGAACCCTCCATCATTCCGCACTACATTGTTCCTTACACCCATCGCCCATTGCCTATCACCCATCTCCCATGACCCGCAGGGAATGGTCGCGACCGTTCCCTACATTGATCAAATCTCTTCCGCGCGGTGGCAGGCGCAAAGCCTGCTTCCCGAACAGGGTCGTAAATCCGGCGCGTGTTGCTCACAAACATCAATCTTGTAAATGCAGCGGCTTTTAAAACTGCACCCTATCTCCCCCGCGTCGCCCGCCTCTCCAAGAACCGTCATCTCCCTTTTTTTTCTTTGCGGAACGCAGCCCGGCATGGCCGCCATCAGCATTCGGGTGTAGGGATGCAAAGGTTCCCGGTAAAGTTCATTTTTATCCGCCAGCTCTACGATGCGCCCCAGATACATCACGGCAATCCGGTCGGACACATGATGAATGACGTTGAGATCATGAGAGATGAACAGATAGGTCAGGCCGAAATCTTTTTTCAGATCCCGAAGGAGATTCAGAATCTGCGCCTGGATGGAAGCGTCGAGCGCGGAAACCGGCTCATCCGCGATGATCAGCTCCGGCTGCAGCGCCAGCGCCCGGGCGATGCCGATGCGCTGCCTCTGTCCGCCGCTGAACTCGTGGGGATAGCGGCCGGCCTGCTCTTCGCTCAAGCCGACTTTTTTCATCAGTTGAAGCGTCTTTTCCTTTCTCCCGGCGCGGTTGGACGTCCGGAAAATCGTCAGCGGTTCGGAAATAATGCTCCGGGCGGATTTTCGAGGGTTCAGGGAAGAATAAGGATCCTGAAAAATCATCTGCACGCGCCGCCGGTACGTTTTCAAATCGTCCGGCGAAAAGGATGCAATGTTTTGGCCTCTGAAACAAGCGCTCCCCTCATCCGGCTCCTCCAGCTTCATGAGCAGGCGCGCCAGCGTGGATTTGCCGCAGCCCGACTCGCCGACCAGCCCCAGCGTTTCTCCTTCGAAGATTTGCAGATCGACGCCGTTCACCGCCCGGATGACCCGGGGCTTCTGCCGCAGAAACCCGCCGCCTAAAACGTAGGCTTTTTTCAGTCGCTGAATATCCATCAAAACGGAAGCCATGGACACCTTGAATAATCTTTTTAATGTTCTCCTTTAGTGGGAGACTATATCTTAATTCTTATTGGTCATTACGAGACGCCTCTCAGGCGTCGTGGTAATCTTATGCATTTAGATTGCCACGCAGACCGAGGGTCTGCTCGCAATGACGGGCTTTTTCTTGCATAGCAACAAAGCAGGACACAAAATGCCCCGCTTCCAATTCCGCAAGCGCGGGCTCCGACGCCCGGCAGCGGTCTTCGGCAAGCGCGCAGCGGTCGGCAAAGCGGCAACCGACGGGGAGATTATACAAGCTGGGCACCGTCCCCGGTATGGTTTTCAAATACCCTCTCCCATCGTCATTTTCGCCGGCGCATCCCGAAGGCCTTGATTCAATCAGCCCCCGCGTGTAGGGATGCAGCGGATCGGCAAACAATCTTTCCACGTCCGCAATTTCCACGATCTTGCCCGCGTACATGACCGCCACCTTCTGGGCCGCCTCGGCAACGATTCCCAGATCGTGCGTGATCCAAATAACCGCCATGTTGTTTTTTTCCTTCAGATCGGAAATCAGCTTCAGGATCTGTGCCTGAATCGTCACGTCCAGCGCCGTGGTCGGCTCATCCGCCAGGAGCAGCCCCGGGCGGCAGGACATGGCCATTGCAATCATGACCCGTTGACGCATGCCGCCGCTCATCTGATGCGGATAATCCTTCACCCTTCTTCCCGGATCGGGAATGCCGACCTCGCCCAGCAGTTTCACGCTGCGGTCCAGCGCCTCCCGGTCCGAAACATGCTGGTGCAGGCGAATGGCCTCCGCGATCTGCTCGCCTACGCGCAAAACAGGATTGAGGGACGTCATCGGCTCCTGAAATATCATGGCAATGTCCCGGCCGCGCTTTTCGCGCATTTCTTCTTCCGAAAGCTTAAGAAGATCCTGGCCGTTGAAGTAAATCCGGCCTTCGGCGATTTGGCCGTTGGGCGGAAGCAGCCGCATGATGGAAAGGGCCAGCATGGTTTTCCCGCAGCCGGATTCCCCCACGACACACAGGGTCGCCCCGGCGGAAAGCGACAGGGATACCCCGTCAACGGCCCGCAGGACGCCCCTTTCAGTCGTAAATACGGTTTTTAAATTTTGAATTTCCAGAAGCGGCGGCATATCTCTGCTCACAGATAATGTAGTGCGTGGCTTCAGCCCCGCCAAGGGGTTTGCTCTAATCCTGACGCTTTCGTAAAAAAGTCTCCATTGCCGTCATTGCTGTCCTATCGGTCATTCCCGCATTCTTCTGGCGGGAATCCAGTCTTTTCGAAACTCTGCCGTCACCCCGGCGGAGGCCGGGGTCCATGACTGATTTAATTACTGGATACCGGCCTTCGCCGGTATGACTCAAAGGGGCCTAAATCGACATTGACGAGTTCATCAATCCAGACGCCTTTACAGCGAACCTGAAGGTTCGCACTACTTTTTTTCCTGCACCCGGTTTCGCAAAAATTCCACCAGCAGGCGCACGGGGATGCCCGACGCGCCCTTCGGAATGTAGCCTCGATCTTTCGTGGTCCAGGCCGGCCCCGCGATGTCCAGATGCACCCAGGGATACTCCCCGACAAATTTGCTCAAAAAGGCCGCTCCCGTGATCGCGCCTCCCAGCCGGCCCGCGCTGTTTTTGTAATCGGCGATGTCGCTTTTGATCAGCTCGTGATAATGATCCCACAGCGGCAGTTCCCAGATCAGTTCACCGGTCGCGTCGGCCGCTTCCCGGAGGGCCTTCTTCATCCGGTCGTCCGTTCCCAGCATTCCGGCCACCTCTTCACCGAGGGCCACGACGCACGCGCCGGTCAATGTGGCGATGTCGATGATCGCCGAGGGTTTGTACCGGCAGGCGTAGGAGAGAGCATCGGCCAGAATCAGGCGGCCTTCCGCGTCCGTGTTCAGCACTTCTATCGTCCTACCGGAATGGGATTTTAAAACATCGCCCGGCTTCAGCGCGCTGCCGCCGGAGAGGTTTTCCGTGGCCGGCACCAGGCCCACAAGATGGACGGGCAGCTTCAGATCCGCCGCCGCCCGGATAACGGCCAGCACCGCCGCGCCGCCCGCCATGTCCGTCTTCATCTCGTCCATTTTTTCCGCAGGCTTGATGGATATGCCGCCGCTGTCGAACGTCAGGCCTTTGCCCACCAGGGCAATCGGGGCTTCACCTTTTTTGCCCCCCGTGTATTCGAGCACGATCAGCTTGGGCGGCTGATCGCTGCCGGCGGCCACTCCCAGCAGCGCGTTCATGCCCAGCGCTTTCATCTGTCCCTTTTCCAGCACGCGGCAGGAAACATTTTTTCTTTTCGCGACCACCCGCGCCTGTTCGGCCAGAATCGACGGCGTCATCTCATTGGCCGGCGCCGAAACCAGATCGCGGGCAAAACAAACCGCATCCGCAATGATTTTTGTTTTTTGAACTTCATCCCGGACGAGGGCATAATCCTTCGGACCGGGCACAATGGTCATCTCCTGCACATCCTGCAATTCTTCGCGGCCGACTGTTTTATAAGGCGAATAGCGGTAAAGACCCAGAACGGCCCCTTCCACCGCCGCAGACACGACTTTTTCCTTTCGAACGTTCAAAAGGCTCAAATCCAGCGACACTGCCGCTTTACGAACCTTTGATCCGCGAAGCTCCTGCATGACCTTCGCAAAAGCCCTGCGGATTTTTTCCGGCGTCAGCTCATTTTTTTTGCCCAGTCCCACCAGCGCGATTCTTTTGGCCGCGAGAGTCCGGCTGTAGATCATCGTCACCTGCGAAGGCTTTGCCTCAAAACCACCGCTTTTTATAATATCGGCGATGAGCCCGCCGGATTTTCTGTCGATATCCGCCGCGGGACCGGACAGCGTCTTCTCCCCTTCACAAAAAACCAAAATAAAAGCCTCCGTTTTGACATCGGCAAGACTTCCCTTTTTAACCGTAATTTTCACTTAAACCTCCATATGAAAGCAAACTGATGTAATTTCGAACGCCATTTTCATTTACTAAAACGAGCACAACCAGACAGGTCTAAAATTAACAACATACCATGCACGATAATAAGGAATAGGCTGGAACAGCATGTTTTCAAGAAATGTTGTTAAGCCGCCCGGACGCGGACATGAGACTCTATTTTGGGCCAAATGGTCCTGCGTGCAATCCGCATATCGTAATCAACCTGGAGATTCAGCCATATTTCAGGGGACACGCCAAAATACTTGCCGAGGCGAAGAGCCGTATCGGCGGTAATCGACCGCTTGCCGTTAATGATTTCGCTGATCCGTCCCGGCGGCACATCAACGTCGCGGGCTAGCTGATTGGCGCTTATTCCCAATGGTTTCATGAATTCTTCGTAAAGAATTTCACCGGGAGTAACCGGTTCTAATAATTCCAAATCTTTCATTTTCTTTTCTCCAAATGATAATCAACGATTTCAACATTATAGGCGTCACCGCTTTCCCATGTAAAACAAATGCGCCACTGATCAATGATACGGATGCTGAATTGCCCCTTTCGCTCGCCTTTAAGTGCTTCCAATTGATTGCCCGGTGGCTGTCTAAGGTCTTGTAGGTTACGAGCACGATGCAAATAGGCAAGTTTTCGTCTTGCCTGTCGCTCAACAGCCTTAAAGCGAAGGACTAAACGATCATCGAAAAGAGAGGCTGTGTCCTTACAACGAAAAGTTTTAATCATGGTGAAACCTATTACGCAGCTCGTAATATGTAAAGCAAATTTTAAGGGTCTTCCGATCCACGCGTACTTTCCGCCCAATCTCCCGCTGACTGACACCATTGGTAAGTAACGTAATGATTGATGTTTTCTTGTTCGGTTGCAAAACGTTCATCCTTTCTCTTCCTCCCATTTTCTGTGCAAAAAGTGGGA